>Ga0310121_10005779_pt1 | contig 10542 bp, 10 predicted proteins | sample CB27_Tmax_986_MG_FD_203504 | JGI IMG/M metagenome (GOLD analysis project Ga0310121, IMG submission 203504) | Marine microbial communities from Western Arctic Ocean, Canada - CB27_Tmax_986 | ecosystem: Environmental > Aquatic > Marine > Oceanic | place: Canada: Western Arctic Ocean | collected... | reverse complement strand
TAGGAAATAGTGAATGGTATGATGCTAATTATGAAAGAGGTACAGTACATCTTAGAGGTTATATATTTTCAATTTTAAGAAAGAACAGAGTTAGAGTTACTTACAGATATGGTGGAGAAGGATTTGGTGGAGACACTGTAATTCCTGGAGACATTGAAGATTGTATTGTTAAAATGACAGCTATTGAACTTGTTAATACAAGTCTTAGAATGGATAGATTACCAATGGGTGGAACTGGTATTGACCTTCAGGCAGTAAAAGCAAGATGGATAGAAGACATTGAAAAATGTATTGACAATCGTAGAGAATGGTTTATCATACCATAATGGAAGATAAAGATATAATGAATGCTGGCAGTGATATAGAAATGCTAAGAAAGGTTTTTCGTACCAGACTTAGAAGAAGCGTAGGACAACTTTCCAGACATATGAAGAAAAAATATGGTCAAGCCACAGGCGATAAGAAGCCAGATTTAAAAGATATGCTTGGAGATATATCAAATTGGTATACTAATAAAGGAATGGAGAAAACTAAACGAATACTAGAGGAAGAATATGGTTTTTCAAAAAGAGATATAGATAAAGGTCTTGTATGGACTCCAGGTAATAATAAAGGAAGAAAACCAACAGTTCATCTAAGAGGAAGTCTTAAAGATTCCATAGACTATGAATTTTATGGTGTTCCACAGGGAACATTACCAAATATGACAAGATTAAGAAATTGGGTTAGAACAAGAGTTATACTAAGAGATGCTGGCCTACGAAAAAAATACTCAAAATCAGTTAAGGGAGATAAGACAAAAATACTAGATGATTTAACATGGAAGTTTGCAGTTACAATTAGAGATAAAGGATTAAAGAGAAGATCAACAACAAGGTTTGAAAAAACACAAGATCCTAAAATGTTAGAGAGAGGTATCTCTGTAACATATAAAGGTAAAAATGTACCAGTAAAACAACTAACAAGGAAAGAATCACTCACTGAGAGGGAGAATATCTAATGGCCATAGCAACTTATACTGTAATAGATGATGTTATATCCATGTTAAAGACTAAATGGAATACTAGTACAGGTGGACAAATACCAAGAATAGAGAGAATATGGGATGAGAAAACCATAGGATTTGGAGATATGAGTATTAAAAAAGGTATAATACTTATAGAACCTATGAATGAATCTATACAATATTTCAGCCTCGGTGGTACAAATCACTTACATGGAATAGACTTAACATTAGATATAAGATCATATCAAAGCCTAGACAGACATAGTGAATTAGTTAGTGAGGTTGCTAGAATTATTAAAGATCAAATAAGAAGGACTGGATCTGTAGATCTCAGAATCACTGGTACAGAGCCTCTCAGCAGATTATATAGGAATATGTTTAGGCATATGATAAGAATACAATACCGAAAAATTGATCCCTAGAGTAATCTTTATAAGTAAAGTAATAGAATTAGGAGTAGATAGAAAATGGTAAGAACAGGTGCATCTAGTTATGTGAGATATGATTGGGAAGATACATTTGGAACGGCTGCTTTTAACAACTCTACACATAAGGCATTCGGATTAAATGCAAGATTAGGCTCATGGACATTAGGACATTCACCAAAAGACTTACCAAGACTGAATCAAGTTGAAGTAGCACAATATGCTTATGGACAGCAAAATGGTTCAGTATCAGTAGACTTTGTATTATCAAACCCTTGGATTTTCAAGGCACTTTATGGTGCTTCACCAGCACCAACAGGTTCTGGGCCATACGTTCATACGTGGGGTACAACTGGAGATGTTTCTGGAGCCAAGACAATAACACCATTCTCAGTAGAAGTAGGATTTGCAGCACAAGATGCAAACATTGTAAGAACAGCAACTGGATGTATATTAAACTCTTTATCAATAGGTGCAGCAATAGACGATACAGTTAACTGCTCAGCAGATATATCTTATGGTAACGAATCAGACAATGGTACAACATATCATGCAAGCCCACCAAATGATGACATTAATTTCCCATATACATTCGCTCATGGAGAACTAAGATGGTATGGAGATGACGCAGTAGATACAGACAATGCAGGATCTGTAGTAGCAGAATTACAGAGTGCAAACGTAACATTCTCACAAAACCCAGCATTATTATATTCAATAGGATCTAACAAAGCAGTATCTTCATTCAGAAGAGTATTCGATATTACAGGAAACTTCCAAGCATCATGGGTTAATAATAAGAAATTACTACAACTACTTGACCAGATAGAGAAACCAAACGCAGAATTCATTAGATCAGGAGTAGCTGGTGCAGCAGTAGACGCAATATTAACATTCACAAACGGTGGATCTGGTGCAGCCGAAAGATCAATAGTAGTAAAACTATCAGGAGTTAGACCTGACAGCCTATCAATAGACGGTATTATTCCAGTAGAGCCAGTATTTGAGACAATTAACTGGAGAGCAAAGACAGCATCTGTAATTGCCACAAATAATGTATCAACGACTGCTTTATAGGAAAGATTTATATAGCAAACATTTATAGGAAATCTATGGTATTAAAGAAATTCAGCATCCCATTTAATGGTGCTGCAACAGAAATAGAATATGAAGACGATATGCCATTTGGAGTATTCGAAGATATTATCAAGAAATGCTCAAACTTCAGGGAGGGTTCAAACCCAGTAAATAATGTTCAAACATATAGAAGAGAGATATTATTGAATACCCTAAAGAAAGCACCATTTGAAATATCAACGGAAGGATTAGACGGACTAGGCTATAAGGAGGTTACAAGTATCGCAGAGAAGATACTAGCAGCATACCCTTTAGGGAGCTACTTGAGTCAAATGATGAAGCCCTTCGAAGAATCAGCCAAGAAGATCAGTTAATCTATAAGGTATACGTCACTTGTGCATCCCAGTTTGGGTGGGATAGGGAACAAGTTGATAGACAAGGATTCAAGTATATTAAAAGAATACTATTACTATTAAAAGAAGAATATGAGATAATGAATGGTAAGAAGCACGTACCAAAAGGTATACCATTAGGAGAGCAAGATCCTAATATAACAGGTAAAGTGCCACCAAGAAAGGTAGGAAGGCAGAAAAAACGTGCACGACCTAATAGGAAATAATATAAACTATCACAACACCATTGATATATATGGCTAAGAAAGATTATACTTCATACACACCATCTGGCTCTGATGATAGTAATGTTTTAGCGTTAGATGTAACTTCTAAGCAAATGGACAATGTAATGAAGTCTTTCTCTGCAAAAATGGATGGTATAGTAGGACCATTAAGAAAACTATCAGCAGCAGGTTCAGGTGGAGGTAAATCTGGATCATCATCAGGAATTTCAAAAGCTTTAATAAACATAGGAAATGTTCAGATTGGATTACAAAGAGAAATGTCTATGAGACTTGCACAGATATCAATAAACACAGCGTCAAAATGGCAGAAACAACAGATGGCAAAACAAGACAAATTACTACAGTCTGCAAAAAAGTCAGCAATGGGAATTGATATAGCAGGAAAGAAAGAAGGTGGTGGTGGCTTAATGGATTCAATAAGAGGTATATTCGGTAGAATGCGTGGTATGTTTGGTAAGTTACTTGGTGGTTTTAAAAAATTCTGGGGTGGTGCTAAAAAAGCAGACAAAGCAGGTGGTAGCAAACTAGGAATTGGTAAGATGTTAGGTCTTGGTGGTGTCTCTATTGTAGGAGCATTAGTAGGAAAGATGATAAGTTCTTCACCATTGTTACAGGCCATATTCAAGATTATGAGTACATCAATGACATTAATCATGCGTCCTATAGGTGACTTCTTTGGTGCATTCCTCAGACCAATGTCAATATATTTCCTTAAAGAAGTAGCAATACCATTCTTCCAATCTGGTAAGGGATGGATGAAGATGGGAGAAAAATATGGTAAGATAGCAGTAGGATTCTTTATGGATCCTATAAGATCAATATCATCAGCAATAACTTTAGCTACTGAAAAATGGGAGATTTTTGGATTTAAATTAAATTCAGCCGATAAAATCAAAAAGGCTAAAGAGTGGCAAGAAGATCCAGGTGCAGTTAGAAGACAAGAACTCGGAATAAATGAAGCAATGTTTGGAGGGTTTGGTTCAGCAGCAGCAGCAGATTTGGCTAGTACAATTTCAACTGGAGATGAAGCAATGGATGATTATGTTGCCACGGTTGATGCAGGAACAGAAGCCCAAGAGAAGATTAATGACACAGTAAATGATACAGTTGTAGTACTTGATGATTTTAATAAAACAATAGAGACAGAAACAATATACTTTGATGATGTTATTACAAACACTACCAATACTATGGAAGAGAAATTCAATGAGAATAACAGAAGGTTTGGAGATGCAGCAGGACATTATAATACAAAGATTGAAGAAGCTGGAGACGATATTGGGAAAGCTGGTAAAACTATATTTGATCATATAGCAGATGCTTGGGAAAGCACTGTAGATTGGTTTGGAAACCTACTAGGTGGTTCAGAAAGTACAGTAACAATAGCAACAATGGGATTAAAAAATGCATATGCAGAACAGGTAGACACAATAAAAAACGCCAACGAAAAGACAAGAGAAATGGCAAACCTAGCAACTGGTGGCCTATTCGAAACTAAGAAGGGATTACCCACTACAAATATCAGTGCAGGAGCAGCAGGAGATCCAAATGATATTTTAGGAGCAGGATATAGTGCAGTTGCAGCAAGTGGAGGTTTGGATTATTTAGATGGTAAGAAAGTAACTGGAATTGGTTCAGTTATGTCACAAGCACAGGCAGCAAAGGTAGCATTACAACAGACAGGTGGTTCAGCATTAGGAGATATAGCTGGAAATAAATTCGAATCATCTCCAGGAAACTTTGTAGATATTTATAACAAAGGAGTGAAGGTAGAGCCAGGATCAGCAGAAGGAAAAGTAATACAAGGTATATACAATGACCAACTACAAAATAAAATACGTAATAATGCACAGACAGAACACGTCAATAAAGTAAAAGCATTTACAAAAGCAGATGAGACAAGAGCTTATGTAATGGCTGGTGGTGGAGAGAAAGGATTAGAGGCAGCAAAATATGCAAAGGAGAATAATTTAGATTTACATATGTATCCAGATATTATAAAATTAGCAGATAAGTTTGGAATTGATCATAACATGGTAGACACAGCAAGAGAAGGATATGCAAAACAAGTAGCCATGGCTGAAAAAATAATGAAAGATAGAATAGCAGCAGGACAAACACCATCAATACAGGGAGATATGTTAAGATGGGGATTTGATGTAGAGGACTCTGACTTTGGATGGAGTGATGCACGACTTGCAGAACAAGACGCTATGTATGCAAGTATCTATCAAGGATATGAACAAGGAGACTTAGAAAAACAACTACGTGAAAATTCAGTACAAGCAGCAGACTCTCGTTTCGGTACAGGTGATTTGTTTGGCTTCACAACTCCGGGACCATTAATAAGAGATACATCTGGGTTACAACCAGGAGACGCTAGAGTTGGATCTTTCGATCCATCATTCGGATTTGCACAAGGAGTGTTTGGATCACCAACAACTAATGCAGCAGGAGGACAAAATACTGGAAGTGGTTTTGGTAAAACAACAGTTGGTGGTGGAAACAGAGGCCCAGGAGGTTCAGGCCCAGGAGGTGGAACTAAAGGTTCTACATCAGGAGGAACTAAAGGCACTGGTGGTGGAAAAGGTGGCACTGGTGGAAGAAAAGGTGGTGGAGGTTCAGGCCCAGGAGGTGGAAGTAAGGGTGGAGGAACTACATCAGGTTCTAAAGGAACTGGTAAGAAGGGAAAGGCAGGTTCTGGCCGTAGAGGACAGTTTGGTGCTATCATAGATGAACCTATCATAGGAACAGGAATGTACAGTGGTTCTGAATGGCTGTTAGGTGAAAGTCAAAATGAGTTAGTAACTCCAATGAGTGAAGTAGGAAACGATGGAAATTATTATTCTATAAACATTCATGTAGGAAATATAACTAAAGAGGCAGATTACCAAAAATTAAAACCATTAATACAAAGATGGATACTTGAAGCAAGCAGTAGAAGAGGTATGGTATAATGGGTTATATGATACGTTTAAAATTACTGAGTAAGTATGGTAATGAGAAAGTAGTATATGAATGTAGAAACTTACAGTCTCTTGATTGGAGTGCAACAATGCCTACATCAGTTATGGGATTACCAGAAGATTACTTCCAAGCAGCAATCATAACAAAGGCAGATGGTAACACAGCAAAATTAAACTTTACATGGGTTCTTAAAGACGAAATAACAAGTCCATTTACTACGATAACATCGTGGGGAGGAACTGGTGGTTTATGGAATAATGCTCCAGATCTTCCACATAGTCATGCACCAAACCTAAATACATATTACTCAAGAAAAATTAAGACCACTTCTGGTAGCGACTATCAGAGTTTTGATTTGAAGACAGCAGACGGACAAATGGTAGCATTGTCAGAAATGTTTGAGAAGAGAGGTTTCACTGGGGAAGACAAACATCAGTTTGAATTACGTAATGATTCAGATGGATATGATTTATTCCAAGAGGATGGAGTAGTAGCAAGAATAAATTTCCAGAAAGGTGCACAAGATCCAGTCACATGGAATTGTTCTATAGAATTTACAATGGGATTCGTAATAGATGCGAGTGTATAGATATGGCCATAGTAAAACTGTTCATTAACAGTGTTGAGAAACAACTATATGAATCAAGACTGACAAAAGAGGGAGAGAGAGCAGTTGATCAGATAAAATTGGTTGTTCCAAAATCAGTAGTAGTTGATGTAAATCAAGAATTAAAATACCTACAAGATATTGTAGATACACAGAATTTAATAGCAGTATATAATATGCAAGGTAATGTAGAAGATGAAGGAGGATATGATCATGATGGAACAGCTTCTAACATAACATATGGAACTGACACTTGGGGTGGAAAGTCAGCTATATTCAATGGAACAAATGGAAATGTAAGCGTAACTCATAACTCAAGATTTGATTTTTCAAATACATTCGATATTTATGTTTGGGCAAAGTGGACATCAACAACAACTGGAATGTATTTAGTTTCAAAGAGAGTAGAAGGAGATGTCTTTCAAGATAATGTATACCAGAACAATGTGTTTATTACATCAGGTGATGCTGGTTTATCAATACAAGTAAACGCTACAACTGCTGGAGATGTTAGAGCTATTATAGGAGGAAATGTAATGACAAGTTCTAGTGCTGGCTACAATGATGGTGAGTGGCATTTGATTAGATTCACAAGAGATGTTGCTAATTTGGTTACATTATCTGTTGATACAGTATCAAAAGGAACAGCAACAGTATCTGGAACAGCAACAACAATAGAAGATTTAACTATTGGTAGTGATTTCTATGGTAATTATTTTAACGGTGAGATATCTAGGGTTAGACTTTATAGTGAAAGTTTAACTCCAAACCAAGAAACAAATTTATTCACCAATAGAAATCCAAGAACAGTATTGAAATTTGGTGGTAAGATAACAAAGATAGACTCAGATCTAATAAAAACTGAGATAATAGGACAGAGTTTTGGTAAAATTCTTGCAGAGACTGAGATAAACGGAACAGTATTTACAAATAGAACCCCAGAATACATAGTTGAAACTCTTGTAGAAGATAAGACAGATCTAACATATAGTTCTAGTAGTGGTGCTACTGGTATAACTATGGCACAGTATACAGCAGATGGAAAGTTAATAGATATTTTAAAGGATATGGCAGCGTTAACAAACAGAGTTTTCTATACAACTGGATCAAGGCTTTTGATTTTTGATGATGCCAGTTTTAATGATTTGAGTTTCACATTAAAACATGGAGTAAATATATCAATAGCAGATGATGGGTATGATGATACGGAGATAGTAAATGACCTTACAGTATTAGGACAGAACCTTATATACAGTACTATAGATACATTCAATGGAAATAATTCGGATACAGTGTTTACATTAGATAATAACCCAGTAGTAGCTAGGGTATTAATCGGTGGGGTTGAAAAGACACCAGAGGTAGATTACGACTTTGATACTATGGCCAGGACTATAACATTTGCAACTGCCCCAGCAACTGGATCAAATAATATAACAGTAGAATATCACTTTGAGAGACCTCTTTATATTAGAGGAGTTAGGGAAACAAGTATAACCACATATGGAAGACACGCAAAGAAATTAAACCTTCCATGGATATCCACAAAGGCAGACGGAATCAGATTCGTACAATCATATCTTAACAGATATAAGGATATAAGTAGAAAGGTTAAGGTTAAAAGTGGAAGAATGTGGAATAGTTTACAGGAAAACGATATAGTTCATCTTACAAATACTCTAAAAAACATAGATGATGACTTTGTAATTAAAAGTATAACATATTCATACCCAAAAATACAAACAGAATTAGATGTAGGAGAGTATTACTTTGACTTCTTTGAGTATGATAAGGAGATTGTGGCCAAGATACATGACCTTGAATCTGCCATTACTAGGGTAAAAGACGTGAGGGAGTATGAATCCCCAGAAGAAACAATAACATTAGCAGATACTATATTGATGAGAATAGATAGGTTCAAACTCACAGAAAGTTTAAGTATGACAGCAACGCCTAATATATATGACAAGATATACAACTCTTACAGCCAGGGAAGCGTTACAATCACATTCCAGCCTAGCATATTTCAATCAAATGTATTCACAATTACACCAAGAACATCATCAGCCACATCAGCAACATACGGATCAAGAGTCACAGGAGCGTGTTACGTAAGTGCCTAATAATGTTATAGCCTTAAATGGCCATTTGAGGATAAGAGCATGGGAGAAACAGGCAGATGGAACTGAGAAACTAGTCAAAGATGACCTCATTAAAAACCTCATAGTAGATGTAGGTAAAGATTCTATAATGAGAAGACTAGGTAATATGACTGGTGGAGGATATGCAGAAAATATAGGAGTGGGAGACTCAACAACAGCAGCAGCAGTAGGCCAGACAGACTTACAGGCTTCAAGTAATAAAACATATAAAACTATAGCAAGTGGTGATTACGTTTATACTAGACCTACTCTTTTCATAAGTGTAGACTTTGGATATTCAGAAGCGAATTATACGTGGAATGAAATAGCCTTAAGAGACAACAACGATGTTTTATTAGCAAGGCAAGTTGACGCATCCCCACTCGCAAAGACAACATCTAAAAGAGCGATAGTGGAGTGGCAACTTAGCATATGAGTCGTATACTTATACCAAGATCTGATTCTCTAGGTGCAAAGATAATTGAACCATCTGACTTTGAGAAGTATTTCAGTTCTGATATTGTAAGGGATTATAGAAAAACTGGATTTATAGTTACAGCAGGCTCTGGCCTATCAATTAATATAGCATTAGGTATAGCAAGAGTAAAAGGACTTTATGTGGAAGCAACTGCCACTGAAAACGTTGCAAGTTTGACAGCAAGTTCTCCAAATTATATCTATATTACACTAGCAAGAGACTCAAACAGTGAGGCAGAATCATGGAGTTTTACCAAAAATACAAGTGGAACACTACCAGCAGATTCATTCTTTATAGCCAACGCAGTTTGTGGGGGAAGCACAGTAACAACTATTAACCAGACAGAAGTAGTAGACGCTCCACTAGTTATCAACACAGGAGAAGATTCAGTTATGGCAAAAAAATCAGTATTAATAGCAGATTACACAATACCGACAGCAGTGACAGCGTCAAGTGCAGCAACTGGGTTCGCCTCCTCGAAGGCCAAAGACGACAATACAAGTACAGTTTGGAAGACCAATGCTTCAACAAACCCATTCATATATGCTGACATGGGAGCAGCAGTAAACCTATGTGCTATAGCATGGTATAATGATGCAGCAACCACAGAGACTACAGTAAAGATTCAGACATCCACTGATGCCTCTAGTTGGACAGATAAGAGAACTATCTTAACATCAAACCTAGTGGCAAGCGTATATAATTTTATTAGATTTAACACAACAACTGCCAGATATATAAGAATATATGGAAGTAGTGGATCATCTCTAGTGCTTTCTGCTGCTGAGATAAAGGTTCAAAAGAAGACAGATGCAGAGTTATTAATATCACATGGTCACCTAGCAATAAGTAATTCAGATACAGGAATAGAGTTAGATGGAACGGCTTAGAGTAATCTTTATAAGCAAAGTAGTCGGAGATATACTATAATGATTGGACTATATGAAAGTAAAAAGCCTGTAGGAAATCAAATCAATCCTGATTTAAACGTGTGTATCGTAAGAGAGAACACCCTTACTGGTCAAAAAACTTGGCTTTATACTCATAATATTGTAACTAATGATGGAGATTTATATTACGCACAGAAAGCTGTCGCTGGTACACCAACATCTGACTTTGGTGGTTCAGACGGTAGAATGGAGTTGAGGACTGGCTCAGCAACTCCAGCAAAAGCTCATGTATATTCAGATGTAACCACACC
>Ga0310121_10005778_pt1 | contig 10545 bp, 5 predicted proteins | sample CB27_Tmax_986_MG_FD_203504 | JGI IMG/M metagenome (GOLD analysis project Ga0310121, IMG submission 203504) | Marine microbial communities from Western Arctic Ocean, Canada - CB27_Tmax_986 | ecosystem: Environmental > Aquatic > Marine > Oceanic | place: Canada: Western Arctic Ocean | collected... | reverse complement strand
CCAACGATACCACGGAACGATAGAAAGGGATGTTTCTTTCCGTTTCGAAAGAAGCATAGTATGATTCCCCGCCGGGTTTCCGCTCCCCCGTTCCGGTTATGGCCTACGACCCTTATGAATCTTCCGAATCCCGCAGTACCTTCGGGCTAATTGCCCTCGTTGCGATTGTGGCGGTTTGCGGGATCCTGCTGTTCTTCCTCGCAAAGTTTTTCACCTCCTCGGACCAGGTTGCCGACGATGGCGGGGAGGCCGTGGAAGAGAGCGAAGAGGTGGTCCGCGTCCCGGGCAAACTTTCTGATCCGCCCGACCCGGCCGCCACCGTGCCGGAGAGTCCCAGCGAAATTCTCGAGTCGCTCGGAATCGGAATTAGTGCCGCCGATCCGGCCCTCCTCGTCCAGCAGATCGGCCGCAACCTCGAGGCCGGAGAGGTCCGTGCCGCCGCAAATATCATCGGCCGCAAGGCGCTGACCGAGGCCCAACTCGAGCGGCTCCACAAGCTGGCCGGCGACGCCCGGCTCAAACTGAACATGGACCGCCCCATCAGCGAAATCGGCGAACTCGAAATTAACAAGCGGGCGCGCTGGGCGTTGAACCTCGCCGACGACTACGGCTCCCGGATTTATCTCGATCTCCTTCGCAACCAGGGAAAATGGGCCGTGCAAAAAGTGGTCCTGCCAGCCGTCGCGGTGGAGGGTGACGTGCCGCGCGCTGTCCTGGTCGATGCCCTCGCCATTACCGACGCCTTCCTGCAGGCCGCCCTCAAGCAGAGATTCGAATCTGCCAAGTCCTTCGTGAACTCCTCGGAAGTTTCGGATGCCAAGATTGCGGGGCTCTGCATCGTTTTTGAGGAAGGTCAGTACCGCCTGCGTACCAAGAAACCGCTCCGGGCCGTTTTCAATCGAGACAATACGGCCGCCTTCATTGCCAACGTGGAAACCGCGGAAGGTTCAGCGGCCGCCCAGTTCGGAGTGAGCGTGCAACGGGAAAACGAGAACGCCCCGTGGCGTGTCAGCGAGATCAACCTTGACGAGCTTCTCGCCGACTATGCGCAACGGGTGGCGGGCGGCAATGTCTACTACACGCCCCTGGTGCGCAATCCCAAGGGCGGCGACACTCTCATTCTCTACTTCGGATTCGATGAAGAGCTCCTGAACCGGCGCACCCAGCGGCAACTCGAGATCGTTTCGCTCCTTCTTCAGACCGACACCGGGAAGGAACTGACTCTCAGCGGCCACACCGATGCGATCGGTTCCGAGGAATACAACAAGAGTCTTTCCGGACGCCGGGCCGAAGCGGTGCGGCAATTCCTGGTCGATAGCGGGGTAGATCCCGGCCAGATCAAGACCATCGCGCTCGGGAAATCCAGGCCGCGGCGTCCCAACACCACCGATTCCGGGGAAGATTATCCGGATGGCCGCCGCGCCAACCGGCGCACCGAGATTTACCTGGAGTTCTAGCCGCCTGCCGGGATCGGGGATGGGGAGAGGATTCAAGAGCGAGGTGCTGGTGGGTCTCTGCGTCTTGGTAATTTTTATCCTCGGGGCGATTTTTTCCAGTGGCACCCCGCCGCTCGACGAGATTCAGTCCCTCCGGACCTGGCAGGAAGCAGACGCCCCGCCGGGCTATGCGGTCGAAATCACCAAGGATCGTCCGGACGGCCGTCTCCCCGCTTTCGACCGCAAGTTCGTCCTGCTGGATGCCTTCGCGCGATTTGTCCTTCCTCCGGTCACGCGTCTCGACCTGCCGCTCGGGTCGGAACACGGCGCGCTGATCTACAATGCTCAGCCCTTCATGGAGAGGAACGAGCGAGTGGGCGCAAACCACCTCGGCGACGACCTCAATGGAATCGGCGGCATGAATACCGACCTGGGCGACCCGGTGTGGTCCGCCGGGAACGGGGTCGTGGTCTATGCCGGCTCCCCGAGCGAAGGCTGGGGAAACGTCATCATCATCGGGCATCGTCTCCCCGACGGCCGGCACCTGCACACCCAGTACGGCCATCTCGACAAGATCGTTGTGGCGCGGGGTGCTCTCGTGGCGCGGGGACAACGGATCGGCACGGTGGGAACTGCAAACGGATTCTATCCCGCCCACCTGCATTTCGAACTGTACGAGGGAGCCCTGATCGACCCGGGGGGCGGCTACGCGCTCCGAAAATTGAATCGCCTCGATCCCTCCGCGATGGTGGCAGCCCACCGCCCCCGGGCCGCCGACGATCTCGCGCCCGAACCGCTCGGCGTGGTCGAAGTGGTCCGGCAGGTCTTCAAGCTGGGCCCGTAGCAGCGGCTGCAAGGAAAGAGTGCCAGGGAGCCGCGGCAATGGCGGACAGGCTACCGTTGCTTCTGTTAAGACCTGGCGGGATTCACCAGCCGTCACTCCACGGCCCCTGACGGGGGCACTCTAGGGGCCGCCAATCCTGATGCAAGCGAGATCCGGTCGTCCCGCGAGGGCCCGCGAACGCCCGTAAATTCAGGGAAAACCGGCCTTCCCGGTCCCTCGCTCGGCCCGTTGGTTCGTCACCCTGCGGGTCCGGCCTGATGGACAATCCGGAAACCTCGCTGATCTTGTTGCTTCAACCACGGACGAAAGCCCGTATGCTCTCTACCCTCACATGGGACAAATCCTTCAGAGACTCGTCGCAAGGATCGCGCTCTCCTGGATCGCGGTTTCCTGCGGCGCCTCCGCGGTGGCCGAAACGCCGGCCGCCGGCCACTGGGCCTTCCGGCCGCTTTCCGAGGCGGCCGTTCCCCCGATCGACGGCCAGCCGGCCGCCAAGCCGGTCGACGCCTTCATCCGGGTCCGCCTGGCGCAGGCGGGCTTGTCGCCGGCCCCCGCTGCCGATCGCGGCACCTTGCTCCGGCGCCTCTACTTCGACATGCATGGGCTCCCTCCCTCTCTGGCGCAGGTCGAGGCCTTTCTTGGAGACGAGGATCCGGCTGCCTATGCCAGGCGGGTCGAGGCGGTTTTGGAAAGTCCGCGCTACGGCGAGCGCTGGGCGCAGCACTGGCTGGACTTGATCCGTTACGCCGACACGCATGGATTCGAGGTCAATACCGAGCGCGCCAACGCCTGGCCGTTCCGGGACTATGTGATCCGGGCCTTCAACGAGGACAAGCCCTACGACCGTTTCGTGTTCGAACAACTGGCGGGCGATTCAGCTGGGGAGGACGCCGCGACCGGATTCCTGGTGGCCTCCGCCGTCTTGCTCCCCGGGCAAATCGGCAAGGATGAAGAGTCCAAGCGCCTGGCGCGGCAGGACGCCCTCGACGAGATCATCGTCGCCACCTCCGATACCTTCCTTGGCCTCAGTGTCGGTTGTGCGCGCTGCCATGATCACAAGTTCGATCCGATCCCGCAGCGCAATTACTACGCCATGCAGGCCTTCTTTGCGGGGGTGGAGTACGGTGATCGTCCCATGCGCAATCCCGCCGCGGCGCGGGAACTGCAGGAGTTCGGACCGAAGGTCGCGGCGATTCGGAAACGCCTCGACGGATTGGAGCCCACCGCGACCCCCGGGTCCGGCCGCCTCCTGCTCATCGACGAGAAGGATGCGGAGCGGACCGAGAAGCATGCCAAGGAAAATGGGGATGGGGCCAATCCGGCGGGCAGCGGGCGGGGCTATCGCGACGACCCGGGGTCCGGCGAGCGCCTGCCCAACCTGGGCCGGGGCAGCTACAAGTGGTGGGACAACAAGCCGGGGGAGGATGTCTTCAGCTACGACCCGGGGGTGGAGGGAACCTTCCGGATCTGGCTTTCCTGGGGGGTGCACGGAAGCGGGGTGCACACTCGTGATGCGCGCTATGTCCTCGACCTGGACGGCGACCTGGCCACGCGCGACGACCAGCTGGAAATCGCCAAGGTCGACCAGTACCACTTCGCCGGGGTGAGCTCGGGCGTGAGCGAGAAAAAGCCGTTGTGGAGCGGCCTGTTCGACGCGGGCCTTCACGACTTGAAGGCCTCCAGCCGCATCGTGCTCCGCGGAGGTGAGACCGGAACCGCCATCACGGCGGATACGATCCTCCTGGAGCGAGTCGCCGGGTCAGCGGACGAGCCTTCCCTTCCAAGGTTCCGTGCTCCGGTGAATGCGAAGCGCAATGTCGAGCGCCTTGCGCCCGTCGAGGCGAAGTATGTCCGCTTTACCAGCATCGCCACCGTCGACAACAACAAGCACGAGCCCTGCATTGACGAGCTCGAGATCTACACGGCCGGTCCGGAAACGAAAAATGTTGCACTCGCGGAGCACGGCGCCAAGCCCTCCTCGTCCGGAAACTGCCCGGAAACAGAGGATCATTTGCTCAAGCACATCAACGATGGGCTCTATGGAAACAGCCGCAGCTGGATCTCGAACCAGCACGGCCGCGGCTGGGTCCAGATCGAGCTGCCCGAGCCGTCCGTCATCGACCGCATCGTGTGGGGCCGCGACCGGGAAGAAAAATTCAAGGACCGGCTGGCGGTGCGCTATCGCATCGAGGTGGCGGTCGAACCCGGGCAGTGGACCACGGTGGCCTCATCCGACGATCGGGTGTCCTACGGCGGAGCCTTCGATTCCATTGCGGCGCTGCAGAGGAACCTGCCGGCAGGTGCCGATGCGTCGGTGAAGAAGGACGCCGAAGAGCTGCAAAAACTCGAGCGCCGCCGCCGCAACCTGGAAAACACCCAGCTCGTCTACGGCGGAATCTTTCGCAAGCCCGATGTCACCCACCTGCTTTATCGCGGGGACCCGGAGCAGAAGCGGGAAAAAGTCGGTCCGGCCGTCCTGGATCTATTCGGCTCGAAGCTGACGCTGGCCGAGGACGCGCCCGAGCAGGAGCGTCGCATCGCCCTGGCCCGGTGGCTCGGCCGTCCCGACAACCCGCTCACCGCCCGCGTCATGGTCAACCGTGTCTGGCAATGGCACTTCGACCGCGGGTTGGTGCGGACCGCGAGTGATTTCGGGCTGAACGGGACCAAGCCGTCCCACCCGCAACTGCTTGACTGGCTGGCGGCGGAATTCATACGCAGCGGGTGGTCGGTGAAGCACCTGCACCGCTTGATCCTTCTCTCCGACACCTACCGCCAGTCGAACCGAATCGATGCGGGAGCCGCGAAGGTCGATGCCGGCTGCCGGCTGCTCTGGCGTTTCCCCTCCCGGCGCCTGGAAGCCGAGGCGATTCGCGACAGCATCCTGGCGGTGAGCGGCATGCTGAACCTCGAGGCGATGGGGGACCGGGGATTCGACTTCTTCAAAAAGCGGGGCGGCCTCGACGGCTACCCGCCGCTGGAGACCTTTCCGGCGGACGGCCTGCGGCGCATGATCTATGCTCACAAGGTCCGGATGGAACGCGTTCCGGTGTTTGGGGCCTTCGATTGTCCGGATGCCGGACAGGCCACCCCGATCCGCAGCCGGTCCACCACCGCCATCCAGGCCCTCAACCTCTTCAACAGCCCCTTCGTGAACCAACAGGCCGAGGCCTTCGCGGCGCGGGTGACGAGAAAACTCGGCGAAAACTCCGAGGTGAAGTCACGGGTGGAGCACGCCTACCGGCTCGCTTTCGGGCGTCTCCCCAGGGCCACCGAAGCCGCCCGGTCCGAGGCCGCGGTGCGCGATCACGGGCTGGCCACCCTCTGCCGCGTGCTGTTCAATAGTAACGAATTTCTTTTTCTGCCGTGATGGGTAGGGCACGTCCATATCGATTCGACTCGGTGAGCGGGCCCGCGGAACTTTCGCGGGCGGGGCGGAACTGGCTTGACCGGCGCGGCTTCCTTGGGCGGACTGGGACGGGGCTGGGTGCCATCGCGCTGACCTCCCTGCTGGGCCGCGACGAACTTCTCGCCAAGCACGAGCCCTCCCTCGATCCGACCCGCCCCCATGCCCCGCGCGAGTCCCAGCACGCCGCGAAGGCCAAGAACGTGCTCGTGATCTTTTGCGCGGGGGCCTGCAGCCAACTGGAAACGTTCGACTACAAGCCCGAGTTGATCAAGCACGACGGCAAGCCGCTGAAGGGGGGGCCCCCCGTCACTTTCCAGGGGCCGTCCGGAAACCTCGCCAGGCCCCAATACGATTTCAAACCGTACGGGGAGAGCGGGAAGATGGTCTCCGACATGGTGCCGCACCTCGCGAAACTTGTGGACGACTTCGCCTTCGTCCATTCCCTCACCAGCAAGTCGAACACGCACGGTCCGGCCGAAAATTTTCTTTCCACCGGCTTCGTCCTGGACGGATTCCCGAGTATCGGGGCCTGGGTGAGCTACGCGCTGGGCACCCTCAACCAGGACCTGCCGGCCTTTGTCGCGATTCCCGATCCGCGCGGGGTCCCGCAGGCCAGCATCAACAACTGGGGGCCGGGATTCCTTCCCGCGGAGTTCCAGGGCACGCCCTTCAGCGCCAAGGACCCGGTGCGCAACCTCGCGCCACCGGCCAAGATCTCCGCCGTCAACGACGGCGCGGCCCGCTCCCTCCTGAGACACCTCAATGACGAGCACCTGCAACGTCACCCCGGCGATCGCAACCTCGCGGCACGCATTGCGAGTTACGAACTGGCGGCGCGCATGCAACTCAGCGTGCCCGAAATCAGCGACCTCTCAACCGAGCCCGCCCATGTTCTCAAGGAGTACGGCGCCGACGATTCGAAAAACGCCCTCAAGGCCGGGTTCGCCCGCAATTGCATCCTGGCGCGCCGCCTCATCGAGAACGGAGTGCGCTTCGTGCAGCTTTTCAACGGGGCCTACGCCAGCGGTGGCGCCCTCAACTGGGACGGCCACAGCAAGTTGCGGGAGCAGTACGACGTGCATGGCCCGATCCTCGACCAGCCCGCCGCCGCGCTCGTCCGCGATCTCAAGCAGCGGGGACTGCTCGACGACACCCTCGTGGTCTGGTGCACCGAGTTCGGGCGCATGCCCATGTTCCAGAAGGGAGCCCAGGGCCGGGACCACAACCCGGACGGATTCACGGCCTGGCTGGCCGGGGCGGGCGTCAAGCGGGGCGTCAGTTTCGGTGCCACCGACGAGCTGGGCCGCAAGGCGGTGGAAAACGTCCTCTCGATCCACGACCTGAATGCCACCATCTTGCACCTGCTCGGCTTCAATCACAAGGACCTCACCTTCCTGCACAACGGAATCCATCGGCGCCTCACCGATGTGCACGGGCACGTGATCAACGAGATTCTGGCGTGAGCTCCCTCCGCGCTCGGGGAAGCAACAACGAACAGGCACCCAGGTGGATGCCGGCGTCCCGTCGGCATGCGGGCCGAAGGCGCGCCGGGGACATTGGCTCCGGGGCCGAGCCTTGCTCGGCATGCCGGCGGAGACGCCGGCATCCACCAGTCAAACGATGAGCATGCAGTCGCCGTAGCTGTAGAAGCGGTAGCGCTCCTTGACCGCCTCGTGGTAGGCGCGCAGGATCAGGTCGCGCTCGGCGAAGGCGCTGACCAGCATGAGAAGGGTGCTCCTGGGAAGGTGAAAGTTGGTCAGGAGGGCGTCCACCACCTTGAACTCAAAGGGCGGGTAGATGAATATGTCGGTGCGGCCGCTTCCAGCGCCGGGTGCGCCCTGCCTTCCGAGGTGTTCGAGGACGCGCGTGACGGTGGTGCCCACCGCAATGATTCGTTGCGCCGCATTGATTTTTTCCGCGGCGTCCGCGGCGAGGCGAAAGGCCTCCTCATGCATCTTGTGCTCGGCAGGATCGTCGACCTGGACCGGGCGGAACGTCCCGGGGCCGACGTGGAGGGTGAGGAAGGTGTGCGGAAGGGCTTCGATCAATTCCGGAGTAAAGTGCAGCCCGGCGGTGGGAGCCGCCACCGCCCCGTCTTCCCTCGCATAGACGGTCTGGTAGCGTTCCTCGTCGGCCGCCTCTTCCTCACGGTCCATGTAGGGCGGCAGGGCCAGTTGTCCGTGCGCGGCTTCGTCGACGGGCCGGTCCCACGCGATGAGCCGGTAGCCGAGCTCGTCAATACCGGTGACGGTGCCGGTGCTCGCCCCCACCTCCACGGTGCGCCCGATCTTCATGCGCTTCCCGGGCTTGACCAGACAACGCCAATGGAGGGGATCGGCGCTTTCGACGCGCAAGAGTTCGATTCGGCCGTCGTGTGAGAAGAAACGGGCCGGGACGACCCGAGTGTCGTTGAAAACGAAGAGATCGCCGTCCTGCACGAAGGACGGAAGCGCTGCGAAGCGGAGGTGTTCGATCCCCCCGCTCTCGCGGCGCACCAACATCATGCGGGAGGCGGCGCGTTCGGGAAGCGGGTGCTTCGCGATGAGCTCGGAAGGGAGCTCGTAGTCGAAGTCGGTGGTGAGCAAGGTGGCTACTCGATTGGTTGATCCGCGAGCTCTTCGGAGGCATCTCCGAGATCCCGTCCTGTTCGTTCGGGCTTCGCCATGGCGGCACTCTAGATCCGCTCCAATCCCGCTTCAAGTGCGGCGCGCTGGAGTTCGAGCAGTCCATCGCGCCGCATGCCGGGAGGGTGGAGGAGGCGGACCTTGACCAGGAGGAAGTCAGGCCCGTGCTGCTCGTTGGTGGTGAGGAGGAGGTAGGGGATATTCTCGAGGTCCCAGCCCGAAGTCTCCTTGCACGGCCGCCATCCGTCCCGGCGGAGGGTGGCGAGCAAATGTTCGCGTCCCCGGCCCTCGTCGCCGAGGAAGGCGCATTCCACCGCCTCGCGGAGGTCGTCGCGATAAATCTTCGGCCTGGCCCGGCGGGAGCCGAGCGAGGGAGTGGGACCGCCGTGAAACCACCGCGAAAGAGCGCGGGCGAGGGGCTGGGCGACTTCCGAGATGGAGAGGAGCACACGCGGGCCGAGGCCGTGCTGGTGCCCGGCGAGGCCCCGGCGGGGCATGCCGTGCACCCGGAGCCCCTGGTAGCCGGCCAACCCCATCGGGCCGAAGTAGATGACGGAGTGCGCGTCGGCCGTGACCGCCCCGCCGCCGTAGACACCGCCCAGCCACTTGATCCCGGAACTGTTGAAGCGGTCGGGATGGACCTTGTAGAGCAGGGCTTCAGCGCGTCCGTAACCGTACTGTTGTTTCAGGTAGTGGAGAAAACTGGTGCGGCGGCGGTGCCACACGAAGGCACCCGGAACGAAGGCGAGTATCCAGCCGGATTCGAGGAGCCGCCAGCAGAAATCGACATCGTCGCCCGCTGTTTCGAACTGGGGTCGAAACCCTCCCAGCTCCTCGAAGGCTGCCCGGCGGACCGCGAGGTTGCATCCCGGCAGGTGCTCGGCCTGCAGATCCTCTAACAGAACGTGAGAGGGAGCACCCGGGGCGGCGGCTACCACCGCTTCCTGCACGCCCTCCGGTTCGGGGGGGATGTTGGGTCCCCCGGCCGCGCCCACCTTCGGATCGGCGAAGGCGCGAGCGATCCAGAAGAGCCAGTCGCGATCCGGTTCGCAGTCGTCGTCGGTGTAGGCAATAATCTCGCCGTCGGCGAAATTGGCGCCACAGTTGCGCGCCACCGAAAGGCCGGCGTGTTGCTGGTGCACGTACCTGGTGGCGGGAAAGCGCGCCGCGATTTCGGCGGTGGCATCGGTGGAGCCGTCATCGACCACGATGACCTCGAAGTCCGGGTAGTCGACGAGATGACAGGCCGTGAGGCAGTCGGCCAGCTTGGTTTCTCCGTCGTAGGTGCACACCACGATGGAGATGCGCGGTGGATCGGTGAGGGGGAGAAGGTCGCGGTGGGTCTGCAGGCGCGGAAGCGTTTCTCGGAGCTTCCCGACCACCGGCTTCTCGGATCGATCCGGGCGGGTCAGGCCGAAGGCCCAGTCCTCGACGTCGCGACCGCCGCTGGACCAGCGATCGGACCAGGCGAAAAAGGTGGTCCCCGCCAGGCCGGCTTCGAGACACTCTTCGAGGTGCCAGGCGTGTGTCTCGGCCTGTTCCGCCTCGCTGTGGCGGACCGTATCGAGACCGAACTCGGTAATCAGGACGGGGCGATCGCCGGCGATGTTCTGGAGACGCGGGAGGTAGCGGCGCAGCTGCTGGCGGTCCTCGAGGTAAACATTAAAGGCCGTGAAGTCGGCGTTGCGCGGTTCGAGGTACTCGGTGCTCGGGTAGTTGGCATAGGCGACGAGGAGGTCGTCGGCTTCGGCGCGACAGGCGGCGAGGAGGTCTTCGATCGACTCCCGGACCGCCACCGGTCCCATCCACCGCGCGAGGTCGGAGGGGATTTCATTCGCCACCAGGAGGGCGCCGAGGGCGGGATGGGCTCCGAAACGATTCACAAACTCGAGAAGCCGCAGCTCGCCCTCCGTGCGCAACTTGGGTTCGTGCAGGAAGTCGCGCCCCCATTCCCACGCGAGGCCGGCGAGGACGATGAGTTCGTGCGCCGCGGCCGTATCGAGCAGTTCCTGGTCCGGAGCGGTATAGACGCGAACGGCATTGAATCCGCAGTCCGCGATGCGGGGGAACTCTTCAGCCGGGGAGAGTTCCCGGCCTGCGGGGAAGGGACCGAAGGTGACACCCTTCAGGAAGACCCGGTTGCGGCCACGTGCGAGAAAGCGTCCGTCGATGCGCAGGCGTTGTCGTCCGGAATTGGACACGCGGCGAGGATGGCGGGTGGGGAGGGAGGGG
>Ga0310121_10005776_pt1 | contig 10547 bp, 9 predicted proteins | sample CB27_Tmax_986_MG_FD_203504 | JGI IMG/M metagenome (GOLD analysis project Ga0310121, IMG submission 203504) | Marine microbial communities from Western Arctic Ocean, Canada - CB27_Tmax_986 | ecosystem: Environmental > Aquatic > Marine > Oceanic | place: Canada: Western Arctic Ocean | collected... | reverse complement strand
ACTACCGGCCTGCCCGAATTCAAGCACGCCATCGAAACTCGCAGCATCCTACCCGACGACCTGTTCGTCGGGCCGGTCAGGGTTCACGCGTGAGACCGTGTGAGTGATCGACGATACGGCGGAATCTCCGGTGGCGATCGTCGAGCAGCTGATTGAACGCCAGCGGCCATTTTGCTCTCGGCGGTACCACTTGTTTTCTTAGCACACAGAGTCTGACCGAAATATACGTCTGACCGAAATAGACGAGGAGGAACCGTCTCTCGTGAAAGTGATCGTAGAAACCGACCGCTTGCAATTGAGGGAAATTGAAGAGGATGACGTGGACTCCCTTTTTGCCCTCGACTCTGACCCGGACGTGATGCGCTACGTCTCGGATGGAAAGCCGCGCACGAGGATCGACATCGAACACGCGATCCCCCGAGTTCGTGCCTACTATAAAGAACATCCTGGTTTTGGAATCTGGCTTGCCGAACGAAAGGACACCGGGAAGTTCATTGGTTGGGCTTGTCTGAAACACTTAGACAACACCGAAATGATCGAAGTAGGCTACCGTTTGATGAAAGACGCCTGGAACCACGGTTACGCTACGGAATCGGCGAAATCCCTAATTCGATTCGGACTTGAAGAAAGAGGCCTGAGCAGAATTGTGGCCGTTACTCACCCGCGAAACATGGCTTCGCAACGCGTGCTGGAAAAATGCGGTTTAGAACGGAACGGCGCCGGTACGTATTACGGCAATCATTGTTTTTTCTTTGAGTTATCGGTGGGTCAAGCGACGCGGGGACGATGAACGACACCGGCAGACGAGCTAAAGTGACGGGCGGATGCGTTTGCTGACTAGGCATCGGGCGGCGATTTTGGGCAAGCATTCCGTTGGCCGGACGAAATAGATCCAGGAACTTGTCTTGCGCAAAAACGCTTTCTCGCTTTGCTCAACCGTGTTCCGAAGGAACGTGGACACTTGGATTCCCAAGTGCGGCAACCAGACATTGCGCCATCCATCTAGGCGAGACCAATCCGAGTGCCCCCTGTTCGAATCGCGCCTGGCTCGCGTGTGTGTGAAGAGGTGAGTCGGTGAGTTGCCGTTAGGCAATCGCACCCACTCACGTGTTCACCCTGCAACAGCGTGGGACGCGCGTCGTCCCCTGTTGCCTTCAGTTCGAGCTTGAAAGGAGGGCGGCGATGGGTAAGGAAAGAACAGTTGCGACGTGGACCTGGTCGAGCTTGATTCTTCGACTGTTAGTCGCGCCGGTCCGTGCGATTGCGTGGCCGTTTATTCGGTCGATTCATGCTCTCGACAGGCACTTCCTGGCGTACCTTGTCGGCAGGTCGGTGCGCGATCGCCGGCGAATCTACAGCGTCAAGTTCATCTGGTACGGCGATTCGATCTATTTCCACCCGATGATCTGGGGCAGCCTGTTGTTGTTCGCATTGGCACAGTCTGGGTGGGTGGCGCCGGGTTGGCTGCTGCTGTTGTGGTTCATGGGCATTTGCATTTGCTTGCTCACCGTGATGTACAACTTTAACGTGATTCGGGCGTCGGTATTAGGTATCGGCCTCGTCGCGTTGCTGGGAATGAGCTATTTCGCGACGGTCGAGTTTGCCTGGAACCCCTTGACGGCCTTCGCGCGGCATGTTGACGCGCTAGAGGCAGGTGTGACGCCGGGTTTCTATCGCGCGTCCGCATATCTTTTCGCGGCGCTGATCTTCAGTGAAGTGTTCTGGGCGTGGCTGTTCCACCGCGTCGAGATTGACGAATCCTACGTGTATGAGCACGCTTTTTTGCGAGGCTCGACACGCGAACCTATCTTTGCGCGGGAGATGAAGCGAGAGACGAAGGACCTTTTGGAGCTACTCCTGCTAGGGGCTGCTGACATCCAGCATCGCACCAAGAACGGTTTCAAACGGTTCAAGAACGTTCCGTTTGCGTCGTTATGGGTGGGCACTGCGCTCGATTCTATGTTGGATTATCGACGCAACGACGAGCTCAAGATGCAGGAACGGCAAGACGACGCCGCCGAGCAGGCTCGTTTATCCGACGCCTTCCCTGATGAAGTCGAGGACTTCGACGACGAGGGAGATCAAGACGACGGCGACGACCTGGCCTGATGAACCTGGTGGCGTGGCACCAGTAGCCCGGCTGTTGAGCAGCCGGGCTTTTTCTGTGAAGTGACACCAGTTCACCACGCCCTTCGCCTAGGGCTCAGGGACGTGCCACCCGTGCCAGGCGGGACATCCGCAATCAGTGTGGGTGGCACGCTCAGAACGAAGTGATGGGCGTGGTCTTCCGCAGCACGCCCACCGTCCGCAATAGGTGCTAGCGGCTCCACGCATGCAAAACGTCACCTAATTTACCCATAGCACCTATTTGGTTATTTATTTGCCTGCTCGCCGACTATTTCCAAGAAAATTTTCGGACTGACCTGCCTGCGTACTGGTCTGTTGGACATCACCGGTCGGGATCAGCGAGGACTGTCGAAATAACTTGTCCGTTCCGGGTGCCACTGGCTTTGCCAGTGTTCGTTACGTGACGTGGACGCAGCGATTCAGCACTGGCAGAGCCAGTGGCACACGGAACGAAAGGGCAACTAATTTCTTTACAAGTCCTAACCGCCGTGCTGGGATCTTGGTGTCCTGGCGGTTTCCAAGCAACAAATGCGTCTGAATCAGCTCTTCGTCGTCCCGGGAGGCGGGAGGGCCTTCACAGCGTCTCGGATTTCTCGCAGCGCGCACAAATGAGTTTCCGTCCAGACCCGTCCTCGACCGCGCACATCCACTTCGTCGCCCAATCCGGCCGTACGCGACTTGCTCAGTCGGTTCATGATCAAATCGCGAATCCGCTGGGCGTCCGCGACGCCTTCAACCAGACCACGATGAGCGGTCGTGTCTTGCATGCCTTGTGAGCCAGGCTGCGACTGGCCTCCGCCCGCGGTTTCTACAAGCAAGTTCGAGATTCCGAAGAAACGTTGCAACGGACCTTGACGGACGGTGACGTTTTGGACGTTTTCAAACGTTAGGGTCGTCTCGTGGATCACCCAGATACCGCGACGGATCCGCAAGCTGCGGTCGCCCATCACATACCACGTCGTGTCGAATCGCAGATGAACCGCCAGGTAGGCGATGATGTCGGGCGCAATCGCCAGGATCAATGCCGGCACGACAAGGATCACGCCCACGATCGGCAACGCAATCGTAATCGCCAGCCAGCCGACAAAGATCAATCCATCAATCAGCACCAGACCGATCCAGAACTGCAACAGCAAGTAACGTAAAAAGCCTACATCTGGCTGGAATGCCGTGATCGACTCACTCGACAATGCAGGCAAAGTCGGGGGCTGGTCCGGCACGCGAAACCAGCGAGTGAGTACGCCCCACAGTCCACGGTAGAACCATTTCGACACTTGCTCGACGCGCTCGCTCATACTTCACTTTGCCCTTCGGCAAGCCGCCGCAATGAATCACGGATCTCGCGCAACAGAGTAAGTGTCTCGTCTTCCGGCGCGGTCCCATCCAGCGCCCCATCCTTGCCGGGCGGGTTGGCAAGATTCACCTCGCCTTTCGCCCCACGCATTTCGGCATAGAGGTGATCTCGCAGTTGTCCGGCTTGCAGAACCCCTTCGATGCTCATCTCTGGTCCCGCGCTACCCGAGGCAGTTTGAATCCCGACCGTTGCCAAACCCATCCAGCGTTGAATCAGATTGCGTGTCAGATGGATGTCCTGAATGCGACGATAGGTCAAGTGGATCTCGCGGCGGAACAGAATCCCCCAACTCATCGAAACACCACTTTCGTCGAAACGGTATTTCAGCGTGTGGTATTTGAAAAACAGCGGCAAGATGACGAACGGGAACCCGACGACGGTCAGGAGTGGACGATCACATAGTACTGCAGCAAGGCCGGGTCAGGCCGCATGATCGTGGTTGGATCGAAGCGGCTGGAGCCCTCTGTCGATGCACCGCCGATGGTGGGAGTTGAAGTCATGAGTTGGGTGAGCTCGTGCTCGTTGAACGTTGGTGAGATGCAGCTCACTGGGGCCACGGATCACTCGTGCCGCAGCGCTTCGATGGGGTCCATATTCGCTGCGCGAATCGCAAAGAGGTGCTGGCGTGAACGCCGCAACGGCATGGGTTTGATTGAACCAGATTCCTCAGTCAGAGGTGTCGCGGGGCTCGAGCGCAAACCAAGACTGATTCAGATAGCTGCAAGTGCATTGGGCAGAGGCGTCGGGTACTAATACCAAACCGCCCGCCGGAATGGCGTTGATCCAGCAACCTGGGCGCACGCCCCCGAAGTTTTGCATTTTCTCGTTCTTGGTCAGGTCGAAATACCCGAGAGTTGCTGAACGGAAGAAGAAGAAATTCTTGCTCGCACTGAGCACCCCGCAGCCGTAAGAACGCTGAAAGTTGAAAGGCCGCGATTCACCCGTAAGCAAATCCCAGGCTCCGCCATCTGCATAGATGGTTTGGTCATTGACTGTCAGACGCGATTTGTATTTAGCCGGCGCTTCCCATTTGCTCGCGCCTGTGAGCGCGTCAAAGGCGGCCAGGCGGCCACCGAGCTCTGAAGCGAGTTTGAATCGAGTGTCTTGATAACTCATCACCAAGACCTGGTGCTTGTCGCTCACGGCGAGCGTCGTGCCGAAAACCTGTTCGTCCCGCTGCCAGGCGACTTGGCCGGTTGCCTTGTTCAACGCCGACAGGATTCCCGGGGGATGCTCGTCTTCGCTGGCCTGGGCGTTCTTCGTACGGTCGAAGACGGCGGACGGGCGATCGATCAGGTAAACGTACTTGGCGCCGATCGCGATTGCATTGTGCCGGATCGAATTCTTTGCGGCATATTGCCAAAGCAGCTTCTCGCTCTCGATGTCGTAAGCAAACAGCAAATTCGACTCCGTCAGCTGTTTGCTCATATCTCCACCCGGCCGGTATCGATAGCTGACGATGTGGTCGGGATCAGCCCGGCTGCCGAACAGCGTGCCACCATCGCAGGCAATGTACCCCCAACTCGCCTTGTCATCACCTCCGGGAACGACAAACTCGCCTGCGGGCAACCCGTTGGAGGCGTCGATGCGAACGCAAGAATTTCCGTAGCGGGCGAACAGCCCCTCATCGGCGACGCAGAAATTGCTGCCGGTACCAGCAGTCCCCATCAGATGGTCGCCATCGTAGGGGCGGAGGACGCCAGAGAGGCGATAGCTCCAAAGCTCACGGCCATTATAGGCATCCATGGCCCGCAGCTCGTCCAGGCCCTCGTGGAACAATCGACCTTGATGAAATAACGGGGCCGGACCGCGGCCATGCCGTGATGGCAACTCGAGATCGAAGTCACGAAACCAAAGAATCCCGAGTGAACCAGTTACCAACTCGTCGTCCGAGCAAACGGTGTTCGCCGGATTCGCATATTGATGTGTCCAACTCCCGGCACCTGCCAGTTTTCCGCGCCGTGAAAATTCCATCTCGCCGGGTTTGCCAACACAGACCACACCGCCGAACGGACGTTGCAGCCGACGCAACTCGGGCCCGTCAACGGAGCCGGTGCCCTCGCGGAGGGACCGTGCCGAGACGATCAGGTTAGCAAAGTACTTCGGATAGCCAGTCGCATCCAACTTCGCCTGATGCACCGTGACACGCGTCCCGTACAGGCCCGCGGCAGCCAGCTTTTGACGGGCTCGAGCAACCGCGCGGGGATCGTCGTCAACGGCAAAGATCGTCAGGTTGGTACGTTTCGCAAGCTCATAGGAAAGTTGACCATCGCCGCAGCCAAGGTCCAAGCAATACCCCTCGCGCATTCCGCTCCGCTGAACGATTTCTTTGACCGCCTTTACCAGGCCAGGGTTCTCGGCGTAGGCCGCAACTTCCGTGACCGCTGTCGACAGATGCGGCTTTTCACCCGCTGCAAAACAGTGGATGGCACCATGATTTGTCGAGACGTACAAACGGCTGTCCGCCACGGCCAAACCGCAAGCCGCTCCAGGAAATGAACTGCTCCACAGCGTCCGGCTTTTTCCTGCACCGTTGCCTGCCGAGGGTCGAGCGTCCAACAGGGTCACCCGTTCTCGGCCGCCCACCACCACCGTGTCACCGGCCACGATCAAGCTGTTCCCAGCGGGCACTTGCTTGGCCGTCCAGAGATTCTGGAGGGTCAAGGCTTTAACCGACTTACCTTTACGGTCGGGCTTCTCTGTCTCGACCCAGCGTTGGGCGCGAACCTCGTTTTCTGTGGCTGACACAAACCCACCTGGAAACTCGGCAATCGACGAAAAGCCGATCTTGGCGACGAGAGCCCCATCTTGTGCACCGAAGGCAAGCCCACTGTTGAAGAGGTGCGACCCGAGCACGGCGGCCGAGGTACCACCCGCCGCTCGGTTTTGCTGTAAATGGAAGTAGGCTAGTTCGCCGCTTTGCCGATTCAGCGCGGCCGGCACCGCCCGACCAGTCGGAACAAACAAACGATTACCTTTGGCGACCAGATGACCCTGAGCCGCGAGGCCACTCTCGGCGTTGGCTCCGCCATGAGGTTGTGGCATGGTGATGCTGCCGGAGTCCTTGTTGGACCAGAGCTCCTGGCCCGTTGCGGCGTCCAACGCGTAAATAAAGATCCCGTCACTTGGCCAGATCCCCGCAGCGTAATAGAGCACGCCGTCCAACAGTACGGGTCCGCCGCGCGCCGGCCATTTAGAAATCATTCGCTGATTACCAAGACGCAGCGAACCGTCCAACCCGCCGCGATGCTTCCAGATCACTTCGCCAGAAGTTGCGTTCACGACGTGCAGATATCCATCATCGCTCGCTACCGCGACTCGATCCTGCCAAGCCACTGGTGCAAAACGGATCGGACCACCGGTGAAGTAGGTCCAAATCGGTTCACCGTTGGACGCATCCAGGCAAGTCAGTTTGCAATCCACGGAACTGCCGAAAAACAGCTGACCGCCAAGAACGACCGGCTGGTAGCATTCGTCAAATCGCTGTCGGTTGGAACGCGGCCAAGCCCGCTGCGGACGACGGGCCGATTCGTACCGCCAGACGAGCGAGAGATCGGCCGGCAGCTGTTGCTCGGTGTATCCGCTCCGCGCAGCGTCACCACGCAGCATGGGCCAGTTGCCACCTAAAACAGGCGAAACCAAACCGAGGACGAGCCAAGCGGCTAAGACTTGTAGACGCATCAAAAACTCCCCATGAACACGAGTTTGCGAACCCTGGACTCGGGCTTGGCCGGAGCAGAGGTCGCCAAGACTCCCAACGCGTCCGAATCCCGCTCCGAGCGGCAGAGGAAGTGGAGACCAGTACAAAACCGCCGATCCCCATGCTGAGCGCTCGTCAGTGAGCTGTAGAATACCAGCTCCGGACGCGGAGGGGTATTTTGAAATTTGAGTTCCCGTGAAGCGCTGTGCACTACCAACCGCCAAAGTTTGCGTACGGTGCGCGCATTTGTTGAAATCCGAAAAGCGGAGCCCGAAATCAAAAAGGAAGCCCGCAGATCACGCAGATTGACGCAGATGGCAACATCGAGCCTTTCATCTGCGTGTATCTGCGTGATCTGCGGGCAATTTGGAACGGAAATCGGTGTGTCAATTGTGTTTGATCCGTGGCCTCCGTTCGCGTTGGTTTCTTCGTGCGCAATTTCTTCCGTACGACGGACATCCTTGTCCGTCGAATCGAACTCGGCGACGGACAAGGATGTCCGTCGTACTTTGGTTGCGGCCATGGGCCGCGCCAAGGTCACCTGCGTCTCTGCAAACCGTTAGAGTTTGCGCACGGTGCGCGGATTCTTTCGGCAAACGGCCGGCGAACGCCGGTGTTGGGCGGTCTCCCGCCGTGTTGTGAGGTGGTCTCCCGACCGCAACGCGGCTCTGGTGTCCTTGATTGCGAGCTTGCCGAGCTGCCGTCAATCCTGCCCGGCGCTACACACACGAAGCCGGTGAAGGCGAAGTATCTTCGTGTGACGATTCCGACAGCCAACGAGGACATGCGGCTGACGATCGAGGTGCTGAGGTGTGAGCCGATCGGGCGGTTTTGGGATGTTGGGGGGAGGGTGGGCCAGCCGCGATAGGGAAAAACCACCAGCGAGGCGCACGATGTTAGGGCAGGTCGAGGCATATGTTGTTACAAATACGACCAAGCTGCTCTTCTATAGAACCGTCGACTTCGACCACATCGGAGAGAACGCCGGTAGTTGTGCAGCGCGAATCTTCTTTCATCTTCAAAACCGAAGCGACGAATCTTTGTCCGTTTTTGAGCCACACGTCTGGGGAGTATGACATGTCGTGTTTTAGGTGCACAGCATAATTTTGAGAGCGGAAGTTCTTGATCGGAAAACCGTAAGCCATAGCAAGGACAGGGAGCAGATAATCCCACCATGGTTCCCCAATTCTGAACTCTTCCGGGATCAGTCGCTCTTCGTTTACGAGACTGACAAAACCTGGAGTCAATACAAAAAAATCAAATCCCCATCGGTAGTATGTGAGACCTGCCAAATCGAGGCTCTTATTTGGCGCTACAGTAGCTTCTGCATCGAGTCGCGAACCGTAATAAATAGTGGATGGGTCTAGAGTAGGAAGGATTCGATTGAATTCCTCAGTCAGAGCAATATCGCCGTTTATCAATACGACGTGATTGCCCGACTTCTGCGATACTGCTCTAAAGATCTCCGCGATCGAGGGCCGTGTTCGAGTTCGGAGCCACGTGATGCTGTTGTCTGGGGGCGCTGTCTCCGAGACGGAACACACGTCGGAGGATAAACGAGCCCATGATTGCGAACACACATCAAGCCACTCGCGACCAATTTCTTCGCCGTTCTTGCTCTTTCGCGTGATCGTGCGACCGATCGAGGTAACTAATGTCACGCCCCCTAATCCCAAAGGTACTTGGCTGCAAGGCGCCTTGTCTGGCTTGTAGTAGATTCCATCGTACTGTTGAACGACGCCGAGGACATCATCGTAATAGGAAGGTTCAAGTGAAACTCGAGAAAACGAAAGATCGTTTACCAGATACTGATCTAGAGCGAATAGGTCTGGCGCCCCTCGATAGCATTCAACTAGCGATAGCTCCAGCAATAAGAGCCGTATCTTAGACATAAAGGGAAGATATCCGCGAATGACCTGTTCCTCGAAGCCTTGCACATCGATTTTTAGGGCTTCAACTTCGGCGAGGATCTGCGGTCCGAGCAGTTCGCTACTTTTGTTAATGTAGATTGATTCTGTTCCAACGATCCGCGTCGCCATCTCCGCACGGAGATGATTTGGGTGCACTTCCAACACGGACGAGCTCCAGTTGTTTTCCGAAATGTTTAGATCTACGAAGCCCTTTTCCGACCCTGCGCCTTGCCGAGCCAAGGGAATCCAGCGCATGTCAGATTTGGCCTGCCGAACCAACTGGGCGTAAGCTGATCGCTGGGGCTCTACTGAATAAATTACCCCCTCATATCCATAAGTTCTGAGCTTGGCGGCGAACTGGCCCGAGTTGCTACCGATGTCCAGGGTGCGGATTATCCCCAGCCTCTTGAGATGGTGACTAAAAATCTGCTCGGGCCTGTCTTCATTAAGAAATGCCGCGTTGAAGTCCGCTCGAACTGCTGGGCTTTTTCCAGGATTTGGGTTCATCGTTGGTTTGCCCCGTAATTTAGATGTCTTTGGAAGCATAAGCGGCGTGCGGACCGTCGTCCTAACTGTGTTGGTCGCAAATCTGAAGTTGGCATCGCGGAGTTGGGTACGGTTGAGTTTGGCACCGCAGAGGTCGCCACAGCATGGCCGCCTTTCCACTTCGGCCGCGGTTGCCAGCCGTCTGGCACGGGTTGATTCGGAAGGGATACCACGGTCGTTGCTCACGGTAGCAACTCACAGGCTGCTGTTCCAATTCCTACCGCCCCGGCCCGTTTTATACGTTTACCGTGACCTTGCCACCTGCGACTCTATCGGGAAAGGCGCCGATCTTTACGGAAACCGACTGGCCGACGTGTACACGCTCGAATTGCGGCGCAGCAAGAACGGCCGGGCGGTGTTCCATCTGTGTTGGGCTGGAGACTCACCAAATGCCCACCTTCGTGGGCCCTCGCGATAGACTCTCTATCTACACGTACTGGACGACAAGCGGATGAAGGCGTGGATCTTCGCCGCAGGCATCGCGATCGTAGGTCTCTAAGCGGCACTCAATCGATCGCCGGGCGAGAGGCGACTATTCTGGCCGAAACGAAAGTGAATAGGAATCGAGCGTAGGGGTAACCGACCGGTCGGTGGTGGAAAGTACGAATTCCAATCGAACGGGCTGAGTCAGCTTCAATTCACTCCCGCTAGGCACATCGGTGTTGGTCCGCTCACCGGAGCTGTTGAGAATGTTGACGGTCAACGCGGTGCCGATTGGTGTTCTTGCTTCGTACGTGATCCGATCAAAAAGAACGCCTGGCGGTAGGCTGAACAGTTCGGTCGTGAATCTGCCGGATTCACGGTATTGCCCGCCCGTTTTTTCCAGCACTAGGTTGTCGGTGAGGATCACCACACTGTCTTTCGTTCCACGATAGATGAAATAAGAATCCTCGTACGCCCAAGGCACTAC
>Ga0310121_10005775_pt1 | contig 10548 bp, 6 predicted proteins | sample CB27_Tmax_986_MG_FD_203504 | JGI IMG/M metagenome (GOLD analysis project Ga0310121, IMG submission 203504) | Marine microbial communities from Western Arctic Ocean, Canada - CB27_Tmax_986 | ecosystem: Environmental > Aquatic > Marine > Oceanic | place: Canada: Western Arctic Ocean | collected... | reverse complement strand
GTTAGCCGAGATCGAGCCAGAGCCCAGCGGGCAAGAGCCCGCTCCTGACATCACACACGATGCTCGGCGCTTCACCGCAGCCATCCGGACGCAGGTCTTCACCTTCCTGCGGGCCTGGTCGTTCGGCACCGACGAGGCCGCGCTCAAGGTGCTCGACTCTGGCGTCGACGGCTTTGGGGCGCAGTGGACGCCCGAGCGTCTGACCGTCGCCCGCGACGCGTTCCGCGTCGAACACCGGAATCTGCGGCTCGACCCGGAGGCCCGGAACCTCCGCCACACCCACGTCCACCCCTCCGACGACGGGACGATGTGGCGCGTCGAACAGATGCTCATAGACCTGGAGGGACTCAATGACTGGGTCGCGGAACTCGACATACACCTCGACGCATCACGAGAGGCTGGCGAGCCAGTCATGACACTGGTGCGCCTCGAAGGCCTCGTTCCGTAGCCTCGCTCCGCAGATCCGAGCTTGACGTCAGACGTCGGTGCAGGCACTCTCGACACGAAGAATCTCGGTCGTAGTGGAGGGTCGGAGGACGAAGCCCGTGCATGGACGACATATCGGCGGATGGGTCACGGCGCTGCTGGCCATCGCCAGCCTCGCCGCGGGTGCGCAGGACGCACCACCGGATACGCGGATACTCGACGCGGCCAGCGTGGCGGACGCGGCTGGCGTGGACGCCCTGCTGGCCCAAGGTGTCGATGCGAATGTGCCGCAGGCAGATGGCGCAACAGCGCTGCACTGGGCCGCTCACTTTGACGCTACGTCGATGGCGACAGCGCTGATCCGATCGGGCGCGGTCGTCGATCCGGTGAACGACTTTGGCGTCACGCCCCTCTGGCTGGCCTGCCTCAATGGCAGCGCGGACATGGTCGAGGTCCTACTGACGGCGGGAGCCGACGCGAATCACTCGCTGCCCTCTGGCGAGACGGTGCTGATGACCGCGGCACGGTCCGGGTCAGCCGAAGCGGTTGGCCTGCTAGCGGCCCGCGGAGCGAACCTCGACGCTCAGGAGCAGTCGCGGGGGCAGACGGCGCTGATGTGGGCCGTGGCGCAGCAACACCCGGACGTCGTGGCGACGCTGGTCGACCTCGGGGCAGACGTTCACGCACGATCGAATCCGTTGCCGAGGCGAATCCACACTCGGACCGCGGGCTTCAACCCGGTCGGGGTGATCGACATCGTGCAGGGCGGATATACACCGATGCTGTTCGCCGCCAGACAGGGCGATCTGGACGCGGCAACATACCTGGTGGCGGCTGGTGGCGACGTGAATGACACGGCGCCATCGGGCACCAGCGCGCTGGTCGTGGCGGCCCATGGTGGCCACACGGCGCTCGCGACCTACCTGCTCGAGCACGGCGCGGACCCAGACGCGGCCGAGGCCGGCTACAGCGCGTTGCACGCCGCCACCCTCCGCGGCGACGAAGCCCTGGTGACCGCGCTCTTGGCCGGGGGCGCAAGCCCGAACGCACTCGTGGTGACCGGCAGTCCGGGACGGCGTAACAGCCCCGACTACGTGCTGGAGCACGATGTCGTCGGCGCGACTGCGTTCTGGCTGGCCGCGCAGTTCTCGGAGCCCCGGATCATGCGTGTGCTCGCCGACCGGGGCGCGAACCAGCGGGTCGTCATGCCGGGCGGCACGACATCGCTGATGGCGGCCACCAGCGCCCGCCGACGAACGGAACCGGGACTGACGCCGAACCGGGTCGAGAACGAACGCCTCGTACTGGAGTCGGTCCGGGTAGCAGTCGAGGTCGGCGTGGACGTCAACGCCGTGGACGACGCCGGCAACACCGCCCTGCATACCGCCGCATCGAGACGACTCGACACGGTGGTCCAATTCCTGGCGGACAGCGGGGCAAACCTGAACGCGTACAACGAGGAAGGTCAGACACCCTTGACGATGGCGGCCGGCCGGGGAGACGCTGAGGACAACGCCACCGTAGAGCTGCTACGCCGTCTCGGTGCGGAAATATAGAGGCGGGTCTCACAAGACCCGCGGCTACGATGCCAGGGCACTTGGATGGTGCTGGGGTTTTTCTGACGAGGCGTCTGTCTGGCAAGGCACAAGGAGGGAGCAGGCAGGCATCCGCCCCGCCCGTTCGGGCGGGGGTGGCCGACACAGCAACGCCGTCCAGGCTGGCGCCTCGTCGGAAAACCTAGACGCCGGTCAAAGGTTCGACGCTGAGCGTGCCGTCACTCTTCCCGAGTCGCTCGACCGGCACACCCAACTTCTCGGTGAGGGTCACCAGCAGGTTGGGCATCAGCGGATCGCCCTCGTACTTGAGATGCCGGCCGCCCTCGAGTTGCCCCCCGCAGCCACCCAATAACAGGACCGGCAGGTTGAGCGGGCTGTGGGCATTGCTGTCGGACATGCCGCACCCGTAGAGGATCATCATGCTGTCGAGCAGCGACCCGTCGCCGTCCGGCGTCGCTCGGAGCTTGGCCAGATAGTCGGCGAACAACCCGGCGTGATACGCGTTGATCTTGGCCATCATCGCGATGCGCTCTGGATCGTACTCGTGGTGCGAGAGCGGATGATGCGCGTCCGGGATCCCGATTTCGGTGTACGTCCGCGAACTCACCTCACGTCCCAGCATGAAGGTGCTCACACGCGTCAGGTCGGTCTGATGGGCGAGCAACTGCAGGTCGAACATCAACTCCACATGCTCGGCGAAAGTGGCCGGAATGCCTTCAGGCTGCTCCAGCTCCGGCACGTCGAAGCTCGGCTGCTGCTCGGCTCGCTGAATCCGTCGCTCGATGTCCCGCACCCCGTCGAGATACTCATCGATCTTCAGGCTGTCCGCCTGTCCAATCTCGCGTCTGAGGTCCGAGACCTTCTCGGTCACCGAGTCGAGGATCGACCGGTCGCGCTGCATGCGGGCCAGGCGTATCGCCGGATCGGTGCTCCCGCTATCGCCAAACATCTGCTCGAACACCACGCGAGGGTTGTTCTCCATCGGTAGCGGCGTCGTCTGACTCCGCCAACAAATCGTGTTGGTATAGACGCAGCTGTGACCGCCGCTGCATTGACCGGCATTGGCCCGACTGTCGATGGCCAGCTGTAGTGAGGCCAGCTCGGTCTCCTGGCCGTACTCCCTGGCCAGGATCTGATCCATCGAGATGTCAGCCACGGGAGCCGTCTCGCCGGCCACCCCGGCCGCGCCGGTCAGAAAGGTCGTCGACGCCCCGGCGTGGGCCGGTGTCCAGTAGCCCCTGAGGCCAGACACCACGGTCATCTGGTCCCGGAACGGTGCCAGCGGCTGCAGAATCGGCGTGAGGTCGAACCCGCGTCCCTCCTGCGTTGGCGTCCAGTGCTCCATGGCGATGCCGTTGGGCACATACACTACCCCGAAGCGACGCGGGGGATTGGCGGCCGTGCGCGACAGCGCCGACGCCGCGGGAACCATGGCGTCCAGCAGCGGCAACGCCACCGCCGCCCCCAAGCCGCGTAGGACAGTCCGTCGTGGCAACGACATTTTGGTGATGATCATGGTGGGGTCCGCGTCTGTAGTCAGTGACACTCAACGACCGACCGGTGCTCGCGAGGCGGTCAGTGAGGCATCGTCCGAACGTGAGCGACGCCCTTGAAACGGTTCACTCTTGACGATGCCCAAGATGATGGACGACCAGCGGTACTCATCGGGAGCCGAGGCTCGCAGGATCTGGCGGACGCTCGGGCGGTCGTAGTATTCGAGCCCCCGCCCTACCGCGTAGGCGAGCAGCTTCTCGGTCACCGCGCCCGCGAACTCCTCGTCACGACTGAGCAAGACCGTCCGCAACCCCGCCGGGCCTTCGAATTCGACCCCGCTGGGCATCGTCCCGGACGAGTCGATCGGAAGGCCAGCCTCACTCAGGGCACGCCAGCTCCCAATCGCATCAAAGTTCTCGAGTGCGAAGCCAAGGGGATCCATCGGGGCGTGACAACTCGCACAGACCGGATTGGCGCGATGCTGTTCGAGGCGCTCACGGACCGAGGCGGGGGCCCCGCCTTCACCGCGATCCGGCAATCCCGGCACGTTGGGCGGCGGCTCCGGCGGCGGCGCGCCGAGCATGCTTTCGAGTAGCCACTTGCCGCGCAACACCGGCGACGTGCGGTTGGGGTGTGACGTCACCATCAACAGACCACCGTGCCCGAGCAAGCCACCTCGTGGGTGATTCTCACCCAGCGTCACGCGCCGGAAACGGTCGCCGTAGACCCCGCCGATACCGTAGTGCCTGGCGAGTCGTTCGTTCAGGAAGGTGTAGTTCGCGCTGAGCAATTCGAAGAGGCTCCGGTCGTCCCGGATCGTGCTCCCGACGAATAGCTCGGTTTCGCGCCGAAAGGCATTTCGCAAATTCTCGTCGAATTCGGGATAGTCAGCCGACTCACGCTGTTGGGACTCGAGGTTCCGCAACCGCAGCCATTGGCTGACGAAGTTATCGACCAGGGCGCTGGACCTGGGATGCGAAAGGAGTCGCCGCGTCTGCTGCTCCAACACGACCGGGTCCGTCAGCCGCCCACTGATGGCGGCGTCCAGCAGCTCATCGTCCGGGATACTGCTCCACAGAAAGAAGGACAAACGAGACGCCAGCTCCAGGCCGCTCAGACGATACGGTGTATCAGGCGCGATATCGGCTGGATCACGCTCGATCCGAAAGAGAAAATCTGGATCAACCAGCATCCGCTCGAGCGCGAACTGGATCCCCGCGTCGAAGTCACCGTCGCGCCGTCCGGACTCGTAGAAGTCCATCAGGGTTGCGACTTCCGGATCGGTGACCGGCCGGCGATACGCCCGTCGGGCGAGCCTGGCAAGAATGCGACCGGCGCAGGACTTCTCGTCATCGGCCGCCGCAGGTGCGCAGACAAAGATCTCTCGACGACTCGGGGTGTCACCCGGGCCCTCGACGGTGTACGGACCACCGATCGCGACCTGCTCGACCCCGGGGTTTTCGTCATACCGTTCGTCAACGAAGCGCCCGTAGCCACGGTTGCGTGGCTGCAACACACCCTCTGTCTCAGACAACCGCCTCACGAACGAGACGCCCACGGTTCGCAGGCCGGCTTTGGCGGGGAAGCGGACTTCCAGCCCGGCATCCCCCGTGTTCATGTAGTACTCCCAGTCCGGATCCCCCGCGATATTGCCGGAAAAGCTCAGTGGCGCCATTTGCCCGACGGCGTCGGCGTCGCCTACCGAGAACCGCTTGACGAACTCACCGTCGACACGCACGTCGAGCTCCTGAGGCGTCGAAAACCCGATGATGTAGTCCGAGAAGTTCCGGTGCAGGCGCACCTTGACCGTGTACTCGCCATCCACCGGAAAGTAGTGGCGGACCGCAATGCCTCCGCGGGAGCCGAACGACAGCCGGTCGCCCTGCCGGTCATCCTGCAACAGCCCTGGATGTATGCGATACGTGGCCACGGCCGGTCCTACCGGCGGAGTCCCCACGGCGAGCCGGCTGATTTTTCGTGCGGCCGACAGATAGCGCGACACCAGGTCTGGTGAGATCGAGAGCATCTCCCCGTTGTTGTCGAAGCCATGCTCATAGGTGTTGTCGGCTGGCAGCAGCGAGGCGACATCGACGTCGACCGCGAGGAGATCACGAACGGCCGCGTGATACTCCGCCCGATTGAGACGATGAAACGTCTCGCCGCGCCCGGGGTCCGGACTGGTCAGGGACACCGCGTCGATCTCCGCCTCCAGCCACGAGGCCGCGGCACGATACGTGGCCTGGTCGGGCCGTGGGCTGCCTGCGGGCGGCATGGTCTGCGCACGCAGCTTGACGATGACCCGCTCCCACGCCTCGGCCTCGGCGCTCACGTCGGTCAGGTCCTTCGTGTCGAGCGCCAGCCCCGCCACCAGGGTCCGATCGTTGTGACAACGCACGCAGAACTGGTCGAGCACCTTCCGAGTCGACGAAGCGGTGACGTCAACCTCCGGCGCCGACTCCTGTGCGAGAGCGACCTGCGGTCGACTGGACGCCGCCGCCATCGCCGCGACGAGGACCAACAGAACTCCGACCGTCGAACGGGGTCTCACCACCTTGCGCGCCTCCAGATCATTTGGATCGGCACATAAACCTCTTCCGTCGCTGTCACGCCAACCGCCCCTGCGAGCATAACCCTCAAGTCGGTCAACGGCCCACGAAGACCGCACTGACCGTACGCCAATGATAGTGCGGAATGCCTCTCTTGAGTGCACTATCACGTCGATTTCTTACACCACGCGAGTCGGCTGACCACATCGTCGACCGCCTGGCCAGAACCCTCACCGAAGGCCCGGCTCCTCGATGGCGTGGGAGCCCAATTCGAGCGCATTGTGCTCACGGCGCCAGACGGGCAGCGGACCCCGGCGGTAAAGGGTCCCTTGGCTTCACCGACTCCGAAATGAAGAATCGGCTCGGACTGGCTGGTCGTCCCGTGTTCCAGGGAGAGCTGACGGACCAACGCGCATCCCTCGAGAAGGAGCGTCACGGTGGCCTCGGCGCCCAGGTATCGGACCGCGTGCCCCGCAGCCGAAGGCGCACACTGCAGTTGTCGAGCCGGGGAAGCCCATCGTTGCGAAAGAGGCGAACCTGGCACCCTTCGAAAACGCCCAGATCGACGTCGCCGTCGATGTCGGCGGCGGCCCCCCACCCATCGAACCCGGACTACCCCGGTCACGTCGGCCAGGGACAAGGCCCTGCCGGCTACGGCTGCTCTGGACCCTCGACCTGGGGGGTGGCTCGGGTCGGGATACTTCAGGGCACCGACCGCATTGTGGGGCGTCGCCGTGGGGTCTGACTAGCCGCGCACCAGGTCACATGCCTTGCCAAGGCCCGTCGTACCACCTGAAGACGTTTCCGGTAAGACTGCCGATAAAGATCTCTCCGGTGTCGCTCACGTCGATCCAGTGACCTGGACTCTCCATCGCACCGAGAATCTCTCCTGTCTCCATGTCGACTCGCATGATGCGCCCGGCGAGGGTGTCGTATGTGATGTTCTCGATGTTGTCGCGGTGGGTGATGACCCACACCTGGTCATCTGGTGTGATGAAGATGTTCTGGGTGGCTCCCAGATGCGTCCACATATGTAAGAACTCACCGTCTCCGTCAAAAATTTGAATCCGGTTGTTCTCGCGATCGCTGACGTACACACGCCCCGTCGAATCCACGGCCACCGAGTGCACGAGGTCGAACTCTCCCGGCGCGGTGCCAGGTGTGCCCCAGGCGCGGACGAACTGTCCGTCCGCGTCGTACTTGACGACCCGGTTGTTCCCGTAGCCATCGGCAACATAGAGCTCGTCGTTCGGACCAAACGCGATGTCGGCTGGACGATCGAACGTGTCGTCTGTGGTGCCGGCCTGCCCCTTGACGCCCAAGGTCATCAGCAGCTCGCCGTCGTTGCTGAACTTCATCACCTGATGGTCGCCGTTGTCCGTGACCCAAACGTTGTCGTGACGATCGATACGCAACCCGTGTTCGTTACCGAACAGACCGCGGCCGAATGAACGCAGGTAGTTGCCCTCGGCGTCGAACACGATGATGGGATCGGCGGTCTCGCCACGGTGAAACACGAACACCTGATTATTGGAATCCGTGGCCACCGATGACACCCGCCCGAAGTTCCATCCGTCCGGCATGGTGCTCGGCTCCTGCCCGAACCGGATGGCAACGCGGTACTTCATCAGGCTCCCCTCATGGGGATACCACCCTTCCAACCCCTGGGTGTCCACGACCTGCCCGACCGCGGTGGCTCGGTCAATATCGACGCCCGGTGCCGGCTGCATCACGTCCCCGTCGTCCGCTGCCTCAACCGGCGCCTCGGATGCGGGTCCCGATGCACATGCGGTCGCGAAACACACTACACACACGAAACTCAGCAATCTTCCGTTGGGCATTGAGGGTGTCCTTTCGTCGCGGCTCTCGAATTCAGTTCGCGCTCGACAACGCGTTCAGGGCGGCCACAAAGTCGCTCCACGGAACCGGCCGTCCGTGGACGGGCGCGAGCGTCTCCACCTCCAGATTCATGCGCCGCACCTGATTCGACAGGCTGCGCATCGCCGGCAACTGCGCTCGTCGGGGCGGCTCGTGGGTGTCGAACAGGTCCGCCTGAAACACGATGCCCTCGGCCGGTAGGTACGCCATCAACATGCCGGTCACGTGCTGCAATGGCTGCACGTAGTACACGCGCAAGATCCGCGAATCGTCCGCAATGACGTAGTTCTCCTGAATCGCCTCGTAGTTGTAGCCCTCGGCCAGTTCGGTCGGCGGCCACTTCGACACAATGTCGGGCTTGACGGTCCTCGGCTCGTAACTCAACACATCGCTGTTCAGGAACTCGAGGTTCTGCTGGTGGGTCACGATGGTCGACCCGATGTGGAGGTAGGTGCGCAGTCCTCCGATGTGATCGAAGTGGGGGTGAGAGCTGATCAGCCAGCGAATCGGCTTGTTGGGAGCGAGTCGCGCAACCGCCTCGATGACGGCCAAACTGCGTGTTTCATCGACGGGCGCCTCGAACACGGCGACAAAGTCGTCGAACTCCACCATGTAGCTGTTGGCCGGACCGCCGCCGAGCAGATAGACACCGTCGGCCATTTCTTCGACCGCGACGTCCGTCGGGAAGGTGGCCTGGACCACTGACGGTGGCACCGGAGCCGCGTCGTCACACACGTTCGGCTGTACGGTCGCGAACGTCCCGCCGTAGGCGTTGTGACCGGTGCTCTCCCGGTAGAACTGCCAGTTGTCGTCCCATCCCTGGTGCGAGTGCCAGGCGGTAGGCCATTTCACGTTTCCAAACGTGGCTTGATTGGTCGATTCGTGCTCGATGTTGAAGTCGCCCAGCGCGGGGATGTTCACCGTCGTCTTGATCCGTTGAATCTGGTTCTGCGGGTTGATCGTCGCGTCGACCCGATACTTCCCGAGCATCGTAATCGCGACCACATACATTTTCTCTGGACTCACCACGTTGCCATCGCGACCCTTCTCGATCTGCTCCCAACGCCACAGCGCCACAGGATTGGCCCCGGGGAGACGAGCGGCTTTGAGAAACCCGTGCGGATTCATCCACATCTCCAACTGGTACACCTCCGCCAACTCGGGCGGGACCGCCACCGGAGGGCCGTCGCCGTCCTGGTGCCAGGCGAACTCGCCATTGACGATGTGGGTTTGCCTGGTGGCCTGCTGGGTCGGCGTCCCGCCGGTCCAGCCCATGCCGTACTTCCACGACGCGGGATTCAGACCCGGCGTCCGGTCGAACGTCTCCTTGCTCGTGCCCGCGTCCCAGTTGATGGTGCGGGTATAGTTGGCCATCGAATCGACACGCGGCCAGTCGATGTTGACCGCGTTCTCGAATGTCTGGCCGACGGCGCCACTATAGCCGGTGCCGGAGTAGGTGATGCACGTCAGATTGGCTTCACCGATCTCGGCCGCAACAGCGGCCAGAAGCGGCGCCGGATCGACGTAGCCTGGAGGAAACGGCTGGGCGAACACCGGCCCTCCCACCAACAAGACCAGCGCGAGGGTGCCATACACACATTTCGGCATCTTTCTTCCTGACATGATGAGCCGTCGTCGCCTCGCCCCGTTGGGTGGGGAGGAGACGAGGCCGTCCTCGGTTTCTACGGCGTCACATACTTCCGTACTCGGTGCGGGCCAACGTCGGCGGCATACACGCTGCCCTGCCGATCCGCCGTGATCCCCGACGCGCCAGAAATGCGATTCTGCTCTTGCTCGGCCAGATCGGGGTCCGGAATGAACGCGGTCACCACACCGTCTTTCGCGCTGCCAATGTAGATGCCCCGCTTCCAGCCCGGGTTGTTTCTCGAGTTCGACGTCGAGTCCGTCACGTAGAGCCGGTCATCCTCGTCGATGAACATGCCGCTGGGCCGACCAAACTGCGTCCATGCCACGACGAAGGTGCCGTCCGGCTCGAAGACCTGCACCCGGCTGTTCGATCGGTCACCGACAAACACGCGCCCAGCCGAATCCAGGGCGATAGTGTGGGGTTGATTGAATTCACCGGGCCCCGCGCCGGTCTGTCCCCAGGTGGTGATGAAGCTGCCATCTCGGTCGAATTTCACCACCCGATTGTTGGTCCCGTGGCCATCCGTCACGAAGATGTCCCCATTGGCCGCGACGGCCACGTCGGTCGGTCGATCGAAGGTATCGGGACCGTGTCCCGCGACCCCCGCCTGGCCGAGCGTCAACAACCGCTCCCCGGTTGGGCTGTACTTGAAAACCTGCTGCCCGCGGCCCCCGGCGGACAAGCCGAGCACCGTCTCACTCCCATTGGCGTCGGTCGCCCAGATGTTGCCGTCGGGATCGATGTGAAACCCGTGCGGATGCGCGAAGTCGCCCTCGCCCCAACTGTCCAGGAGCTCGCCGCCCGGAGCGAACTTCAGGATCGGCGGGTCGTCGTCACGGCCGACACAGGTGGCGGCTCCGGCTGGAACGGTTCCGAAGCACCGATGGAGGACCCAAATGTTCCCGTCCGGATCTCGATCCACGCCGATGGTCTCTCCGAACGCGCCGGCGTTCATGCTCATCGGAAGCTGTGGCCAGGGCTCGACCCGACGATATGGCGT
>Ga0310121_10005774_pt1 | contig 10548 bp, 9 predicted proteins | sample CB27_Tmax_986_MG_FD_203504 | JGI IMG/M metagenome (GOLD analysis project Ga0310121, IMG submission 203504) | Marine microbial communities from Western Arctic Ocean, Canada - CB27_Tmax_986 | ecosystem: Environmental > Aquatic > Marine > Oceanic | place: Canada: Western Arctic Ocean | collected... | reverse complement strand
CGTCGCTTCGGGGAGTATGGGATGGCGCCCCGTTCCTCCACCACGGCAGGGCGGCCAGCCTGATCGAAGTACAGGGCTTGTTCAACCAACTCCGTCGTCATGGCGACGCGGATTACCTGGGCGGGTTTTCCCGGGATCGGTTCTGGGCGAACTCGAACCTCCTCGATCTGGTGGCTTACCTGAAAAGCATCGAATAAAAAAGTCTTCACGCACCCGATTCGCAGGCCCAAAAGGTTTGACCTGCGGTCCGGGCGATTCTATAATGTTCCCAACGTTTATCCTTCTCTAGGTTGTAGCAGCGATTAGCGTTTTCACCGTACTGCACGTGTAGTTTCCGGCGAGGACAAATTTGGACTTGCCGGTCTCGAATGGACGAATTGAATTTGAGTGGCCGTTAGGAGAGTCGTCATGAAAGGCACGCTGGTTTCTTTGCTTCTGATTATGTTTCCCGTCGTGGCCTTTGCCCAGAGTGACCCCACATCCGTGGAGTCCCAGCGTGCGCTGGTCAACGGATTCTGCGAGGGGTGCCACGACGACAGCCTGAAGTCGGGTGGATTCTCCTGGACAGAGGTGGACCTGGATCGCCCGGAGCTGAACGCGGAGCAGGTCGAGAAGGTGATCCGGAAAGTACGATCGGGCATGATGCCGCCCGCCGGTGCGCCCAGACCCGATCCGGCTCGCCTCGAAGCTTTCGCCGAAGGACTGGAAGCACGGATTGATCAGGCCGCGGCGACCGAGCCCCACATCGGCGCGCCGGATCTCCACCGGGTCAACCGTACCGAGTACCGCAATTCGGTTCGGGACCTTGTTGGCATCGACGTGGATGTCACCGAACTCCTGCCTCCCGACAGCAGAAGTGGCGCTTTCGACAACATGGCCGATGCCCTGACGGTGACTCCGGCCCTGATGCAGGCGTACACACGGGCGGCCGACAGAATCAGCCGCGAGGCTGTGGGCGATCTCGGCGTGAGCCCGGGCATGTCCGCCTACAACGTACAACGGGTCGCCAACCAGATGCGCCATCTCGAGGGCACTCCCTTCGGAACACGGGGTGGTCTCTCGGTGCTGCACACTTTCCCCGCCGACGGAGATTATATCTTCAGGGTGGATCTCCATCACTGGTTCACCGGGAACATCATCGGGTCCAGATTGCCGGTGCCCCTGAGGGATCAGGAGGTCGAAATTTCCATCGACGGGCAAAGAACCGTGCTTCTGGCAATCGATCCGCTCATGAATGAAGAAGACGGGCCCATCGTGTCCGATCCGATCCATGTGGAGGCCGGACAGCACCGGGTCGCGGCCGCGTTTCTCACGAAGTTTGATGGACCCATCCAGGATCAATATCGTCTGATCGAGCACACGCTGGCCAGCACCGACATTGCGAATCACCCCCAGATGACCGCGTTGCCGCATCTGAAAACAGTCTCCATCACGGGCCCTTTCGATGTCTCCGGTCTTGCTGAGTCGAACGCGCGTCAACAGATCTTCACATGCCGCCCGGCGGCGACGGAAGACGAGGGAACCTGCGCCAGGGAGATCATCTCTCGGCTGGCCCGACAGGCTTTTCGCAGACCTGTCGTGGACATCGACGTGGATCGGTTGATGGTTCCCTACGACGCGGGCCGTGAGGGAGGCAACTTCGAAACGGGTATACGGACAGCGTTGCAGGCCATTCTGGCAGATCCGGAGTTCGTTTTCCGATTCGAGCGCGTGCCGAGGAACGTCCAACCCGGTGCAAGCTTTCGACTGAGCGACCTGGAGTTGGCTTCCCGGCTGTCGTTCTTCCTCTGGAGCAGCCCTCCCGACGATGAACTTCTCCGGGTAGCGGCGAACGGCGAACTCGAGGACCGGACCGTTCTGCGAGAGCAAGTCGAGCGGATGTTGGCGGATCCTCGCGCAGATACGCTGGCGACGAATTTTGCCCGTCAGTGGCTGCGCCTGCAGGGCATTCAGGATGTCGTTCCGGAACCGACTATCTTTCCTGGATATTCGACCTCTCTTGGTGTATCAATGCGCCGCGAAGTGGAACTCTTCTTTGCGAGCATCATGAGGGAAGACCGCGACGTGTTGGATCTGCTCAACGGGGACTACACCTTTGTGGACGAGGTTCTGGCGAGGCATTACGGCCTCCCGGTCCAGCAGGGGCCGCGATTCCGACGCGTCGGGCTGAGTGATCCGAACCGGTTTGGACTGTTGGGAAAGGCGGGCATCCTGATGATGACTTCCCTGGCGAACCGCACCTCACCGGTGGCCCGTGGCAAGTACGTCCTGGAGGTGCTGATCGGGACACCGCCGCCGAACCCACCGCCCATCGTACCGGCATTCAAGGAAGCGGTCGAAAACGAAAAACCTCTGTCGGTGCGCGAACGGATGCAGGAGCACCGCGACAACCCGGCCTGTAGCGCTTGCCACCAGATCATGGACCCGATCGGCCTGGCACTGGAAAACTTCGATGCCGTCGGTGTCTGGCGCATCAACGATGGCGGTTCACGTATCGATGCGTCCGGAGCCATGTTCGACGGAACGCCATTGGACGGTCCAATCAGCGTCCGCCAGGCGATCCTGGATCGTTCTGAAGCATTTTTGGGTAGCTTCGCGGAGAACCTTCTGGCCTACGGACTGGGACGCGTACTCGATCACCGCGACATGCCAACGGTCCGTTCGATATCGCGCGAGGCGGGCTTGGACGGAAACCGATTCTCATCGTTCATTATTGGAATAATCGAAAGTCGCCCGTTCCAGATGAGAGTTGCAAGAAGAGAGACGGAAGTACAGTAACGATTCGGACGGAATCGATTTCAGGCTAAACAGTCATTTCCTGAGAAGGAGAGCTAAGCATGTTCATCACAAAGAAGCATATTTCGCGGCGCACGGTCCTTCGGGGTATTGGAACGGCCGTCGCACTGCCTTTCCTCGAAGCGATGGCGCCCGCGGCGACACCGCTCAGGCAGACGGCGGCTACTCCCAAGAGCCGTTTTTGCGGCATCGAAGTCGTTCACGGCTGTGCCGGAAGCACCGAATGGGGAACCAATGAGGGGCTCCTCATCCCTGAAAAGGAAGGACGGGATGCCGAGTTCGGAATGATCGTCAAACCGCTGGAGTACTTCCGGGATTACATCACGAACATCAGCATGACCGATTGTGGTCAGGCCGATCCGTGGACTCCGGAAGAAGTGGGGGCCGACCATTTCCGTTCGGCAGCGGTGTTCCTCACAGCCGCGCACCCGAAACAGACCGTGGGATCCGACGTCTATTGCGGAACCTCCCTCGATCAGATGTATGCCCAGAAATATGGTCAGGACACGCCGGTGCCGTCGATCCAGTTGACCACCGAAAACGCGGACGCATTCGGAAACTGCGGATGGATGTACAGCTGTTGGTACATGAACACGATCAGCTGGTCGTCGCCCACGACCCCCCTGCCGATGACTCTGAACCCGCGGCTTGCCTTCGAGCAACTGTTCGGTTCCGGCGGATCAGCCGAAGATCGCTCGATACGGCGGCGGCTGAAACGCAGCATCCTGGATGGAATCGCCGAGAAGGTCGCAAGCCTTCGGGGAGAACTCGATGGCCCGGACCGCAACAGGTTCGATTCCTACCTGGACAACGTCAGGGAGATTGAACGCCGGATCGAAGCGATCGAGAAGTTCAACGCCGCCAACCCGGACCGGGAACTGCCTTCCGCTCCTGTTGGCGTGCCCGACTCCTGGGACGACCACACACGACTCCAGATGGATCTCATAGCCCTGGGCTTTGCCTCCGAGACCACGCGTGTCGCGACATTGAAACTTGGACGGGACACTTCCAACCGCGTGTTCCCGGAAAGCGGCAGCACGACTCCATTCCACACGGCTTCTCATCACCAGGACGTGCCCTCGAAAATTCTCGACCTAGCCAAGATCAATCGGTACCACATCAGCCTGCTCGCGTACTTCCTGAACAGACTGAAGAATACCGAAGACGGTGACGGGAACCTGCTGGACAACTCCCTCGTCTTTTATGGCAGCGGCATGGGTAACTCCAATGTCCATGGCCACAAGAGGGTGCCGGCCATACTGGCCGGCCACGCGGGCGGTACGATTGGCGGGAACCTGCATGTCCGATGCAAGGAAGACACGCCGCAAGCCAATATTCTGCTGAGCATGGCTCAAAAGATCGGCTTGAACCTGGACGTACTCGGCGACAGCACGGACACGATCGCAATCTGAAGGACAACTTCGAGGGAGACCGGACATGATAGTAAGCCTGCTACTGGCAATGATGCTCGCACCCGTGGCGAATTACCCGATGGCCGACGCAGCCATGCAGGGCGACATGCTTCAGATGCGAAGATTGCTGGCGGACAACGTTGACGTGAATCAAGCTCAGGGAGACGGCAGTACGGCGCTGCACTGGGCATCCTATCGGGACGATTCGGAAATGACGCGCGTCCTCCTCGAAGCGGGAGCAGGCGTTGGTGCCACGACCCGCAACGGTAGGTTCACGCCTCTCCTCATGGCTGCCAGGAACGGAAGCGCGTCGATAATCGAACTGCTGCTTAACAACGGAGCCGATCTGGCGACGCCCAATAATGCGGGCACCACGGCGCTCATGCTGGCGGCGGCCGCAGGGAAACCGGACGCGGTAACGGTACTGCTGGAGCACGGCGCCGACCTGAACGCAAAGGACACCATCAACGGCCAGAACGCCGTCATGTTCGCGGCTGCGGTCAATGCCGGCTCGGTTATCGAACTCCTCGCCGAGCACGATGCGGACTTCAACGCGCTCTCGACCATACTCCTGCCTCGTAATCGGAACGACAAGGTCTTCGGGAGCGACCGGCTCGGGCGACAGTCGGAGGGACCCTGGATCGGTGGCTTGACCGCCCTGCACTTCGCGGCTCGGGAAGGGCAGGCGGACGCGATCCGTGCACTCGTGGCGGTCGGCGCGGATATTAATGCCCTGGCGGCAACGGACCAAACACCCCCGATGACAACGGCCATCATCAACGGCTACTTCGATATCGCCAAGTTTCTGCTCGACAACGGTGCCGACCCGAATCTCGCCAACACCGGTGGTCTCGCCCCGCTCTTCGCGACGATCGATCAGGGGTGGGCGGCCCGAACCTGGTATCCGGGAGCAAGCTCCGAACAGGAAACGGTGAGCTACCTGGAGCTGATGAAAGCACTCCTGGAGAAGGGAGCGGACCCGAACGCAAGAATGGGCCCCAAACTGTGGTTCAGGACATTCCACGGCGACTGGGTGGACCCGGATGGCGCGACACCGTTCTGGCGCGCCGCACAGTCGAATGACCTCGCCGGTATGCGGCTTCTGGTCTCCGCCGGTGCCGATCCGGGCATTCCGACCCTGCATGGCTGTTCGCCGCTCCAGGTGGCGGCCGGTTACGGCTACCAGCCACAAACCAGCAATTTCGCCCCCGATGCCCGGCTGGCGACTCTCAGATATCTCGTGGAAGAACTTAGCGCGAACGTAAACTCAAAGGACGACAAAGGCTATACCCCGCTGCATGGCGCGGCCTTGATGAATGACTTCGAACTGATCGACTTCCTGGTTGGCAATGGCGCCAATGTAAAAGCCCGGGCCAGCATGATCCACGGACGCAACGACGACACCGACAGAGATGTCGGCGACGGTGAGGGCGACAGCGTCGCCGATTTTGCGAACGGCCCCAGAGAGTGGAACCTGCAGTATCCGGAAATCGTCGACCGTCTTTTGGACATGGGCTCGTCCTTTGCCGATGATTGCAAGGCTGCCCAGTGCGTGCAGAAGACCCGGCCCGAGCGGGATCCCGGGGGGAACCATCGCGATTAGTGTCATGTCACACATGAATAGTCGGGTAGAGACGTTTGAGCTTGATGCGGGCATCGGGAGTAGAAAACCGCCAGTCGGCGGTGGAGTTGGCGTCGTTTCGTCGTTGCTGCCATGCCGCCACTTCGGACCGCATTTCAGCGAGGTTGTCGATCCGTCGATCCAGGCATTGCCTGATGAGAACGTTGATCTCGATCTCGGCCATGTTGAGCCAACTGCCATGCTTGGGCGTGTACACAAACCGAAAACGATCCCACAACGCTTTGGCGGCCTGGGGCGTAAAGGTTTCATAAAGTGACCCCGGGCCGTGAGTATTCAGATTGTCCATCACCAGCGTGATCTTTTCCGCCCGGCCATAGGATTGGGCGATTTCTGGAAGAAATCGCGCCCAGTCCGTCTTAGTTTTGCCTTCGGTGATCCGGACGGTTCGTTTGCCGGCAAGCGGCTCGACGGCCATGAACACGTTACACACCCCGCAGCGCTCGTATTCATAGTCGTACCGTTCGGCCACTCCGGGTCCGGGAGCCAGCGGCAGCCGGGTTTCCCCGATCAGTTGCCGGGGCGATTCGTCCATACACACCACCGGAGGCCGGGGATCATACGGCCGCTTGTACACATCGAGCACCTGCTCCATTCGGGCCACAAAGTCCCCGTTCTGCTTGGGTGGAATGATCCATTGTTGCGTCTTCCACGGTTTTAATTCGTTTTTTTTAACACCCGGCGCACGGTCTCATAGGACACTGCCTCCACGTATTCCAGTTCCACCATCCGGTCGGCCAGCAGGCGCAGCGACCAGCGGGCGTGCCCCGCAGGCGGGCTGCCGCAGCTCAGCGCGATCAGATGCGCTTCGAAGTCCCCGTCGGCCTTCCGTGTGTAGGTGCGTTCGGGCTTGCGTTTCTCCAGCGCCGCCTCCAGGCCGTGTTCCACGAAGCGCCGCTTGACCCGATCGATCTTTTTCAGACTCACGGGCAGCACGTCGGCGATAGCCTGATTGGTTAACTTCCGGTCCTGAAACCGTCCCTCGTCACACTTGAGCAAGATTAAGGCGTTGAGCACCTCCTGACTGCTATGCCGACCACGGGTTGTGATCTCCTCCAGCATTTGCCTCTCCGGCTCCTCCAACGTCACTTTGTGTCGGATTCGCGGCATGACTTTCCTCCCTTTTGTTTCGAAGAAGTCTATGCCGTGAAAGACGACACTTCAAATGTGACATGACACTAGGACGCTCCAGTCCAAGAGCTTGTCTGACCGTTTCTAGGGATCGCCGGAACAGTTCTTCGGCGCGCACGCAGTCGCCTTGGTACTGATAGAGTGCGGCCAAGCTGTGAAGGCTTGGAACCACGTCCGGGTGCTCGGAACCCCAGATTTTCTCCCGATTTGCTAAGGATCGCTCGTAGAGCGGCTCGGCGCGGACTTAGTTGCCCTGTTCCTGATAGAACAAGCCCAGGTTGTTCAGAGGGTCAAGGCAACGTTCGGGTGATCCGGCCCGAGGGCTTCTTCCTGGATGGCCAGAGATCGGCTGTAGAACGACTCCGCCTCCGCGTACTTACCTTCAGCTTGGTGGAGCTCCGCCAAGTTGTCGAGACTATCGGAGAGGTAGGAGCCTCCCAGTCCGTACTCTTCCGCGTCCTGGGCCGCCGCCGCGAAAAACTGCTCGGCTTCCCCATAGCGCCCTTGCCGATACGCCGCACGGCCCGCGTCATTCTGCTCTATCCAGCGGGTCTCTTCCTCCCTCAGCAACCGAAGCAGAACATATTCTCTACCAACCCTTGCAATTGGGCTGATTTGACCCGGAGACAGGCCCGCGAGTGCATCTTGAAATTCCGTTCTGAGATTTCCGACGAGGATCCTTCCCAGATATCCCCCCTCACCGGCGGACGAATCGAGGGAGTGGTTTCTCGCGAGTTCGTCAAACTGTTCTCCCCCCCGCAGTCGAGCAAGGATGTCGGCGGCTTCAGCCTCTGTTGCCACCGCAATCAGGCGCAAGCCCGGAGGCTGTTCCTGCGGTGCAGCTAGGGCCGCAGCAGCGATCGATACCAAAGCGAGGACGGACGAGAGCGTCCGCCTCATCCAGGCACCCCGTTGTCTAAGCATGATCGGAGTCCAGTTCGATAGGCCATTCTCACCTAACCTTGCGCCGCCAGCCCGCCGGTGCTCGATCCTACGGTGTCTTCTCGTCAACGACGAGACCCGTGCCTTCCCGGATCTCCACGAATCCGTCTACGTCGACGCCCTCGAACTTCTCCACTCGTCCGTCGGGCCAACGGATGCGGAGTTCGTCGACACGAGTGCTGTCACCCAGGCCGAAATGGACTCGCATGTCGTTGTGGGATAGATAACTGCCGCCACTCCGAGCCTCGGCTGCCTGGGTCTTCCCACCCGCTTCAATCTCAACCCGAGCGCCGATCCCGCCTCGATTGCTCGTAGTGCCCACAAGCTTGAGCGTCAACCAGTGACTGCCGTTTGAATGATCGTTGCGGAGGAGCGTCGGACGATCGTCACAATGTTAATGACAAGGATGTCCATGTCGCCGTCGTTGTCAAAGTCGCCGACGGCGCTCCCACGGCTGGACTTTTCGACTCGGACTGCTCCCCCAATTTCCTCCGAGATCTCCTAGAATCGCCCGTCGCCAAGATTTCGGTAGAGCTCCTTAGGCTGGAAGTACGTCGCACCGTTTCCGAAATTGTCGATCCCCGGATGAATATGGCCGTTCGCCACGAAGATGTCCAGTTGCACGTCATTGTCGAGGTCGACGAAGCTGGTTCCCCAGCCCAGATGCTGAAGCGAGGGTGCGGACAGACCTGCAGCAAATGTTTCATCGGTAAAGAATCCGGCACCGTTGGTCCTGTAAAGGGTATTGGAGTCGTTCGAGAAATGCGTCACGAAGATGTCGAACAGGCCATCGTTGTTGTAGTCCGCGATGTCGAGTCCCCTTCCCGACTGTGGACGTCCTTCTCCGCTGAGGGCGACACCGGCAGGAAGACCGATTTCGGAAAATGTGCCGTTCCGGTGGTTTTTGTACAGAGCGTTGGGAACAGAGTCATTGGCCACAAAGATATCGAGCCACCATCGTTGTCGAGATCGCTGAACACGGCCCCGTAGCCGTAAAGGTTGGGATCATCGATGCCTGAGGTTTCCGTCACGTCGGTGAATGTTCCATCGCCGTCGTTCCGGTAGAGTGCGTCGGGTTGTCCTGGAAGCCCCCTGGGGCCACACATGACACGCACACCCAGGTGCTGACAGGCCCCCGAAGTTCCAGCTTTCGGGAGCGTTTTCTCATCAAATGCAAGGTAGTTGGCAACATACAAGTCGAGGTCTCCGTCGCGGTCGTAGTCGCCGAATATGCAATTCGTGCTCCACCCGGAATTAGCGAGACCGGCCGTCTTGGTGACATCGATGAACGATCCTTCACCGTCATTTCGGTAGAGGACATTCGGTTAGACGTCCCGAAATCCATCGTTGTCGTAATCGGCTACACAGACTCCCTTCCCCCACCCCTTGGTGTTTAGCTGGCTCCTTGAAGTGAGGTTTGAAAACTTGCCGTGACCGTCGTTGTTATACAGGGCGGCCATGAGATCGCCTCCCTGTCTGATCCTCTCGAGTGTCGAACCATTCACGGTCAGGACATCCATGTCGCCGTCGTTATCGTAGTCAAAAAAAGCTGCCCCGTTTCCGCTGACCTCGACGATGTAGTCCTTTCGGGTAGTTCCGGAGATATTCAAAAGGGTCAAGCCCGCCTCTTGCGCTACATCGACGAACCGGGGCAGGGGATCCGTTTGGGCCGCGGAAAGCGAGGCCGCGAAGACACAACCGAGCGCCCAAACCACTTGCCGACCTATTACTTTCGCGCCGCTCGTTTCATTATTAGTTTTTCAGCTTGGCGTTTCGGGTAGCCGATGGGACCGAACGCTTCTCTTTGAAAGAGTGCATGGGGGAGCGAATTTACGGGTGGTCACCCTTCCCTTTGGAAACCTCATGCACCTTCTCACTCTAATTGTTTCGTGTTCGCTCATGAAAGCAAAATCGAGGTCTATCCCGGTCTTCCCAGAAAGTATGGAAACAAAAACGCGGTGATGCTGGACGGAACGATTCGAGAGGGTAGGAGTGGTATGAAGATTCGCGCTCTGGGAGGTCGGGGAATCTCAGGCGGAAGCACGGATGGCGCGCGGTTGCGCGCCATCCGTGGAGGGGTTAGTAGTAGTACTTCAAGCCGAACTGGATCTGGCGAGCGGGGTGGCTCTGGGTGCTTCTACCGAAGGCACTCGAGTTGACCCGGCTGTTGGGAACGAAGAAGTGCGCCTGGTTGAACGCATTGAAGAACTCCACGCGAAACTCCACGCGCTGCCTGTCTCCAATCAGCGTGTTCTTCGTCAGCGTCAGATCCCAGTTGGCGCGTCCCGGGGCTTTCAGGACGTTCCATCCGGAATCCCCGTTGGTGCCGTCCGCGGGCCGCGTGAAACACGATGTGTCGAACCATCGGTCCGCACTGCGCTCGCCGCGGGGCAAGACGCCGTCGCAAATCCGGTTTGGACGCGTCGTGGATTGGCCGACGTGGGCAACATCTTCACCCCAACCGGGTGTAAAGGATTGCCCGGTCGAGAAGGTGGCGATGCCCGCCACCTGCCATCCACCAAGCAGCGCGTTAGAGGCGCCCGAAAGGTTGGACAGGAAAGGCTTGCCCGGACCCCACGGCAGCTCGTAGGAAAAGCTGTTGACCAACCGGTGGCGGATATCGAAGCT
>Ga0310121_10005773_pt1 | contig 10550 bp, 8 predicted proteins | sample CB27_Tmax_986_MG_FD_203504 | JGI IMG/M metagenome (GOLD analysis project Ga0310121, IMG submission 203504) | Marine microbial communities from Western Arctic Ocean, Canada - CB27_Tmax_986 | ecosystem: Environmental > Aquatic > Marine > Oceanic | place: Canada: Western Arctic Ocean | collected... | reverse complement strand
GTCAACCTCGGGGTTTTCCATGTTTCGCTTCGCATTGCCATCTTCTTCGCACTGACCGAAGTCATCATCCCGGGAGCGGCATTCTCCCTCCATCAGGACCGACCGGCCCGACTTCGTTGAATCCAGCTCAACCGTGGGAAAGGGCAGCGTCCAGATCGACGGATTCGTGGCGTCTGATGAAACGACGACCCCGGCAGGCGAGGTCAAGAACCTCACCACTCCGTTCCTCTTCCGGGTGGGCATGGCCGACGGCTAGGAGCTCCGCCTGGAGTCGGACTGGTCATCCGTAGCACACTCGAGACGGGGGGAGCAGCGCCCGCGGGCACTCTGGCCATGGAAGACACCATCCCGGCGGCGTCCATCCCGCATGCCGACGTGACGAGAACCACCATTGATGTTGCCAAGACGGCGCGAATCGACCTATGGGATCGGCTCATTGTTCGCCACAAAATTTCGAAAGGGAGGTTTTACCAAGACGGGAAGAAGTACGGCGCATATCACCCTGTGCCAACCGACGGGTGGCGCACCCGCGACCCGGGCTCCAGCCGACACGACACCGGGTACGCAATTCAGGGAGGTGTGCGAAGCTGACCGACCCTGACTCAGTCGAGCAAGCGCAACGGCATCACCAGGCAAAGATAATCCTCGGCCTCCTCCCCCTCAGCCGGGATCGGCTCGATGGTCACGGCTCGCTCAGGAGCCTTCAACGTGATCTTCACCTCGTCGGTGGACATGTACTTTAGCACTTCGAGCAAATACGCCGCGTTGAAGCCGATTTCGATTCCTTCACCTTCATATGTCATCTCCAACTCGTCCTCGCCCTCGCCGAGGTCGGGCGTGAGAACGTTCAGATGGACTCGATCCGAATCGAAGGCCATACGGATCCGGTGCGTTTGGTCGCTCGCGACCACCGCCATACGGCGGACCGCCGAGGCCAGTGTATCCTTGGAAACAATAGCAAACTTATCGTTGTCCTTCGGGATCACTTGTTCGTAATTGGGATAGGTGCCCTCGATGAGTCTGGTATAGACCTCGGTGCCCTCCACCCTAAATCCCAGATGATTACCACTCTTGGCGACCTCGAGGATCTCCTCGCTCTCAAAGAGACGCTGAACCTGCTGAAGCGCTATCGGGGGGACGATTAAATCTTCGCTGGCGGAGCTGGAGGAACCTGAGGCGACACCCTTCCTAGCGAGACGGTGCCCGTTGGTCGCAACCATTTGCATGCGCCCGTCCCTCAGTTCCCAGAGTACACCGTTGAGGATCGGCCGGCTCTCCTCAGTGGACACGGCAAATGACGTGTCCTTGATCAACCCTTGGAGGTCCCCACCTCGTACGCTCCAACCCTTTTCGAAATCCACCTCGGGTAGAGTGGGAAAGGAGTCGCTCGGAAGACCATTGAGCTTGAAATAGCTCTTTCCACACCTCAACTCGATCTGATCACCCCGAGTACTCAACTCCACAGGCTGATCCGCTAACTCCCTCACGATCTCCTGGAGCTTCTTTCCAGGAGCAGTAATGCTCCCCTGCTCTTTCACTTCAGCAGGAACCCATACACGAACCGCGACGTCCAGATCAGTACCACTCATCGATATCCCGGCCTGCCCGACCTCGAAAAGGATGTTCGAGAGAACGGGAAGCGTCGTCTTCCTGGGGATACTCGTGGAAACGGCAGCGAGTCCCTTGTGCAGGTTCTGCCGAGTAATCAAGCAATTCATCGAGCCTCCACGGCGTCTGTGCACGCCTGATTATAAACAGTGCCTATATATAAAACACTAACTTATATAAAGAATTTAGTAGTAGAAGAGAGTGTAAAAATGTTAAGAAATCGACGTTCTCCAATAGTCACAAGGGCCCTTGATCCTTATTCTTGTTTGTGGAAAAGTGGAAACACCGATATCTCCATTTGAGGATGTGGAAAAGACGCAGGGAATCTGCGGGTACTCCACACCCATTCCACATACCCTGTTCACGGTCCTCTCCCAATCTCGGCACGTACCCCTTCGACCGTTTGGCGGAACTCCGCGTCCACGCTCATCGCATCTTCCACCTTGCGAATCGAGTGGATCACGGTCGAGTGATCACGGTCCCCAAACAGGTGACCGATATGTGCCAGAGAGTAGTCCAATAAATCTCTGATCAGGTACATGGCGACCTGGCGAGGGACCGTCAAGTCCTTGGTTCTCCGCTTCGAACTGAGGGCCTCTTCGCGGACCTGCCAGCGGGTCGCGACAGCTCTCCGGATGTGCTCGGCACCCAAGACAGAGCCGGCGCTTCCCGCTGCGCTTCCGAAGCTTCCATGAAGGGCCGTGCGCGCAAGATCTACGGAGATTTCCTGATTCGTGATGGATGAATACGCTAACAACTTGATGATAGCGCCCTCGAGTTCCCGCACCGAAGACGTACAGAACTGTGCAATGAAGTCCAACACGTCGTGAGAAACCATGAGTCCGTCGTCGTCGGCCTTCTTCCGAAGGATCGCGACCCGGGTCTCGAAATCGGGCGACTTGATGTCTGCGACCAATCCCCACTCGAACCTCGATATGAGCCTTTCCTCGAGACCGGGAATCTCCTTGGGTGGCCGGTCACTCGTGAGCACGATCTGCTTCCGGGCATCATACAGGGCGTTGAACGTATAGAAGAATTCCTCCTGCGTACGCTCCTTGCCCTTGAGGAACTGAATGTCGTCGACCAGCAGGAGATCCATCTGCCGGTACCGTCTGCGGAACTCCGCAGTGGTTCCCTGCTGGATGGCCGTGACCAGGTCATTCGTGAACTGCTCCGTGGGGACGTAGGCGACGCGCATGGTGGGGTCGGCCTGAAGCACCTCGTTCCCGATGGCATGCATGAGGTGGGTCTTTCCGAGACCCACACCGCCGTAGAGGAAGAGCGGGTTGTACGTGAGCGCCGGCTGGTCGGCGACCGCGTGGCACGCGGCCGTAGCGAGTTGGTTGTTGTTCCCTACAACGAATCGCTCGAACGCATAACGCTGGTTCAGGGACTGGCGGGGGCCGGCCCGGTCCACCTCCATCGTTGGTGGTCGGGCCCCGAGTGGTTGCGGCGTGACCTCGATGGCGGGGATCGGCGTCGCCGCCTCTGGGTCGGCGCACCGAAAGGTAAGGGTCAGGGGGCGACCCAAGATCTGCTGAATCACCTCCGTCAGAAGCGGTCCGTACCTATCGCTGATCCATTCGACGTGGAATTGGCTCGGCACCTCGACCAGAATCTCCGAGTCGGTGACGCCCACTGCGGCCGTGCCGGCGAGCCACGTGCGGTATGTTTGTCCCTGGAGTCTGTCGCGGGTCGCCTCGAGAACCCGGGACCAGAGCTCGTCGGCCGTGAACTCCATGCGCTCCTAAGGTGAACGTTGACGCTCGCTCGCGTGAGCGGGATATCGACAGCCCGGGACGCTAAATTCAGAATGTGGAAAAGTCAATTTTAGCTCCAGAGGAGCTGGGTATTCGACATTGCCACCGACCTTGACCGGTGGGCGCACACTCGGATATGTTGTTGTGCTGTACATGCTGCGCGACCCATACGTGTGGCCGTACGACGACGACCGCAGGCACCCAAAAGTTATGAAGCCCACCTACAGGCCACGGAATCGGAAACGCGTGAACAAACACGGTTTCCGAGAACGCATGAAGACTCGCGGCGGGAGGAAAACGCTTGCGAGGAGGAGGGCCCGCGGACGAGCCCGACTCGTGGTGAAGATCGGCTCGAAGTAAGCGGGTGATGGCAGCCCACTCGGCTGCAGGCACGGGCCTGGGCGGAGGGAGATTTCGGCTACCTCGCTCGGTGCGGATTCATAAGGCGCGAGACGTTCGATCCCTTCTCAGGGACGGATCGAGGAAGAAGACGCCCAGCTTGGACGTCTTCTTTTTATCTTCATCCGTTTCTCGTAACCGGTGGGGCATGATCGTCCCCAAACACGGGCACTCCATCGTGGAGCGGAACCGTGTCAAACGGCGTCTACGCGAGATCGGCCGAACTCATGTGCTACCCCGGCTCACGGAGCAGGGAATGACGTTGGACGTGTTGGTGAGGGCTCGACGTGAAACTTATGGGGTCGGGTTTCGTAGGCTGAGCGATGAGCTTCAGTCCATAACGGAGGATCTGTGTTCAGACGCGCGATGATCCTGGCCATCCGCTTTTACCAGCGGGCCATGTCTCCGCTCACGGGGCCCTCCTGCCGTTTCACGCCCACCTGCTCCGAGTTTGCGGTCGGCGCCATCGATCGGCATGGGGCGCTTTATGGCGGGTGGCTGGTGTTGAAACGAATCCTGCGGTGTCGTCCGTTCGGCGGACAGGGCTATGACCCGGTTCCCGGGGTTTCGGCTAGAGCCATGACGATTGGCGAGCTGAGGGTGGGAGACTCCAGCAGACACAACACGATTTCCCCGGACGGGAGCTCGCTGGAGGACATGGGGTAGATGCGGCAAGAAGTACGGTTCCTGTTGGCGATTACACTTATGATTCTCGTTCTGGTAGGGACGAATATTTTGTTTCCGCCGATCCCGCCCGAAGAGGTGAGCGGGCCAGGGGGTGAAGCCGCAGGGCAACTCGATGGTTCAGGGGACGCCGGCGCGCCGAGCATACCCCTGCCGGGGACTGGCGCCGGAGGAGGAGCCACCGACGACGTGGCCCCTCCCTTTGCGGGGCAGCCGACGGCCGTGCCAAGCCTGATTTTCGGGTCCGAGGAAGTCCCCGCCGGGGCGCCTGAGGATACGGTCGTGGTCGAAGGCCCCCTCTACCGGTTCGCTTGGAGCACCACCGGGGCTCGCATGGTTTCAGCGCAGTTGCTCCAATTTCAGTCGTTCGATCAAAATCGAGAGGGGCCGGTGGAGCTGCTGGTCGCCGAAAGCGACGGTGCGTTGGCCGTCCAACTTCGGGTCGGCGAGGGCGAGCTCGATCTTACGGCCGAGCCGTTCGACGTCGAACCGGCGGCCGGACTGCAACTCGTCGAGGGCGATGCGTCTCAGACGTTGACCTTTCGGTATCGGCACCCCTCCGGCGCGCTCACGCTGGAGACGGCCTACACGTTCGATCCAGCGTCGTACGTCATAGGCGTGCGGACCAAGGTTGTGGGTGCGGACGGTGCATTGTTGGTCACTTCGATGGGCTCGGGGCTCCAGTACAACGAGCGTAACCGCACTGAAGAGTCACGGATAATGGGGTACGTGACGAACCACCTGCGTGAGGGGATCGACGACGAGATGCTCAGTCGGGTCGATTCAGAGCGCACGCAGGAGGGGCCGCTCCTTTGGGCTGCGCTCAAGAGCAAGTATTTCATGTTCGCCTTGGTCCCCGGCCGCGAGGGCACTGAACAGTATTTGGGTGGGTTAGCCGCGAGCCCCGCTCCCGGCGAAGACCAGGCGGTGATCGCCGTCACTCAAGCTGTAGGAAACAACGGGGTGGTGGAGCAGCGGATCTTCATGGGCCCGCAGGAGCGCAACTTCTTGACGGCGTTCGAGAACGATCTGGAAGAGGCGAACCCGTACGGATATCGCTGGATGCGGCCGGTCGTCCGACCCGTGGTGTCCGTTGTCTTGTCGATCCTGAACTTTCTGCACCGCAATCTGGACGTCGGGTATGGCTGGGTGCTCATCATCTTCGGCGTCATGATGCGGGTCCTGCTCTTCCCGCTGAACCAGAAGGCGATGCGGGCACAGATGCGGAACATGGCGGTGCAGCCGCTGCTCCAGGAGATCCAGAAGAAGTACAAGGACCAGCCGGAGAAGCTCCAGAAGGAGATGATGAAACTGTACAAGGACCACGGCTTCAATCCCTTGGCGGGGTGCCTGCCGATGCTTCTTCCGTGGCCCGTGCTGATCACGCTGTTCTTCGTGTTCCGGAACACGATTCAGCTGCGCGGGGAGAGTTTTCTGTGGCTGCCGAATCTGGCTGCTGCCGACCCGCTTTACATCCTCCCGGTTCTGCTGGGCCTGTCGATGTTCCTGATGCAGTGGATCTCCATGCGGTCCTTGCCTGACACCAACCCGCAGATGAAGATGATGATGTGGATCATGCCCCCCATGATGACCTTCATCTTCATCAATTTTGCGTCCGGCCTGAACCTCTACTACGCCACCGCCAATCTGGCGACGATCCCGCAGCAATATTTGATCGCCAAGGAGCGTCAGAAGCTCAAGGTAGTTCAGCCGGCGACGAGCGGTGACTGACGAGGCCTCCGGCCGGCTTCCCGAGCTGGCGGTTGACACCATTGCGGCGTTGGCCACCGCCGCGGGGCCGGGCGCGATCGCACTGGTGCGCCTGTCTGGGCCCGAGGCCCTCGAAATCCTTCGGTCGCTCACACCCGATCAAGACGACCCCTCCCCGCGGACAGCCAGTGTACGTTCCGTAACGAATGGCGAGGGCGGGGACCTCCTGGACCGGGCGCTGGTGACCGTCTTCCCGCGGCCGGACAGCTATACGGGCGAGGACATGGTCGAGATCTCATGCCATGGCGGGTGGCTCGTGCCCCGGTTGATCCTGGACGCCTGCGTCGCGAGCGGGGCTCGCCTGGCCGAGCCGGGTGAGTTCACACGTCGGGCGGTTCTGCACGGCAAGATGGACTTGGTGCAGGCCGAGGCGGTCCTCGACTTGATCGAGGGACGGAGCAAGGCTCAGCACGATGCGGCGCTGTTCCAGGTGGAGCGAGGCCTGAGCCGCCGGATCGCCGAGCTGCGGGAGCAGCTCCTCACGGTCGAGGCCTACCTGGCCCATTACATCGACTTCCCAGAGGAGGACGAAACGCCCGTGCCCGTGAGCCAGGTCGTGTGCGCGGCCGGTGCGCTACGGGAGGCTCTTGAGGAGCTCCTGGAGACCGCGCCGGAGGGAGAGCTCCTCAGGGAGGGTGCACTCACGGTCCTGGCGGGTCCCCCGAACAGTGGTAAATCGAGCCTCTATAATGCGCTGCTGGGAGAGGAGCGGGCGATTGTCACCGATGTGCCCGGTACGACACGGGACGCCCTCGAGGCCGTTATCTCGTTAGGGGGCTTCCCCTTCCGCCTCGTGGACACGGCCGGGCTCCATGATTCGGACGATCGGGTGGAGGGGTTGGGCATCGAGGTGGCGCGCCGGTACCTTGATCGCGCGGATGTAGTGCTTTTTTGCGTAGAATCCGATTCGGAAATCGGACCAGCCGAGTGGGAGTTCCTGGCGGAGCTGGCCGATGTGCCCACGGTGCTACTCAGGACCAAGGCCGACATGGTGTCCGGGAAGCGCGCGTCCGACGGCCGGGCTACGGTGGGTGCGGCGGCCGAGGACCAGAACGGTGCTCTTGTGCGCGAGAGTCTGGAGCTCTCGGTGGTTGACGGGACCGGGCTAGGACGTCTTCAGGCGCTTCTTCCGGCGATGCTCTACAGCGGGCTCGTTCGAACCGGTGTTTCTGTGCCCGCGCTGACCCGAGCCCGGCAGTCGGAGGCGGTCCGGGTGGCCCGCGATCAAGTGGTGGCGTTCGTGGAGGCGCTGGAGGGGGGTACGCCGGTGGCAGTGGCGTCGGCGTTGCTTCGTCCTGCGGAGACCGCTTTGGAAGAGTTGCTGGGACTGATCTCGACCGACGAGATTCTAGATCGGGTCTTTCGTGAGTTTTGTATTGGAAAGTAAAAGTAATGGATACGCCCACGGGCGGGGGATGGACGGTTCATGACTGATTCAGAGTCGGAGCGGCAGCAGCAGGGCTTTCTAGTCCGTGGACGGGTGCACGGCGTCGGCTTCCGTTGGTGGACACACCGTCAAGCGTCGGCCCTCGGCCTGTGGGGTACCGTGCAGAACCGCCCCGACGGGACGGTCGAGATCCACGCCGCCGGGGACGTCGAGACGCTGGCTGCGTTCGCAGCCGAACTGGCAGTCGGTCCGGCGATGGCGCGGGTCGAAGGAGTCGAGGGCTTCCGGCCGGATGGGGGTCTCCCAACCCACTTCGAGATCATTTAGGATGGAAGCTTCCCAACCCGCTTCGAGATCGTCCAATATGAAGCGCCCTTACGACGTAATTGTCGTCGGCGGTGGCCATGCTGGATCCGAGGCCGCTGCGGCGGCCTCGCGGATCGGGGCTCGAACGCTGTTGATCACCCCAGATCTCACCCGGGTCGGGCAGATGAGCTGCAACCCTGCCATCGGAGGAGTGGCGAAGGGTGTGGTTGTCCGGGAGGTAGACGCGCTCGGTGGAATCATGGGGCGGGCGACCGACGCGGCCCGCATTCAGTTCAGGATGCTGAACCGTTCAAAGGGGCCGGCCGTTTGGAGTCCCCGGGCCCAGTGTGATCGTGGCCTATATCCTTCAGGCGTGCGAAAGGCGCTCGACGAGGTGCCCGGCCTGTACCTTTATCAGGACACGGTGACGGGTTTGCTCATGGAAGAAGACCGGGCGGTCGGAGTTCGGACCGGTGGAGGTGGCGAGTTCCGCGCGGGGGCCGTCGTGGTCACGGCGGGGACGTTCCTGCGGGGCCGGATCCACATCGGGGACGATGCCAGTGTGGGAGCCGGCCGGGCCGGGGAGGCGCCGTCGGTCGAGTTGGCCGAGGAACTGGAGGCCCGCGGTCTTGAAATCGCTCGGTTCAAGACCGGTACGCCTCCCCGAATCGACGGTCGCAGCGTGGACTTCACTCGGACCGAGAGGCAGGACGGCGATCCGCAGGACTTCCGTTTTTCGTTGTACGTGAGGGAGAGTATTCCGAAGCAAAGACCCTGTTGGATTACGTGGACCGGAGCGGGACTCCGTGAGGTGGTAGAGCGTAACCTGAACCGGAGTGCCCTCTTCGGTGGTGAGATCTCTGGGCGAGGACCCCGGTACTGTCCGTCGATCGAGGACAAGATCGTTCGCTTTCCGAACGCGCTCCGTCATCAGGTTTTCCTGGAGCCGGAGGGGTTGGAGACTACGGAGCTCTATGTGAATGGCCTCTCGACCTCGCTACCGGCGGACGTCCAAGTGGAGTTTCTCCATACCATTCCCGGCCTTGAGCGGGTGGAGGTGACGAGAGTGGGATACGCAATCGAGTACGATTACTTCCCGCCCCATCAGCTGAGCCATACCTTGGAGGTGAGGGCCTTCCCGGGCCTCTACTTCGCCGGCCAGATCAACGGCACGACTGGATATGAGGAGGCGGCTGGCCAGGGGCTGATGGCGGGAGCGAACGCGGCCCTGAGGGTCTTGGGACGGGCACCGTTCGTGCTGGAGCGGGATGAGGCCTACGTCGGTGTGTTGATCGACGACCTGATCACCAAGGGGACGGACGAGCCATACCGCCTGTTCACATCCCGTGCCGAGTTCAGGCTCCTGCTTCGTCAGGACAATGCGAGTCGACGGCTTGGTCCGCGTGCAAGAGAGGTGGGTTTGCTGACAGGAGTTCAGAGCGAAGCGTTGGCCACGCTCGAAGAACGAGAGGTCCGGATCCAAAAGTGGTTCGTCGACACCGTGATCGAGCCGGCAGCCCTCAACCCGATGCTGCGGGAGTGCGCTAGTAGCCCGGTTCGCCAGTCTACCCGAGCGTCCGAACTCTTGAAGCGCCCAGAAGTGTCCGCGAGTGAGCTGGCTAAGGCCGGAGGCGCTACGTTCGACGCCACGACGGACGCGGATGCCCTGGCCGCGGTCGAGATCGAGATCAAGTACGAGGGATATGTCCGGCGTGAGGCGGAGCGAGCACGGAGCCTACGAAAGCAGGCGGACTTCAAGCTCCCCCACGAGCTTCCTTACGAGGGGCTCCTGAGCCTCTCTTTCGAAGCGAGGGAGAAGCTGGCGCGAGTGCGTCCCACCTCGCTAGCGCAAGCCGGCCGGATACCGGGGGTGTCTCCGGCGGATCTACAGAGCCTGATCCTCGAGGTCCGGCGGTGGCGGCGAAACGGGTCGGTGGAGGGAGGTGGCGACAGGCAGCTTCTGAGCCCGACGAAGGCCAGGGCATGAAGCTGAACGGCGTTTGAGCAGGGGCCTGTTTCACGTGAAACATTCTCCGATACCCGGGCCATCTTTCGAAGCCGGCAGAAAACCCAAGACGGTGTGTTTCACGTGAAACGCCCCCCCTCGGTTCGGTTACTCAGTGGGAGCTAGTCGGGACTCAACACCTGTCTGAGCGTAGCCATTTCGTCCGTGCCGTCGAGGTTGAAGTCGTATTCGCTCTCACCCCCCAAGATTACGGACTCGCCCTCTCGCGCCCACAGGGCTGACGACTCCGGCCCGGGGGGCGACATCGGCATGAGGATGACGTACTCCCCCCTCGACGGTGAGTCTTCCGCTTTCACTGCTGGACTGCCCGAACCCCGGTAAAATCGCGGTGTAACGCCCAGGCGGTTGCACCGAAAGTGTGAAGACCGCCCCGAGCTCCACCAGATTGACGACCACCTCTGAATTCGCCGTACTCGTCATCACCAGCGAATCGGCCACCCAGTCTCCCACCATGAAATCGGGATTGTATGCCGCATTGGCGGGGTCGCCCGAATCACCGGTGTCGCCTGGGTCCGCGGGGTCGGCTCCACACCCGATTGTGCCGAGGGTAAGAAACACCCGTGACCAAGAGCTATCGTACCCCGATTCGTGGAAGAAGAAGAGGACGCCT
>Ga0310121_10005772_pt1 | contig 10551 bp, 9 predicted proteins | sample CB27_Tmax_986_MG_FD_203504 | JGI IMG/M metagenome (GOLD analysis project Ga0310121, IMG submission 203504) | Marine microbial communities from Western Arctic Ocean, Canada - CB27_Tmax_986 | ecosystem: Environmental > Aquatic > Marine > Oceanic | place: Canada: Western Arctic Ocean | collected... | reverse complement strand
TAGAGTTTCCAGGGTTGGAGAATAAAACTCATAGTCGGCCTGACGGTGAAGCATGAAAAACTTCACCATGCTACCTGGATCGCCAAACTTCAAGGGCCAACGTCGGACGAAAACAAGGATTCGCGCGTGCCATAACCACTGAAAAGGAAAGCTGTTACGGTTCGGCGGAGTTTTTTGACCTCACGGGAATACTTGGCGCGACAGGCGCGGTAGGTAGAGTCGGCTCGGAGCTTCCAGCAATCATCTCCAGCAACTTTACCGTTGCTGCCAGCCGATTCGGGCTGTCGGGAAAGACGGGATCATGCTATTCAGGTTCACTGTCTGGCGAACTTCAAAACAGTCCATCGATTGGCGGCGCCGCGTCGACTAGCTCCGTGATCTCACGCGGCAACTCCTGAGCTAAACGTAGCTGGCCGATGTCGAAGAACGAATGCAAGACCGTCGACACGAGGTGGTCGATCCCGTATGGCTCTGACGCTGGGTAGGCCGCGTGAGCATCCGATTGGCCAATGACCTGGCCCATTTTCAATCCACCTCCATAGATCAGCAACGGTGCCAGTCCACCCCAGTGATCCCGCCCACCACTTGCATTGATTTTTGGAGTCCGACCCATCTCGCCGCAAGCGATTAGCATGATGTTTTCACTAAGGCCGCGAGCTTCGATATCTTCGATGAATGCGGACACGGCGTGGTCGAACGGCAAGGCACAGTAGCGCATGCCCTCCTCGATGGTCGCATTGTTCACGTCGGCGTGCATGTCCCAAACGAAACCGGTCGTCACGGTGACGAACCCCACTCCTCGTTCGCATAACCGCCGCGCCATGAGCATCAGTTTGCCCAGCGTCTTGCCATGGTCCAGATACCACTTGCGATTGTTCCAGCGATTATCGATCGTATTCGGTGGCACAACGTGGCTGGTGTCATACCGAGCCACCGTCCGAGGGTCTTCGTCGGCAAGGTCAAACGCCTTGGACACACTGTTCTGCAGAATGCGGTATGCCTGGAGGCGGTTGGCTTCGAGGCCTGGCAATGATTCCGCGGCGTCCAGATGGCGGCGGACTTGATCGAGTTGTCCGAGCAAATACCGCCGGTCGTCGAGTCGTTCCAAGGGCACTCGGAGCTGAAGATTGTCCAGCAAACCTCCTTCGCCATCTGGTAGAAAAGGGGCATAAGCGCGACTGAACGGCCCCGATGCATCAAACTGGCCGAACTGCGATACTGGCGGCTGTGCCTCTGGATCAATCGCCTGAGGAAACAAGGCTACATTGGAAGGCAATCCCGTTGTCGGGTGCATGGTGCCAACCACGCGGGCGTAGACTGAGCCAAGATTGGCACCGTGCGTATGGCGCCCCACGATGGGTTTGATGTCGTGGTTGCCGTCGCCTGTGCGGAACGAACGCACCACGGTTAGCTTATCGGCTAACCGCGCGAGCCCCTGGAGCGGTGCGCCAAAAGTGACTCCGGGAATGGATGTGTTAATCTCGCCGACGGCACTGCGGTACTCCGACGGTGCCGTCATCTTTGGGTCAAAGGTCTCGGCCTGAGGAGGCCCCCCATGCATAAAGAGAAAGACCACGGACATGTCATGAGTGGGCAAGCCCGCACGAATTGTCGACTCGCGGGCTTGCAGCAACTTCGGCAAACTCAAACCGCCCAATCCCAGACTTCCCACGCTAAGGAATTCACGGCGCGTTTGACGCGTACCAGACAAATCGACAAGACGGAGCATTGGTATTCAACCTTGATTCGCTCCTGTCATTGTGCACATGGACCGGAGGAAAGTCCAGTCGGTCGGATGCGTATTTCTCAGCGCATCTTTTGCCTGACGCGGCGTGGAATTTTCAAACGCCTCGACTTGGGCTCATTCAACCGGACTGCTGAACCCGAATGCGTACACGTCCGCGTCCTGAAGAACCAGGCGAACTCTGACGGGGTTTCCCGCGAGACCGCTTAGATCCTCCCCGCCGCTCCAGCGGACCGCGTACTCAAGGGAATCGCCAAATATCTCTTCGCAGTCCGCTAGGCCAAACCCTTCCAGTGGTTCTCCGTCACGGTTCTGCAGCTCAACACGGATCGAGCCGCCCGCAGAGGTGGAACAATTGATGAGCAGTTTGTCGCCGTCGAAGACCAACGGCTTGGTAACAACCTCCCCTCCTGGTAACAGAGCGTTGGAAGGCTAGTTTGAGAGGCTTCACGTGTCAGATCAGATTCCGTCGTTTACAGCTAAGCACTAGACCCACGCTTCAACCCGCTAGCCTTAAAATTCTCCAGCGCTCTCTGGAAGGCGAAACTACTCCTGTAATTCTGCAGATCCTCCTCCGTTTCTTCGCCGCGGTAAATGGCCAACAATATTTCCAATTCATATAGTTCCAGCGTGGTGTGCTCAAGCAACTCACAGGCAATCCGATCTATCAGCTGCCAGTGCTCGGTTACGAATTGGGCAGTCTCGCGACGCATCTGTTCCTCGGTTCCTACAGATTTGAGGTATTCTTCCGCCTGTTGATCATCACTGTCCGAACCGTAACCGTCGCCCCCTATACGCATTTCCGCTTCACGTCCGGCGTAACAGTTGATTACTAATTGACGCATCCCCTCTTCCGTAAAATCGTCGCCATCCATGTGCGAAGCAAATCCCAATTTTCCACTGCCAGGCTGGATAGTCACGAAGTCTGGTGCTTGATCAAAGATCAGCTGGGCCGCTGCGTGGCCGGCCTCGTGATATGCAACATTTCTTAGAGGAAGGCTCACAACGACATCTCCTGTCATCAAAGTGTCGAGGAATGGTTCTCATTCTGCCACACCGCGGATCGGCTTGAAGAAAGAAACGATCCAAGGAGCCTTCGTTGTACCGAAGGAGGTATCGACCTAAGGTCTGGGAGGGATAAAGCCTTCCCCATTTTTAACTACCCAAACTCAACTCCGCGCGATTCGAATCATGACGCCTTGCATCGATCAATCACCCGCTGCAGCCTTGCCAATCTCCCATTCGTCCAGCCAGCTTGTACCACCGCTCGATCGTTGTGATCGGGTGAGCGCGGGGCTAGACAAACGCACATCGTAGATTATGATCGGTGTCGCGTGTGTCATACCTATACCAGGCGCAGGAACGCCGTGGGACTGTGCGCACACGTGCAGCGGCAGCCGCGTCCAGACCGCCATATTATCGCGCAGGCGATGGACTCGGTTACCGGGGGCAAGGTCGTCGCTACTCTTGCTCGGCGAACACGCACTGCCAAGCTCTCTCCACCATTGCAACCCCACTCGCAATGGGCCATCGTGATGGTGCCGTAATTGCCGTGTAAGTGATGTACTATGCTAGATACAAGTTCGCCAACTGCTTCGAAAACACCGTCTCATCACCACGATACCTTCGGCGGTCCTGTCCGAGGTGAAAACAGGCTGCTGTGGACGGTTTGGTTTACTTACGGAGCATTCTACTTTTGCCGCACTAATATCTCCGCAGCGGTGCCGGGACTAAAAGAACCGGTCGAATCAGGTGGACTCGGCCTGACGGCTACGGAAATAAGCTACATCCTCGCGGCGACCAAAATCGCCTATGCCATGGGCCAACTGCTGAACGGACAAATGTCCGAACAACTTTCGCCGCGAAAGATGTTAGCGATCGGGATGTTTGGTACAGCGGCTCTAAACGTCTTGTTCGGTTTCGGTACAGCCTTGTACTTTCTGATCTTTATTTGGGCGTGCAATGGATACAGTCAGTCGCTCGGTTGGACACCGTGTGTCCGCGTGCTGGCCAACTGGTTTCCCATTTGGCGGCGCGGCGTCGTCATCGGGATAGTCGGTACGGGATATCAAGTCACGGCGGTCGCAACGTTTATTGTCGCTGGATACTCGGCCGAGTTGTTCGGTTGGCAAGGAGCGATGTGGCTATCTGCCGGCATCATGGTTGCTGCGGCGTTATTCATGCTGGTCATGCTGGAAGAAAAGCCGCCAGCAGCCGGAATTGAAGAGAGTGAGGATCTGGCGAAACTGGCACATACAACAGCCCCAAAAAACGATCCGCAGAACTCTGTGCGTCACAATTTCCTGTTGACGATTACGAATCCGTCTCTCTGGCTACTTGGCGTCGCACTCGGACTGCTAAACGCCTCGCGCTACGGATTCTTGGACTGGGGATTAACACATCTGAAAGAGGTTCAAGAGACGGGCGTTGGCAAGGCGGCGCTCAAGTACGCTGTGTTACCGCTCGGCGCGATTGCTGGATCGTATCTTGCCGGCTGGGCAACCGACCGCTTCTTTGGAAGCCGCCGCGCACCGATAACTTGCGTACTGCTCATCGCGCTTGGGTTGTTGAGCCTTGTGTATGACTCGGTGGCACGAACCAGCGTTCCCGCCACGATTTTATTGCTACTCGCCATCGGATTCTGCATCTACGGTCCGCAGGTATTGCTTGTCGGAACCGCGCCGGCCGATCTGGCACGAAAAGGAACGTCGGCCGCGGCGGCTGGTTTTGTGAATTGTATGGGGTACATTGGAGCTGCGTCGGGCGACTACTTTACTGGGCGAGCACTCGACTCATTCGGTTGGCAGAAGACGATTTATCTTTGGGCGTTTTGGGCATTCGCCGCGGCGATTGCCGCAGGATTGTTGTGGAACGCGCGATCGCCGGACCATGACAACATTAAGGAAAAGTAGCAGCCATGCGAGCCATCATCATCGGTGCCGGTCGCGGAATTCGGCTTATGCCGACGACGGCCGATACGCCAAAGTGTTTTGCCGACATTGCCGGCAGACGCATCCTGGACTGGACACTGCAATCGTTTCGTGAAAACGGTGTTGACCAAATCACCTTTATCGGTGGCTATCGAATAGAAACGGTTCGCCAGCAGTATCCGGAGTTAACATTTCGCCATAATTCCGATTGGGAAAACAACAATATCCTTGCATCGTTGTTATACGCCCAAGACTTGATGGACGAACCATTCATCTGCTGCTATTCCGACATTCTTTTCACAAGACAGATTGTCGCCGATGTGCTTCGAAGTGACGCCGACATCTCGTTGGCAGTCGACACAGAATGGCTTGTGCGATTCGAGCAGCGCACCGAACATCCAAGCGACGATGCCGAGAAAGTGACGACCGAGAACGGTCAGGTAACGCGTGTCGATCGTAATATACCGGAGCCTGATGCGCATGGTGAATTCATTGGGCTAGCGAAATTCTCGACAAGGGGCGCTGCCAAGTTGCGATCCCTTTTTCACGACCGCCGACAAGAGTTTGCCGGCCAGCCTTACCGCGAAGCAAAGTCGTTTGAAAAAGCGTACTTAATTCACTTCCTTCAAGACATGATCGAGTGCGGCCATACGATGGCGCACGTCGACACACCCGGTGGTTACATCGAGGTCGATACCCAACAAGATTTCGAGTACGCGCGAAAATATTGGACATCGCGTCACGTTCACAAATAAGTGGAAGCGGAAACGACAATGGCGGATCGACTCTTGTTCCCCGCATCGATCATCGGCTCAATGCCCCGGCCCGAATACGTCAAGGATTTGATCGCCGACGATGGTCAATTCACAGACGATGAGTGCCAGCGTTACATGAGCGAGGCGATTCGTTCGGTTGTGGCGTTGCAGGAGGCGGCCGGCCTAGATGTCGTTTCTGATGGCGAATGGTGGCGGAAGTCGTACATCGGAGTGGTAGCGGAATTGGCTCATGGTTTCGAGCTGAGCCTTAATCCGGCCGACGGACGTCCGTGGACAATCGTGGTGGACCGGCTTTCCCCGAAACAGCCAGGCTTCATCGCCAAGGAGGTCGATTTTCTTAATACGCTAACGAAACGGCAAATCAAAGTCGCGCTGCCTGCGCCGGCGTTGTTGGGCGAACGGATGTGGGATCCCGATACATCGTCCAAGGCATACCCGACGCGTGAAGAATTCGTGCAGGACTGCGTGCCGATTCTGCGTCGCGAAATCGAATTGCTGCGCGACAAAGGAGTTTCCATTGTGCAGATCGACGATCCGCATCTCTGTCTGTTCGTTGATTCAAATGTTCGCGCTCGCTATGACGACCCACACAAAGCCGCCAACTTCGCAGTTGATATGGACAATCAACTAGTCGCAGGCTTCGACGATGTCCGCTTGGCAGTGCATCTCTGTCGTCGCAGTGGTGCACGCGTGCGAGGCGAAGCGCAGTTCCTAGGCAGCTACGATCCGATCATGCCGCAATTGAAAAAGCTCGACGTCGGCCACATTACGATGGAGTTTACGACGCCCGGCTCCGGCGAATTGTCCGTTCTGCGCGAGCTGTCCGAAGACGTAGAAATTGGTCTTGGTTGCGTGAGTTGCTTGCCTGGCGAAATTGATTCGGTCGAGACGATTATCGAGAGAGTTGAACAAGCATTGCAATATGTCGCACCGGACCGTATCACGCTGAATCCTGAGTGCGGTTTCGCCCCTGGCTCAGCAGCCGTAGTGAGCATAGACGAGGTTTACATGAAGCTGAAGAACGAAGTGAACGCGGCACGGCAGCTGCGTGACAAGTATTCCTAGAGCACCTGACAACAGAACCGGACAAGTTATCCGCGGTGCCAGATGATGAACAGCAATCTCATCCTCGCCCTCCTGCCCTTCCTGCTCGTTTCTCAACTTCGAGCTAAGGATTATGACATCTGTGTCTACGGTGCAACATCGGGCGGCGTCGTGGCAGCTCTGCAGGCTGATCGCATGAGCAAGTCGGTCGTGCTGCTCGAACCTTATCACCACGTCGGTGGTATGACGTCCAGTGGCCTAAGCGCGCTTGACGTAGGCAATCCTGCCACCATCGGTGGCATCGCACGCGAATTTTTTGCCAAGCTAGCAGCCCGGTATGGCAAGGAACTCACATTCGAGAATTACTTTGCCCATACAGGTGGTGATTTCGTGATCGAACCGAGCGGTGCAGAGAAACTATTCTTGGAGCATGTTGAAGCGAGCAACATCGATTTATTTTTTGACAAGAAGATCGTCTCTGCTAAGAAGGACGGAGCGAGAATCACTTCCATCACGATGATCGATGGTACAACTTTTCGGGCAAAGGTATTCATCGACGCGACTTACGAAGGCGACCTCATGGCTCGTGTGGGTGTCAGTTACACCACGACTCGCGAAGCGAATTCGAAATACAACGAAACCGGCAACGGCTTCAGTCTGAAAAAATACAAACCATCCATTTACTGGGGCGTTCCCGGTGAAAACGGTCGTCGAGCCGATCGCAAAGGCATCTGGGATCGGGATATACCGATATCGCCCTACATCGACCCGACCGACAACAGCAGCGGTCTCTTGCCAACAATAAAACCGTACAAGAGAGAGCAAAACGGGCAGCAGGCGCCGGGTGTGCAGGCCTACTGCTTCCGCCTCTGCATGACCGACAATCCGACAAACCGTATTCCGATCACCAAGCCGGCCACTTATGATCCGTGGAACTACGAAATACAGCGACGTTTCATCCAAGCCTGTCTACTGCAGGGTGACGATATCGATATTCGCTGGTTCACCAAATTGGATCGACTGGTAAACGACAAATGGGACTTCAACACGGCCACTTTTGGATCAAACATCCCCGGCCTGAGTTGGGATTGGCCCGACGCGGACTGGGATCGCCGACAGGAACTCTACGACTACCAACGCGACTATCATCGCGGTCTACTCTACTTTCTGGCCAATGATCGAGTAGTGCCGGAAAAACTACAGAATCAGATACGCGAGTTTGGCCTCTGTAAAGACGAGTTTGTAGACAATGGAGGCTGGCCCTACCAAATCTACGTTCGCGAAGCACGGCGAATGGTGTCTGACTTGGTCATGAATGAAAACCACTGCACAGGAAAGCTCACTGCAGAAAAGCCAGTCGCCATGGCTTCCTACGGACTCGATATTCACGAAATCCAAAGGATCGCCTACCACGATCTGGTTTTTCGCGAAGGCAAAAGCCCGGCCAGCGTCCGCGTAAAGCCGTACGGTATCGGCTACGATGCCATTGTTCCTAAATCGGGTGAATGCACCAACCTCCTGGTAACCTTCGCCGTATCTGCCAGCCACGTAGCGTTCGGATCGATCCGAATGGAACCGACTTTTATGATGCTTTCTCAATCTGCGGCCACTGCCGCTTGCCAGAAGATTGATCAACAGACTACCATCCAAGCTATCAACTACCCCAAACTAAGAACAGCCATTCTCGCCGACGGCCAGATACTATCGCTAACTTCTTCTCAGTGACCGAGTCAAACAACCCCCACCTCTGCGGATGCGCCCCAGGAGGTTGATCAACAGCGGCAGCGGTTTGCCCACAATGTGCACGGCGGACGGGACACAAGAGCGCACGCCGCAGACAATGGGGACAAGTCTTGTCGGCAGGTTGCTCTGCGTTGATTGTTCGAGCGCTCCGCGGCGGGACATCTAGTGGGCGAACCAGTGGCCAACACTAAAGCACTTCACTCTTGAGTATTCCGGTTTCGTGCGAGCAATTCCTCTAGTTGGGCAGCCAGAAAGCCACGGATTCAGCACAGATTAATCACAGCGCGGCACAATGCCGCAACCAAAAAATAATTAGCCACGGATTGAACACGGACGAAACACGGTTTTAACGTGGCGGTTTTTAAATTCAGTGTTTAATCCGTGTTACAAACGATTCAAATCTTCGCATCCAGCGAAAACTTCTTACAGAAGGTAACGAAGGAAACGAAGAAAAAGCGACACAACGCATAACATATCTTCGTTGCCTTTGTTTTCTTCTGTTCAAAATTTTGGTTGCGACCGTTGGCCGTCCAGGGTTACAAACGTGGCTATGTTTCCTCAGGAATTGCTCAAGGGCAAATGCGGAACACTCGAATGTGAAGCGCTCTAGATCCGGTGTCACGGAGTGCCACCTCCACTGTGGGCAACTGAAGCAGGATAGCTGAGTTGAGAAATCAACAGACGAATGGTTCAAAGTCTTGTCGGACCTTTCATTTTCGACCAATCACAGGCAAAGACTGAAGCTAGCAGGCTCAACAGCAGCATGGTACTTGATGGTTCGGGTACGACGCTCGATGCCGCAAGCGGTGGCACAACCCTGCCGTAATTGGTTTGCCAGTCCGTCAAACCAGTGACCGTGCCGTCGGTCCGTTGCCATTCGAGGAAGTCGGCTCCGTCGACGTCGCCATCGCCATCAAAATCTCCGAGAATCCCACCAGCAGACACGACAGCTAACACCACATTCGTGGCGCCGTAGCTAATGTTCCAATCGAGCCCAGCAAGCGTCGGGAAGTTTTCGACAGCAAACATGTTCTGCACGTCCGTGGCGGTTACGATTTCAAACATGTCGCCGTCCGAGGGGATAAACCCGTTGATCAGATCGAGGTCGAGCGTGCCGCCCAAGTCGGCGATGCCGGCGCCGAGGATGTGGTTCAGCTGATCGAAATCTCCAGCCGAGGTGCCGCCGATTTCGATTTCGAGTGTCCCGTTGTAGCTCACGCTGCCGCGGTTGACCGTGGCCGGCGAAAACCCAGGCGCATCGGTGCCCGTGATGTTACAATTATCGCACGTGCCGACGCCTTTCACGTAGCCGGTGAGTGTAATCGGCTCGGCGAGCGAGTTGCCGGTGATGTTGCCGTTGTTGATCATTGGCGTGGCCGGGTCATTAGGCGTATCGACGGCGCCAAACCCAGTGATGTTCCCGCCAAAGTCGAGCGTGAGGCCGCCCGAGGCGCTGAGCGCGCCAGTTCCGGCGTCGCCGAGCGTGACTGAGGCGCCCGAGTCGAAGACGGCGTCGTTGGCGTCGCTGAGCGTCAACGCGTTGTCGTTAGCCTCGACGTCGCCATTGGAGTAAAAGCCGCGCGGGTCGCTCGAGTCGCCGAGCATGAGATCACCAGTGGCGACAATCGTTGAGCCGCCAGTTGCCGTCACGGGCAGATTGCTGTAGTCGCCGACGGCCCTTAATGTTCCGTTCGTCGGCACGGTCAGTTGGTCCAGCCCGGTCACGCTGCCGCCGGTTAGTTCCAGCGTGCCGCTGTTGAACAGAAACGAGCCGTTAACATCCAACGCGTGCGAGTCACAGCACATGCTCCATGCAATCCACGCCGGCTGTATCGAGCAGGCCAACCGCCGGTTTCTTCAACTGCTCGCGGCACGATCCGAGGCGGCCTGATCTCGAGGGGAAGGGGGGGGGCAACCGACCAGGAGCACCGCGCGAGACCACTGGTGGCCCAACTGAGCGGACAACTCGTCCTGGGTGCTGTCGGCCACCAACCGCTCGCACAGGTCGTAGACCCGGAATCGCTCGATCCGCTGTGTCCACGATCTCACCAGCCCGGACACCACCTCACCTTCCAATGGCCCACGAGGAATGACCAGGGCCATCATTGCGGATTCCCCCACGACTGCCGAATCCGACACCGACCACTCCATGCCCGTCTCGGCCAGCAACGCCGACTTCCCGTCCACGCCCAGCACGGTGTTCAGGCAGCACATCGCCTCGAAAATCGGTCGCGGGTTGCAGAGCGAATCGAGCAGTCCCTGGCAGACGTCCATCGTGCGATCCATGTCGACCAACGGACCCACGAACAATCGC
>Ga0310121_10005771_pt1 | contig 10552 bp, 9 predicted proteins | sample CB27_Tmax_986_MG_FD_203504 | JGI IMG/M metagenome (GOLD analysis project Ga0310121, IMG submission 203504) | Marine microbial communities from Western Arctic Ocean, Canada - CB27_Tmax_986 | ecosystem: Environmental > Aquatic > Marine > Oceanic | place: Canada: Western Arctic Ocean | collected... | reverse complement strand
AACCCTTGGGAAGGCTGGATCCTCCCAGCGTTGGGCGATCCAGGCGTAATAGTGCATCAGGCGCAGGGTGCGCAGCGCCTCTATCAGGTTTAACTGTGCCGGATCAAAATCTGCAAAGGCGGTATAACCCTCCAGCAAAATGCCAAGACTTATCTCCCTTTCTTCTCGCTCGCCGGACAGAAACATCCATAGATCCTGTACCGCTGGCGCCATGCGTGAATCATCGAGGTCCACCAGATGTGGGCCATCATCAGTCCAGAGAATATTGCCGCTGTGGCAGTCGCCATGGGTTCGGATGAGCTTGATCTCAGGGCAGCGTTCGTAACACCACTGTATCCGTTGCAGTAGATCTTGGCTCAGAGATTCGTATGCTGTTATCAGCTCACCTGGAATAAACTTGTTCTTAAGAAGAAACTCGACACAGCTTGAACCAAAGGTTGTTGCGTCCAGTGTAGGACGATGCTGATAGGCAGTCTCGCTGCCAACCGCATGCAATCGCCCGATAAAACGACCCAGTTGGCGTAGCTGATCGGGGCTCTCAAAATTCGGTGGCCGACCGCCATAGCACTCAAACAGTGCAAAACGATAACTCTTGTGTCTAAACAGCGTCTCACCTTTGGAATTGGCCAGTGGTGGGATCAGCGCGATCTCCCGCTTGGCGAGCTCAAGAGCAAAATGATGTTCCTCGTAAATCGCCGCATCGCTCCAGCGGCCGGGTCGGTAAAATTTAACGACGATAGTTTTGTCGTCATCCAGGCCAACTCGGTAGACCCGGTTTTCGTAACTGTTCATGACTAACAACCGCCCATCGCTGTAATAGCCCTGACTATCTACCGCCTCAAGGATCTCAGCGGGACCCAGGTTCTGGTAATCGTTAGTGACGTGGTCGTTCATGGCAGCGTCTGGCGACCCTTATCGACGCGACTTATCGTTGGCCGCGTGCGAAGAGCGCCCATCATCAGTAGATTTCCTAAGATCGCGTAGCCACCGAAACTCATACAGATCCAGTATATCGATATGCCGGCGTCCATCAGCATGCCCATGCTGACCGGTCCAAGTGCCGAGGCCAGTACCATGAGTGCCATGTACAGACTTTTGATCGCCCCCAAGTGTTTAACGCCATAGAGTTCGGCCCACAGTGCCGATACTGAAGTGTGTGCAAGGCCGGTATGGATGCCCAACATCATCATATAGGGGATGACGCCCAGGGGGTGGCTCACTGAAGCCAGAATAAAGCATCCTACCGCCAGCGGTATCAGCATGACTTGCACCACATTGACGGCACGCAAGCGGTCAACCAATGGACCCGCCAGCAGCATGGTTACGATTCCGGCTGCCGCAAAGATCGTGTAAGCGCCCGTAATCCATTCGCCAGACCACCCTTTCACATGGGCAATATTGAGGTGGTGAAAGAAAAGCGCCGTCCCGATCAGAGAAGACGACAGTATCCCCGGGCTCATGAGGTAGAACCGTGGGTCACGCAGGACTTCAGCGCGGGTCCAAGAGGCGGCCGCTTTTTCCCGAGAATCTGTCTTGGCAGATAATTTGTCCAGGTGCCTCTGATGAAAACGGTCGTGGCCGCCCAAGAGCCACAGAGTTGCCGGTATCAGCGTTATACCAGCGAGTATCGCAGCCCCGGCGTAGGTCCAGCGCCAGCCGAACGCCGCGATTGTGAGGACGGCAAGGAATGGCAGTGCAGCTTCACCTACGGTGTAGCCCAGCGAGGCGACTGCAATCGCCCGACCTCGGTCCCGATCAAAATAACGAGCCATACTGGTGATGGAAACGTGCGAGGCCAGTCCCTGTCCCGAATGACGCAGCAAAAAGATACCCAGTACCAGCGCGACGGGGCCTGGCACCAAAGCCATATAGGCGCAGGCACCCACCAGCAGTATGCAGACGGTCAGCGCGTAGCGAGATAGGCGAAAACGGTCGATTAACCCGCCGGTAAATGGCATCATCAGAGCGCTCGCCAGTGTCCCGGCCATGTAGATGCTGCCCCACGCGGTATGACTGAGACCGAACTCACTTTGGATCTGTGGGCCGAATACACCAATAAAGTAGGTCTGGCCAAAACTCGAGTACAACGCCATTAAAAAGCTGAAAACCACCAGGCGGCTATTGGTATGAAAGAGTTGTCGGTAGGCGAAGATCGGCATCGGTTGAGTCAACTTATGTGTCAAAAAGGAAGAACCGTTTGTTTTTGCACTTGCAACGCTGAGCCAAGATTATTCAGTCGTACAATCATGGCGAAAGACTCCTTGCGCAAACGGGCGATAGTACAGAGTCTATCCAAGAAAGAAAGGCGCTACCGTCAGCGATCGCCGATTGTTTATCTCAGAATCCGGGTTTGAGGCATGGAATGCCCTTGGGTATCCGTTATCGCTGTGATCGTATGAATCACCCGCTGGTCAATCCAGCGGATAGCGACATGAGGCGGTCGCCCCTCTATAATGCGCCACCGCACCGATCGGTGCGTATTTCTTCAGGAAAAATCCAGATGCACCCTTCGATTGATACCTTGCGTAATATTGCCATCATTGCCCATGTTGACCATGGCAAGACCACGCTGGTAGATCAACTGCTTCGCCAGTCGGGCACTTTGGTCTCGCACGGTGAGATGACTGATCGGGTGATGGATTCAAACGAGCTCGAACGCGAGCGGGGCATCACTATCCTGGCGAAAAATACGGCCATCACCTGGCAGAAGTGGCGTATCAATATTGTGGATACTCCAGGCCATGCCGATTTTGGTGGCGAGGTCGAGCGCGTATTATCAATGGTCGATTCGGTATTACTGTTGGTCGATGCAGTAGAGGGCCCCATGCCGCAGACACGCTTTGTTACCCAGAAAGCCTTGAGTCACGGGCTTTGCCCGATTGTTGTGATCAATAAGGTTGATCGCCCAGGCAGCCGTTCTGACTGGGCGGTAGATCAGACATTTGAGCTGTTCGATAGGCTGGGCGCATCGGATGAGCAACTCGACTTTCCGGTGATTTATGCCTCGGCACTACAGGGTTGGGCAGCGAAAGAGCCTGATCCGGGCACGGCCGATGATATGCAGGTCTTGTTCGAGGCCATTGTGACGCATGTCCCAGTCCCTCCGGTGAGCTCCGACGGTCCCTTCCAGATGCAGATAAGTGCTCTGGATTATTCCCCCTACGTAGGAGTGATTGGTATCGGACGCATCCAGCGTGGCCAGATCTTTCGTAACGGCGCTGTATCTGTCTCCGGACCCGATGGGGATATTCGTAAGGGGCGGGTATTACAGATTCTGAGTTTTCAAGGGCTTGAGAGAGTAGAGTCTGAAAACGCACTGGCGGGCGATATCATTGCCGTCACCGGCCTTGATCCACTGAGTATCTCAGACACACTGTGTGACCCGAATATGGTTGAACCGCTGCCCGCGTTGAGCGTGGACCGGCCAACGCTCAGCATGACATTTCAGGTGAATGACTCGCCTTTCGCTGGCCGCGAGGGCAAGTTTGTCACCAGTCGAAATCTCAAGGACCGTCTTGAGCGGGAGTTGATTCACAACGTCGCTTTGCAGGTAGAACCCATGGAGGACCTTGACAAGTTCCGGGTTTCCGGCCGGGGTGAATTGCACTTATCGATTCTGATAGAAAACATGCGCCGCGAGGGATACGAGCTTGCCATCTCGCGTCCTGAGGTGATCATGCGTGAGGAAGAGGGCGAAGTGCACGAACCTTTTGAAACCCTCGCGGTGGATGTCGAGGAGGATTACCAGGGTCGGGTCATGGAGCGCCTTGGAGAACGCCGCGCCGAACTGCGTGATATTGTTCCCGACGGGCGTGGCCGAGTGCGGATCGACTACTTTGTGCCAAGCCGCGGGCTGATTGGCTTTCGCTCGGAATTTTTGACGGTCAGTTCAGGCACGGGCCTGATGTACCATGCCTTTGATCACTACGCGCCCAGAATTCAGGGCAACCTCGGTGAACGCAACAACGGTGTACTGGTATCGATGTCTAAGGGCAAGGCGCTTGCCTATGCGTTATTCAACCTTCAGGAAAGAGGGCGGCTGTTTATTGGCCACGGGACCGAGGTATACGAGGGTATGGTGATCGGCATCCACTCCCGCGACAACGACCTGGTCGTGAACCCTCTGAAAGCCAAGCAGTTAACCAATATCCGCGCTGCTGGCACTGACGAGAACATTCTGCTGACCACGCCGGTTGCCACGACTTTGGAATATGCTTTGGAGTTTATCAATGAAGATGAGTTGGTCGAGGTTACGCCCAAGTCCATCCGTATCCGCAAGAAATGGCTGCGAGAGCACGAGAGAAAACGTGCCAGCCGGGCCGCCTGACTGGTTTTGTCTTAGCAGGTTTTGCTCAGATTTTCTTGGCTTAAGTAGATAGGATCACTGGCAGATGAATGCGCCAACTGTGGGTTTTGTAAGCCTGGGCTGTGCCAAAGCAACGGTAGATTCTGAGCGCATCCTGACCCAGTTGAAGGCCGAGGGCTATGGCTTTTCAGCTAACTATGAGCATGCCGATCTCGTTGTAGTGAACACCTGTGGTTTTATTGAGTCTGCTGTTGATGAATCACTGGACGTGATTTCCCAAGCGCTGGGCGCGAACGGCCGAGTCATTGTGACTGGCTGTCTTGGGGTAAAAGCCGACCTACTGAAAAAGAAATTTCCAAATCTGCTGGCGATCACCGGACCACAGGATTGTGATGCAGTTATGGCTGCTGTCCATGCTGAGGCTCCGCCGGTGCACGAGCCTTTTTATCATCTGTTGCCGCCCGGCGGGGTTAAGTTGACTCCACGTCATTATGCTTACCTGAAGATTGCCGAGGGCTGCAATCACAAGTGTACTTTCTGCATCATTCCAACAATGCGTGGTCGACTGGCCAGTCGAGCACCCAGCGACGTTCTGGGCGAAGCCAAAAGTCTGGTTGACGCCGGCGTGCGCGAACTGCTGGTAGTCTCGCAGGACACCAGCGCATATGGTGTGGACCAACGTGGTCGCGCAGATCTGGCGACCGGGCGGGCCTTGCGTCCGCACATCACCGATCTCGCCCAGGCTCTGGGGGAGCTCGGGGTTTGGATTCGCCTGCATTATGTTTATCCCTATCCTCACGTGGACGAACTGGTGGAGTTGATGGCATCGGGCATTATCCTGCCTTACCTTGATGTACCGTTTCAGCATGCCAGCCCGAGGATTTTGCGCTTAATGAAACGCCCGGCTAGTGGAGAAGACAATCTTGCGCGGGTTCATGCCTGGCGCGAACGTTGTCCGTCGCTGGCAATCCGGAGCACGTTTATCGTTGGCTTTCCCGGGGAAACGGATATCGATTTTCAGGAGCTTTTGAACTTTTTACGCCAGGCACAGCTCGACCGAGTCGGATGTTTTATTTATTCACCCGTTACTGGCGCCCGGGCTAATGATTTGCCGGAGCCGGTGGATTCAGGGCTGGCCCAGGCCCGGTTCGATGAGTTAATGGAAGTGCAGGCTGAGATTTCCCATAGCCGGCTACGCCAGCGAGTGGGCCGTGAATGCAAGGTGTTGATTGATGAGGTCACCGAAGCGGGCGCAGTTGGTCGAAGCGCCAGCGAGTCTCCAGACGTGGATGGCGTAATCCACCTGCCTGGCGTAACGGGGATACAAGCGGGTGATCTAGTTAAAGTTAAGATTACCGCATGCGATACGCATGACCTCACAGCAAGTTTGATTGAGGTTTAGCTTTTGGATGATACCGGGTCATGAGAGTCGCCCATCTTGGACATGTGGTTTTTTATGTCGAAAGTCTTAAGCGTTCACTGGCTTTTTACCGTGACTTGCTCGGGATGAGCGAGATTCGTGCCACGGACTCGACTTTTTGTGCAGCGGCTTTGACCAGCGGGCGCACCCATCACGAACTGTTGCTGATCGAGGTTGGCAGTCTCCCCGGCCCGATACCGGGCCCACGCCGGGGCTTTTACCATGCCGGCTTTTGTATCGGTCAAAATATCCAGTCCCTACGTGATGCGCGCGACGAACTGATTGATGCCGGCGTAACCATCAAGGGTGCTTCCGACCATGGGATAACCCAGAGTCTCTATCTGCTTGATCCCGATGGTAATGAGATCGAGATATACGTCGATGATCCCAGTGTGGACTGGCGGGCCGACCCCACAACTATTGTGGCGCCAATCCGGCCCCTTGACCTGTAAACCGAACGACCCAGAAAACCACGCGGCTGTCGGGTAGCGCATTTCCTGAGCCTTCGATCTGATCGCCGTCGGGGCGAGGTGAAAATAGCTAACTCTTTTGGTATGTTATTTAGTTGCTTTAATTACTGTTGTATTCCATTATCTGCCTATTTAGCGTAAAAAAAACATTAATATGCAGGAAATATACAGTTCTCTCCAGCTAGCTTTTGTCATGATTGGGAGCTTTGATCCTGATCTGGTCGAGATCGTGATGTTATCGCTGGCGGTCAGTTTGACGGCCGTGGTGATCTCGCTGGTTCTTGGCTTGCCCTTAGGGGCAGCGATCGCGATGAGCCACTTTCGGGGCCGGGGCGCCCTAATCGTGTTTAGCAATGCCCTGATGGGGTTACCCCCGGTGGTTGTCGGCCTGCTGGTATATCTTGCATTGTCGCGCTCAGGGCCTTTGGGCGTTTTTAACCTTCTGTATACCCCTTGGGCGATGATCATCGCCCAGGCTGTTTTAGTCACGCCCCTTGTGACCGCTTTGACCCGTGAAATCATCGAGCAGTTGGATAGTGAATACGCCGAGTATCTTAGCTCGCTCGCAATCAGCGCTCCGGGGCGGCTACGCACATTATTATGGGATGGGCGTTTTAATCTGGCGACAGTCAGTCTTGCTGGGTTCGGCCGCGCCATCGCTGAGGTCGGCGCCGTCATGGTGGTTGGCGGGAATATTGACCATCTAACCCGGGTAATGACCACAGCGATTGCGCTTGAGACCTCCAAGGGCAATCTTGAGCTGGCCCTGGCTCTGGGTGTTGTTCTGATGTTGCTGGCGCTCGGGGTTAACTTAGTAATTGCCTTAGTCCGCCCGGTCGATGCAGCGAAGCAACGCCAGCCAGTCTTTCGTTGATAGCGGTGCCGGCATTAACTGGCTTTGTGATCAGCGTTATTGGATTAGCCAGAGGATGCCGATGAGGGCGGTATTAACAGTATTGAGCTACACCTGCTGGCACCTGTGGTTTGCTCTGGCATGGCCAGTCATTGCCATGGCAGAGCAAGCGAGCATTATTGTCCAATCGACGACATCTACCGCTAATTCTGGCCTGTACGATCATTTGCTCCCCCGGTTCGAGGCGGATAGCGGGGTTCGAGTCAATGTGGTGGCTGTAGGGACGGGCCAGGCAATCCGTAATGCGGTCAATGGCGACGCTGATGTCCTGTTAGTGCATGCGAAGTCGGCGGAGGAGGAGTTCGTAACGGATGGCTATGGTGTAGAGCGTTTCGACCTGATGTACAACGACTTTGTATTTGTTGGTCCTCCAGCTGATCCGGCTGACCTGTTAGCCGCCAGTAGCGCCACTGATGCCTTGGCAAGAATAGCATCGAGTGAGGCGCTTTTCGCCTCACGCGGCGATGACTCGGGCACTCATAAAAAAGAACTGTCCCTCTGGCGCCTCGCCTCCATTGAGCCCTTCGCCGCCAGTGGTACTTGGTACCTTGAGACGGGTTCTGGAATGGGTGCAACCCTGAACGTGGCTGTAGGTATGGATGCTTATTTGATCACTGATCGCGCCACCTGGCTTAGTTTTGCGAACAAGCACGAATTTCAAATTCTGTTTGAAGGTGACCCGTTGCTATTAAATCAGTACGGCATTATTTTGGTTAATCCATTAAAGCATCCGCAGGTAAAGGCGAAGGCAGGCCAAGTGTTTGTCGATTGGATGATCGGTGGCCAAGGGCAACAGGCAATTGCCGCTTATCGTCGGGATGGTAAGCAATTGTTTTTTCCTAACGCCCGATAAAACCCCGGTGGGGCTACTATCGGTAGGGGCGGGAGTTCAGCCGTTGAAATGTACCGTGCCGAAACCTTGCACCTCGTAGCCAGACAGGCTGGCTGCTTTATCGGAAAATGCTGGTGAGCCACAGAAGTGGATCAGTTTTTGCAATGGGGGTTCGAAGCAGGCGCGTCGATCAATCAGTAGGTCAAAGCGCTCCCGTATGATCGGGACAAAGGCCAGGCGATAGCGTTCAGCCAGCGCACGCAAGCCCAATGCCGCATCAGCGAGACCCTCCAGAACTGCCGATGCAGCGTCGGTCTCGCTATGAACCGTTGTTGTGAACTGTAATTGCTTGACGTCAATTTCAGCTTTATCCAACATCTGATTAAGTAGAATCTGACTACCGGCCTCGGGCGGGCGGGCAACGACCCGGCAATCGGCCAGATCGGCGATGCAGCTAATGTTTTCTTCTTGGCCGGGTTGCAGAATCAGACCGCGTTCACGCCAGCAAAATTCAATCAGTACCACTGCCTGGCCAGAAAAGCGGGCGGTGATCTCGGCAAGGTTCCAGGTGCTCTCTTCGGGCTCAAACAGGTGCAGGGCGCTGGCGGTGCCTTTAGCATCAGCGAAACGTTCCAGGCCGTCGAGGCTGCCACCAAAGTGACTGGCCATTGCGCAACCAGATTCTTTCAGTGCCCACTCCAGCAAAGGGTCATGACTGCCCAAAACGACGTTTGGTCGAGAGACAGATCTTTCAACTCGTTCTGGGCCTGTCTCATTTGATCTCAGCCAGGCTTCGATGGCTGATCGGGAGAACAACAATTTGCCTGTTGCCCGGGTACAGGGTACGCGGTTGCTGGCGACCAGGTCATATACTTTTCGCTCCTTGATTCGAAGCATTTCTGCCAATTCACGAGTCGTCAGGTAGTCAGCAGGGGGCGTGTTCATTGGCTTTACCGGCTGGATGCAAGGTTGTTGGAATTATGCCCCATGCTTGTGGCGATGGCGAAGAGCAGCAAGGCCAGCGACAGTGATAGTGTCAGGCCAAGGACAGGGTTACACTGGGACTATGATGATTCATTGCTGAACTGGGTATGTACCCTGTCTTTGGACGTTTCCAACTATGAACCGGCGCAGATGGAAAACCCGTTATCGCATCACCTTGGTACGCCGTCATAGGACCGTTGATTTCGCTAAATATAATCCGCAGATACCGTTGCCTTTTGCTCGATCTTTTCGGCCCGCCAGAGCTCAGGAAGATGAGCGTGAAATAAGGGATGAGCGATGAGATTTCGGCTTAACAGGATAGGCCCTGCGTCCTGAAGGCCTGGAAGCGGTAGCCGCTGCGAGGAAGAATTTGTCATAGCCGGCTATAATCGGCGCCCGTTCCGCCTGCGCCAATAAGAATTCCATGTCAGATCACCTCGCCGAGGTGCACCGGCGACGCACGTTCGCCATCATCTCACATCCCGATGCGGGCAAGACCACGCTGACGGAAAAATTCCTGCATTACGGTGGCGCCATCCAGGAAGCCGGGACTGTTCGTGCTCGTAAGAGTGGTCGCTACGCGACGTCGGACTGGATGAAACTCGAGAAGGAACGCGGCATTTCGGTAACGTCCTCGGTGATGCAATTTGAATATCGCAACTTTATCGTCAATCTGCTGGATACGCCCGGCCACGCGGATTTCTCCGAAGACACCTATCGGACGCTGACCGCTGTTGATTCGGCGCTGATGGTGATCGATGCGGCCAAGGGTGTCGAGGAACGCACGATCAAGTTGATGGATGTCTGCCGGTTGCGCGATACCCCGATCATGACATTTATTAATAAGATGGATCGCGAGACTCGTGATCCTGTGGAATTGCTGGACGAGGTGGAATCTGTGCTGCGTATCAACTGCGCGCCTGTGACCTGGCCGCTGGGTTCGGGCCGCCATTTTCGTGGCGTCTACCGGCTTCATGAAGATTCCACATCACTGTTTGACCGGTCCGGCGCTGGTGGTTCGCCGGCAAGAATCGTCCAAGGCCTGGACAACCCAGAACTTGATGTGATTGCCGGATCTGATGCGGAACGGCTTCGTGAGGAGATCGAACTACTCCAGGGCGCGTCGCACGCTTTTGATAGGGCCGGGTACCTTGCTGGCAAATTAACACCTGTGTTTTTTGGTTCGGCACTGAACCACGAGGGTACCGACGAACTTATTGATGCCTTTGTTGATCATGCCCCAGCGCCATTGCCGCGCATTACCGAGTCGCGTGTAGTGGAAAGTGTCGAACCGGGTTTTACAGGATTTGTTTTCAAGATTCAGGCAAACATGGATCCAGCCCATCATGACCGCGTCGCTTTCCTGCGTATTACGTCGGGCACTTATCAGAAAGGATTGCGTGTGCGCCACGTCCGTGTGCAGCGTGATCTTCAGTTGCATAACGCAATTACCTTTATGGCCTCGCGCCGTGAGTTAACTGCCACCGCCGTCGCCGGGGACATCATTGGCCTGCACAATCACGGCACGATCCAAATTGGTGACGCCTTCACCGAGGGAGAGGAGCTTAAGTTCTCCGGAATACCGAGTTTTGCGCCAGAGCTATTTCGTCGAGTCCGTCTGGCAGAT
>Ga0310121_10005770_pt1 | contig 10553 bp, 6 predicted proteins | sample CB27_Tmax_986_MG_FD_203504 | JGI IMG/M metagenome (GOLD analysis project Ga0310121, IMG submission 203504) | Marine microbial communities from Western Arctic Ocean, Canada - CB27_Tmax_986 | ecosystem: Environmental > Aquatic > Marine > Oceanic | place: Canada: Western Arctic Ocean | collected... | reverse complement strand
TCATTCCAGTTTGCACAAATGTCGCTCCATTTAAATTATCTCGCCTGCCCAAGGTTAGCGTCAGCCGTGCGGCCCCGGGGCCGCGAGCCGCAGACCGGAATACACACCCTAGGCTACTCCCGGCCGGCTCGCGTCGTCAAGCAATTTACGGAGAATAATTTCGATGCCGCCAGAATCTCTGCAACAGAATTTATGCAATTAGGGAGCAATTAGGGAATCGGTCGCAGAATTATCAGATAAATTCCTGCCCAGATGTTGTTTTCGCTAAGGCGTTGTGGTAGCCTCGGTTGGTATCTGAGCTTGTGCCGCAGGCCCGGCGAGCTGTGGTCTGTGGTCTGTGGTCAGTGGTCTGCGTTCGCAGCGATCCGCGTCAGGTGCTACTGTAGCTTCGGTGGTGCCTGCGCCAGAGAGGATTCAGCATGGCAGATAGAGATCGTGTTTCTCGGCAGTCTGTTCTATCACGGCCGACCCCCCCTGGCCGCGCGTTTACGTTGGTCGAGTTGCTCGTCGTGATCGCCATCATTGGGGTGCTTGTCGCGCTCTTGTTACCGGCGGTGCAGGCGGCACGGGAGGCGGCGCGGCGAATGAGCTGCCAGAACAACCTCAAACAGATGATGGTCGCCTTTCAGAATCACCACGATACGTACGGTCACTTCCCATACAGTTGGTGGGACGAGCAGTATGGTTCGCTGGCGATGTCACGTTCGTTTCTGCAGCGAACACTCCCGTTCATCGAGGAAGGTTCGCTCCACTCGCAGATCAATTGGGAATTGCCCCAGGGCCTGGGCGTTAATAAGGTCCTTTCCAATACGACCATTAAAACCTTCGTCTGTCCTAGCGACGCCGACGACGTGGTTGGGCAGGAACCTGCTGTGACAAGTTACTTCGGATGCGCAGGCAGCAATTGGGAGGGAGGATGGAATACTGGAGGAGGCGGCAATCCGTGGCACTGGCCCTCCCCGAGCGGACGCTATCAGGGACAGACCCACGGACACCAGCGGGGCAACGGAATTATTTGCAGGGGAAGGTCGCACTTGATGGATTGGGGCCGGCTGATGCCCATTAAGGACCGCATCAAGTGGTCTGAAATTCCTATCAAGAAAATCACCGACGGCACGTCAAACACCTTTGCCGTGGGGGAGTCGGTCGCCGCCTTTTCGGGTCCCAAGTCGTGGTTCTACAGCTGGACTACCCATCGACATTGCGCGATGCCTCCCAACTACATCAAGCCAGGTACCACGCGGGAGGAAAACGCCGGCGACTGGCCCAACAGTTGGGGATTTCACAGCCGGCATCCGGGAGGTTTGCATTTCGGTATCTGCGATGGGTCGGTCCAATTTATCGGTGACAGCATCGATCTGGCCCTCTACCGAAGCCTGTCCCAAATGGACGATGGCGATCTGACCGAATGGGCAGAAGCCCAGTAATGCGGCCCAGTAATGCGGCCCGTGGTAGTGCGGCAAGATCCGCGAGATGACGCCTCCGCGGTCAGCGGCGTCCTAGGCTGCTGATCGCCCGCTGTAGCTGCTGTGAGAAACGAGCATCGTCCTTCGCCAGATCGACCGCACGGCGATACGATTGCGACGCGCTGCGGCGGTCGCCGGAGAGTTGCGCGACGATCCCCTGATCGAAATACATTTGGGCTGCCCGGCGGCGGACGAGCCCGTGTTCGGGCGCCAGCTGGAGCGCCGCTTCCATCGCCTCGACGCCGCCTCGGGACGCTGCCGCGTCGCCGCGGTGCAGCAGCGCGAGGCTTTCGAGAAGTTTGTTGACTGCTTGACTGCGCCGGTGCAAGATCTGGAGATTTGCACCAATCAACCAGTTGTCATTGTTCGCGGCTGCCCGGCAGTGGCGTATTGCCTCCAGGTTGGCGGCCGCCCGCTCGTGCCGTGGCACGCTCCAGGCAGCGAAGGAGTAGAATTCCAAGACAGGCAGGTCGAGCGTATTGATCGGGTCGTCGCCGCTGAGCAACGTCTGCTGCGCATCGTGATCGCCGATCCTCATACTCAAAAAGTCGTAAGGATCTCGCCACCCGTATTCGCGGAGGTTCGTCAATGCGGCAGCTTGCCAAATCTGCTCGAGCGAGGCCACATCAAGCGTCTCGCTCGACGCCCCGCCCACGAGAAACAGGGAGACTGGTGGGTCCATCCAGAGCTGCACGTCGGGAAACACGCTCGTGGCCGTGTTAAGGACGATTCGCAGTTCGCTCGGCGGCATGTCTGAGGGAAGCCATTGAAGGAATTGACCTCTACCGGTCAGCCTGGCAAGACAGAGTGTGTAATAGTCGGCGGAGTAGAACAGGCTGTTTCCCGCATGCTGGTGACGGCTTTTGGCGTCCGAGATGATCGCGTCGTACCGGGCTCTGGTTCGCCTCAGAAAGTTAACGCCATCATCGGTCACGACGCGGACGCGGGCGTTGTCTAAGACGTGATGATTGTCGCTGCCATAAAGTCTGGCGGCCGCGACGACTTCCGAGGCGATCTCGACGCAATCAATTGCCTCGACCTCGCGGTGTCGCGCGACCTCGCCAGGCAGGATGCCGGTCCCAAGTCCTACCACGAGCACGCGGCGGGGAGGATGTCGGGGCCGCAGCAAAAAGGGAAAGTGGGCCAGGGCCTGCTGCTTGCGATCGACTCCGCCGCCGCTCTGGCCAATCTTCACACCGTCTACGAACATTGTCCTGTACTGAGGCGGCTCAACTTCTTCTCTGACTTCAACGGTTGCCGAGACCCCCTCCCGATAAAAGATCGTGCTTGTTTGATCGTCCTCCAGAGCAACCGGAGGCGGTTGCCAGAGGTAAAAGAGCGAGACGCAAGCGGCGGTCAATCCGGCCACGGCTGCCAGCCGAAGCAGGCGGCGGCCCGGGAGGCGGACGTTTGCCGGCCTAGCGAAGGCCCAAGCCGCGGCGCCGGCGTACAGTAAGGCCATGGCGGCGATCCCCTTCTGTACGCCCAGCAGGGGAACTACGACGAAGCCGCTTCCGAGCGCCCCGACGACATTACCGAGCGTGTTGGCGGCATAGATCTGCCCGACGCAACGACCGACCGCATCGCCCCGATGCGCCCACCACCCGACGGCCACCGGAAACGACATCCCCATCAACAGCGTCGGCACGAGTAGCACCAGGAAGCAGGCGTCGAAGCGTGCAAACGTGAGCAGCAGCCACTGCTGGTCGAGCCCCTCAATCCAATCGCGGCCGGCGCCCAAGGTCAGCATTCGCAGCAGTGGCACGGTGCAGAGTGTTGTTATTGCCAGAGCAAACTGCAGCCAGCCAAACATGGTTCGCAGATTCGCCCTCCTCTGAACCAGGTTCCGGACCGCGAAACTACCGGCAGCGATGCCGACAAGAAACGAGGCGAGGACAGTGACGAAGGCATAGGTGCTCGTGCCGATGATCATTACCAGGGCCCGAGTCCACAATACCTCGAGTCCGAGGGCGGCGCAACCTGTCGCGGCCACAATGGCGAGGAAGTTCCGGCCCGGATCCTCAGAATGTAACGACGACCGCCGGAAGTGCGCGCGCGCCTCGGCCCTCGACATTTTCGCCCCCTGGCGATCTATCGCGCGAGTCTCGGTCTTTGAGCGTGCCGCGCCGGCCATCCACACTGCTGTCAGAGCGACCACGGTGCTGATGGCCACGGCCAGCCACAGCGTTGAACGGACTCCGATTGTTCCCAGGAGGAGAAACCCAGCGGCCAAGGCGCCGGCAACCGCTCCCACGGTGTTGATCGCGTACAGCCGACCTATCTGCCCGCCCAGCTGTTGTAGGTCGCTGGTCACGGCGCGGGCCACGATCGGGAGGGTCCCGCCCATCAGAAAAGTGGGAGGAAGCACGATCACCGAGGCGAGCAGCAGGCGAACGGCCAGTAGCGCCAGCGAGTGTTGCACAAACGCTTCGGCCGCCCAGTTGTGGAGCGGATCGAGTCGACTCAGCAACCACGGACCGGGCAGCGCCGTGAGCGCAATGCCCAGCTCCAGGAGACCGTAGAATTTCAAGGGGCTGGCGACGCGGTCTCCGATCGGCCCCAGGGCCCAGGCGCCGAGTCCGAGTCCTCCGAGGAATGCGGCCAGCAGGGCGCTTACCGCATACACGGTGACGCCGAATACGTCGTCAAGGAGGCGGAGCCAGACGAGTTGGTAGAGGATGCCGGCCGCTCCCGAAGCGAACAGCAGGATGCCGATGCGGACCATTGGAGCATTCTACCGTCATTCAACGTACGGGATACCTTGCACGTACAGCTTCTCGCGTTTGCCGATTTCGTCGGCCAGCCGCTGGTTGCCGGTGGAGAGCGCCGCCGCTTTGCCTTTGGCGGCCAAGTCCTGCGCCCGGTCGAATTGACCGGCGGCCGCATAGGCCGCGGCGACCGTATCTAACAGCGCCGGCTCGGAGTCATTCAGGTCCTTGAAGCTGGCGGCCACGACTTCCAGAGCGCGCGGGGCATCGCGAATTGTGGGATCGGGATGTGTCGCCAGAATCCAGACCAGATTATTCGCCGCATTCAGATTGCCGGCATCGAGTTGCAGCGCCCGCTGCAAATGTTTGAGTGCTTGGCGCTGCTCACCAATGACCGTGAAAGCCTGTCCCAATTTTGCGTGGGCGAGCGCATTTTGCGGATCGAGCCGTGCGGCATCTTGGTACTTGGCGATTGCGTCGCGCGTGAGGCCCATCGTGTCGAGGATCACGCCGACATTGACATGGCCGGGGGCCGAGTCGGGGCGGGCCTCGATCGCCGCTCGGAGAAATCGTAACCCTTCGTGCGGCAAGCCTTCGTCGGCCAGCAATTGGCCCGTCTCGCTGAGCAGATGGAAGTACTGCGGGCGGCGCGAAAGCGCCAGTTTGTTGCGGTCGAGGTACTCGGCGGCGTCGGCGGCGTAGCCCGAGGTCACCAGATGCCCCGCAATGTTTGCCAGCTTATACTTTCGGGCCGCTGCGTCCCAGGTGCCGGCAAAGGGTAGTGCTGCCGTGCGGCGCGACGGGTCGACGGCCGGCAGCATCTGCATGTCGCCGAGGACCTGCTCAACACTCACCGGACCGGTGTATACGGCCAAGAGTCGTCCTCCGCGATCGATCAGAAAACTACTTGGCAGAGGCAGCGAGCGGTGTCGTGCGACCAAAAAATCGTGCATGAATTGAAGTTTGTCGACAGTGGCCACCGAAGCGGTCCCTGCCCTAAAAGGAAAAGCGATTTGTTCCAGGAGCCGTTGATCGGCCCCTGCGGGAGCAGCATCTGCCTGCAGTCGGTCGACACTCAAAGCGATGACCTCCACGCCGGCAGCCCGCAGCTGCTCCTGATGGTCGGCGAAGTCTCGCAATTCGATGGCGCAAGGTCGGCACCAGCTGGCCCACAGGTTGAGCAATACCGCGGCCGAATTTTTATTGTTGACCGTGACCGATTCTCCCTCAAAAGTTCGGTAGGACATCTGTGGCATCGGTAGATCGTCCGAGACGCGGATGTGCGCCTGGTCGGTCGTGCCCAGATTGGGCAGCGTGGTCCGAGCGAGCGTCGGCGTGGGTCGTGAATTCGCGTCGGGAGATGCTGCGCCGGTTCCCTCGACGATCCGCCAGCGGCCGTTCGGCGAGACCCCGGTAAACGTCTCGCTCAGACCGCTCGGCCAGCGCACGTCGACGCGCTCAATCTGGTCGTTCGCGCCGAGTCCAAAATGGATCGTTTTGCTCGATTGGGCGAGGAAACCGTCGCCCGCCCGGATGGTCTTGATGAGTTTTCGATCAGACTGCCCTGACCGCACCAATTCCACGCGGGCCCCAATCGCATCGCGATTCGATTGTCGTCCCTCGAGACGGAGTTGGAGAAAGCTGCCGGCGCTGGGAAACTCATTTCGCAGAAAACGGATTTGGGGACCTGTCCGATTGCTGATCCACAGATCGAGGTCACCGTCCTGGTCCCAGTCGGTCACCGCCGCTGCACGTCCATCGTCAGGATAATCCAAGCCGGCGACAGCCGAAACGTCGGCGAAGCGGCGGTCACCGTAGTTAAGAAAGGAACAGTGTTTCTCGCGACCGCTGAAGGAACGCCCGGCCCGGATCATGCGGAACAACAGCTCTCCTTTCCCCGCTTCGTTTTGCTGCAGATCGGACGCTGTGATAGCGGTGTTGCCTTGCGACACGACCTGTCGCCAGAAGAAGCTTCACAAATCGTGCGTGTCGTCGCCGGTCATATAACCATTGGCGACAAACAGATCTTCCCAGCCATCGTTGTTGAGGTCGACGAACAGGCTGCTCCACGCCCAGCGACCCATTTCCACCGCTGCTGCTGCGCCGACGTCCTCGAATGTCCCATCGCCCAGGTTGCGATAGAGCGTATTGCCTTTCGCGAAGCGCGTGTAGAGTGCGCGGAGCTGCTGGTCGGCGTCCGGTTTGAATTCCTTTTGCCGAGTGATCCGGTTGCCCGCGGACGAATACATGTTAGCCACGTAGAGATCACTCAGCCCGTCCCGGTCAAAATCACCCCAGCTGACCGACATCCCTGATCCAAAATCGACCACACCGGCGTCGGTGGCAACGTCGACGAACTGCGGCCGTGACGCATCGTCCGGACCGTCGTTGCGGTAAAGGCAGTTCTGTCCATAATCGTTGGCAACGTAGAGGTCGAGGTCGCCGTCGTTGTCGTAGTCTTCCCAGGCGGCCGCCAGACTGTGGCGACGGTTGTTCTCGTCCAGACCGGTCTCGACCGTGACGTCGCGGAACCGCCATGCACCCTCTTTTTCGCCAATTTCGTTGCGGAGCAAGAGGTTGGGGGCCGCGTCATTGGCGTCGTGATACAGGAAAGGCTCGGCCGCTGCGTCGGATGTCGCGTCGGTCCGGAATTCGACACAGGCGTAAAGATCGAGGTTGCCATCGACGTCATAGTCGGCCGCGGAGATCGATTTGATATCTCGGTGCTCATTGGCGATGTTGGTTTCGAGCGTAAATCGACCGGTCGAGTCGTTCGAATAGATCAGGATCGAGATCAACGTGGCGACCACCAGATCTTGATCGCCGTCGTTATCGAGATCGACGAGCAGCGCGCTGCGTGTGTTGTCGAGAATGTCCACGCCAGCCGACTGAGATTGGTCGCCCGCTGTGCCAGATTGATTTTGCACGAAAAGTCGATTGGGCAGTCCACCTGGCTGGCAGACGTAGATGTCGTCCAAGCCGTCACCATTCACATCGCCCACTGCCAGACCGCAATAAGAAAAAACAGTCGTCAGATGGACCGACTCGATGCGGCGCAGCCAATGATTGAGGCCATAGCGTAGCTGCCCTCGAAACGACGCATTTTCGCCCAGGACCGCCTCGGTGCAGTCGGCAAACCACGTTCCGCCCGGCGCGTCGGTAGTCACCTCTTCATAGCTGCGTACTTCGATTTTGGCTAATTGGGGGAGGTTGCCCTGATTCCATTGGCAATTCCAGACGAGGTTCAGTTGGACCGAGCCATCGGGGGTGCGACCGCTCAGATGCAGATGGGCGGTCGTTTGCATCGGCGTAGCATCGGCGTCAATCTCAACGATCTTTGTCTCGACATGCACCTCGTGTGCGTCAGCGAGCGGCCCGGCGAGGGCGCGGAGCGCATCGACCAGCCCTTGACGGCCGCGGTGGCTCACCTCGGCCGAGCTGGCCGCAGCACTGCGCCGCCAGACACGAGTCGAATCGTCACTCCAAACCTGTTTCAGATCGGCCGGACGCAGGGGCTCACAGGCGAAGCCGATATCTGCCACCGACCGGCAGCGATCTTCGGCCGTCGGCTCGGCACCGCTGAGAATCGCTGTGGCCACCTTGAGTTGCTGGAGACACTCATCACTGATCGCCTCCGAGTGCCAACCGTCCTGCTGTGGATCGAGTGCCTGCTTGAGCGCGTCTTTCAGCTCCAGCGCCGACGGCGTAGCGACGACAACCGAGTCCTCACCGCTGTCTGGAGAGGCGCTATAACTAGCGGCAGTCTCAACTTCGCTGGGAGTGCTGATCGCTACGGGCTGATCGTCGGTCGAGAGCGCACTGTCGGGCGACCATCGCCAATAGGAGACAAATGCCAAACCAACCACCAGCATGATGGCGGCGAACCGAGTAAGACTTTTCGGGCCGCGGGAGATCGGACTACCGCCTGACACGGCGCGACCGCCAGCGGCGCCCAGGTTTGGCCGCAACGTGGTCTTATGCGTAGGTCGCCGTCCTTTTCGTTTCCGCGCCATCCGCACTTGCCCAATGGAGTCTCTTGCGCTCGCCGATTTACCACTTCCCCAGCGTCATTGTATCATTCTACTAGACGCTGTATCGCGAGCAAGCTGGCTACATTCTAACGCAGCCGAGGACTTAACCAACAAGCGATTTGGTGTCGATACAACGCATTGATCGTCGGCCTTAGGAGCCGCGACTCGGTGCCGGCAGACGGTTTCCAGAAGAGGTTCCATCCGCTACGCTTAGAGAATGAAGCGTCGCGTCACCGTGGCACAATTGGATAGCGCGCCTGCCCCCCAAGACGAAGCTTGCTGATTTGAATCGAGCCGGGGATAATTCAAGCCACATAACGACTTACGTCGACTACAAAGATGGTAATGAAGCTTGCTGACAAAACGGCGGTCGTCGTCGGTGGAGGCTCTGGAATGGGGCTCGCATCGGCCGAAGCGCTCGCCAGCGAAGGTTGCCGAGTAATGATTGCGGGGCGCAATCAGCAACGATTGCAGCAAGCGTTGGGCGCCTCATCGCACTCCGAGTTGCTCTCGGTCAAGTGCGCAGATGTTGGCGATCGCCAGAGCGTTCGCCAATTGATCGACGAAGCCGATCGAGTCTTGGGTCAGGTCGATATTTTCGTGAACTCTGCGGGAATCAACGTGCCGAACCGCTCCATCGATCTGCTTGCTCCCGAAGACTGGGACCGACTATTGCGTGTGAATGCTACCGGTTCCTACAACTGCATGTACGCGGTGTTGCCGCAGATGCGGGCGCGAGGGGATGGGCTGATCGTCAATATCTCGTCGATCGCTGGCAAGCGGGGGGACTTGCTGGGCGGCGTGGCGTATTGTGCGGCGAAATTCGCGCAAGCAGGACTCGGCCGGACCGTTGCCGGTGAGGTTGGCACAGAGGGCGTGCGCGTTACCACCATTTATCCGGGCGAAGCAAATACGCCGTTGCTGGACGCCCGACCGACGCCAGTCACTGAGGAACATCGGGCCCGCATTTTGCAGCCAGAGGACATCGGGGCGGCCGTGCTGATGATCGCCTGTTTGCCGCCACGCGCTCACATCCCCGAATTGATCATCACGCCAACCTGCCAGCCGTTCGTTTAGAGATCAGCGGTCTTGGTAGTCGCCTGGCAACAATCGATACGGCAAGCCGGAAAGTACGATGACGTCATTTCGACTCGACAATCGCCGGGCGCTGATTACGGGCGCCAGCAGGGGGATCGGCGCCGGTTTGGCGCGGGGCCTGGCCGAAGCTGGCGCCGACCTAGTGCTCGTGGCACGCGGGCAAGAGGCACTCGAAAAAACACAACAAGAATTGGCCGACACGGGCCAGCAAGTCGCTGCGTGTGCCTTCGACGTTGGGCAGTCCGACCAGCTCGCCAGCTTCTTTAACGAAGTCGTCGAGAAACATGGCCCGATCGACATTCTCGTAAACAACGCTGGTACTTCGCATCGCGAGGTCGCGCACAAAATTCCGCTGCAGGAGTGGCACCGCGTTGTCGCCTTGAATCTGACATCCGTGTTTGCCCTCAGCCAGGCGTTCGCCAACCACCGCATCCAGCGCAGCGAACCAGGGAAGATCATCAACATCGGCTCGTTGTTGAGTCATACGGCCCGCGAGAACAACGCGCCGTATGCTGCATCGAAGGGAGGCATCTATTTGCTGACCAAGAGCCTGGCGGTCGATTGGGCGTCGCACAACATTTCGGTCAATGGAATTGGGCCAGGTTATATCGACACGCCCCTGACCGCGCCACTAAGGAATGATGCCAAGTTCAACGAGTGGGTTCTTGAGCGGTGCCCCGCCGGCCGTTGGGGGACGCCTGATGATCTTGTCGGAGCTGCCGTTTTTCTCGCCTCTCCGGCATCCAACTTCGTTACCGGGCACATGCTCTACGTCGATGGCGGCTGGTTGGCTCGGTTTTGAAGGTCACCCGGACCAGCGGGCCCGTGCCGCATCGATGCTTAGAACAGCGGGTCCCACGGATGCCACTATCGTTTTTAGAATCTGTCGGCGATTGACCAATGGCGATGTCATGATCATTACTACTCGATGCAATAGGCGTACCCGTCCGAACCGCAGACGAGAATCGACAGCGAACCGTCGCCGCTGACATCGGCAATCGTGGGAGGTCCGAGCTCTGCTGGTAGCTCATACTGCCACTTGATGATGCCCGACGAGGTCGGATGTTGCTCGGCTCCGACGCAGTAGATGGTATTTGCCAATGTGAAGATCGCCTCGTCGCGCTGGTCCCCGTCAATGTCGGCACTCACGGCAGAATAAACATCCTGGTTCGCCGCCAGCGGAAGACTCCATTTTACCTTTCCGGTCTCGATGTCGTAGCAGCGAGAGCCATCAGCGAATCCGACGAAGA
>Ga0310121_10005769_pt1 | contig 10553 bp, 4 predicted proteins | sample CB27_Tmax_986_MG_FD_203504 | JGI IMG/M metagenome (GOLD analysis project Ga0310121, IMG submission 203504) | Marine microbial communities from Western Arctic Ocean, Canada - CB27_Tmax_986 | ecosystem: Environmental > Aquatic > Marine > Oceanic | place: Canada: Western Arctic Ocean | collected... | reverse complement strand
TTCCAACCGCTTCGACCTTGATCCTGGCCGTTGTCGTGGCCGTGGCCGGCAGTACGATGTCCTGCGCGCCGTCGTTGGGTGTGTTGGCTGCCAGCACGGTCGAGAACGTGTTCCCTCCGTCCGTCGAGAGCAAGATATTGACAAGTGCCGTATCGATGCCGTTTGCCGTCGTGCCGGCGACGTTCCAGGCGACGGTCTGCGTGGATTGGGCTGGCCAACTGAGCGCGCTATTGGGAGAGGTCACCTGGAAGGGACTGCCGGTATTGACCACGTTGACGACCATATCGTCCGTGTTCACGCCGCCGCCGCCGGATCGGTTGTCGCGCACGGTGGCGCGGAAATTCAATGCGCGGTTGGTGGTGGGCAGTGTCTCCCCGATGACCGTCGTATTGTTCAGCAGGTCGGACAGACGAGGGAACGTGCGTGACGCATCCGTGGTGGGTAGAAAAGACCGGAACAGCGGGCTCGATCCGTTGTCGCCTGCGTTGACGTCCTGTTGCGGTCCGAGGTCTCGTTGCTCCCAGCTGTACGTCAACACGTCAGCCGCGTCGCCGTCGCTGCCGGTCGCAGTGAGCGTGAACCCTGTGGCAGCGGGAATGGTAAAGTTGTTCCCCGCATTGACCACCGGGACCGTGTTCCCGGTTGCGGTGCGCGTGCCCACGGCGGGAATCGAGCTGTCGACGAAGCTGATGATTTCATCAAAGCTGATCGAATGAAAATAAGGGTCACTGTTGGACTGCAGATTGTCGTCGCCACAGATGCCAGCATAAGCCGCAACCGTCGAGCCGCTGCCCGGTTCGTAAGCGGTGCTGGCGTTGCGGTTACCGCTGGCACAACTGCCGCTGTCGCCATTGAAGCTGTGGTTCGCTGCGAACTGGTGCCCCATTTCGTGGGCCACGAAGTCGACGAAGAAGGCATCTCCCGTCGGATTAGAGAGTCCCGTTTCGCCCCGAGCCTTGCTGCCAGAGATGCCGACCACTCCTAGTCCCGCCAGGCCACCCCCACCGGTCGTGAACACGTGGCCGATGTCGTAGTTCGCGTCGCCAATCAGATTATCGAGGTTGGTCTGATTCTCGCTGAGCAAGGCCCCGGCGTCGTTGTTGGTATAAGGATCCGAGGCCGCGTCGGTGTAGACCAGCAAGTTGTTATTGGCAACCAATTGCAAGCGAACCGTTAGTTCTTGCTCGTAAATACCGGTGACCCGATTAATGGCCGTGACGATAGCCGCTTGACCTGCCGCAACGGTCCCGCCATGGAACGCCGTGTACTCACCCGTAGCAGCCACCGCAGTGCGATAAGTCCGCAGTTGCGTTCCGGAGCGAGCCGGTGCAGCGTTGGCCTTGTTGATACCGCTGGCCGCAGACTCAGAGGCTTTGCCCACTGCTGTCTTTCCGCTCGCGGAGCCGTCCTTGAATGGCTCGGTCGCCGGCTCAGGTTCCGGCCATTGGAATTCCTGAAACGCAGGCCCGATGAGATCATTGCCCGCGTAGTAACTGGCATAGAGGCTATCGTCCAGATGGTAGTACGGGTCGATATAGTACGCTCCCCGAGGAGAGAGAACTTGAGCGTGGAAGCCGGCTGGCGTAACGTCGAAGCGTAGGGTGGCGGCCGGGTCGTCGAGCCCCTGGCCGCTATAGGTCTTGATCTGGGGGAATTTCTTCGCCAGCTCCGGCGCCATGATGGGCGACTCGACGATGTTGAATCGCGCCATCTTGCCGTCCGGATCGGGCAGCCTGATTTCAGTCGGAGCCGCCTGCGTAAACTCTAGCGGCGCCGCGTCCAGCAGCGACCTAAAGGAATCGGCAGCCAAGCTAAAGGCCTCAAATTCGGCCGCCGCGATGTGCGATGGCCGGCCGCTGTCCGACGCCGGAATCGTCTCAACCGGTTGCCAAAACTGATTTAGAACGCTGACCGACAAGAGCCGCCGATCTTCCAAGACTTCCGGCAGGGCCAAGCGGGGAATCCTCGCTGTGGTGGCTCGCCGGCGCTTTCTGCGTCGATCACGGCGGAGGCGATGAGGGAAATGAACAAGAGAAGCGACTCGAGCGCGTCGACCTTCCTGACTGCGGACAGACATTCTCAAACTCCCAAAGCCGCGATTGTCGGAGTCCAACTCGTGGTAGGTTTTTCAAGGCAACTAAAACTTGTACTCCGGCTTCGTGGCGACGTTCGCCGCCCTTCATACTATCTACAAACGAGATTCTCCGGAACAAATTGGTGTGAAAGGGGCGCAGGACGCCGGAAAACCACGCCCATCACTTAGTTCTGAGCGTGCCACCCGTGCTACCTCGTGCCAGCCACACAGACCGCTGATGTCCCGCTTGGCATGGGGTGATACGAAGGTGATACGAAGGTGGCACGCAGGTGGAACGGGTGGCACGTCCCTGAGCCCTCGGCGAAGGGCGTGGTAAACTTGCGTCACCGCTCACAGGGCCATGATCGAACGGGCGGATTCCGATGCTGGCCACGAGAATTCCGGAAGAATTCCCTTTAGGCCCCCTTTAGGCCAGGGTGGGGAACCGCATCAGGCGGGACCGATTGGCGACAAGTCGTCCAGCGACGCTCCCAGCCTCTCGGCCAGCTCGCGAGTTTGTCGCCAGGTCTCATCGGGCAGGGGAATCCCTTCTTTCTGTCGCTGTGCCCGGCGCTGCGCCTCGATTTCACCGGGTAACAGGATTTCATCGACGCCAGCGGCTTGCCGGGAACTCTTCAACCAGGCCACGTACTTTTCAATCCAGCTGGCATACTCTTGCTGCGAGGTAACCGCTTGGACGTCGATCAGATGAAACCAAACTCCGTTATGGCCCGGTTGGATATCCTGGCGAGCAACCCCAGCGCCGGTCAGAATGCCGCAGAAGATGTCGAGCATGACGCCCAAACCGTATCCCTTGAAACCTAAGGGACCGCCCAGTGGAAGAATTGCGCCCCCCTCATAAAAGTCGTTTGGGTTGGTGGTGGGATTTCCATTTTTGTCGATGACCCAACCCTCGGGAATGGCTTCGCCCTTCTGCGCGGCGACCCGAATTTTCCCTTCGGCCGTGGCACTGGTCGTCATGTCCAGAACGATCGGCTCTTCGCCCCACGGAGCGGCCAAAGAAATAGGATTGGTTCCTAAACGCCGATCAAGCCCACCCCAAGGAACCACCCCTGAAGCGGCCGGTCCGTTAACCGCCATCAACGCGGCAAAGCCTTCGAGCGCGGCCCTGCGAGTGTACGAACCGAGTCGGCCGACGTGGTATGAGTTGCGGCACAGAACCGTGTGTGATCCTGCCTGCCGAGCGCGGCTGCAAGCGATGTCAAACGCCCGCGCGGCCGCTACTTGGCCGAAACTGAATCCGGCATCCAGGACGGTGATACTGCCAAGATCGACCACCGTCCGAATCTCAACGCCAGATTTGACGTTGCCGGTTTCGAGTGCTTCGACGTATTGTTTGAGTCGGATAACCCCATGGCTGTCGTGACCCATCGAGTTCGCATCCGCCAACTCCTTGGCCACAACCTCGGCCTCCGCAACCGTGACGCCTGCTGCCTGGAGGACTCGACTTGCGATCTCGAGAATTTGCTTCCTCGAAAAACTGGGCACGCGAATTCTCCTCGAGCGGTGAGTCAGTTGGTTTCGAGACCAATGTAGGAAATCGTCCGGACGCATTGGGTTGAGCGCCCGTACCGGACGTCCCTTGCTGCGCGCCCGCTGACGAACACGAAGAGTTTCTTTGTGTCTTTCGTGTCTTCGTGGTTTCAATTCTGTGGTTTCAATTCTCCGCAAGACGGACCGTTTTAGGGACAGAGTTGAACCACGAAGGCACCAAGAACACGAAGAGTTGCGTGTTAGGATCCGACGCCGACCAGCGACCAAACGCACTGCGGCTTAGGCGAGCAGCGCGTGCAGCGGCCGACCCTCGGAAATCGGCGTGGGGCGATTCAATTGATCGTGAATCAGGGTCTCGGGATCGAAACCGAGCGTGTGGAAAACCGTCGCGGTGATGTCATCCGGCCGAGTGGGATCTTGCTGGGGATAGGCACCATGGGAATCGGAGACGCCGTAAACGCGGCCACCTTGAATTCCTCCGCCTGCCAGCAGAACGGTGCCACAGGGCGGCCAGTGATCACGGCCTGCCTTACTGTTGATTTTCGGTGTTCGACCGAAATCACCGGTCCAGTAAACCAGCGTGTCTTCGAGCAACCCACGTTGGTCGAGATCCGTCAACAGCGCCGAAACCGTTTGGTCTGTTTTGGGCAGGTGGCTGTCTTTGAGAGTCGGAAAGATGTTGTCGTGCTGGTCCCAGCCGCGGATCCCGCGTGAGAAAAAAACGGTCACGAATCGGACTCCCGCTTCGACCAAACGCCGTGCCAGCAACACGCTTTGACCATACGTCGTCCGGCCATAACGATCGCGCATGGCGTCCGACTCTTCGTGGATCGATAACGCCCGCTTGGTTTGTGGCGATGTCAGTAACTGAATTGCACGCGCCTGATAATCATTCATCCCTTTCACCGCCGCGACCCGGTCCGTCAGCCGGCTGAGTGCGTCCAACTGACTGAGTGTTTGGCCGCGCTGGTTCAGTCGCGTCACGTTGACTTCCGTCGGTAGTGTCAACTCTTCGACGTTGAAATCCTTTGAGTTGGGATCCTTCAGAATCCAAAGTGGGTCGTACTTTTTGCCCAACAAACCGGCAAATTCGCCCGGCGTACGAAAGGGCCCGTCGGCGATCATGGTGGGCAACGAGACCGAGGTGGGCATCTCGCTGCGCGTGCGATCGAGATAGTCCAGAATTGAACCAGGATGCGGAAAGTCCGTGGCGGTTGCATTGAGTGTCACGCGATTGATCAACGGCTCGCGCCCCACGAGCGAGTAATATGCGCCCGGATTGTGGCTGGAGCTCTTGTGCGACACCGTGCGCACCAACGAGTATTTGTCGGCCAGTTGCGCCATTCTCGGCAGGTGTTCGGTGATTTGGATTTCGGGCACGTTCGTCCCGATCGTCTCGAACTCGCCCCTGATTTCCCGAGGTGCGTTCGGCTTCGGATCGAATGTTTCGAGATGGCTCGGGCCACCGAACTGAAATAGCAGAATGACACTCTTTGCCGTGGCACGGTGCGGCGGAGTCCCGGATTCGGCGCGCAACAGGTCGCTGACGCCGAGGCCCGCCAGGCCCAGGCCGCCGATCTTGAGTAACGTGCGGCGTCGGCAATGGAGATCGCGAAATTCAGAACAACCAGAGGAATGGTGCATCGTCATCACATTCATCTCGAACTGCGTGGCTACGGCGGTTGTGCGAAAGCCTTCTATGACAGACGTCCACGACCGTCGTACGACTGATGTGTACAGAGAGGACCCGACAAGTTCCAAACTTGTCATCCGATGCCCAATGGCAACGCCAATATTCTATCAGATCTCGTCCTTTGATGAGTATCTATCGGTTCGCGTAGACTGCGACTCCAACCATAACTGTCTCTAACGTCCGTTGTTACGCTTGTTCGCCCCTAGGGCTAGTCGATATCATGGAGGGGCAGATCTGGCGAGGCTCCAACTCAGAGTAGCTCAGGGATTTGACCAAAGACAGTGTCCGAACTCCATTGACGGTGACAAGACGATGCAATACAGCCTGCGGTGTCTTCAACTGATCCTCTTGACGCTGACTCTTCCTAGTTGGGTTGAGGCCGGCGAGCCAGAAGTCAGCTTCGTTCGCCACGTCGTGCCTACGCTGACCAAATCCGGCTGCAATTCGGGAGCTTGTCACGGCACCCCCAGCGGCAAGAGCGGCTTTCGCCTTAGTCTGCGGGGCTATGACACGTCTCTCGATCTGGCGTCGCTGAGTCGAGATCACGGTGGCCGGCGGATCAATCTCGTCGATCCCGACCAGAGCCTGGTCTTACTCAAGGCGACATCCCAGATCTCGCACTTAGGCGGCCGCCGCTTTTCGCGAGACCAGTACCAGTATCGCTTGCTACGTGATTGGATCGCTCAGGGAGCACGCGACGATCGCGCGACGTCAGCCCCTTTGGTGCGTCTCGAAATGAATCCGCCGCAGCGTGTTCTCGAAGCGCCTGTTGACACTCAGGCCATCCAAGTCATCGCCCACTACGAGGACGGCTCGGCGCGCGATGTGACCCGGCTGGCCCGTTTTACCGTCGATGACGAGCGGCAAGCGGAAGTCGCGGCGGACGGAATGGTCACGAAGCTTTGCCGCGGCGAAGTCACGGTTTCGGCCGAGTACATGAACGATCTGGCCAGTGCCAAGCTCATCTTTCTGGAGCCGGTGGCGGAATTCCGCTGGCCGAATCCGGCTGAACCTAGCTACATCGACCGACACGTTTTCGCGAAACTGAAGCTGCTGCGTATCGAACCGTCTGGGCTTGCCAGCGACGAGGAGTTCGTGCGGCGAGTCTATCTGGACACGATTGGCAAGTTGCCGGTTCCGGACGAGGTGCGTGGTTTCGTGGCCTCCGCATCGCCGGACAAACGCGCGCAGCTGATCGATGATTTGCTGCGGCGACCCGAGTTCGCCGATTGGTGGGCAATGAAGTGGACCGATCGGCTGGGTTGTAACCAGCGTTTCGTCGGAAAAGCGGGCGCGTACAAATACCACCGCTGGATTCACCGCGCGATGCTGGACAATACGCCGGAAGACGAATTCGTTCGCACGATCTTGACCGCACAAGGCGGCAATTACGCGAACCCTCCCGCCGGATTTTTTCGGCGGCTGCGCAATCCGCAGCAGCGGGCCGAAGAGGTGGCGCAGTTGTTTCTTGGTGTGCGCATGCAATGTGCCAAGTGCCACAATCACCCCGGCGAACGCTGGACCCAGGACGACTATCACGGCTTGGCTGCTTTCTTTGCTCGCATCAAGTATTTCAACGGTCCCTTCTTCAATCACATCTACGACAAGGAAGAGACGGTCTACCTGGCGCGTTCCGGAGAAGTGAATCACCCGCGCACCGGCCAGACGGTGCAGCCGAAATTCCTGGGGGGAGTCGCAGCGACAATCGACGATGAAAAGCACGATCGCCGTCAGGTGTTGGCCAATTGGTTGACTGCGCCGGAGAACCCTTTTTTCGCCAAGGTATCTGTCAACCGAATCTGGTTTCACCTGCTCGGCCGTGGAATCGTGGAACCGGTGGACGATTTTCGCAGTTCGAATCCTCCCAGTATCGGGCCCTTGCTGGATGCACTGGCCGCGGATTTTGTGCAGCACGGTTACGACCGGCAACATCTGATCCGCACGATTCTCAATTCACGCACTTACCAACTCAGCTGGCAGACGACTCCCTCAAATGTGGACGACGAAAAGTACTTTTCTCATGCCACCGTGCGTTTGCTGGGGGCCGAACAGTTGTTAGACGCCATCAGTATCGCCACGGCGGTTCCGCAACCATTCGGCGATTTTCCGCCAGGGATGTCGGCGGTCTCGTTGCCCGACGGTGAATACAAGCATCCTTTTCTCGATGCCTTTGGCCGTCCGGCGCGGGCCATGGCGTGCGAATGCGAACGCGATCGCGACACAAACTTGACGCAAGCCTTGCATCTAGTGGGCGGCAGGTACGTTCATGAAAAGCTGATGCAGGACGGCGGTCGCGCCGCAGAGCTGGCTGACTCGAGCCGATCGGCCGACGAAATCCTCGACGAGCTGTTCCTGGCAACGCTCTGCCGGTTTCCCAGCCTGCAGGAAAGGCAACTGCTCCGCCAACGCTTTGAGGGCGCCAAGGACAAGCGGCGAGAGGTCGTGGAAGATGTTCTCTGGTCGCTGTTGAATCACAACGAGTTTCTGTTTCAGCATTGAGAAAGTCGATCAGCGGGCCGCCTGAGACTGGGGATGTCGAGATAGTCGCTTTTCGCTCCGAGGCTGTGAAAGAATCTCGTGGTTGCGGCGGGACGCGTTTCGTGTGCCACTGGCTTTGCCAGTGTTCGTTACGCGACGTGGATAAGCGATTCAGCACTGGCAGAGCCAGTGGCACACAGCAGCACTGGCGGAGCCAGTGGCACACAGCAGCACTGGCAGAGCCAGGGGCACACAGCAGCACTGGCGGAGCCAGTGGCACACAGCAGCACTGGCAGAGCCAGTGGCACACAGCAGCACTGGCGGAGCCAGTGGCACACAGAATGAAACGGACAACGCTTTCCTTCAAGTCGTTTAGTTAGTCGCTCCGCGAAAAGTTGTTTGTTTGCGGAGCGAACAACGACGGATACTACTTCAACTGTTGTGCGAGCCAACGGTAGGCCTGATCGCGAATCTCGTTCGGAAAATCATGTGCGCTGTCCGGATAGCTGGCATGCAGTTGATCGCGTGCCCCGATCAACTCGAAGACCTGGCTCACTTCGCTGACGACTTTCTTAACTCCGATTAGGTCGAAGTTGCTGTCGCGGGTCGGCGCGTTGATGAAAATTGGGCGGGGTGCAATGGCGGCCAGAATCTCGTAGAAGTCGAACGGGACCTGATTCGGATCGTTTTGGTACACCTCGCGGATGCGTGGCATGTACCGAGGACTGGTCCAACCAGCCAGCTTGCCTTCGTAGTAATGGTGAAAGGCTGTGAAACCACAGCTGGTCACAACGGCGCGGATTCGTTGATCAAAGACCGCTGTGAACAGCGAGTTGTGTCCACCCAATGAATGCCCGATGCACCCGATCCGATCCCGCTGAACTTCGGGCATTGCTTCGAGCACGTCGATCGCTCGTAGGTTGTTCCAGATGGCCTTCATCGATCCGCTCCGGTAATGCTCCCCGGCTTTGCCGAAGTCGTAGGAATAGTCACCGAACGAAGGATAATCGGGAACGATGCAGACGAATCCTCGCTCCGCTAACTCGTGCGCATAATGCAAAGTCGGGCGGCCGCCCAGTCCGGCCGGCTCATCCTTCCCGATGCGAGTGGTTTGGTGTAGACACAACATGGCCGGCGCCGGGGAGGAGAGATTGTTGGGAATCAACAAATAGGCCGGCACCCGGTCACCGGGCTCGGCGGCGAACGTGATCATGCGACGGACATATTTATCGGTCTGGACCTCGGCCAAGAGACTCACGTCGAGTGGCACGCGCCGCGACGGATCCGGCAACGGGCCCATGGCCCGCTCGATACCGGCCAAGATGTGCCTGCGGCGCACCGCCATTTCGTCGGGTGTGGTAACCGGACGGTGTGTGCCGTCTGCTCCTTGATAGACCAGCACCTTGGTATGATCTGCGTATTCGGGCAGGTGAACGGGCGGTCCTGCGGTCGTTTCCCCAGCGCCAACCAGTAGGTTTTCGAACCAGTACAGCCCGCTGCGCCCGGGGGCCAAAATATCTAGGTCGCCATCGGAATCCAAATCGATGGCCTTCGGATCCAAACCGAAACCTGCCGGGCCACCCGGCGAGATGACGCCGCGTCGCCAAGTTTGGGCCTGCGGATCGAAGTCATACCAGAACGCCACCAGCGGATCATATTCGCCCGGGTCCTTGCCGCCGTGTCCCATGTACCGTTTGCCCGCCACCAGCTCCAGATGTTGGTCGTTGTCGACGTCCGCCAACAGGATGCTGTGAGGCTGAGACCAACTGGTGTCGATCGCGTGACGAACCCAGCGGCGACTTCCGTCTTGACGAAGCTGTTCCAGCCAATACAGGCCGATCCGATGTCCCCGGCCCCAAATCAAGTCGTTGTCACCGTCCTGATCGACGTCGTGGACCAAGATGGGGATACTGCAGTCGTGATCGACGATGAACTCGTCATGGAAACGCCAGCGACCATGGCGTCGATCCTCAGGAGCTTCGGCCCAGCCACTCGGACCGACGACATCGTTGCGGCCGTCCCCATTGATATCACCGAATCCCACGCCGTGGCCGGCGACTTCCCGTGGCAATTCGTGTCGGATCCAGCGAGCCACTGGTGAGTGGTCATCTCGGCGGTCCAGGATGCGCTCCCACCAGGCCGAAAAGCGTACTCCGTTGGGCAGCACATCCAGCTTCCCATCGCCGTCCACGTCGACCAAGCGTCCTGTTTCCATCGGACCCGGGGTGTCGATCACATGTCTCTTCCACGCTCCTAAGGCGGGGCCCGGGTGTTCGACCCAGTACAGTGTTTCGCTGCGGTAGTTCACGCTCACCAGGTCCAGCCAGCCGTCTCCGTTAACATCGAAGGGAAGGTTGGAGTAATCATCGTATCGACCACGGATTACTTCGACGTCTCGAACGAAATGCCGTTTCCAATGCGGCGCTTCGTACCACCAACCCCCGCAAACGACATCCAGTTTTCCATCATGATTCACATCCAGTGCTGCACAGGCGCTGTAAGTCGAGTCGGGATTCAATTCATGGCGACGAAACGAAGGTTCGGCCGACTCGACAGGCCGGACCCAGCATGAAGCGAGCAGCAAGATCAAGGTCAACCAGCGCAGCGACATGGTGCCGTCCTTTCGATTGCGGTCAGTTGCGCAATAACTGTGATTGGCTAATTGGACAGCGTCACTTTCCCACGAAAACATTTCGTAAGTGAAGGCCGTTCGGTTGTTTAACCCGTAGCCGCAGGCGAGGTGATTACCGCATCGGCCTAGCGCTTGGCAACGGGTTAAACGAGGACGAAATC
>Ga0310121_10005768_pt1 | contig 10553 bp, 4 predicted proteins | sample CB27_Tmax_986_MG_FD_203504 | JGI IMG/M metagenome (GOLD analysis project Ga0310121, IMG submission 203504) | Marine microbial communities from Western Arctic Ocean, Canada - CB27_Tmax_986 | ecosystem: Environmental > Aquatic > Marine > Oceanic | place: Canada: Western Arctic Ocean | collected... | reverse complement strand
GATGTTCATCACGATTCCTGTTGGACTTGCCAAAGTAGTTGTTCCGGTTTTGTGGACCTTTTGCGCAGCGCCCGTCGACGTTCGAGAGGACCATTGGGCTCTTCGTTCAACGGGTGTGACATGGGAGATGTTTTCTGACGCTAACCGGAATGTTCAAATTTTACATCGTACAAGATAGTCGCCATGACTCGCTAGGAACCTCGCTCGTTTCCCCCGTCTCCCCCCAGATAATATTGTCGAGAGCTGTCGTCCTTCAGGACGACAGCTCTCGACAATATTATCTGGGGGGAGACGGGACTTACGCGCGGCTGCGCCGCGAATGAGTTCTGAAACAGGACATTTCTAACTGGCTGCGGCGTATTACGAAAGTCCAGATGGGCTGCATTGGTCGACGAAAATGCCTGTCGGCGAAATCGAGTATCGCGGCTCGACCAACAATAACTTCGTGACCGTGGTTATGGGCGGCAAGCGCCACCGGTGCGAACGCATCGTCCGTCACGACGCCGATCCCAACCGCCGCTAGAAGACCCCTACGAGCTTGCTCGTAGGTGAATGAGGTTGGAAGCTACCAAATGCCACTCCCGAAGCGAAGACCACCACGAGCAAGCTCGTGGGTGAATGAGGTTGGTAGCTACATAATGCCACCAATCCCTACGATTTCCTTGCGCCCTTACTCGTGAGCGAATGAAGCATTAAAGTTAAACGCAGTGCATAGTGAAAAACCTTTCTCACCCACGAGCAAGCTCGTGGGGGCCGTGGTTTCTGATATCGTTTTGGTAGCTGTCAACCTTATTCACCGCACGAGCAAGCTCGTGGAGGTCTTCACGAGTCGCTAAGATAGCTCGTTTTTTTGCAACGCTGGGGTTAACTATGCGATGATCTCGGTCAACACGTCGGCGCCGGTCTCGGTCGTCAATCTTCGAGAAACATCGGACTGCACGTAGGTCAGTCGTTCGCTGTCCAACCCCATCAGATTGAGAATCGTCGCGTGAACATCACGCGCGTGAATGGTGCGATCGAGCGCTGCGATGCCGAATTCGTCGGTTTCGCCCACCGATGATCCCCCCTTCACATCGCCACCGGCCATCCACATGACGAGGCCGTACTGGTTATGATCCCGTCCAAGCTTTTCGTACTCCCCCCCACCGCTGAGAAACGGTGTACGCCCCATCTCGGAGGCCCAGACGACCAGCGTTTCGCCGAGCAGTCCCCGTTGTTTCAAATCCTGCAACAGCGCCGCCACGGGTTGGTCCACTTCCGCCGCGTGCCTGGGCATTCGCGCTCGAGTGTCGCCGTGGTCATCCCAGCGGCCGGTCCCCGGTCCTCCATGAGTGAGCATCGTGAAACGAACTCCCCTCTCGACCAGGCGTCGAGCGAGCAGACACTGTCGTCCGAACGTCGCAGTGGACTGGCCATCCAGGCCATACAATTCCCGTGTCGCGGCCGATTCTGTCGAGAGGTCGACGACTTCAGGCGCTTTGGTCTGCATGCGAAATGCCAGCTCGTAAGCGCTGATCCTTGCGTCCAATTCAGACGCGATGTCAATCCTTTGGCTTTTGTGCTGCTGGTTAAGCCACTTCAGCAAGTCGAACTCGGTTCGCATAACTTGGCGATCGACGCCCGCGGGCGGATCCATGTAGAGAATCGGAGTTCCGGTCGCGCGGATTGGAGTACCCTGGTAGGCCGCCGGTAGGTAGCCACTGCTCCAGCTGTCCGGGCCGCCGTTGGGAGCCCCTTTTGGATCCTGAATCACAACGTAGCCTGGCAGGTCCTGGTTGGGGCTGCCGAGCCCGTAGGTGATCCACGAACCAACCGACGCGGCGCCTGGGAAAACGTCGCCCGTATTGATGTGGAAGGTGGCTGGACCGTGATTGTTGTCGTCCACCTTGATGCCGAAGATGAAGGCCAGATCATCGGCGCATGCGGAGATGCGCGGGAATAGCGACGAAATCGGGCGACCCGATTGTCCGGCCTTTCGAAACGGCCAAAGGGTTGGAAAGACCGCGTGATGATTCTTCAGGAAAGCGGCGATCTCACCAGAGACACCCGGCAACACCGGCAACTGACGGCCGACATATTTTTCCAGCTGCGGTTTGTAGTCAAACGTGTCAATCTGGCTCACGCCACCCTGCATGAACATGAAGATGCAATGCTTGGCCTTGCGTGGCAGTTGATGTGGCCGGGGCGTCATGATGCCAGAAGTCTCGCTCGCCTTCAGATCGTCAGCCAGCATGTCGGCCAGGGCAATCATCCCCAATCCGTTAAAGCTATGGCCAAGGAAGTGTCTTCGGGAAAGGGCTCGGCGGGCACCGTTTGGCATCATGGACATAATCGAGCCACCTGTTACAGGTTTCAGTGTTCCGGTTTCAGTGTTCAGGACGACATACTTCCGGTTTTTGGGCGTCGTAAGTTTTCAGCATGCATTGCCCATGGTCAAACAAACACGCAGTTTTTTTACCTGAACACTGAAAGCTGATCACCCACAACGTTGATGATTGCCGTTTGCGACGTTCTTTGTGGGGCTGTCCTCCTACTAATCGACATACAAAAATTCACTGGTATTATACAACACCCGGCAGAATCCAACCAGCGGATTCTCCCCCGCATCGTTGGAGTTCAAAAAGCCCTGCGCCCGCTCCAATTCAGCTTCGCTCGGATCGCGACTCAATGCCAGGCGGAAAGCTTGTCGAATCTGGCCAGCGGTCGTCGAGTCACTCTCCCTGGTTACCCTTTCAGCAAAGAGTTGCGCTTCGTCGTTGACAAACTTGCTGTCGTACATTGCCAGCGACTGCAGCACGGTCACCGACGACTTGCGTCGAGAGCAGGACGTATTGAGCACCGGAGCATCGAATATCTTGAGGAACGGATAGTTGAGCATGCGCCGCTGGTGGACATAGATACTGCGCTTTCTACCATCTGGCTCGGGACTGGTATCCCAACGAACCCGATTATTCGCCTTTTCAACCTCCGCGGGTATGGACGGAAAAACGGGCGGCCCTCCCTGATCGAGATTCAATCGACCACTTGTGGCGAGAATCGCGTCGCGGACGATCTCGCCCTCGAGACGCTGCCGATTGAATCGCGACAGCAGCTGATTCTCGGGATCGATTTTCTCAGCCGCCGGATCGTGGCTGGTACAAGTCTGCCGAAAGGTATTGGAATTCAATATCAGCCGGTGCATCGCCTTCATGCTCCACTGCTCAGCTACAAAGCGATTCGCCAGCCAGTCAAGCAGTTGCCCATGCGTCGGTGCGTGACCGTTTGCGCCGAAATTACTGGGGGTATCGACGATCCCTTGGCCAAAATGGTATTGCCAGATCCGGTTGACCATGACCCGCGCCGTCAACGGGTTATCGGGGCTGGCAATCCAATTGGCCAGGGCCAGTCGCCAGCCGCGTCCGGGGAGCATTCTAAAGCGATCTATCGGTAAGTCCGCGGGGTTCGAGTGTCCGGTGATGGCGCTGAGAAAACCGGGCTTCACCGGTTCTCCAGGATCGTCGTAGTTGCCCCGGACCAACACATAAGTTGTGGGCACCGCGGGTCCCAACGGAGGACCGATGGCGTTCTGAACGGAAAACGCCACCGGCGCAAGTCTTTCGATCTGGCGATTTAACCGCAAGATGTGCGGTTTGAGTTCGTCGATTCGCTGCTGGTCCTCCGGCGAAATTTCCTGCTTGTCCTCGGTCGCAGTATCTCCGTCGGACTTTTCCTCCGGCAGCTCAAGCTCGGCCAATTCTGCTTCGGCAGCGGTCAATTCTCCGGTGTATTGCCCGCGCGCCGCATCCATCCTTTCTTTCTCTCCCGGCCGGTAAAACTCGCAGGGCAGCGTGCCTCCCATCAAGTCTCTCGGCCCACCCTTGCCAGCCAATTCGTCAGGGCTCGCCGGGATGAACACGTTGGCGAAGAAAGCCTGCATGCGGTAGAAATCTTTTTGCGGAATCGGATCGTACTTGTGGTCGTGACACTTGGCGCACTCGAGGGTCAGTCCCAGGAACACCGAACTCACCGTCGAAGTCATTTCGCTCAACAGGACATCTCGATTTTCTTCGCTTAACGGCGTCCGCTTAAACGGTGCCAGCCTGAGAAAGGTCAAGGCAACTCTCTGTTCAGGACCTGGGAGCGGCGGTCGCTGAGCCTGCACGACGGGGGCCAATTCGTCGCCGGCCAGCTGCTCTTTGATAAACTCGTCGTACGGTTTGTCGTTGTTCAGCGCATCGATGACATAGTCACGATAGCGCCAGGTATGATAGATTTCAGGATCGCCTTCGAATCCGAGGCTGTCCGAATAGCGAGCCAGGTCCAACCAATAACGTCCCCAGCGCTGGCCGTAGCCCGGATGATCGAGCAAGCTGTCGACGAGGTCTTCGTAGGCGGTTGGCGACGAACTCTTGACAAAGGCGTCGACTTCGTCCGGAGTCGGTGGCAGCCCAATAAGATCAAAGTGCACCCGCCGGATTAACACGCGGCGGTCGGCCTGCTCCGCTGGGGTGAGACCGTTTTCTTCGAGCCTGGCCAAGATGAAGCGGTCGATGTCATTATGCACCCACTCAGTCAGCCGCACCTCGGGAGGATCCTGGTTGACAGGTTTGACGAACGCCCAATGCGTTGGCTTGTTCGATAATCCGGCACCTGCCGAACTGGCCGCTTCGGCCTCAGCCCCTTCCACTACCGCCAGCAAAAAACCCAGCAAAAGCCCCAGCCCGCAGAGTCGACCGACCTGTCGTAACAAATGCTTCATGATTTCCTTGCACACGAACGTCTTTTTCCGCAGCTGCCTACTTCTTGTGTATCAAATCTTGTGTATCAAACAACTATTATACATCGGGACAAATTAGCAGGCCAACGGTCAGGAGAATGAGGTCACGAGCAACCCCGGCGGTCAAGATTTGCTCGGGCTTGGGAGTCTCCTAAGAACGGCGTTCAAGTCTCCGTTTTGTGGGTGGGATCGATGTCTTGCTCACTCTTTACCCCCTTACCTGGCGTGAACATTCTGCCGAGCGGCAGATGGCGGGTCAAAGGAAAAGTGATCAAAAGCGTCACGACGGCAACCAGAAAACCAAACAACGCCGGACTGAAGTCGCCTGGTATATCGAGAACGAATCGCCAGCAAATGGTCGCCGTCAGCGCCACCAGCATGGCCGAAACGGTGGCGTAAATCCACTGGCGGCTATAGAAAAAAATCCCGACCAAAAAAGGGAGCACGATCGTGGCTCCCCAGAAGTCATAGATGAATTCGATGATCTGGATGATGTCTCGAAAGTAATAAGCGCAGACGGCGGCCCCGACTCCGGCGTAGAACGTGGTCCACCGGGCCACCCTCAATAATTGATGGTCGTTCGCGTCCGGTTTGAGCTGGCGATAGATATCCTCCATCGCCACGGTCGCCAACGACGACAGGCAACTGTCTGCCGATGACATCACGGCGGCGACGATGGCGGCGATCATGACGCCGGAAAATATGGGGTGAAAGGTACGCATCAACGTTGGAAAAGCCACTTGAGCGTCACCCCCTGCCTCGAGAACGGCCTGGTTAACACTCGGGTCGGCTAGGGCTGCCGTCGCGAGCACAAGTGTGGTGACTGGCAGAAACAGCAGCAGAAAAATACCGGCGCCGGCGATACCCCATCTGGCGCCTTGCGCGTCCTTCGAGATAAAGCAGCGTGTGACAAAAGGGGCGGCCAGCATCTCACCCAGCAACACCGTGAAGAAAAATGTAACCACACGGGTCATCGACCATTCGCTGGTAAGCTCGAAGTGTCCGGTTTCCACATGTTGCGCCATTGTGGCCATGCCGCCGTGTTGCCAGACCAACATCACCGCCGCGATACCGAAACCGCCCACCAGGATGACGAACTGCAGAATGTCGGTCTTAATAACGGCCTGGAGCCCTCCGACCGTCGCATAAAAGACGGTCACGGCCGCCCCAATCACCAGGGCCACTTTATAGTCCACGCCAATCAAGGTATTCGTAATCGTCGCCATGGCAACCATCTGGGCGACGACGCAGGCGAACATAGAGTTGATCGTAATCGCGACGGCCACGAGCCGGGCCAATTTGCCGAATTTGAGTTCAAAGTAGTCGCCGACCGTGATCAGATCCAGACCGCGCAGTTTCGGCGCGATCCAGAGACCGGTGATGATCAGGCCGATGTAGGCGCCGAGCGTGCCGATCACCCCCGCGATGCCGATGTTGTAAACCAGCGCGATGAATCCAATCGACATTCCGCCCCCCACCATGGTGGCCGCGGTGGTGGCCAGCAGGGCCAGCCAATGGACGTCGCGCCCAGCTAACGTGAAGTCGACCGAAGTCCGCACCTGGCGGGCTGCCGTGATGCCGATGCCCAGCAGCGCGACCAAGTAAACGCCGAGCGCGACCAATTCTAGAAGCAGGGAATTGTCGAGCATGACTTATAAATCGTCCCAAAACAAATTCATCAATATGGCATGCCGATGCTTGACTAACGCCGTAGAGCGGGAAAAACCAAAGTCTCACGATTTCGGCTACTCATAGCATAGCTGGGGACTAGCTGACCAATAACGCCGCTATGGGCTTTTCAGCTGCTTGAGCGTGGCCTCCACCGACGCCCATTCGTCCTCAAGGCTCCAATCCTGGTAGGGATTGGCCCGCCAACGTCCGCCCCCCGCCTGTTGCTGCTTTTTGCGATCCTGCAATTCCTTGAGATTCTCTTGGGCGATCGCCAGGGCCGTTGCGTTGGACTGGCCGGCTTCGCGGTTCATGAGGACCGTCATGGCCGTCGCCTCAAGCGGTCGGTCACTGGCCAGCAGGTAAGCGGGCTTATACATCCCCAGTCGTTGGTTGCTGTCGACGCGAACTGCCAGCGTGTGGGCCTGGCCCGGCACCAGCCGATCGCCGACCTCGACGGCAAACGGCGTTACCAGGATCTGTCTCCACGCCAAACCGGTTGACTCGCGGGAGTTCTCGAGCACCTGTTCACCGTCGAGGTAGATCCACGCGTCCTCCACTACGGAAGTGAAATAAAGGTACACATGCTTGCGCTTCAGCTCGTCGCCGGGCACCAGGGTCTGTCGGTACCAGCCGACCCCTCGGTACTCGAGGAACCCCTGCTTTTCCCATCCACGACGGATGTCACTGCGCTGCAGGGCCCAAGTTGAATCATCGAAGGATGGGGCGTGCCAGTTTTGTGCCTCACCTTGGCCAGTCGGGTCGGGGGCAAAGCGCCACTCGTTGGAGAGGGGCACGATCTCGTATTCGCTTTTCTCGATGTCGCGCACCTGCTGGTATTCCTCCCATTGGCTGCGCCATTGCGCTATCCTGGAGTCCACTTGGCTGGAACCGGAATGCATGCCCAGCCAGGAGTACCCCTCACGGGGGGCCAGGGTTTGAAAACGGTCGATCAGCGACCCGTAGGTGTCGCCGGTAAAGTCAGGACCGCGCATGAGCTGGACGTACATGATGGGCAGCCTCGCCCGCTCCACCCGTTTGCGAGTTTTTTCACTTTGAGCCGCCGCCTCGGCCTCGTCGAAAATCCGCTTCGCCTCATCGATGAAAGCCCGCGTGAGGAAAGGAGCCTTCATATTGTAGCGGTTACCTTGGTGCCCGGAGCCGGTGGTTGGGTCCAGCGGCCGATCGTCGGCCTGATCGTTAAGCAGCTCAGCATATTCGGCCATGAGCGGCACCACCTCCGGTTTCCAGCTTCCCCAGATGAAATCCTGCTCCAGTTCGTGGGTATCCAGACCGGGATCCCAAAACAGCTTGGCCAACACCCACGCCTTGATTGGGGTGCGCTCACCGCCCGGAACCTTCGGGATGCCCTGCATGAAGATGCCTTTGACATTGTTCTTCGCATAGAAGCGCATGTCGGGCCCGAACGTGTGCAGGTTGGGCATGGGGGCCAGAAAATGGCTGAAATTGGCCGAGTAGTCCCAGACCTGGAGGGTCTGGCAAACCTTCGACCACTTGACGACTTCCTCGCGGTAGTGCCGGCTCAACGGCGCATCGCTCGTGGTGAAGCTGGTCAGGGGATAGCGCCACTCGTGCGGAGCGTTGCCGATGCGCACCGATACGTTGTGGCGGGCCCGAACCTGCGTGGGGGCCGCCAGGGTCTCGACGTAGCCCCCGGTGCAGATCAACACATCCGGAAAATGTTTTTCCACCTCCTCGGCAACCTGGTTGACGAAGGTCAGCAACGCCCCCTGCGGGCTGTTGTTGGCCTCGTTGAGAGCCATGCACGGTCCGCAGCGGCAGTGTGATTGTCCGTCGTTGTAGGAGACCATGGTGATCTCGGCGGTCGGGCGCTGGGCCAGGATCTCCAGCAGGTTGGCGGTGACGATTCTCAGCACATCCGGGTTGGTCAGGCAGGGTTGCTTGGAGATCCGCTGGCCCTCATCGGTTGCCATGAAGTATTCAGGATGCTCGTCGAAGTACGAGGCCGGCATCAGCGTGCCGAAGCTGTGGGCGTGCAGAGCATAATTGAACGTTCCGCCCCAGGCCTCGGGGATCCCGACGTTGGTGGCGTTGGTGCGGTTAAGCAGAGACCAGGTCGAATCCCAGGCAACCGTGTAGTAGGGCTCGCGGTTGGAGAAGACCGGCACATAGCTGCGCGGCACGGGACGAAACGTCAGCGTTGGAAGTTTGGGAATACGATGGATGCGGGCCTCCGATACCGGTTTCGAGCTGGTGTACCAGCGGCAGCCGAGATCCTCTTCCAGCAGGGCCAGAGCCGCATAGATCGGCCCGCGATTCTTGCCACCGATCAGAAAAAGTTGCTCTCCATGCTGGGCGATGGCGTAGCCCTCGTCCCCGAGATCCTTGGTCGCCACAGGCAGATTCGCGGCCTTCAGTAGCTCGGTCCTGCCCACGCTTATGATCTTGTCCCCCCTCCCCTGCTTTTCCGGGATGCTGAACCGCACGTTGTCCAGCAGATGGTCGGCCGTGTTGCCGGTGGTATCGGAGCGGATGACGGCCGGGCCAACACGCTGTCCCGAAGGATCGCCGGATTTCGTGATGCCCCGAATCTCGTGAATCTCACCCTCCGGATCGGTCAGGAAAACATCACAGTACGGATCCTCGCTATCGAAGTGGCCTTCAATTCTGAGATGGTGCACCAGCGGCGTCTTCTCTACGTCATCGTCGAAGACCACGACATCATCCAGTACGATCCACGGCTCTTCGTCGTTGGTCCCGACCCGAAATCGCAGTTCTCCTGTACCGTCGTCGTCAAGATCGGTCACCCTTAACACAAAGATGACGACATCCTGAGCATTTCGGAGCTGCACATACATCGAGGAGTCGACATGTTTTTCGGGCGGTGGATCCTCGGAGGCGAAATCCAGCTCGAGCGTCCAGACGGACCCCGTCTTGTAAATCGTCTGCTGCATGGCGTTGCGCCCCCCGTTGGGCATATACGCTGAAATACCCGATCCTCCGACGGCATGGATGCCCGTCTGCATCCGTGCAGGCGGTTGGTACTTATCCGTCGGCGCTTCCCACCCGTACGGAAGGCTCTTTTCCCCCCAATTTCCCGAAATCTCGAAATCGCCGTTCTCGAGAATCGGTATGCCGCTGATGGGAAAGGAAGCCCCGGTGATCTGCTCAAGCCAATGGGCCAGCTCCAGCGCCGCTTTGCGTTCCTGCGTGGTAGCGTTGTCGGGCGTGACGATCAGGTAATCGGTCTTGCCGTCGACCGCCAGCGTGATGGGCGCGCCAGGCGCGCCTTTCGGTTTCAAGGCGTTGCGCCACTCGGTCCAGGATTCTGCAGCCCCCGGGGCGCTGCCGGTCGCGGAAATCATGAGGAGATACATGCAGGTGAACAGAATAATCAATGTTTTCATGGGATTGCAAAACCTGATTTGGTTTGGGGGGCCTGAATTAGTTCGGGAAGGACGAGATCAAGTGCTAAGTGCTCGTTTTAACGCAAAGAAGCAAAGTTTCAAGGCAGTCTTCGGCCGCAATCGAGTCTTAGGTACCGTTCATAAATAACTTACCGGATTGAGGTTGCTCGATTTTTTACGATTCGTTACTGCTCCCTCTATGCCGGATGCAGAAACTATCGAAGGAATCGAATCGAAGTTCAATGCCTTGGTGGGTGATCTTGATGAGCGTGGTCGTCGTCGGTGGGCTGCTGCGGAGGCCATTGCCCTGGGCCGTGGCGGGATTGCAACCGTTGCGATTGCAACGGGGTTATCAGACCGCACGATTCGTAATGGCATCAAAGAGCTTCAGAGTGAGGCTCCACTGTCCAGTGGAAGGCAGCGTCGGTCCGGCGGTGGCCGGAAGGCCCTGGAGTTTCACCAAAAGGAGTTAATTGATGCGGTGGATCGGCTTGTTGAGCCGACGGAGCGTGGTGATCCCCAATCACCTTTGCGCTGGACCTGCAAGAGTCTCAGCAATCTTCAACGTGAGCTTTCGGCTCAAGGCTACCGAGTTGGGCGGACGAAGATTTCGCAAATCCTCCGCTCGTTGGGCTACTCGCTGCAGGGCAATCGCAAGACGCGAGAAGGAACTGATCACCCTGATCGCAACGCACAGTTTGAATACATCGCACGTCGCGTCAAAGCATGCCGACGCGGAG
>Ga0310121_10005765_pt1 | contig 10556 bp, 11 predicted proteins | sample CB27_Tmax_986_MG_FD_203504 | JGI IMG/M metagenome (GOLD analysis project Ga0310121, IMG submission 203504) | Marine microbial communities from Western Arctic Ocean, Canada - CB27_Tmax_986 | ecosystem: Environmental > Aquatic > Marine > Oceanic | place: Canada: Western Arctic Ocean | collected... | reverse complement strand
CAGTAGGTGGCCATGGCCACCTACTGGCCCTTGTTGCTCCTTTTTTTCTTGACTCACAAGTCCAACTTGGTAAAACCGCTTCTATTATAGCTTAACAATCAAAATTACTATCAGCCGGCGATATCGATTCCGTACAGGCCGGCCGCGTTCTCGCCCAGGATCTTTTGCTTGACCTGAGGTGTCAGCGCCACACCATATTCTTTCTCGATATCCTCTGGCAGCTCGAAGTCCAGGGATTTTTCGATCAGCCACCGGGGGTGCCACAGCGCGTAGTCGCTGCCGAACAGAATCCTGTCCTCGTCCAGCCAATAGAGCAGGTTGGCGATAATATCGGCGAAGTATCGCGGTCGCCCGTGGATGAACGCCATGGCAACCGACATCCCGGCGTAGACATTTTTTTCCTGGGTTGCGATCTAGCAAAAATCCTCCAGCCGCGGCAAGCCGACGTGCTCGAGAATGAAATTGAGATGGGGGAAATCGGTGGCGGCGTAGTCAACATCGTGCACGTCGAAAGCGTCCCGGCTGAGCGGGTAGATCGTGGGACCCTTATGGACATGCAGGTTTTTGATGCCGAGTTCTTCACACAGTTCGAGGTAACAGTAGGCCCAAGGATCGTTCAGACGCCAACCCTTGGAACCATCACGCCACTCGGCCGTATACAACTTGAGGTCCTGGATCGGGAAGGACTCGACCATCTGCTGGAACTTGTCCAGTCCCGCTTCTTCAGGCGGGTAGCTCATGCAGGGCCCGGTAGCCTTCACGCAGCAGGATCGCCCATTCGGGCGCGCCTTCGACCTTGGGGATAACGAGGCGCCAGGCTTCTTCGGAGGGGGCCATGTGCGTCTGATGAATCCATTCATGGTATTGGCGGAAGATGTCGTTCTCCGGATCAAGCAGACGGTTGACCTGAATCGCGCGGAAGGTCCCCTGGGCGGATTCGGCCTGGCGTTGTTGCTTTCCTTTGAGACGTTTGGGCCATTCACGGATGTCCTCGTCCTTGCGCAGACTCCTCCAGGGGCGTGGTTCGCTTGAAATGCTGAAGCGGTATTTCATAATCAAATAGCGCCAGTGCATGCCCTCCACTTTAGCGACATCCCGATCCACCAGATGCAGGGTGATTTTTGTGTTTTCGATCGTGGTAGTCTTGTTGACGCCGATGCTCAGCCAAACCACCGGCGGCGGCGCCAGCGGCGGCTTGTAGGCGATGGGGACGCCAGCCGGCATGGTTTTGGAAAAGAAGACCTGGTCCGGCACATCCAGGGTCACGGCATAGTCGCCGGGCTTGCGCACGACAAAGTCCACGCCCATGACTTCATGCTCGGTGTCCACGGGGTCCTGCACGCGCAAAGTCACGAGGGCGGGGCCATGAAGCTTGCTGACGGTAAAACGAAAGGTGACGGCATGGAGGCCTTGGTCAGTAGGCTGCTCCGGGGTGATCAGGTGATGGAAGTCGGTGCCTTCCAGTTCCAGCGGGCGTGATGGACGATCGGACATCGCCAAAGCGTGGACGGCGGAATCGGGCTTGAAGCGCCTCGCGATGTCTTTGGCGATCATGTCCGGCGCTTTAGTGGGGCCCGTGACCTGATAGTATTCGGCATCAGGTAGAGGCGAGTTTGGGTCGATGCGCAGGAATGAGGCGTCAAAAAGATAACCGGTTTCAGGCGTTCCGCGCTTACCTTTGTAGAAAAAGTCCACGCGTTGGAGGCGCTGGCGCTCACTGAAAATATGACGTTGCACATGGTGTTTCGCCAGAACCAAGTCGAGGAGTTTCTTGGCGTGGTCGCCAATGTCAAAATCCTCTGTGTCGCAGTACATGGCGCCCAGATAGGTGCCGCGCAGTTGCACGGCGTCAAAGCCTTTGTCGTCAGCAAGAAAAACGTGCAATCCATTGCTCTGGTTGCTGTCATAGTGCACGGCCGTCAGAGAGATTTCGTAAGGATATTCGGCGGCGCGATTATAATAGTCGCCCGAATCCGGACGGCCGTCCACGGGAGCAAATTGAAACCCTCGCCCCACCCGGCTGTCTTGAACGGGAACTTTTTTGACCAGGATGTGTTGGTCACTGTGAAGTCGGATCGCGCCTTTCGTGGTGCTTGCGCCCATGAGGGATGCCGCACTTTCCGCATGAACGGAGGCGCTTCCCAGAAGCAGCGTCAGAAGAAAAACTGGAAGTCTATGGTGTGTCATCGTCAATCCTATTTGGGAAATGCCCAGTGATAATAACATGTTTTCCACAACGGAGACCGTTCGGGAAAGCAGAACCCATCTGTGTAACCGTTGCGCCCACAACAGTTTATGGCTACCAACTGCATTAACGCGATGTTGGCAGCCATAACTGTTCATGCGTATCTTTGTTCATGTGTATACTTATTGGCAGTCACCATCAGCCAAGCCGCCAGGGACGCCTCTGATGGTGGCGAGCGATTTTAGCTTCGGAACCGGATATGACCGTTTTCTCATGGTTGCCGCATGCGCCAAGCCGCCCGAACTGTACCAACCTCGCGATGTAAATCAAAATTACTATCAGTCAGTAACTGCTGAATAGATAATGATAGGAAGTTTGATTCCGAGTGGGAGTGCGTGGGCGGCCCGGGGGTGAGGGGTTTGGGCCGCAGGCCCAGGCGGCGAGGGCAAGAAGGTGAACTGGGACGCCGAAACTTTGGTGGCCAAAGACGCGCCGGAATTCGCCACGATCGTGCGGAGCGAATACCGACCCGGTTGGGAGCTGGCTGGGAATGTGACGGCCACCGCACCGCGGCGCGATCGGGGCCGCTTGGGTCGTCGTCGCGGCTGATGCTCGGCCACTGGCCGGTTTTTGCCCTGCATGCTTCCGCACAGCATCCGTGCCTGTCGGCTGTGCGTAAGGATATGCCCCCCCTCACTGGAACTGCTCGTTTTTCGCCAAAAACCGTTGCTCCAAGCGAAATTTCTGGTATTCTGGGGCTGCCTGGAGGTCTTTGTGGAGATTGGTCTACTTTTGGGCGGTCGCCAGTCTACCGGATAGAGGATCCTGCGCGGGCAAAAGAACGTGCACAAGGAAAAGCTAATTCGATAGACAATCAAGGTGTATGCGACCGATGGCATTTGTACTGTTGGTCGCGCAAAGGCGGTGACCGCGTACGGCCAGTTACGTGGACTCTCAGTCGGCTTCCGCATCGCGCAACGACCCGTTCTGCGGGCCGGTTTGTGTATGATCTTTCTTGCCGCCGCGCTGTTTTGCGCTCCTGCTCCGCTCTGGGCAGAGGTGACAGCGACGGGCGATGGCAGCCCTTCCCTTTCTGGTACCGAGCCGGACCCATGGACGGTGTCGGGAGAAATCTGGATCGGCAATACCGGAACCGGCACGCTCAGCGTGGAAAATGGCGGTAGTGTGAGCAACACCTATGGCACCCTGGGCTACAACTCCGGCAGCGACGGCACGGCGACGGTCACGGGCAACGCTTCGAGTTGGACCAACGCCAACCACCTTTACTTGGGCAAGTACGGTACGGGCACGCTCAATGTCGAAAATGGCGGCAGTGTGACGGGCACCGTTGGCTACCTGGGCATGTACTCCGGCGGCGACGGCACGGCAACGGTCACGGGCGCCGCTTCGAGTTGGACCAACGCCAACCACCTCTACGTGGGCCGCGCCGGCACGGGCACGCTGAGCGCGGAAAATGGCGGCAGTGTAAGCAACGCCGATGGCTACCTGGGGCGCTACTCAGGCTCCAGCGGCACGGCAACGGGCACGGGCACCGCTTCGAGTTGGAGCAACACCGGCAAACTCTACGTGGGCATGGTGGGCACGGGCACGCTCTACGTCGGCCACGACGGCACGGGCACGCTCAATGTCGAAAACGGTGGCAGTGTGAGCAACAAGATTGGCTACCTGGGCTACCACTCCACCGGCGACGGCACAGTGACGGTCACGGGCACCGATTCGAGTTGGGACAACTCAGTTGGCTTGTACATCGGCGGCAGCGAGCACGGTTCGTGGGGCACCGGCACGGTGTCGGTGCTCGATGGCGGCACGCTCAATGTGGGCGGGGCGACGAAGATCTATGCGGGGGGCACGCTCACGCTCGGCACCAGCACGTTTACCTCGGGCGGGATCGCGATGGCCGGCGGCGTGATGCGGCCCGTGCGACCGCTATTTTGGCTAGGGTCGCGGTGAATGTCAAACATCTTGGGGCAGATTTGTTCCGGCGTCCGAGTGAATTTCCAGGTCAGGCCGTCCGGCAGGGGCGAAAGGGCGATTTCAGGCGGAACTGGCCGCAGATCGGCTGATTCGGTACGATGCCGGTGCGGACGGCGGGCGCTTGGCTGCGGCCGAAAACAGCCGACTTGATGGCGGTGCAGACCATGGCGAGACGGCCTCGCCTTGCCCTGCGAGGTGGTTAGCGTACTACGCGAGAACGTCGTCGATCACGCGGCGCGTTTGGACACCGGTCAGACGTTGCTCCAGCCCTTCGTGGAAAAAAGTTAGGCGCTCGTGATCCAGCCCCATCAAGTGCAGGATCGTCGCGTGCAGGTCCGAGACGTGACAACGTTGCTCGACCGCTTCGAAGCCGAGTTCGTCGGTGGCCCCGATCGCTTGTCCGCCTTTCACGCCACCTCCCGCCAACCACATGCTGAAGCCGTAATGGTTGTGATCCCGGCCGGGCTTGCCAACGCCTTCGCTGGTCGGCGTTCGGCCGAACTCGCCCCCCCAGATTAGCAACGTGTCTTCCCACTGCCCGTTGCGTTTGAGGTCGGCCATCAGAGCGGCCATCGGCTGGTCGGTTTCGCCCGCATGCAACGTGTGGTTTTTAATGCAATCCTCGTGCGCGTCCCACGTTTCCGCGCCACCGCCTGAGTAAAGCTGTACGAACCGCACTCCCCGCTCCAGCAATCGTCGAGTCAACAGGCATTTGCGGCCGTAGTCGGCCGTCAGCGGGTTTTTCAGGCCGTACTCCTTTTTCGTCCTGTCGGACTCCCGGTCGATGTCCACGGCGTCAGCGGCCGCCGTCTGCATTTTGTAGGCCAGCTCGTAGGACTGAATCCGCGCCTCAAGTTCCGAATGGCCCGGTCGCTGTTCGAGGTGCCGATGATTCAAACGTTCCAGCAGGTCCAGACTGCGACGCTGGCTACTTTGGGTGATGCCGCGTGGTGTGTCCAGATCCAACAGCGGGGATCCTTGACTACGAAACATCGTGCCTTGGTAAACGGCAGGCATGAACCCCGCCGACCATGCTCCCGCCCCGCCCCGGGGACCGCCGCGAGGGTCGACCATCACGACGTAACTGGGCAGGTTTTCATTCTCTGTTCCTAACCCATAACTGAGCCACGAACCCAGGCTCGGGCGGCCCACGACAATACTACCGGTGTTCATCTGAAGAATTCCCGGGCTGTGCGTCGGGGTATCGCAATACATCGACCGGATCACGCAGAGATCGTCGGCGAACCTGGCGACGTTCGGGTATAGGTTGCTGATCTCAAGTCCGCTCTGTCCATGTTTTCTGAATCTGAAGGCGGAAGGCATCGGATGACCGATCGCTCGGCCATTGGACCCAATCTGTAAATGGCCCGTGTAGGATTTGCCCTCGTATTTCTTGAGGGCCGGCTTCGGATCAAACGTATCTACCTGGCTCGGGCCGCCTTGCATGAAGAAGAACACAACCCGCTTGGCCCGAGCGACAAAGTGAGATGGTGTGGGTGCAAACGTGTACTGGTTCTTGATTGTCGCTTCCGCCGCAGACAGCCGACGGTCGAAGAATCCGTCGCCTGATAGCAAATCCACCAAGGCCAAGGAAGCAAACCCGCCCCCAAACTGCCAGAAGAGCTCGCGGCGAGTTTGACCGCACGGCGGACGATTGGGCGCGAATCTCATCGATTCTGCAGACATCGATCATTTCTCCAACGGTGGCGAAGACGAAACAACGACGAAGCATGGCCAGCATCAGTCGGAATAGACAAACTCGTTCAGGTTGAAGATCACGCGGCATGCCTGCATCAAGGCGAGTCGGTGTGCGTCGCCGGCACTCAATGGTTTCGCTTTTATGTACAGTCCAGGCAATTCGTACTTTTCACCAATATATCGCCAGACGCTCTGGCGGTCAGCTTCGGCCAGTGCCGTTGCATAGACCAGAATCTCTACGACGTCGCCACTCCAATACTCACCGTCAAATGTTCCTTGGCGGCCGATGGTCCAATCAGTGGCGTATTTCCGTTCAGCAATCGCTGCACCCCTAGCACCCAACAGCACGGCATTTTGAAAAACGCGAGCATCGTTCGATGCGGAGATCGCTGTCAGCACGAAGTGTTCGTGCGGTGTTTCCAATTCCTTATCATTCGCGCCCATGACGTAGTTATCTGTAAAGCGGATCCTGCGAGCCGCCAACTCACCGTCGGTCGTTCCCAAGAACACCGACGATGTCGAGTTGCCCTGGGAGCCGTCCCAGTTGCCTATCAAATTGCGGAAGCCTCTGCTGCTGGTATCGCTAACAACGGCGATGATCGTGTGCTCGGCGGACGTGATCACTTGACCCTCCAACGCGAACCAGTCATGGTTTCCGTCGAAGCGGACGACCGGTTGCTTACGAAATCCGTCCGTGATCAACACGGGATCTCCCTTCGGTTCAGCATGATGTCCGCCTCCCGAAAGGTCAAACCATTTCGTGACCTCGTCTTTATCGTTCGAGTCAACTCCGCGCGACGCATCCAACCACAACACCAAATTGTCAATCGGTGGACCATTCTCTCGAACGGATTGGCCTCGAGCGGATTGGGAAAATAGCATGGCAGTTTCCTCTTCCAGGTACCGCACCATGTCTTGCAGCTCAATGGAAGCTGGTCGCCGGCCCAGCGCGAGTCGAAAGGCCAACTCGATCTGCTCTTCCCGCACGGAACCAGCCTCGCGGATCAGACGGTCGGCGAAATGCCGCGCTTGCCGATTCACAAACTCGCCATTCAGCAAGGTGAGCGCCTGAGGTGCTACGGTCGTGATCTCGCGTCGCTCGACGCTGCGTGCCGTGTCACAAAAATCCAGCACGTCGAACATCGGCGGGATGAACGTGCGTTTCAGAAATGCGTAAATCGTTCGTCGCGAGGCGTCTCGTTCGTCGAACGGCTTCCACAGTTCTCCAGGGTGTTGGGCGCTGCGCTTAGATTCCGCTGGAACTCGCGGATACATGCTCGGCCCATGCAGCTGCAGGTTCAATCGGCCGCTGGCCGCCAACATGGTATCGCGAATGACTTCCATCTCCAGCCGCCGATATGGAAAGTGCCAAAGCAGGTGGTTGTCGACGTCCTTCTCCGCGGCGACGGCGTTCCATTGTTTACTCATGCGATACGTTCTGCTGGACAGGATTAAGCTGTGAAGCTGTTTCAGCGACCACCCGCCTTCGTGGGTGAACCAACTAGCCAACCAATCCAACAGTTCCGGGTGCGACGGTTTCTCGCCACTGCGGCCGAAGTCGCTCGGTGTGCGGACCAGGCCGTGGCCAAAGTGGTACTGCCAGACACGATTGACAATCACCCGGGCGGTCAGCGGATTGTCCGGATCGGCGATCCAATGGGCCAACGACAGTCGCCGGCGGCTGGTGAATTCATCTGGAGGCAGGAAATCAAGGGGCCCGTCGATCAGCGCCGCCGGTACTGCCGGCGACACGATTTCACCCGGTTGATCGGGACTTCCACGTTTCAACAGCCGTGTCTCCGGCGTCTGTGGTGAAAGCTCGCGATAGAAATAACCTTCGGGAGATTTAATCTCTGGATCGGCCTTCAACACCCGTGGAGGCACGGCGGGAGCAGCCAGATCGGCGCGGCCATTGTGCGGTCGCTGCAGCGGATGAAAAACCGCGACCATACTGTAGTAATCTTTGGCCGTCAGCGGGTCGAACTTGTGATCGTGGCAGCGTGCGCATCCCATCGTAAGTCCCAGAAAGACCATCGACGTTGTGCTTACCATGTCGTCCAATTCACTGTAACGCTCGGCGATCACCTCGCTACTCTGCACCGACGATCCTCGCTCGGCGTCCCAAGGTCCGATGCGAAGGAACCCGGTGGCAATAACCGATTCGGCGTTCGCTTCCGGAAGTTCGTCACCGGCGAGTTGTTCAAGCACAAACCGATCGTAGGGCTTGTCGTTGTTGAGCGCCTGAATAACGTAGTCACGATACTTCCAGGCAAACGGTTTCTCGCCGTCCACTTCATAACCGTTTGTATCAGCGTATCGCACCAGGTCCAGCCAATGTCGGCCCCAACGTTCGCCGTAATGCTGGCTGGCAAGCACGTCTTCGATCAATCTATCGTACGCATCGGACGACTGGTCCGCGAGAAACGCGTCGATCGCGCCCGGCGCTGGCGGCAAGCCGATTAAATCCAAGTAGACACGTCGCATGAGCGCACGTGGCACGGCCTCGGGAGCCGGTTGCAAATCGTGTGATTCGAGCCGAGCGAGAATGAACCGATCAATCGGAGTTCGGCACCAACTTACGCGGGCAACAGGCGGCAAAGGGGGTCGCTCGACCGGTTGAAATGCCCAATGTTCCTCGCTGTTCGCACGGGGCGTTGGATCGGCGGCAACCACGCTGGGCAAGCATGGAAACAAGAGACCAATTGCCAAAAGGGGCGCGTAGAGAGTCGACGCGAAACGGATCATTGTTTGGTGGGTGGGCTGGCAAAAGGGGACTAACGGGGAACGCACACACCGGCCTACAATATACATTCTCGCGGAAGCACCCCATTCTGTGTAGCCCTTGTCTGAGATAAAGCATAAGTTATTGCGACATCCGAGTGCGTAACGGTGCTCTTCGTTACCAGACGTGGGACGGCGCGATCCTCGACATGCGCCCCAACCAGGTGACCGCGGTGACCTCCGTTGGCCGGCCGCCGATGGAGCAGCCGATCAGCGTGCGGTTGTCCCGCTACCGGTACCCAGCCGAGGATGGACACCTGGACGTGATCGTGCGGTTCGACCTCGACCTGGACCAGCGTCCCGACGGCCGATTGGAGGTGGCGCTGATCACCGGCGAGGGCCTGGTCACTGAGCAGAACGCTGTCAGCGAGCAGACCATCTCGCCCATCCTCGGCTCACAGTTGTTCTTTTCCTATCACTTGCCCGACTCCCTGGCCGGTGGGAACGGCACGCTCCGTGGGCGCTGGGTACGGGATGGAGCGCCGACGGTCGAGTCCAGCGCCAAGTTTGTCGTGGCCGAGCGTTCCCAGGTCGCGCGCACGGGGCGCGTACTATTGAAAATCGCCAACAGCACCGGCGCCACGTTCGCGGCCCCGCCGATGAAGGTGGGTGTCCCTTTCCCACGGGGCGCCGTGGACAGCGCCGACCACCTGCGGCTAATTGACGAGCAGGGGAACCAACTGCCGTTGCAAATCGTCGAGCGGGCGCGATGGTCGCGGTTCGGGGGCGGTGTGAAATGGGCGCTCTGCGATTTTACGCTGGACTTGCACGGCGCCGAGCGCACGGTCTACGTGAAGTACGGCCCGCACGTGACGCGCGAGAGGCGTGAGGCGATCCACGTCGACCCGCAGGATATCCAGGCCCGCCGCCGCGGTCACGTCCTCGAAATGGCCTGGGTTGGCTGCGCCCAAGTTGTGCAACAGACGCGAAGTGCTCACCGCAGTATCATTGCCCCAGTCATTGGTGTGGATATCCAGGTATCTATCGCTGTCGTAGTCGCCGAATGTGAAGCTCTGCCCGTAACGAAAAACGCCGTCGATAGCGGCACCGCGCTGAATCGCTTGTTCGGTGAAGTGGCCGTTACCGTCGTTGAAGTACAGGTAGAACCGGGTGCCACCACAGGAGGTGACATAAAGATCCTTGTCACCGTCATTGTCGATGTCTCCCCAAGCAGGGGCATTTGTGCCGTCTGTATCTGGAGCAATGCTGGCGATGAAACCGGCGGCCAGGGCGACATCCTGGAACGTGCCATCACCTTTGTTGCGATAAAGGAGGTCGCGCGTTTAGGCGGGTGACGTAGAGGTCCACCAAACCGTCATTATCGAAGTCGCCTGCGGCCGCGCCGCCCGTCTGAAAGAAGGCTCCCAACGCGTTGCCGTTATGTTGCATATGGTTTATCCCGGCGCTGGCTGTCACGTTCGTGTACATGACTGCTGACGCCAAGTCGGGACGAGCAACTACAGCCAGCACAGTAGCCAGGACGGCAACGATTGACCGGAAATGCTCTAATGACAAACGCTTCGAAACCATTGTATTACCGAACTGGACCCCAAGGTTAAGACAGTTTCTGGGGTTGATTAGTGCAAAGGGTTGGCGAGCGGCCCGCGAGATCTTTCCTAGATCTCGCGGGCCGTAGCCGCAGGGTCACTCTTACTATTGGTCCGACACGCCAGTTGTCGAATGCTTGGACCATTCTGCTGCACCCCATGGTGGTGGCCCATCGACAGGACTAGTGAACACCTGTATCCAATTTCATTCAATTCCAATATGCGCTCTGACCCAGCCCCCTTAAACGAGTCCACGCCCTGATAGACAATCGGGGTGTCAGGACGCATTTCAAGGAGGGCAAGCGATGCCACGAGGTAAGAAACACGGTCCGGAAGAGGTGATCCCGAAG
>Ga0310121_10005764_pt1 | contig 10558 bp, 6 predicted proteins | sample CB27_Tmax_986_MG_FD_203504 | JGI IMG/M metagenome (GOLD analysis project Ga0310121, IMG submission 203504) | Marine microbial communities from Western Arctic Ocean, Canada - CB27_Tmax_986 | ecosystem: Environmental > Aquatic > Marine > Oceanic | place: Canada: Western Arctic Ocean | collected... | reverse complement strand
TCAGGACGACGGCCTACCAGCTGCCCGAGCCGAGCCTCTAGGGGATTCCAGAATTGCCAAAAACCAGCGTAGTCACTCGGCACATGTGACCGTCGGATGAATATCTCAAGCCACCGCAGCGACTTCACACGAGAAGACAGCTGGTCCCAGAGGTGGAAGGGAGATTCGAGAAATAGTTGCCTACGTTCACCAAAATTGTTACGATCCATGTGTGTCCTTTCGCCCTTTCCGCTCGCTCCCGCTAAAGTTGCCAGCGCGTCGGGGCTTTTTTGTGCGCTATCGGCGAGCCCGGCCAGACGCGAATCGAATCAGACTTCGCGTCGTTCGATTGCTGCGAGTAAGCCGCCGATCAATATCGATGGCCAGCTGCCGTTGGTCGAGGGCAACCTTTTCAAGCTGGGTACGAACCGATGCGATGGCGTGAGCGGATTCGCGCTGCGAGCTGGTGGCGTAAGGCTGGCCTGAGAATCTGTATGAGCTCGGTGGAAGCGTTCCGGTTGTCTCCATGTCAAACGCCGCCTGGACTCGAAACTGGTTGTGACCCATCGTGATTAGCTCGCCCTGAGTTTTGCCAACGCGGATCAGGTTTTGAAGTTGATGGATGCCGAGGAGTGATGGTTGGTTTTTCATTCGAAATCCTTGTTGTTTTTAGTGGGTGAAATTGTTACCGATTCAATAAGCAAATCCGCCAGCGCATCGATCGCGTCGTCGCTGAGTTCGCCAACTATCGCCCACGTTGGGGAGTCGGTGTCGACTTGGCCGGCAACTGGTTTTGCGGCTTCGCTCATCGCGGTTGCGGTTCCCGTTTAGTTGAGGCCCGCTTTAGCAACAACTCACCGACCAGCTCCACGTTGAAAAGGATCTGGTCATCCGCGACCAGACACCGGATCCGCTTGGCGTCGGCTTCGGCTTTTAGCCAATCGGCTGGAACGCGGTAGATCCTGGCGGCGGATTTGAGGGTGACCAGCTTCCGGCGGGTGGCAATGATCGATGACATGCCCCCATTCTAGAAACGTCCCGAAAACGACCTAGGACCAGTTTTGGGGCAGTTTTGGGACACACTAAACTGTGTTATCTAAGAAGAAGTTCACGCCCTTTCGACGTGATCGCGTATTTCCTACGCTTGCCGATTGGCTGAGCGACGGCATTGATTGAAAAGAGCCATTTCAATCGCTTCGCTACCCGTTTACGGTTGTATCCAGAGGCATCCGCGATCTCCTCTTGGCTCATTACATCGCCTGATTCGCCCAAAGCCGTCAAAATGTCGATGTGATCCTCATCGAGAATTTCGTCTGGCAGCGGTTTACCGTCCTGTATCCGTTGCAAATACCCCTCAATTCCTGGCAAGACATCCGCGGGCGCGAAGTTACCATAAAAAATTTCGTCCCCGGGAACGCCGCTCCGGGCTGCAAGCCTTTTGAGATCGTCTGGGGTCTCAGGGTAAGGATATCCGTACTTTACGCTCCACTGATCTTTCCGCCTGCGCATCTCGGGGGAAAACTTCTCGTCCAAAAGTTCCTGAACCTGTTTACCTGCGATATCAACCCACGACTTCAGCGCCTGATAGTTTGAATCGTTGGCAAGTAACTCGTCCAAACGTATTGCTAGATCGGGGTTCGATCGTATTTCTTCGAGATCGCCTAACGTCGCAAGAGGCTGCCCGACAAAATCTGAGGCATGCGAAAGTTCAATGTTAAAAAGAGCTTTGGCGACAGCCCAAACTGTGTTCGGTTGATCGCCGGACTGGACATTAAGAGACAATTTAGATCCTTCCACGTTGGCCGGACCGGCTCGGGCGCGCTCTCACGGTGGAAGGTTCGTGAGAATCTGACGCCTTCGCCGCTTGGCCTACCGATGTGCACTCGGCCGGCCGTCCCGGTCAGCTCATTGTACAGTGCAACAGTATCAGCGTGAAATTCTAGGTTACGCGGCCCGTGCATCACCCACCGTAAATTTGATCACCAGCAGGTCCGTTTTCTCGGCTTCGGAAAATAACGCCAGGCTGTACACTTCTCCTGGCCGCGATGTCACGTTATCGCTTCACATCACCGACGGCGGCAACTAGTTCGACAGGAGCGTCCATTTCCATTGCCCAATAAACTCCGTTGAGCAACAGTCGGACGAATTCCTGCTGGTGAAAATCCCGCGGGCTTCCCAGTGAAGTAAAGAATACTCGGCTTGCCTCATTTGAGTCGACGACCCACGCCAACGGCTCATGCGGCTGGCGGTCCTCGACACGTCCCATCAACAGCGGAATGGCGTGCGGCTGCAGTGGCTCGGTTTTGTACAGCGCGGAACCGACTGGAAACTCACCAGTCGGCAGACCAGCGATCAACGGATGCTCTTGTGCCGAGTCGAGAATCCAAGCATGCGTGGCCGGGTCGCCCTTGGCCACGCGGTTGCCATGGTGGCCGTGATAGTTGCCAGCCAACACGTCCTGGTCGAACCGGGGCCAGGTGGCTCGGCCAGCAGGTATTTCGCCGGAGCGCGTGGCAAATGCGTGACAACTAGTGCGAATCGCGATCAACGGCTTCTGGGCCGCCACATAGTCGCGCACGACTTGAAGCTGGTCGGGCGGTAATGTACGCCTCCAAATGCTCAGGATCGCCAAATCGGCCTCGTTGAGTATCTCGATTCCTGGCAAGTCATGGTTCTCGATATCATCATTGACGAGATAGGCAACACGAAAATCTCTTCCCAAAAATTGATGGGCAAAAGCTGGCAGCGTTTCATAGGTTTCGTACTCAAACTCCGAAACGATCACCGCCACGGTCGGACGATGGTCGTCGAAAAAACGATGAGGCTGGCCGCCGATGATGTCCGTGCTCAACATGGTCGGGCAAACGTATTTTTCGATGTGTTCAACGATCAGATCCGTGCCGGTGTGATGGTTGACGTACGGCCAGGATGCCGGATTGTACATCGTGTCGGTGAGGTCGCGCATCAAGACGACATTTCGTCCATTCTTGGCCAACTGGCGCAAACCGAAAGGACGTCCCAACACACACATGTTGGTATGGACACCCAATAGAATCACGTTGTCGATGCCCTTCGATTCGAGTAGATTCCAGACCTCCACACCGTTGTCACTGATTGCGTCGCGATCATCAATCTCGATTACGTCGTATTGTTGCGTCCATGGCGCTCGTGGATTCTTCCCAGCGTCGGCTAGTTCTTTCTCCCACTTGAGATGAACATCCGGGTCATCATCCTCACCACCATCGGACTGGTCCAACGGATACGTGCCTTTCTCCTCGGCAGGTATCTGGTGACACCACTCGTTGATCTGGTCGGGCAGATTGTCCGCCGCCGGTGCTTGCTGGGCCCGACGTCGAGCTGGGTGATCGGAATACGGCTCCATGCAGCCACTGGGAGCATGGATGATCAGCGCGCCGGCGTCACGGGCTGCGTTCAGAACCTCGTTCATCCGTGGAGCCATGTCCTTCACTCGTTGGACTGCGTTGTAACAATGGTGCAAATCCCAGACATCACAGACGATGAAGGCGGTCGCCCCTGGGTCCCAACTTTCCGAGCGAACCGCCGGCTTTGTGGCCTGTTCGCCGGCAATCGTGGGAGCTTGCTCGCGTAAGTGGAGTCTAAACTTTCCGTCGTTCAGTAGCGGTTCGGCACCCATGCCCACGCTCAGTTGAAACATAGTGCCAATTGCCAACAGGTAAATCGATAGAACGACACGCATGATGAATCTCCCTGTACAACAAAACAAGCTGAGCGGCGAAAATCCATGGGACGATTGAAACTGGCGCCCATTCGATCCCTCATCTTGGCGATTCCGGCATCGTTATCAAGCCTAGGCAAAAGGGGCGGCTGGCTTTTTGGCAAAACGTTCGCCTCTCGAGACGGCCGCGATGGCCCGATCCACAATCAGCAAGGCCGTCTCGAGCTCGGCTCGAGTGATCGTCAGCGGCGGAGTAAGCGTTAAGACGTTGCCGTCGGACACTTTGAAATTTAGGCCGTCGGCCAAACAGTGGTAGAGCACCTGCTGAGCTTCGTCGAGCGCAGGCTCTTTGTTGACGTTGGCTAATTCGACAGCCATCGCGAGTCCGAGCCCGCGAATCTCGGTGATCAAGGAATGCCGTTGCTGCATCTCCGTCAACCGTTCGACGGCGAAACGGCCGAGCTGGACACTCTGATCAAGCAATCCCTCGTCCTCGATAACATCGAGGGTCGCCAGGCCCGCCGCGGCACCAACTGGTGATTTTTCATGCGTATAATGTCCTAACGCGCGATCCTGCCCAATATTCAAGTCGTCACGGGCGATCGTGGCGGCCATCGGCATCACACCACCACCCAAACCCTTTCCGACGACCAAAACATCCGGGATGACGCCCGAGTGTTCGCAACAGAACATTCGCCCCGTGCGACCGAATGCCATCGGTATTTCGTCAAAGATCAGCAGCGCACCGTGACGGTCGCAAAGTTGACGGACTCGGCGCCAATACTCGTGTGGAGGACGCCGTACCGTCGTGGCGCGCATCGGTTCGGCCACCACCGCCCCGATGTCACCCTGCTCGACCATGATCCGCTCGATCATGCCAACTTCATCTTCGGCCGTTGGCCATGGTACGTGAAAGGCGCCCGGCAACAGCGGCCCCATACCATCCCGGAACAGCGCCTCTCCGCCAATTGAAATGGCGTCCAGCGACGCGCCATGAAATGAACCCCACATCGAAATGGTCTTGTGCCGGCCGGTGGCAAGACGAGCCAGCTTGAGCGCCATACCGACCGCCATTGAGCCGCCTGGCGCAAACAAGATTCGATTCAGTCCATCGGGCGCGAGATCGGCTAGCCGCTGCGCCAATTCCACGGCTGGCGAATTGGTAAACCGGCGGGGGCAGAAAGGCAACGTATCCAGTTGGTCCTTGATCGCCTGAATCACCTTCGGGTGCCGATAACCGACCTGGTGCACGCTGTTTCCATGGAAATCCATGAACCGTCGTCCCTGGGCGTCGACCAGATAAGCCCCGTCACAGGCAGTCAAAGAATCCAAACAGGGAGTGGAAAGGGACTGATGAATGAACGCCTGCTCATCTCGCTCGAGCAGGTCTTCGGTCTCGGCATCAATCTGCTCCGAACGCCAGTGCTGCCGCTCGGGGGACCTATTCACATCCCCTTCAACAACCTTCCAGTGGTCGGCGCCAATGGCATGCGGAGGCAGTTTGGCCTTCCCATCGCGTCCAACCGTCTCGTGGGGATTCCGCGAGTCACCGTTGAGCAGCTCTCGATTCTTGATATTCGGCGGGATGTTTCCGTCCAGCAGCATCTGCACAGCCTGCAGACACTCAACCTCCAATCGTGTGTGTGCCTCTTTGGTGTAAAACGCGAAATGGGGCGTGAGCAGCACGTTGTCTAAATCGAAATAGGGATGGTTACGTTCCAGCGGTTCTATTGGAAACACATCCAGTCCAGCGCCCGCAATCTTGCCCGCCCGAAGGGCCTCAATCAGTGCCCCTTCGTCGACCAGCGCGCCACGCGAAACGTTCACTAAAATGGCCGACTCTTTCATCTGGTCGAGTTGCTCCGCACCCAGGATCCGTTGGGTCTCCGGCGTCAACACACAGTGCAGCGAAAGAAAATCAGCCTCCTGAAGAACATGATCGAGCGACGTGAACTGGAGATCACCTGGGCCATCATAGTCCTGTGGCACGTAGGGGTCGTATACGAGCTGCCGCATGCGAAACCCGGCCGTCCGTTGGGCCATCGCTTTGCCAATGCGACCATAGCCAACCAGGCCCATCGTCTTGCCTGACAGCTCCACTCCTTGAAATGGTAACTCCGGCCACAGCCAACCCTTCGACCGCAGTCCCTCGTGAATTCCGGTAATTCTGCGGGCCACGGAAATCAACAAAGCGAAGGCATGATCCGCGACGGTCTCGGTGCCATAATCAGGACAGTGGACGACCGGCACACCACTCGCAGTTGCCGCCACCAAATCGATACTGTCTACCCCGACACCGTACTTGACGATGCCGCGCAACGACGGGGCGGCTGCGATCACATCCGCTGTAATCGGCGCATAACAGGTAAAAATGATATCCGCCTGAGGTGCAAGAGCGATGAGTGTCTCGGGACGATCGTCCGGGGCCGTCAGCAGTTTGAAGGACCTAACCGTGTCGGCTGGCCAACCACTGCCCATCTCCAGCTCAGCGTCGGTTCGTAAGATCACAGGTAGCATAGCGGTACAACTGAGTGAGGGGGCAGCTCATTGCATTGTAACGCCTGCACGGCCAGGGCCAACTGATTGATAAGTTGACGCACTGAATCCACTTAGGCGTTGAAAAGCAACAGCTTGTCCGTTTCAAAGGGGCGAAGTCTCAAAATCCGAATATCGAAATCCGAAACAAATTCAAAATTCGAATGTCCAAAACCCCGTCGTGTCACAATGCTCTCCGTGCCCTCGACGTTTGGAATATTTGAATTTGGGTGATTCTGATTTGTTTCGGATTTCGATATTCGTGCTTCGGAATTCAAGATACCGGACAGACTACTTCTTACTCGTTCCCTAAATGAATTCCGTCACATTGACGGTCTCACACGCAACGACTGCGGCGCTGATCCGTTGGCCAACTGATTCCCGAACCGGACACATTCTATCTGGCAGTGATCGGACTACTCGGCTTCGTCGTCGCTGGACGTATCCGCAGCCAACAGAAGTGACTTCGGTATGAACGCCAAGGAGGTCTCCATCCATTTGCCACAACTACAGCCTCCTCCTCCTTCGGGAGAGAGCAAGAGTCCCGCCGCCGGGATCGAGCTCAGCCAACAATCGGGACGCAGACGAGACCAACGCGTGTAGTTTCCGTCCGCCAAATCCCACATGGCGAAGTCCTGACCGGACCAGGCACGGAAAAACACCGCCTCCTGTGAACAGGCATAGGTGCCGCAGCCGCTCACTGGCATCGAAAGTTGCGATGTTTCTCCAGTCTCCAGATCAATGACCGAGGGCCGCACGATGAGCCGGTTACCAACGATGGCAGGCCGAGAAAGGTGAGTACCGTGATCGTTCGTGTTTTTGCCCCATGGCACCTCACAGTTCCACTTTCGCTCGCCATTTTTTACATCGTACGCGTGGACATGAAACGCGGGCCCCGCCAAACTGGATGTAACGATCACTAAATGGCCCGAACCCAGCGCCATGCTGATGGCCACGTCTCCTTGGACCGTTTCTAGGGGAATTTCCCACTTCATCTTCCCGGTCTCCACGTCCAGGCTGACCAAATAGATCTCTTCCCACAATCCAGCATCGCCAATTCTTCGCGCCTCAGCGTTGGTAATGGCGGAGTTGCGACACTCCACAAACGATATGCTCTGCCCGTCAGCGGTAATGGTCGAATTCAAAATGAGACCGTCATATTCCCAACGCGTCTGATTCGTATCTTTTTCGACCGCGAACAGCCGATCGCTGCAGACCTTAAACGTTGCTTCGCCGGACGGTGAGTCATACCACCCTGCTCCGCCCCAATAGTCGGTCCAAGATGCGCCTTGCTTTTCCGCGCTGCCCAACAGTAGGTCTCCAACGGTTGCCGCGTAGCCCCACTCATAGGGCCCATCGTTCAAACCTTGCTCGGATACAGGCAACATCGCGGATACATCACCTGTCTTGGCGTCCAGAATCCAACACCGATTGCGGATCGCGGCGAAGACATTTTCTCGATCAGCACACCAGTTCGAGCAGTCACGAGGCATGTTGAAACGAAGAAAGTCAGGAGTCTCCAACGACCACAATACCGATCCATTGAATGCGTCGACGGCGACAATTCGGTGTAGCCCCTGTAAGAAAAGTCGTCCTCCGGTCGCCAGCGGCGTTGATTTACGCCCGCTGCGGTCTGACTGGTAGCGCGGCCCAGGACGCCCGATCCATTGAACCGCCAACTCATCGCGGGCTCTGGCACCTGATAGCGACTCGCCTCCATAGGCCGAATTGTCCGCTCGCCCGTACGCATGGGACCACTCGCCCGCGCCATCGAGGTCCGCTCGACGGACCGACGCCCATCCCCCGCCGCCGAGATCGCCGTTGCCGAGATTCATGTCGAGATCGATTTCGAGAATATCGGACTGATCGCCAACCCACGCATTCGATCGATCGCCCAGGCCTCTCGCCGCTGGTCCCTCATCTTGTTTGACGGACAACACGGCGACTCCTCCGCCCGCCAGCATTCGGGAAGCGACGCTCGATCCAACTGGTAACATTGAGTCTTCCAGTCCCGCCTCGGCGACCAACAGATTGGCGGCATGGGACGTGAGTGCTAAGTCGTCCAGGTCGACAACATGGAGAACGCTGACACGGGATCCGTAAAGCCCCAATCTGGCCAGCCGCGAGCGGACCCTGGCGACGAGATCGGCGTCGGTCGACACGCCAATGACCCGCAGATCACTTTGGCGGACCAACTCTTCCGCCAATCGCCCATCGGTTAGTCCCAGGTCGATACAGAGACCCCGGTCGACTCCAGAACGCTTTATGATTCTCGCTGCCAATTCCTGAAAACCATCCTCGGCGTTTAAGGCGCCGACTGAGGCAGTGGTCGGCAAAGAATAGTCGAAAAAAGTATCACACTCGTACTCGGGGGTGGTGATGGTACGACCGTCTTGGACCAATTTGATCGAATAATAATAGGTGCGATTGCGTCGCAACCCACTTAAACGCGCCTCGTGCGATGTGGTGAGCGTGTCGTGGCCGACCGTGAGTTCATCTCCTTCAAGTCGGTAGGTGAGTCGCGTTGGCATCGCCTCCCTGGTCTGCCACCGAACCACGGCTTCGCCGGCAGCTGAGAACTGCAATACAGGACCCGCCTCCACGAGGTTCAATTCCGCCGCATCTGGCTTGTCGCGCTGTGGCTGGAAATCCTTCGCACGCAATTGGAAATGTTGCTCGATTTCAAACGGTGGCAAGGCGCGATCGTAAATCCTCACTTCGTGTAGCTGTCCTGTCATGCGATGGTATTCATCGTCATCGCGAAGTGCACCGAGTTCAAAGAAGGTTTTCGTTGGGTAATCGATCTGGCCGCCTTGCGCGTCGCTGGTGGAGACCAATTGGCCATCCACGAAAAGCCGCATCTCACCGCCATCGTAGGTACCCACCACATGGTGCCACGACTTCAACGAAAAATCTTCTTCGGCAGTCAAGTAGGTGAGACCTTCCTCGCCGCCAGAGGCGGCCAGCCCAAACATAAAACGAGCATTGCGATAGCCGAGCACCCATCCGTGCTCGTCGTCATCGTTGTCCTGGATCGCTGACGCAACTCCGCCCCAAGGCAGCGGCGAATCGATGCGAACCCAGGCCTCGGCGGTCATGTCGGTCTCAGGGAGTTGAGCGCTCGCATGATTGTCCGTAATGGGCAAAGTCGTCTCACCTCCCGTCAGCGCAACCGCCTGTCGAGTTCCCACCCGTTCCAGTCGCACTGGACCGTGTATCATGGCTGGCATTCCACCTGCGAGCGGTTGAGCCAGCGAGACACTCCGGTCCACGAACGGGCGTTGAAAGAGCCAATGCCCCACCAAGGTCGGGTCGTCCGCGCGCACGCTCCCTACGCCCGTCTCAGGATTTTTGGCTAAGGGTTGGCTGAACCCCTGGCCCAACGAACTAAACGCATAAGTGGTTCCGGTGTCGGTGCTCACTAAAAGCCGGTTTTGCGCGAAGACCAAACCGTATGCCCGTCCATCGACATCATAGCTCCAAACCTGCCGACCATCCCCGCGGTCGTAGGCGGCAACTCCATCGGTGAATCCGACCAACAAATGATTGCCAACCCCGATCAATGACAATGGCTCGTCACATCGCACCTGCCAAAGCGTTTCTTTCGTCTCCTGATCCAATGCCAACAACGATCCGTGTGTCAGCAGATAGGTGATTCCATCGGCAACCACCACAGCCCGAGCGTGTCTGTGCGTGGCCAATCGATCACGTGATTTTGCATTGCTGCTGACGAGCCATCCGTCCCGATTGCCTGGACCGTGAAGCACCTCATCGCCTGCGACGACGACCATCGCGCCTCCGCCTCCTTCGAGTGAACCCAGTTTCTCACCAGTCGTTCTCGCGAACAGCACCGGCGGCACTCGACCCTGTGGTGCAATGAGAATGTCTTGAGACAAAGCCAGCGGCCCTTCCAAGGTCAGCTCTTCGTGTTCGAGAACGAAATGCTTGTCGCTGGTCCGCTGTCCGGTTTCGGCATCCACGGCGCATAAGAACGTCTTTCGCCACGGCAACATCGATGCGGCAAAATAGGCGGTTCCTTGATCCACGGTGACGCCGCTGCGTATCGGCCACAGTGGAATAAAGTTTCCGTTGTTGACGACATATCGATCGGGATCTGACGGACAAACCTTCCAGATCAAACTTCCGTCCATCGCGTCGAGGCAGTAAGCAAAACCGTCGTCGGAGCCAAAAAAGATCTTTCCGTCGACATACGCAGGCGTGATTCGGACGGGTCCTTCGGTAAAGAATTTCCACTGCTGCGTCCCGTCGACGGCATGCAGGCAAGTGACGGTCTGCTCAACGGATGATCCGAAGTAGACATAGTCGCCCACGGCGATCACATGAAAC
>Ga0310121_10005763_pt1 | contig 10561 bp, 10 predicted proteins | sample CB27_Tmax_986_MG_FD_203504 | JGI IMG/M metagenome (GOLD analysis project Ga0310121, IMG submission 203504) | Marine microbial communities from Western Arctic Ocean, Canada - CB27_Tmax_986 | ecosystem: Environmental > Aquatic > Marine > Oceanic | place: Canada: Western Arctic Ocean | collected... | reverse complement strand
GAGAGGAGCCTTCTTGGGAATCTTTTCTTGGTAGGCATCGACTTGCTGCCGGGTGCAATGCTCGACGATCCTGATGAGACCCTGCTCTCCTAAGAGTTCCTCGGCCGATTGGACAAAGGCGAGGGTCAGATCGCCATGGCGATCGACGAAAAAATCGTTGGCATTCGGAGTGAGGCTCCAAATCTTCGCGGGACGTCCAATCGGCCGGGCCTCTTCGGTAGAGGTGACCAGGTTCTCCTTGGCAAGGGCGTAAAGATGGTGGCGCACGGCGGGGCGGCTCACCTTCAGGGCCGTGGCGAGGGATGCAACGTCGCTGGGTCCAAGCCTTTTCAGGGCTTGGAGAACACTGCGCGGGCCCGCATCGAGATTCGAGTCGCCTCCCCTCGCAGCCACAGGGCTCCCTCTCTTCGCCATGAGCCCAAAATAGCCCCGGCAGGGCATCCGGCCAGTCTTTTTACGCTCCCACTTTCGTAACTATCATCTTTACAAAGCCATTTCTTATGAAAAGTTCTCTACGAGCGAGTGGGGTGCATCCGGGGGGAGCGCTCCCCACAAACCGGGAGCAAAGAGATGGCCGAGTTGGAGGACAAATACCCCGACAATGTGACGGGAAAATTCTACGTCGATGAACAGTGCATCGACTGTGATCTTTGCCGGGAAACAGCCCCGGAGAATTTCACTCGAAACGAGGATGAAGGATACAGCTTCGTCTACAAGCAACCCGAGAACGATGAGGAAGAGGCGTTGTGCCGCGAGGCGCTGGAGGGGTGTCCGGTGGAGGCCATTGGCGACGACGGAGAATAACATAGAAAGGATCAATACCATGAACGCTGCAACAAACGAAGTTCTCGAAATTGACCGGGCAGTCGGGAATTTCCATTACCCGGAACAGCATCGGCTTGACGCGGGTAACGGCCTAAGTGCGAGAACCGTCGATTACATTTCAGAGGTCAAAGAAGAAGATCAGTGGATCCGTGACTTCCGACATGGAGCCCTTGAAGCTTTTAACCAGAAGCCCATGCCGACGCACTGGGCCAGCAGAGATTTGGAAGCAATCAATTTCGACCGGATCCGCTATTATCTCGCCTCGGGCGATGCGCCGAAGCGAAGTTGGGATGAAGTTCCCGAGGATGTTAAGAGAACTTTTGAGCGATTGGGAATACCCGAACAGGAGCGAAAGTATCTGTCGGGGGTCGAGGCCCAGTTCGACAGCGAGGCCGCTTATTCCAATGTCAAGGAAGCGGTCTCGGAGCAGGGCGTGATCTTCGTCAACAGCTCCGAGGGATTGAGAGAGCACCCGGAGATTTTTCGAAAATGGTTCGGACGAGTCATTCCAACCCGAGACAACAAGTTCGCCGCCCTCAATAGCGCTGTCTTCAGTGGAGGCAGCTTCATCTACGTGCCTCCCGGGGTGAAAGTGAAGCATCCTCTTCAGGCCTATTTTCGAATAAATGCGGAAAACTTCGGGCAGTTCGAACGGACCCTGATCATCGCGGACGAGGGATCAGAGGTCACCTATATGGAAGGGTGCACAGCTCCAAAGTTCGAAACGACCACGCTGCACAGCGCGGTGGTGGAGCTCGTCGCGTTGCCTGGTGCCAAGATCCAATACATCACGGTGCAGAACTGGAGTGCCAACGTATTCAACCTGGTGACGAAACGCGGCCTGGCCCACGAAGATGCAGAGGTCCGCTGGATCGACTGCAACATTGGCTCGCGTCTGACGATGAAATACCCGGGAGTGATTCTCAATGGTCGAAAGGCCCGGGGCGAAGTGATCAGTATCGCCCTGGCGAACGATGGGCAGCACCAGGACACCGGCGCAAAGATGATTCACGCGGCCGATGAGACCAGCTCGAATGTCGTCTCGAAGAGTATCAGCGTTGGCAAAGGGCGGGCAACTTTCCGGGGTCAGGTGCATATTCCGAAGAATCTGAGAGGCTGCAAGAACAACACCGAATGCGACGCATTGCTGATCAACACCAACAGCCGCACGGACACTTATCCGGCGATAACGGTCCATGGAAACCGGCACGCGGTGCAACATGAGGCCAGCGTGAGCCAGGTCAGCGAAGAGCAAGTCTTCTATTTGCAGCAGCGCGGACTCAGCGAAGCTGAAGCAATGAGTCTGAGCGTGAACGGATTTGTCAATGACCTCGTGCGCGAGTTTCCTATGGAGTACAGCGTGGAACTAAAACACCTCATTGACCTCGAGATGGAAGGGAGCGTGGGCTAGTCAGCTATGGGGGAATTCATCAAGGTCGCGAGCGTCACGGAACTTGAACCGGGCGAGGGGAAGTCGATTGAGGTTAATGGAGAGCGGATTGCTCTTTTCAACATGGACGGAAGATTCTATGCGATTGGCGATACGTGTACGCACGCGGAGGCGTCGTTGGGTGAGGGGGAGCTCAGAGAATTTGAGGTGGAGTGCCCCTTTCATGGCGCGTGTTTCGACATAAGGACAGGTGAGGCGAAAACGCCTCCAGCCGTCACACCGGTGGAGACTTACGATGTGAAGGTGTCGGGCAATGACATCGAGATCAGGGTCGGAAAATGATAGTCGATTCAATGCTCACGGTGACTCGATCTCACGGTCGGGGCCGAGCGGCACTTGAAGGGTGCCCGCTCCGAATCTCAGCGAGAAGAAAAGATGCCACAAGTCGATTTTGAAATCGGAATTGGAGGAGCGGCCGGACAGGGCATTGCCACTCCCGGAAACATCATGGCCCGCATTCTTGCGCGTCGCGGACTCAGCATTAACGCCTACAACGCCTACCAGTCGATCATTCGTGGGGGCCATACCTTCCTGACGATTCGCGCTAGCGATAGGCCGATCGGGAACATAAACACCAAATACGATGTTCTGATCCCGCTCAACCAGGACACCATGGACCGGCATCTGGGTCTCATGAAAGCCGGTTCCACGGTCCTGTTCGATGGCAAGAGCATTGAGCCCGGGACGGCTGCCGAGGGCGTCCAGCTCTGCCCGCTGCCGATGAAAGAATTGACCGGCGGAAACAAGCTGGGCGGAAACATGGTTGCCCTCGCTGCGACCCTCCGGCTTCTTGGCATCGAGTTCCAGGCCCTCGAGGATGCCGTGACCCTGCAATTCAAGAAAAAGGGGGAAGAGATCATCGCCGGGAACGTGGAAATTGCGAGAGCCGGATACGAATACGCCGAGGCAAATCTCAACCCCTTCTCTTTCAATGTGCCGAACCTCGGAAAGCGCATGGCCCTCCTGACCGGTAACGATGCCATCGCCATGGGCGGCGTCGCAGCCGGCGTCAAGTTTTACGCGGCCTATCCAATGAGTCCCTCGACCGGAGTGCTGATGTGGATGGCCCGCCACGCCCGAAAGCTGGGCATCATGGTTCGCCAGGTGGAAGACGAAATTGGAGTGGTGAACATGGTCATCGGAGCCGCTCACACCGGGTGCCGGGCCATGTGCGCGACCTCCGGCGGCGGCTTCGCCTTGATGACCGAGGGGCTGGGAATGTCCGGCATGATCGAAACGCCCATCGTCTGCGTGGACGTGCAACGGGCCGGCCCCGCCACCGGTGTTCCAACCAAGACCGAGCAGGGCGATCTCTGGCAGATGTTGGGGGCTGCGCAGGGCGATTACCCGAAAATCATCGTCGCTCCCACCAGCCAGCTGGATCTCTTCAAAACCGTCCCCGAGCTCTTCAACCTTTGCGATAAATACCAGTGCCCCGGCCTCGTGCTGTCCGACCTGCTGATCTCGGAAGGCACTGCCAGCATCGACCCGGACGAACTCGATTTCCATCCCGAGATCGACCGCGGCAATTTGATCCTCCCTGGCGGCAGCGAGGAAGCCGACAACCCTTACGGCGGTTACAACGATAACGCCTACCTCCGCTACAAGAACACCGAGAGCGGCATCTCTCCGCGGGCGGTTCCTGGCGTCCCGGGCCATATTCACATTGCCGCCACCGATGAACACGACGAAGACGGCACCCTTATCAGTGACGAGTTCACCAACCCGCATAAAAGGCAGATGATGGCGGAGAAACGGCAGCGCAAGATGGAAACCGCCCTCTCGCAAATCGGCCCGCCCGTGCTCGTAGGACCGGAAGACGCCACCGTCACCCTCGTCGGTTGGGGCTCCACGAAAGGCGTCATTCTTGAAGCCGTGGAACAACTCGCCGGTGAGGAAGGCATCGTCGCCAACCACCTCCACATCAAGTGGATCGTCCCTTTCCACAGCGAAGAGATCACGGGCATCCTCTCCGACAGCAAACATGTGATCATGGTGGAAAACAACGCGAGTGGCCAGTTCGCGCGCTACCTCCGATCGGAGACCGGATTCTCCGCCCACGGACACATCCGCAAGTACGACGGCGAACCATTCATGCCGCACCACATTGTCGAAGGGGTGAAAGCACAACTGGAAAGTGAGACGCAGCTTTCCGTGCCGACCCACGAAATCATGGTCTAGCCGCTCCACCCGCGGCACCCATTTCTTATGAGCACGACAGTAGAATCAAAACCTCAACCAGCAGGGCAACCCAGCGGGGACAGCTACAAAGGCAAAATTCATCCCGATTGGTGTCCGGGGTGCGGCGATTTCTCAGTCCTCTCAGCCTTGCAGAAAGCCCTGCTGGAATTGAATCTCGAGCCTCACAAAGTGATCGCCATCAGCGGCATCGGGTGCTCCTCCAACCTTCCCGGCTTTATCAATACCTACGGCATGCACACTCTGCACGGCCGCTCCCTCGCCGTCGCCACCGGCGTCAAGCTCGGCAACCACGAACTGAAGGTCATCGCTACTGGCGGCGACGGAGACGGATACGGAATCGGGGGCAACCATTTCCTCCATACCATGCGGCGCAATGTCGATCTGACCTATATTGTGATGGACAACCAAATCTACGGGCTGACCACTGGGCAGATATCTCCCACCAGCATCAAGGGCATGAAGACCAAGAGCACCCCCGAGGGGAGCGTGGAAAACCCGATCAATCCGATCCCGCTCGCCATGGTCGGCGGAGCCACCTATGTGGCCCGCGGCTACAGCGCCAAGCTGAAACACCTCGTCGAACTGCTCAAGGGCGCGATCATGCATGAGGGTTTCGCGCTGGTCGACGTCTTCAGCCCTTGCGTGACCTACAATCTGGACAACACCTATCAGTGGTTCAAGCCGCGGATCAAAATCCTCGAAGACGAGGGCCACGATCCGACCGATTTTCACGCCGCACTCGATAAGGGCTACCTGTGGGGCGAGGAAATTCCCATCGGCCTCTTCTGGCGGCGCACCGACCTGCCCACCCTCGAACAGTCCGAGGCGGTGCTCGAAGAAGGAGGTCCTCTGGCCTACCGGCAGCTCGGCCTCAGTGAGGAGCAGGTCCGCGATCTCAAGGAAGAGTTGTATTAATATTGGAAGGCTTCCTGCAGTAGAGCCGACCTTTCCCGAGCACATGAAGGCAACCATTATCGGCGGCGGCGGTCGCGTTGGGTCGACCGCCGCGTTTTGCTTGCAGTGCGCGGGCATCGTGTCGGAGATCCAGCTCCTCGACGCCAACAACGACCTAGCTGACGGGGAGGCCCTCGACTTGTTGCACGGCGCCTCGTCGCTCGCCGACCAGCGGATCTATTCCGGCGACTACGAGCGGGCCTGCGACTCGGATGTCTTCATCGTTACGGCAGGTCTGCGCCGCAAGCCGGACGAGAGCCGCCTCGATTTGATCAACCGGAATGTAGGCCTCTTCTCCCAAGTTATTGGCGATATCAAGTCGGCGGGGATGAGAGAGGGAGCTATCGTGCTCGTGGTGTCAAACCCGGTCGATATCTTAACGCAGTTGGCGACGAGCTTCCTCGATCTTCCTGCCGGGCGCGTCATCGGACTTGGCACGATGCTCGATACCGCCCGCTTCCGGTCCTTGATCGCCGAAGAGTTGCGTCTCGCTCCGACCCAGGTGAAGGCCCTTATTCTCGGCGAACACGGTGACACGATGTTACCTGTGTGGTCGTCGGCCACGGTGGGTGGGCTGCCGCTGACAGAGGTCCCTGCGTGCGATGCAAACTTTCAACGCCAGATCTTTGACCGCACCAAAAAGAGCGGGGCGGAGGTGATTAGCCGCAAGGGCGGCGCCGGTTGGGCGGTCGGCGCAACCATCGCGGAGGTGGTGCACGCTATTGCGCTCGACCGCAAGCAACTCCTGCCCGTCTCGTCTCTGCAGACCGGTGCCTACGGATTGCGGGATGTGTGCCTCAGCGTGCCATCGACAGTCGGCCGCGGCGGAGTAGAAGAACACTTCGAACTGAATCTCTGGCCGAAGGAAGAGCAGGCCTTGAAGGCTTCCGCGAAGGCTCTTCAGGACATGCTGGCGACGGTCGCCAGACAGCTGACAGTTTGATTTGCAACCTGCGCCTCGAAGACGAGGACCACGATCCCACCGATATTCACGTGGCTCTCGGCAAGGCCTACCTGTGGGGCGACGAAATTCCCCTCGGCCTTTTCTGGCGGCGCACCGACCTGCCCACTCTCGAACAGTCCGAGCCGGTGCTCCAAAAAGGAGGTCCTCTGGCCTACCGGCATCTCGGCATCAGTGAGGAGGGGGCCCGAGATCTCAAGCGAGAGTCGCTTTAATTGCCAGTGTGCCGATCACTTCGTCAGAAGAGGATCGGCATGGTAGGATTTCGATCAATGGCAGGAGCGGAAACAGCTGAGCTTGGCCCGTGCGACGCGGTGCTGATCGTGGATGCGCAGAGCGATTTCTTGCCCGGCGGCGCCCTGTCGGTGAAAGAAGACGGTGGCGTGATCCCCGCGCTCAACCGGTCGATCGAAGCGGCCACGGCTGGCGGCGCGACAGTGATTGCTTCCCGCGACCGGCACGCCCAAGGACACGCCAGTTTTCAGGGAAGTGGGGGACCGTGGCCGGAACACTGTGTGCAGGAGACGCCGGGCGCGGCGTTTCATCCCGAGTTGATGTTGCCCGCCCAGGCGTTGATCGTTTCGAAGGGCGACGATCACGATCGGGACGCTTACCCGGCAATTCAGGAGACCGGTTTGGCGGACCAAGGCGAAAAGGTGGATTGTCGGGTGCACAGTCAGACGCTAGAGCATAGGCGATGCGCTTGTCGATGATCGTCACACCGTTCTCCGACGAAAACCTGCAACTGGCCGCGCAGGTCGGCGTGGAGGAGATCGTCATGCTGTATCCGCCTGGCCTTGCGCCGCTGCTCGAGGCGAAGCGGCGCGTCGAGGCGCAGGGCATGCGGCTGACGCACATCGAGCGCAAGTTGCCGCACGACCAGATCCGTGCACGGCCTGCCGGGCCGCGACGCGCAGGTGGGCACGATCGTGGCGCTGGTCCGCGACATGGCCGAGGCGGAGCTGGAGGTGCTGTGTTACAACTGGATGCCGAGCGAGGACTGGTGCCGGACGACGGGCACCAACCCCGAGCGCGGCGGTTCGCTGACCACCGGATTCGACGTCGATGCCACGAGCGCAAACGTCACCGATGCCGACGGCACGCCTGTGGCCGCGACCCCCGCGGCGCAGCTCTGGGACAACCTCGAGCGCTTCTTGAACGAGGTGCTGCCGGTCGCCGAGGACGCCGGAGTCAGGCTCGCTCTGCACCCCGACGATCCGCCGCTAACCAATCTATGGGGACAAGACCAAATTGTCACCAGCGTCGATGCGTTACAGCGGGTGATCGATTTGGCCCCGAGCCCGAGCAACGGCGTGTGTTTCTGCACCGGTTCGCTCGGACCCGCGGGCGAGGACCTGGTCGTCGGCGTGCGCCGACTCGGCGATAGGGTCCACTTCGTCCACCTGCGCAACACGCGCGGGACGGCCGGGCGTTTCGTCGAGACCTGGCACGACGACGGCGATCTCGATCTGCCGGCAGTGGTGGGCGCCTTGCGCGAGATCGGTTACAGCGGGACGGTCCGCCCCGACCACGCGCCATCGATGCTCGGCGAGCCGAACGACACACCCGGTTACGAGATGATGGGGCGGCTGTTCGCGGCGGGGTACCTGCGCGGCCTGATGGAGGCTTGCGGCTAGACTGTCGCTGGGGGAACGTCCGCCGTGACCGACAACCTCTACCAGATCGATCCGGACAAGGTTCTGGCCAGGCTCGATCGACTGTTCCGCCGGATGTGCGCGCCGGAGTAAATCCGGAGCAGAGCAACGTCGCAGCGTCTCCGAAAGTCGGCGGATTGCATCATTGTTCACCAGAGATGCGGCATGATTATGGTTGCAGTCAGTTTTCAGGACCACACTGTAGCGGGACAGCCGCTTTTAGCAAAAGTGACAGAAGTTTTGAAAAATCGGACTCAATGCGGAGGGTGCCTTCAAGCCTTCAATTCAGTTACTCATCCGGATATGACGGGAGGGTTGTTAGACGAGTGTCCTCGACGGGGCCGCCGATCGTGAAATGGTAGAGGTCCTGGTATTTTCGGTCTTTGAGGCCGAGAACTTTGTGCACAGGGTCGTCGAAGTAGCAACCGATGCCGGTGCTGCGGATGCCGGCAGCTTCAGCTTCCAGATAGAGCACCTGGCCGATGACGCCAGCTTCCCAAAAGAGGCGGGGATAAAACCAGGGGCCGTAGAATTCCAAGGGTTTCTCGTATTCAGCAATCATTCCAAGGCTGAAACAACCATCACTCGCAATTTCCTGGAAACAGGAAATCTGCCAGGCGGGTTCCCGCACATCCGCTTCGATGAGGCAATAAAGCTCCAGTTGCTCCGGACATCCGAGGGGTCGCCGCCACTGGGCAGCCTGTGTGAGCGCTGCTTCCAGAGCCTTCCCCTGTGAAGAGTTGCGCACCAGGAAGTAAAGTCCGGGAGGGAGATCATCCACCCGGTGGACAAAAATCGCCAAGTGAATGTGGGGCTTCCAGGGAAGCGTGCTGAAGGGTATGTTGCCAGGGACTGCCAAAGTCTTCTGAAGGATACGATAGAACGAGTCCCGAGAGATTTGAGTCTTTCCGTCCATGGCCACTGCACTGCGGCGCTGGCGAATCATCTTGCGAAGAGCAACCGGACGAATTTCCAAAGGCCCCTGCTTCGGCGGACTTTGAAACCGCTCGTGCTGACCCGAACCACGCGGTTTCCATGCCGCTTCTGCCATGTCCTCCACCCCCCAATCAACGTGAGAAGAACTTAGTTGATTGGGACGGCCCCGCCAGTCAAGAGACTCGAAAATCTGAACATGATCTTCGGGAAGACCGATCTCATTCATTTCTTCATCAAACGGCCCCAAGGCCATCAGCACATCCGGCTTCTCTGGTTCGGCATCGTCCTCACGAAATGTGCCCGTGAGTAACGCCAACTCATCCGTGCCCAAGTCGTCCAGGATCCTCGTCTGCCATCCCAGCCCGGCGGCGGCGATACTGATAGCGCCGATTGCGTGACCCACATCGTGCTGGCAGTAGCGATAGGCACGCTGACCATACTTCCAGGCCTCTCGCCAGTGAATGGAAGTGAGTCCTATGAAGAACGTGTCCTTGGAAAAATTCACACCAAGTCCTTCCCACAACCCTAACTCAAACTCTGCCCGAACTTCCAACCCGTGTTCCTTTGGTGCATAATGGCAAACCATGGGCTTGTCGCATAGCCCGTCGATGGGAGGGCAGATCAGGTAACCCTCCGTCGGATGCAGATTCCCACTTGAGGGATTGACCCGTAATGCCCAACTGGTCTCCCCCGTGCTCTTCCAGGCCGATATCGCCAAGCTGTCGTAGAAGAGTTGAGAAATGCTCCTCAAGTTCAGCGGCACAGGGGGTATCCGACCCGGAACAAAGGCATCGTCGTAGGGCAGCTCTTCGGTTGGCGGGTTTTTTTCCAGATGCATCAGCCGTGCACCCTCAAACCGACGAAAAGGATTTGGTTGAGTGGCCCAATCCAAATACCCTGGGCTCTTGGCATAGCTTTGGAAGTAATGTTTCGTGGCCTGGTGATAATCGAAAACCTTCTGAAGCGGGTCTGGCCTGTTTCCGGGATCTTGTTTCATTCCGATCGTTTCCGGCCAACTTGCGGTACGTGGCCGACATCTTTCCTGCCGTGATCCTCTACCGACGCCAAACTCGCTTTCACAGTTTTCTGATTTCTCTTCCTGTCATTACAAGCTTCCGGGTGGCTGACTAGATCCCGTAGTTTCATAAATCAAGGGTGAAACCGAAGCGCAGGCCCACCGGGGAATTCCGATTCCGGCTGTCCGAACTCGATTCCCTCCTCGACTAATGCAAACCGGGCCGACCCATGCATCGGATCGACCCGGCGGATTTCGAATTTCTGCTTGGAGTGTAGTCGGTGCGTGACGGCCTTCAATCTTGAACTGGAGCTTGAAGATGGAACAAGTCATCGAAATAGCCGCACCTGGATTGATTACCCCTAAAGCGTTGGAGAGTGCCGCAGAGGCGGCGGATAGCCACAACGTCGCTGCGACCGACGATCCCGATCGCGTAAGGTCAAAAAACTCATCTGAACCAAAAACACCTGGATTCTAGGACCTCACTCCGGCTCTCGGACCTCGATCTCAGCCGAGGTAATCGCTGACCAATCGACCAATCCGATCCTTCAGTTGTTTGGAAA
>Ga0310121_10005762_pt1 | contig 10561 bp, 9 predicted proteins | sample CB27_Tmax_986_MG_FD_203504 | JGI IMG/M metagenome (GOLD analysis project Ga0310121, IMG submission 203504) | Marine microbial communities from Western Arctic Ocean, Canada - CB27_Tmax_986 | ecosystem: Environmental > Aquatic > Marine > Oceanic | place: Canada: Western Arctic Ocean | collected... | reverse complement strand
CAGTTGAACGAGTTGTCGCCGAGCCTGCCCGAAACGAGCCACAAGCTCCGGTTCTTCGTCAAACCCCGCCCTGTTGGAGAATGATAAAAAGGACAAAAAGCCGATGGGTATGTCAGGATATCTGGACGCGCAAGCGAGGAGAACGCGGTTTGCATTGCCAGCACGGCTCCGGTTTCGGACTCGCATGGCAGCGTTCAGCTGGTTCGCGGGGCAACGGCCCCTCTCCTCGCTTGCGCGTCAGGCTAGTGTTAAGGGGGCATTGCAATCCATGTCAGCATTTATCCGAGTTATGATCAAGGCCTACGTGCAACGCGGGAAATCCGCAAGATTTGACGGAAATAGCCCGACTTGTGGAGCTCGGACCAAACGTGTCACGCGGCTAGACGAGATACCTAGTAACCCGGAACCAACCCACGCGTCGACGGGATTCCTGGGGAGGCACCCGTCGACGCAGGTTCGGTCCGTTCGTACCTACCCAAAGCCCATCAAAACGGAGGAGATTACCATGACAGTTCAAAGCCATCGCCAAGTTGTCCAGCTGTCTCGACTGTCTTGCCACGGTTTCGTACCGCAAGATTCCGACCACCTTTATGTCACCGGACTTAGCCCAAACGATACCCTCTGTGTTCCACTGGCCAGCTTTTGGACCTCATTGTTCAGAGCGATGGGCGTCCGCAAAGAAACGCTGGTAGATCACGGCATCGCCGAAACGCTGGCCGGACTCCAACGCGACCGCCCACACGTTGAAGTCGAAATCCTTACCGAGTTGGACCAAGATGGACAGGCATGGCTCGTACGGGCGGGGCTGGTACGGGAGGGGCTGGTACGGGAGGGGCTGCCGATGGCCGCCCGGTCGCCCGATCATGCCGAGATCGGCCATCGAACGCATGGATTGCCCCATACCGCTAGCGACCCTGGGCCGAGAGTCGTCCCGAGGGCGGGCATCGCCGAAGCAGCCAGCGCCCAGCGTAACGAACGACTACGTCGCCTAGCAACCTACACCGGCCCAAGGAACCGGCGTTGGGGAAGCCAATCTGCCAGGCTGCATCACGTATCGTCGTATCGGTCTGATTGCGACTGAGTTGGTGTAAAACAGCCTTGGTCGCCAGACTTCCGCAGTATCGATCGCTAACGACGTGGCTGACTCAGAGTCCCTTTTTTTCCGGGATTCGCAAACGGGCGAGACTTGGTTAGAATTCGTACTTCCATCTTCATTTCACGTAAAGGAATGCGGTATGTCGAGGGCTACGCAGCGTAAGCAGCAAAAAAGAAAACAAAAGCAGTGGAAAGATCGCCAGCGACGTCGGTCTAGCTCTGCCTCAAAACCACATTTAAATGCTCGCCATCGAGACCGATTATCTCGCCAGAAACCGCGGGCATGGAACGGTGAGCGACCCGAAGACGTCGCTGTCTTCGATGATCGCGTTTTTGCTTCGCTTCCCAAGGATATGGCCAGCCACGTGAGGGCGGTTCGCGAAGCTCTGGACATGGCCGGTCAACTCTATGTCGATGAGGCAGTCGCGCGTGTCGCCAACATCCCGCGCAGCAGCCTGCTCAGCGATTGGCGACTATTGGTACGTGGCTTGGCCTCGTGGCTGAACCGGGAGACCGAAGCAGCTTCCGCATGTTGGGCGCGACTCGATCCAGCGCGACGGCCGGGGCGCATCGCCGGCGCGCTGATGGCCGCACATCGCACCGACTTGGAGACGATCCCTCTCCCGAGCAACGAATCGCCACATCAGGGACATTCAGGCGACCTCCATGTCGACTGGGGCCAAAGGCTGGATAAACAAACTCTCTTTGCCGCCAAGCTGGTGCGGAAAGTGCGCATTGATCGCGCCGCCATTCGCGTCGCGGAAGCGGGGACGGCGAAACGAGAAGGCCCCCGAGACTTGCTGGTCGGGCCCGACAAGCTCAAGTGGCTCGTGAAATTCTCGGCCGATTACCGGCCCACCGAGCCAAAGCTAGTTGCCGCTCTGCACCAGGCGGCATTGGCACGTGCATTTGCACAGCCCTATGTGGACGTATTCGCCACGGCGACCAAGTCGTTGCCTGGCCCACCACACGACCCAAATAACTCACTGCTTTCGTTTTTCTACCATTCAGCGCGGGACAGCTCAACGACGGATCGATTCCTGAAAAACTATTTGTTAAACGACCTGCCGCACAACAAATCGCTATCTGAACCGCTGCGCAATGCATTGATTAGCCAAGTTCACTTGAACGAAGCTCGCCAAAATATTGAATCGGCTGGGACCGGATTTGCCTCCATGTTCGCGCCGCGGCCGGATAAGGGAGAAATCGAAGCCAGTTTGCGACGATCGATCAATTCCTATCCCGCCAATCGCTCCGCGCATAAGGCTCGGGTAGACTGGATAGAAAGCCAGCTGGAGCAGGTAGATGGTGGGAAACGCGAGCGACAAAGATGGGAAACACGTCTCTTGGAGGCCATGACAGCCTGGTCCCACGGGTTGCCGGACGATACCGAACCGAGGTTATGGCTCGTCGATCACTACATCGAGAATGAGTCTCTGGAGGAGGCGAAGCCGCATGTCGATTGGTTGTCCGCATCTAGGCACGATGAACCGAAAGTCCGGTGCATGCCCTGGAAATGGAAGCTGCTAGAGGCGATGCAACTGTCGCGGCGAAAGGCTACGCTCAGCGACGTTACGGACAGATTGGATGCCGCCGACGAGCTCTGGCCTGCTTGGTTACCGAAAGACTGGCTCGCCTATCTGCGAGCTGCGTTGCTACTACGCCGAGGGGACACGGAAGAGTACGAACAGTCTCGCCAGGCCATCTGTAGAGAACGGGAGATTGTCCGAGATTCACTCGCCGACAGTTGCATGATGCTCGGAGCCGCTCAGCGAATGCGCGTCACGGCCGCGGACCTCAAGCCGTTGCGTGAACCTGTGGATGGGGCCGTCAAAAACCTCAAAACACTCGCTGATGATGAGCTGATGGAGGTGGGAACCTTTTATTGGGACTTGCACCGAGTCGAACTTCATTATCCTGCCTATCGGAGTCACGGCAGCAAATTCGGCAAGGAGTTTTTCAGTCGGATCAAGGAGAGACCGCGGATGATCCAACAACTGGTCGGCGATGAGCGGTTCGTAGCGACGATTCTCTGGTCTTCCGATCATCGGTTTTGGGGCAGTGGCTACGACTTTCCGGTCCCCGTTGAGCTCAAGGTGGCGGCTAAGCACCACCCGAAAATCGCCGCTGCACTGGTCAATGGGTGTCTTAAGCTACGGTATGGCTGGTCGATCAAAAGGGAGCACGGCGTAGAGAAAGAGTTCATTCGCCAGCAGGCTGCCAGCCAACGTGACCCGTTTTACCGAAGTTGGTTCGCGTCGCTTGCCGACGAGATGGACGAATCCTTGGAGGAACGCGGCGGGGGTGAGTTCGCCAACAGCTTTGCAGGGTTTGGTGATATGTTCTCCAGCTTCATGAATGAGTTCCGCGACCAGTTTGACGACATCGATGATGATGATGATGGCGCACTCGATTGCGACCCGACCTGTCCCTGCCCTAAATGTCAGGCGGCACGAGAGAGATCGGGCTCCACTCATCGACGAATCGATACCCCATTTTGACCTAGCCGGAGTGATGAGAAATGAACAAGATAGCCGACCCATTGAAAACGTTGGGGGTGCCTGAAGGGGCCAGTGAGGAGGCGGTACGTCTCCGGTATTTGGAACTGGTCAAACAGTTTCCACCGGAACGCGATCCAGAACGATTCCGCGAGATCCACACGGCATACGAAGCCGCTAAGGATCCTCTGGTCATCGCCCGACGTTTGCTCGAACCGCCTGATTCGGACGCCCCTCCGCGGTGGTCAGCGGTGATCGACGAACAGAAGGAAGAACCGCCAGCACTAGGCGTAGACCTCCTCCTTAGTTTGGGAAATTGTGAAGAAGACCACGCTGAAGCGAGAGATGGAACGGAGGAAAGAGATGCAACGGAGGAGAGAGATGGACTGTGAAGCCAGGGATCGTCATGAGTGAGGCGGAGATCACCCGCGATGCGAGCGCGCCCGAACCGATCACCGAACATCAAGATCGCGGCTCGGACGCGCCACCCGACTTCGGGCTGGTCGACGTCATCGAAGCGTTCACGGCGATGCGCCACGAGTGGCGTGGCCAGACGATGGAGGGCCGCGAGTTGACGGAGGCCGTACGGGACACGGCCCAGCAAATCCAAGGTTTTCAATCCGCGTTGAAACAGCAGGTGGCCCAAGGCGATGTCCAACAGGCCCGCCGGCTCGCCCTAACCATTACTGAGTTGGATAGTCAACTTGGTCGCGCGGTGGATGTCCTGTCGAATTGGCAAGATCGCCGTCGTCTCAGCCAAACGGCCATGATCGATTCGATCCACGCATCCTTTGCGCAATTGAATGTGGTCGCACGTTGGTTGGCCGGCCCCTGGATGGACCGCACTACAAAGCTCATCAGCGACAGCGTGGAAGCAGACTCCGACGATTCGATGATCGAAGGATTGCGACTGGTGTTGTCGCAACTGCGACGAACCATGTCCGAGCATCAAATCGAACGAGAAGATACCGAGGGGAAACGTTTTGATCCCGAGACCATGAACGCGATCGGAACGATTGCCGAGTCAACCCACCCACCTGGACACGTAGTTGAGCAGCTGTTACCCGTATATCGTTGGCAAGGCAATCTTTTGAGCCATGCGCAGGTCCGCGTGGCTAAATGAAGTTTCAACGTTTTTCTCGCTAAGAGATTTAGTCAATACCAATTTGAATGACACGAAGGGACTGGACATGTCAAATTCAACAGAACTATCGACCGGCTCAACGGAACGATCGACCGGTCCGATCGTTGGTATCGATCTGGGAACGACCAACAGCGTAGTGGCGGCGATCGTAAATGGCCAGCCTCAGGTGTTGGAGGAAAGTGGTGAGAAGATTCTACCGTCCGTGGTGGGAGTCAATTTCGACGGGAATCTGGTCACCGGTTTGCCTGCTCGCAACCAACTCGCCGCTTTTCCAGAACGAACGATTGCGTCTGTCAAGCGAAAGATGGGCACGATGGAGGCGATCACTCTCGGGGACGAATCGTTCACACCACCCGAGGTTAGCGCCATGATTTTACGTCGTCTACGGGATCGCGCTTCACGAGTCTTGGGCGAGACGGTCAGTCGAGCCGTCGTGACGGTTCCCGCATTATTTGATGAAAGCCAACGACAGGCGACCCGCGAAGCAGGCCAGCTGGCGGGACTCAAGGTGGAACGCATCATCAATGAGCCAACCGCCGCGACACTGGTCTATCACGCCGGTTCTCAGGATCAGAAACACGTCGTTGTTTATGATTTCGGTGGCGGGACGTTCGATGTTTCCGTTGTGCGGATGGAACGTGGGGTCGTTGAAGTGCTCAGCAGTAAGGGAGATACGCAGCTAGGTGGCGATGATCTGGATAACATGCTGCTGAATCACGTTGTCGAGCCATTTTTGGACCGGCACCAGCTCGATTTGCGCGAGGAGGCTTCCACGCGATACCGTTTGCTGCAAGCGTGCGAGAAAGCCAAACAGGGGTTGTCGCAACAGGAATCAGTTGAGATCGCGGAAGAGTTTATCGCGGACAAAGATGGGCAACCGCTCAACCTCGTTGTGTCGGTCACGCGGCGGGAATTCGAGGAATTGATCTCACCTCTCGTGGACCGAACTATCGAAAGCGTCAACCAAGCCTTGCGAGACGCGGGGCTGACCGTCCATCAAATCGACGATCTAGTCCTGGTCGGTGGTTCGACGCGTATTCCACTGGTCCAAAGTCGATTACGCGAGGAATTCATGCATGAACCGAGCCGCGCGGTCGATCCAGATCTGGCGGTGGCACTGGGCGCCGCGACGCAGGCCGCGATGTTCGACGGGGAGGTCGCCGGACCGGTGTTAGTCGATGTGACCGGGCACACGCTCGGAATCGAAGTGGCAACGGATGTCAGCTTCAGTGGGCCACAAATGGAATTCTCACCGATCATCCATCGCAACAGCCCTTTACCGGCCCGACACGAAGAGTCTTATTCAAAGATGTACGAGGACCAAGAACGAGCCGAAATCCATGTTTTGCAGGGCGAACATATGAACGTCAACCGCAACCGGTCGATCGGTCGATTCAAGTTGGATCTTAAAGCTGGCGGTGGTGAGCTTACGAAAGTCGTCGTCCGGTTCGACTTGACGCTCGACGGTACGCTCAAGGTCACCGCGACGCAGCCGGCGACAGGAAAGGGCGAAGAACTGTCCATTGACAACGCGTTGAGTCAATTCCAGACGGACGACCGCCAACGAGCTGAAACCAGGCTGGGGGCGATGTTTGACGCCAGTGAGGAGTTGCTCGAGGATGCCGATTTGCCGACGTCAACGGAATGGGACAGACCGGGTGAAATGGAATCGCGGAAAGCGGCACTGGATTCGTCCGACGCGGGACTTCGGTACCCTGCCGGCCTCGCGTTGCTAGAGAAAGCCTTAAAAGTGGGAACCGGCATTGGGAGCGATGACGCTGAGGACATTCACACGTTGACAGTAAGCCTTAAGGAGGCCATCACCAGTGGCGATGAGACGGCAGTCGCCAGCTTGAGTGAGGAACTGGACGACATCTTGTTCTATGTCCAATAGTGATACGTTTCGATGTCCGGCCTGCCGCGCTCGGCAGCCGTTACAAGATGAATGCCGGCGATGCAGGGCGGATCTGCGCTTGCTCGTTCGAGCACATCTGCGTATCAACTATTTGCTTTCCCACGGAAAACTGGCACGTCAAGCCAACGACTCTTTCCGAACGGCCGAGATCGCAGCCGAGCTAAAGTGGCTCGCACCACGCCTGTAAGGCAGTTGATTCATCACCGTCGTTGGCGCTTTGCCAAACACGTTCTCACTGAAGATTGTGTCGTTGGCCACACGGGGAAAAAGGCGAGAAATGGACTATGGCCCGTAACGAACAACTAATCCGCCAGCATAAATTGTTGGAGATCCTGGAACGGTATCGCTATGGCCGCACGCTTTCGGAACTGCGTGATGAAGTCGTCAAGGAGCTGGGACTGGCTTCGCTTCATCCTCGCAGTATCCGTCGGGACCTAGAGGCGCTGCAGGCGGCTGGAATCGACGTCGGAACGCAGGAGGTCCAGCGCGGCCGCGTCTGGAAACTGGGACCCCAATTCCGTGGCTCACACCGAATTACAGCGACCGCCACCGAACTGATGGCGTTGTCATTGGGTCGAGATCTAATGCTGCCTTTGGCCGGTACGCCGTTTTGGAGCGGCATCGAGTCGTTTTGGCACAAGATTCAGGACAGTCTTCCCGACACGGTCTATCGACACTACGAAAAGTATCGCCAGTTCTTGTATGTCTTGGGAGTGCCAATCAAGTCGTACGAAAAGAAACGAGGTATTCTCAAAACGATCAATCGCTCCATCATGGAGCATCGGATCGTTGATGTCACTTACCGGTCCGCCGGCGCCGACCAAGCCAGTCGACGGTGCATTCATCCGTATGCGGTCGTGATTTACCAATCCAGTCTCTACATCGTGGCGGATGCGACTGACGTTGAGGATCCAGCGGATTCGATTCGGCATCTCAAGTTGGATCGTTTCGAGAAGGCGGTCGCCTTGGATGAATGGTTTGAGCCTCGTAAAGACTTGGACATTCGCCAACATCTTCAGGCCAGTATCGGGATTTTCTCTGGCGGCCAACCGAAGAATTTTCGCGTCAAGATCAGCGCCATGGCGGCAAGATGGGTCACCGAGGATCCTTGGCATCCCGACCAGGACATACGGCGGCAACCGGATGGCAGTATCATTCTCCGCGTCACCGCAGCGCACGAACTGGAGATCATTCCCCGCGTGCTGGCACTCGGCGCCGAAGCCGAACTTCTCTCGCCCGCTTCGTGTCGACGAGCCATGGCGGAGACGGTTCAGCGAATCAGTGACGTCTACGCCTGATCGCAGTCTCTAGGGTACCGCGCAGATTCGTGTAGAGTCGAGATGTGGCGCGGTGGTTTAGGTGTTGGCTTGGTCTGTTGCCGGCCCTTTCGGTTGCCGGTGCCCTAAGATCCGCCACCATGCTCCGTTTCCACATCCCGCTCATCAAACCGGACATGCGGTTTTCCCACATCCGGCTTTCCGATTGGCTTCTCTAGCCAGCACACGACGGCTCGGGTCTGCATCGGTCGTGACTCCGACAACCTCCGCCGTCTTCGCTGGCAAGCAAAGTTCTTTCCGAGACCGCTTAGTCACCTAAAGTGACCCGTTTCATCGAAGTACTTCAACGACTTTGTTACCTCCGCCGTCGCTCCGACTGCTACCGGCTGGAACGACCAGTTGCCGGGTGGGACTCGTACCCACTGAAAATCGATGCCTTTGCACGGCATACGTAAAAATACACCCTAAGCACGACGCCACTCCGACTTCTCGGGCGGCATTATTGGCGATGAATCGTTGCCGAGATATGACAAATAGGATCTCGACGGATTTGAGCGGGGCACACGCTGAAAATCCAGTGCTTCCGCACCCCACTTCGGGCTGCCAATTAGGCTCTACCCTAGCTGGCAGACCATTCAATTCTAGCGGCGGTCGATGTGTCCGCCGCGCGTTAGTAGCTTGCCGATTACTGCGTCGGTGGGGGCGACCTAAGCGCGCTCGGGACGCGCGTTTCAAATGCGTCGGTCGATTTCCCTCGATTTCCCCGCCGCATGTAAACGCATCCTCCCAATTGGAGGCGGCGTGCGCCACCGCGCGTTAGCCGAGCAAGTGAATTGAGTCACGGCCGAGTCGTTCGCAGGTGGCCGCCGCCTCGGAGAAATCGATTGTAAGTGGTTTGACGCGGTCGGCGTTCATGTAAACCACCGAACCCGACCACGGATCCGGCGCACCGGGCAAGTAGATCGCTACCGGGCCGGCGTCGATCCGCTCCACCTCAAAAGCGATCCTCGTCGCGTCGTTGAATTCGACCAGGACGGGCTTGAGCCGTGGTTTCGATTCATCACCTCCGATGGTACCCGCCATCTGGTCCTTGAAGATCGCGTATCTCGGGAACAGCAAGAGAAGATTCTTTTCGATCGTCTGAGCGAACCGTTTGGCTAGAGATCGCCGCGCGGCCAGCCCGGCCAGGAAACAGCAAAGGAGCACTACCACAACTGCCAACACAAAGACTAAGGCCCAGCCACCAACCGTGTTGACTGGAATCCACTCTCCCAGAACCTCGGCGACCATCAAAACGATCTGAACTACCTGACCAAGCAAGGCGCCAACGACGATTAGTGGCAGAAGAAAGATCAGTCCGCCGATGGCTGTGGTCTTCAGGAACCCAAGGCTTCTTTGCACCTGCTCTGTCATGGTTGGAAGGTTCGTCCAGAGTCCTCAAACCGCCGCCCGCGGCCGGATGCCGAAGAATACTATTGCGTCAACGTCAGGGTTGAGTGCGGGGTCAGTGATCAACTGAATGTCCGGCGTAACCGCCAAGAACTGGGTTAGCTGGAATCGATAAAACAGTTCACTGGTGAATTGGTCTCGCAGCGAGCCATCCGCTGGTTTGCCCCAACTGACTCCGATGCCAGCCACGTCTCTGCTTTCTCGCTGAAAGCCGAGGCCAGCGCTAAAGGTCGTCTGCATCAAGGCTGCGTCTCCGTCGGAATAGCCAAAGCGGAAAAACGGCAGCCACTTGTCGCAGAGGAATCTCTGTGCCGTGAAAGCGACGCCCCGGCCTTCCGGCGTCGCTGCGACTTCACGAGCGTCCGTATGCCACAATGTTACGTGGATGTTATCGAGATAAATACGGTCCTGCGACGACGTGGCGCCGAATTCGACGTAGCTGAAGTATTCAGCGTCGTCGAAGAATGTGTCAAAGCCAGACCGTGTCGGTTGGCCGTTAGCGTCGCCAAAGCCGCCCTGCACGTAAAGTCGATCCGTCAGCATCGCCCCTGCCGCCGCACCCAGTCCTTGATTCGGCACTGCAATCGTGGAGTTGGTGGAAAAGGCCAGATTTATAAAGTGCGTCAACGGATTGAGCATCGCATAGACGTCGACAAAGTCGGTGACAAAGTCGGTGACGTCGATGTGTCCGATCGCGACGGCGAGTTGTCGATCGAAAAAGTATTGCTTCCAATAGAGATTCGTAACTCCGAAGTCGAACTCGCTAACAAACGTCCCTGTTGGAAGGATCGATCCCGCTTCAATTCCCAGGTCGAACGGCGTGATGGCCGTGCCGATTCGGTGACGGTTCTCGCCCTTGAAAAGGGTGCAATCTCTTTGAGGCGGTAATTACGGGGTATTTTGAGGAGGAAATATTCTGATTTGGCGGTAAGCCAAATTGATATCTGAAAAAGCGACGTCCTTTGCGAAAATGTTTTTAGATCAAAACGAACTCGCATGGCAAGGACGCCGCCGTGGATAATCTTAACGCTTGGGGCCTCGATTCCGCAACCGATGATTTTGTATCCTCACAATAGCCAGCACTGCATCTAGTTGATTTTTTCGAAGAAGGTGTATGAATGGGTGCATGGGCACTTCAGACGTAAAAGCGATTATCGAGAAGGTCGAGCAGCTGTTGGCCGAG
>Ga0310121_10005760_pt1 | contig 10563 bp, 4 predicted proteins | sample CB27_Tmax_986_MG_FD_203504 | JGI IMG/M metagenome (GOLD analysis project Ga0310121, IMG submission 203504) | Marine microbial communities from Western Arctic Ocean, Canada - CB27_Tmax_986 | ecosystem: Environmental > Aquatic > Marine > Oceanic | place: Canada: Western Arctic Ocean | collected... | reverse complement strand
GCGGTAATCAAGGAATTTTTTGGGTCGAGTCAGTTGTCACAATTTATGGACCAGACCAATCCGCTTTCAGAAGTCACACACAAACGACGTGTTTCAGCGCTTGGACCGGGCGGATTAACCCGCGAGCGTGCCGGGTTTGAGGTGCGAGATGTGCATCCGACCCACTATGGCCGAGTTTGCCCGATCGAGACACCAGAAGGGCCCAATATCGGGCTGATTAACTCTTTGGCTATTTTTGCGCGTACCAACGAGTACGGTTTTCTTGAGACTCCCTATCGTAAAGTGGTTGATCGGAAATTGACTGATGAAGTGATGTACCTGTCGGCGATTGAAGAAGGTAAATATGTGATTGCCCAGGCAAATGCGCGACTCAACAACAAGAGAGAACTTGCTGACGATTTGATTTCATGTCGGCATGAGAATGAATTTACGCTTTCGAGCTCTGAGAGTGTCCAGTTCATAGATATTGCTCCCTCGCAGATTGTTTCTGTCGCGGCAGCTCTCATCCCATTTCTGGAACATGATGATGCGAACCGGGCATTGATGGGCTCTAACATGCAGCGCCAGGCTGTGCCGACGATACAAAGCGAAAAACCCCTGGTAGGCACAGGTATCGAGCGCAAAGTCGCTTCTGATTCCGGCGTTGTGGTCATTGCCAGACGGGGTGGGGTCGTGAATGTGGTCGATGCTACGCGCATTGTTGTAAAGGTTAACGATAAGGAAGTCGACTCAGGCGATGCCGGTGTAGATATCTACAACCTTGTAAAGTACACCCGCTCCAACCAGAACACGACGATCAATCAGCGCCCGCTGGCGTTGGTCGGCGACAAGATTCAAAAAGGTGATGTGCTCGCGGACGGGCCATCGACGGACTTGGGCGAACTGGCCTTAGGGCGTAATATTCTTGTCGCTTTTATGCCTTGGAACGGCTACAACTTTGAGGATTCGATCCTCATTTCTGAGCGATTGGTCCAGGATGATGTGTATACCTCTATACATATAGAGGAACTCAACTGTATTGCCCGTGATACCAAACTTGGATCGGATGACGTGTCCCGGGATATTCCGAATGTGAGTGAATCGGCCTTGTCCCGTCTTGATGAGTCCGGCATTGTCTACATTGGTGCTGAGGTCAACCCGGGGGATATCCTCGTAGGAAAGGTTACCCCGAAAGGTGAAACCCAACTTACGCCAGAGGAAAAGCTGCTGCGAGCGATTTTTGGCGAGAAAGCGTCCGACGTAAAGGACACATCTTTGCGCATGCCTTCGGGAACGTCTGGAACGGTCATCGATGTTCAGGTCTTTACCCGGGATGGCGTTGAGAAAGACTCCCGCGCCTTATCAATAGAAGCCGATGAACTTGATGGTATCAAGAAGGACCTCAAGGATCAGTTCAGCATCGTCGAAGACGACACCTTCGATCGGATAGAGCGCTTACTGTCCGGCAAGGTCGCCGAAGGCGGACCTGGCGAGCTGGAAGCGGGCGAGAAAGTAACCCGCGGTTACCTTCAGACTATGCCTCGTGACAAGTGGTTTGAAGTTCGCTTGCGTGACGAAGAAACTAATACCACGCTGGAGCAGATTCGTCGCCAGTTAGCGGTTCAGTCAAAGAGATTCGATGACCTGTATGACGAAAAGCGCGGAAAACTTGAGGCAGGTGATGATTTGCCGCCAGGCGTGCTGAAGATGGTCAAGGTATTTGTTGCGGTCAAACGGCGTTTGCAGCCAGGCGACAAGATGGCTGGCCGTCACGGCAACAAGGGGGTGATCTCTAAGATTGTTCCTATCGAGGATATGCCTTATATGGAAGACGGCACTACCGTCGATATTGTTCTTAACCCTCTTGGTGTGCCATCGCGAATGAACGTTGGCCAGGTGCTGGAGTGCCACCTGGGTTGGGCAGCCAGTCATCTGGGACGCCAGATCGGCCAGATGCTTGATGCCAAGGCAAGTTCCGACAAGCTACGCCAGAAACTGGGCAAGATATACGGCACGGGCCATACCCACGAGGATCTCAGCGATCTTTCCGATCCAGAGATTATGGAACTGGCTGGCAACTTGCGAGGCGGAGTCCCAATTGCTACCCCAGTGTTTGATGGCGCTAGTGAAAAGGACATCAAAAAATGGCTGGAAATTGCCGGGTTGCCCGCAAGCGGTCAAGCGACCCTGGTGGATGGCCGTACCGGCGAAGTCTTTGATCGAGAGGTGACTGTAGGCTACATGTATATGCTTAAGCTTAATCACCTGGTCGATGACAAGATGCATGCGCGCTCGACTGGTCCGTATAGCCTGATCACTCAGCAGCCACTCGGTGGTAAAGCGCAGTTTGGAGGCCAGCGTTTTGGCGAGATGGAAGTCTGGGCGCTCGAGGCTTACGGCGCAGCCCACACGCTGCAGGAAATGTTAACGGTTAAATCGGATGATGTCGGGGGTAGAACCAAGATGTACGAGAATCTTGTGAGAGGTGATCACAGGATGGAACCTTCGGTACCCGAATCATTTAACGTTTTGGAAAAGGAAATCAGGGCCCTGGGTCTCAACATAGAACGACGACAAGATAAGTAGTCGAACCTATAGCGACCCCGTTCAAAGTAATCGATCCAGACACCCCGAGGAAAGTAATGAAAGATCTTTTCAGCCAGTTCACAAGACACGACTCCACAGACGAGGAGTTCGACAATATCCGGATTGGTCTGGCATCGCCAGATAAGATCCGCTCGTGGTCATGGGGCGAAGTGAAGAAGCCCGAAACCATTAATTACCGGACTTTCAAGCCGGAGCGCGACGGCCTGTTCTGCGCTAAGTTGTTTGGGCCGATGAGCGATTACGAATGTTTGTGCGGTAAATACAAGCGCCTCAAGCACCGAGGCGTTGTCTGCGAAAAATGTGGTGTAGAGGTGACCCTTTCCACGGTTCGTCGCGAGCGTATGGGCCATATCGAACTGGCCAGCCCAGTAGCACACATCTGGTTTTTGAAGTCTCTGCCATCACGGCTGGGTGTGCTTTTAGATATGACGGTACGGGAAATCGAGCGGATACTCTACTTCGAGGCTTATGTCATTACCGACAGTGGACTCACTGATCTTGAAGAAGGCTCGCTGCTGACAGAAGAACAATACTACGAGGCCATCGAGATGTACGGCGCCGATTTCGACGCCGGGATGGGTGCAGAAGCAGTCAAAGAGCTGCTTAAATCCATGGAGCTAAAGTCTCTGTCGCCACAGTTGCGCGAAGAACTCGCCGAATCTTCATCTGAGACTAAGACCAAAAAATTGACCAAGCGATTGAGAGTCGTCGAGGCGTTCCTGCACTCCGGGAACAAGCCGGAATGGATGATCATGGAGGCTTTGCCCGTACTACCGCCGGATTTACGTCCGTTGGTGCCTTTGGACGGCGGGCGTTTTGCAACGTCAGATCTCAATGACTTGTATCGCAGAGTAATCAATCGTAACAATCGCTTGCGACGACTACTCGATCTTAATGCGCCAGACATTATCGTGCGCAATGAAAAACGCATGTTGCAAGAATCGGTCGATGCCCTGCTGGATAACGGTCGCCGCGGTAAGGCGGTCACCGGCCCTAATCGACGCCAGTTGAAGTCTTTAGCCGATATGATTAAAGGTAAACAGGGGCGCTTTCGTCAAAACCTGTTGGGTAAGCGAGTTGATTACTCTGGCCGCTCGGTGATCGTAGTTGGACCCACGCTTAAATTACACCAGTGTGGCTTGCCCAAGAAGATGGCGCTGGAGTTGTTTCGGCCGTTCATCTACAGCAAGCTCGAACTGCATGGCTTGGCAACCACTATCAAGCAGGCAAAGAAGTTGGTGGAATCCGAGGAGCCGGAGGTCTGGGACATTCTTGAAGATGTGATTCGCGAACATCCTGTGCTGCTTAATCGGGCGCCGACGTTGCATCGCCTGGGTATCCAGGCTTTTGAGCCGGTGTTGGTCGAGGGTAAGGCCATCCAGCTACATCCGCTGGTGTGCACTCCATATAACGCCGACTTTGACGGTGATCAGATGGCGGTACATGTTCCACTTTCTATTGAGGCACAGATCGAGGCTCGGACCTTGATGATGTCTTCTAACAATGTCCTTTCGCCTTCGAACGGCGAGCCAATTATTGTCCCGTCCCAGGATATAGTGCTGGGCCTGTATTACATGACCCGCGAGATGGTGAACGCGCGTGGTGAGGGCAAGATATTTGCAGATATTGCTGAGGTTCGCAGGGCATTGGACAGCGGGGTGCTGTCACTGCATGCCAAGATCAAGACGCGTGTCCGGCAAGTGCTTGCCGATGACGAAGGTCAGATGAGCGAAACCTTGACTTTAATAGAGACCACCACGGGTCGAGCTTTACTATCGGAGATCCTCCCGGATGGATTACCGTTTGAGCTGGTCAACCAGCCAATGAAAAAGCGTGCGATATCCAATGTTATCAACGAGTGTTATCGTCGGGTAGGGCTCAAGGATACCGTGATCTTCTGTGACCGTTTGATGTATACCGGATTTTCCATGGCCGCCAAGTCTGGCGTCTCAATTGGTATCGACGACATGGTGGTTCCCGACAGTAAGACAGAAATCCTCGCCGTCGCTGAAAGCGAAGTGAAGGCGATTCAGGATCAGCACCGCCAGGGCCTACTGACAGATGGTGAACGCTATAACAAGGTAGTCGATATATGGACCCATGCCAGTGACAAGGTGGCGGGCGAGATGATGGCTGAACTCAGTATCGAAACGGTTGTCAACGCCCAGGGTGAAAGCGTAGAGCAAGAATCATTCAACTCGATCTATATGATGGCTGACTCCGGCGCTCGCGGCAGTCACGCACAGATTCGCCAGCTGGCTGGCATGCGGGGCCTGATGGCCAAGCCTGATGGCTCGATCATCGAGACACCAATTACCGCCAATTTCCGCGAGGGACTCAATGTTCTGCAGTACTTTATTTCAACCCATGGCGCTCGTAAGGGTCTTGCAGATACAGCGTTGAAAACCGCCAACTCCGGCTATCTCACCCGAAGACTGGTGGATGTCTGTCAGGACCTTGTTGTTATCGAGGCCGATTGCGGCACCACCGACGGCATCCTGCGTGAAGCGAGGGTTGAGGGTGGTGAGGTGGTTATTCCGCTCAGAGATCGGATTCTGGGTCGATCTGTTGCCGTAGACGTGGTCAGTCCGGTAGGCAAAAAGGTTTTGGTCGGCGCGGGCGAGATGATTAATGAGGCGGTAGTTCTGTCGTTGGAAGAGCACAATATTAACCATGTCAAAGTTCGCTCTGCAGTGACCTGTGAGACCCGCTACGGCATTTGCTCGACCTGTTACGGTCGGGATCTGGCCCGGGGTCAGCTGGTCAACCGTGGCGAAGCAGTAGGCGTTATGGCGGCACAGAGCATCGGTGAGCCCGGGACCCAGTTAACCATGCGCACCTTCCATATTGGTGGTGCTGCTTCAAGGACAGCAGCGGTTAGTGGTGTTGAAGTCAGGAACGACGGGACAGTTACATTTACGCGCGTCCGGCGGGTTAAGCGCGGAGACGGTCGTAATATCGTAGTTTCCCGTTCCGCCGAGTTGATCATTCACGATCAGCATGGCGTCGATCGCGAACGTTATCGCATCCCCTATGGCGCGGAACTGACAGTCAACGACGGCGATGTCGTCACCGGGGGAAGTATTATCGCCTCCTGGGACCCGCACACCCATCCGATTATCAACGAAGTGGGCGGCAAGATCCGCTTCGAGAGCATGGTTGAGGGCGTATCGGTAGCAGAGCAGGTCGATGAGCTCACTGGGTCGAGTACTCACCTCGTCATAGACCCCAAGAATCGACGTGGCACCAGTGCTGATATCAAACCGACCATTGAATTGGTCGATGGGAAAGGCAAGCCAAAGGTTTTGCCAGGAAGCGAGTCACCGGCAAGATACCAGATGCCGCCTGGCGCCTCTATCGTAGTTGTAGATGGGACGCAGGTAGGTGTTGGTGAGGTGTTAGCCCGAATTCCTCAGGAAAGCTCCAAGACGCGCGACATTACCGGAGGCTTGCCTCGTGTGGCCGAGCTATTCGAAGCACGTAAGGCCAAGGATCCGGCTATCCTGGCAACACACAGCGGGGTGATCTCGTTTGGTAAGGAAGTCAAAACCAAGGTGCGTCTGGTGATCACTGATGAGTTGGGTGAACCACATGAGATGGCTATTTCCAAAGGCCGATCCATTAGTGTTTTCGATGGTGAACATATCGAGAAGGGTGACATCATTGTTGAGGGCGGGTTGACTGCCAGTGATATCCTGGAACTCAGGGGCCGGGAAGAGCTTACCGACTATATTGTCAACGAGGTTCAGGAGGTATATCGGCTGCAGGGCGTCAAGATCAACGATAAGCATATTGAAGTGATTATTCGCCAGATGTTACGACGTGTCCGGATAGTCGATCCAGGCGACAGCCGTCACCTTTCAGGTGACCAGGCTGAACGTTCTGCACTGCTGGAGGCGAACGATGCATTGGTAGCTGAGGGCAAAACGCCGGCAACCTTTGCCCTCATACTTCTGGGAATAACTAAGGCTTCCCTGAGTACCGATTCATTTATTTCAGCGGCTTCGTTCCAGGAGACAACTCGGGTACTGACCGAGGCCTCCATGCAGGGTAAGGTCGACAGATTGCGTGGGCTCAAGGAGAACGTGATCGTCGGCCGTCTGATTCCTGCAGGTACTGGTCTGGCATATCATGAGGAGCGCCGCCGCCGTCGCGAGGAGCGGATCAGTGGAAAAGCAGAAGTCGCTGAGTTGAGATCACCTTTTGCCAGTAGCACTGAGACGGAAGACAAAGCCGAGCCGGTTGAAGCGGTGCTGGGCTGAGGCTCCGTTTAAGGTCGGAGCCCAGCAATTTTCCTGGAAATGTTGACAAAAAACCGAGTTCTGCCTAGAATCGCCGCCCTTTGTTGGGTTTGGTGATTATGGGCTGAAAGCGGGTCCTAAGAGCGAGAAAAAGTATATGCCAACGACTAATCAACTGGTTAGAAAGCCTCGGGTACGACAGACTCAAAAGTCGAACGTGCCGGCGCTGGCAGCTTGCCCACAAAAGCGCGGCGTATGCACCCGGGTATATACCACCACACCCAAAAAGCCGAACTCGGCTTTGCGCAAGGTGGCCCGGGTACGTTTAACCAATGGCTTTGAAGTAACCAGTTACATCGGTGGTGAAGGGCATAATCTCCAGGAGCACTCGGTTGTGCTTATCCGGGGCGGCAGGGTAAAGGATCTGCCGGGTGTGCGCTATCACACAGTACGGGGGACGCTAGATACATCAGGCGTCGGTGATCGGCGACAGGGCCGCTCGAAATACGGCGCGAAACGACCGAAGTCGTAACGTAAACAAATACACGGGATTTGGACTGGTTGCCCCAGGGCGACTGGCATTAAATAAACCGTAAATAGGCCGGCATAGCTGACTGGCCACGGTGATAAAGGCGACCTTGCCAGAATAAATAAAGGCCGCCACAGAAGTCGCGAAGGCAGCATCACGCTGTTAGCGACAAAAAGCTGTCTCACCGTATGATTGCGCTCCGGTGGCAAAAGCCACTGCTGCGAACTGTCTGTGGCGCCTGTTCGACGGGCGATCAAGACAGTTGCTATAAGGATTGGTAAAAAGTCGGTACGCCGGCCCAGAAACTGAACTGTCTGCCCCACTGTGGCAACGGTTCTCTGATAGTGGAACTGAAAATAGATGCCCAGACGTCGTGAAGTCCCAAAACGGATAATCCTGCCGGATCCGAAATTCGGCGATCAGACCATTGCCAAATTCATTAACGTAATGATGAAGGACGGCAAGAAGTCTATTGCTGAACGCGTCCTGTACGGTGCTTTAGACACGATTCATGGTCGGGGTTCATCTGAACCGCTCGACGTGTTCTATCAAGCGCTTGAGAATATTCGACCCGTTGTTGAGGTAAAAAGCCGTCGCGTGGGTGGTGCAACCTACCAGGTGCCCGTCGAGGTTCGCCCTAGTCGCCGCAATGCGCTGGCCATGCGCTGGTTGGTTGAAGCCGCCCGCAAGCGGAACGAGAAATCAATGACCGACCGGCTGGCGGGCGAATTGATGGATGCCGCAGACAAACGCGGTGGCGCTGCAAAGAAAAAAGATGAAGTACACCGAATGGCCGAAGCCAATAAAGCGTTCTCTCATTTCCGTTTCTGACTTGAAGATCAACTCCCTGAAACTCTGAACGCGGATTCCTGACTGTGGCACGAAGAACCCCCCTTGAACGTTATCGAAACATCGGCATCATGGCCCATATCGATGCGGGAAAGACGACAACTACGGAGCGAATCCTTTTCTATACCGGTATCTCTCATAAGATCGGTGAAGTTCACGAAGGCAACGCCGTCATGGACTGGATGGAGCAGGAGCAAGAGCGCGGTATCACCATTACCTCGGCGGCAACGACCTGCTTCTGGAGCGGTATGGACCAGAACTATGACGAACACCGCATCAACATTATCGATACCCCCGGCCATGTCGATTTCACTATCGAAGTAGAGCGTTCATTAAGAGTGCTCGACGGTGCAGTCGGAGTTTTCTGTGCAGTCGGTGGCGTTGAGCCACAGTCCGAAACAGTATGGCGCCAGGCGGATAGATACAACGTGCCCCGTCTGGCATTTGTCAACAAGATGGATAGAATTGGCGCCGATTTTATTCGTGTGATTGACCAGATCCGAGACCGTCTTGGCTCGAATGTTATCCCGATCCAGGTGCCTATCGGAGCCGAGGACGCATTCCAGGGTGTTGTTGATCTGATCAAAATGAAGGCGATTTACTGGGACGAGGAAACTCGAGGCGCCGAGTTTGAAGAACGTGATATCCCCGGTGACCTGCTAGATCAGTGCACTGCGTTGCGTGAGCAAATGCTTGAAGCGGTTGCTGAAGTCAACGAGGAACTGATGGAAAAGTACCTTGAGGAAGGCGACCTTTCCGCGGCCGAAATCAAAGACGGCCTACGACAGCGGACCATTGCTAACGAGATAGTCCTGGCAACTTGTGGCTCGGCGTTCAAGAACAAGGGTGTTCAGGCCATGCTCGATGCTGTTATCGATTTCATGCCCAACCCAACTGAGGTGCCTGCCATTCGGGGGATTCTTGAAGATGAAGAGACCGAGGAAGAGCGACAGGCATCCGATGAGGCGCCCTTTGCAGCTCTGGGTTTCAAGATCATGACTGATCCATTTGTCGGCCAGTTGGTTTTTTTCCGTGTGTACTCTGGAGTCGTTAAGTCAGGCGACAGCATTTACAACCCAGTGAAAGGAAAGAAGGAACGTATTGGTCGTCTTTTGCAGATGCACGCCAACTCTCGCGAAGAAATAAAGGAAGTTCGGGCTGGCGATATCGCCGCCGCCGTTGGCCTTAAAACCATCACGACCGGAGACACACTGTGCGACCCTAGCAGGATTATTACGCTGGAGCGCATGGAATTTCCTGAGCCGGTGATCTCACAGGCTGTGGAACCTAAGACCAAGAGCGATCAGGAAAAACTTGGCGTTGCGCTGGGCAAACTTGCCCAGGAAGACCCTTCCTTCCGGGTGCGAACTGACGAAGAGTCCGGGCAGACGATTATCTCAGGCATGGGTGAGTTGCACCTGGAGATTATTATTGATCGACTGCGTCGCGAGTTCAGTGTTGATGCCAATATCGGTAAGCCACAAGTCGCCTATCGTGAAACCCTGAACGCGTCTGTCGAGCAGGAACATAAGTACGCCAAGCAAACCGGCGGCCGCGGCCAGTACGGCCATGTTTACCTCAGGGTAGAGCCTCAGGAGCGCGGCGGCGGTTTCGAATTTGTCGATAAGATCAAAGGCGGTGTGGTGCCTCGTGAATATATTCCGGCGGTTCAAAAGGGTGTGGTCGAGGCTATGGTGTCCGGGATAGTTGCCGGATATCCGGTGATCGACGTAAAGGTCACGTTGTACGATGGCTCCTACCACGAGGTGGATTCATCGGAGCACGCCTTCAAGGCAGCCGCTATCCAGGCCTTTCGTGAGGCCAGCCGAAAGGCAAAGCCCACATTACTCGAGCCGATTATGCGGGTCGAGGTCGTCACTCCCGAGGAATATATGGGGGGTGTGACGGGCGATCTGAGTTCGCGCCGCGGCATGATTTCCGATATGGAAGATGTTCCTGCCGGCAAGATAGTCCGGGCCGAGGTTCCGCTGGCGGAAATGTTTGGTTATGCGACATCGTTGCGTTCCGCGTCACAAGGCCGTGCCACCTATTCAATGGAATTCAGTCAGTACCTTCCAGCACCAAGCAGCGTCACCGAGGTGGTGATGAAAAAGGCCAGTTAATCACGCACTGTTGAGGAAATCAGAAAGTGGCGAAAGAAAAATTCGAACGCAGCAAGCCGCACGTTAACGTCGGTACCATCGGTCACGTCGACCATGGTAAGACCACTCTGACTGCAGCCCTGACCAGGGTCCTGGCGGCCAAGCATGGCGGTGACGTCAAAGCCTTTGATGAGATCGACAACGCTCCTGAGGAGCGCGAGCGCGGCATCACGATTGCCACGGCCCATGTCGAGTA
>Ga0310121_10005758_pt1 | contig 10565 bp, 4 predicted proteins | sample CB27_Tmax_986_MG_FD_203504 | JGI IMG/M metagenome (GOLD analysis project Ga0310121, IMG submission 203504) | Marine microbial communities from Western Arctic Ocean, Canada - CB27_Tmax_986 | ecosystem: Environmental > Aquatic > Marine > Oceanic | place: Canada: Western Arctic Ocean | collected... | reverse complement strand
GAAGTAGGGTTCTGCCAGGGCGGCGTTTGCCTCGAAAGCAATAGGGTTGGCCACGAAACCATGGACCTGTGCTGTCAGAAACATTTCCGGGTTTATCAGTTTGCTCTCGCCGGATGTACGCCCTGGGGACCACCGGCTCCTCCGGCCTATGATGGTTCCAGGCTCTCCCCTGCCATGCGCGTCTGAGACTCGTTCCGCATCGCATCCGCGTCCGGGGGAGAAAACATTTCAACTTTGTTTACTTGGGGCAAGTAACCTACAATGTCTCCAATTCAGCCGGAGAGACTCATGGATAGGAAGACACATCGGAAAGCATTACGGGCCGCACAATCTGTCGTCGCAGGAACGAAGAAACGGATTATACCAACCCTGGCGGGCCTGGCTCTGGTGGCCTATCTTCCGGCCTGCAATGGGCATGATCCCCCTGTCGATCCTGTCGATACCGGAACAACCACCGAAGTCGTCAGCAACGACGGCACCAGTCCACCGGTCGACACCTCAACCGGCACGGACACATCAACCGGCACGGACACATCAACCGGAACCGACGCCTCCACCGGAACTGACACGGCCACGGACGAAGGTAGTACGGACCCGGATGAAGGCCAGCCCGTGGATACAACAACAACCGCCCAGAGCTGCCTTCAACCCACGGAATTGACCTGTTCGGACGACAACCCGTGCAACGGCCTCAACCTCGTATGCCTGGATGGACAATGTCATGCACAGGACATCAGCATGGTCGCCGTTACAGAGGCCGGTGCCTGTTCCGATGAGGATCCAATCTGTCCGGACGGAGCGCGCTGTGTTAACACCACTTGCCACGAGACAACCGACGCCACAAGGGCAGCCCAGGACTGTTGCGATGCCATCGTGATGGCCTCAGACGCCGAAGAAGTGACCGTTAAGCTCATAGATAACGTTGCCGTCCTCGGCTGCAATCCCTGTATCATGAATACGGATTTGGATTGTGACGATGCGGGTCAGTGTCCAGGATTGGGACTATTCTGCGTGGACAGCGACTGTTGGGCCGGGGAATTCTCGCATATCCCCACAGATATTACATGTTCCGACGAAATGCCCTGCGAGGCGGGTTCGTCCTGTGAAGAGGGGCTGTGTACACTATACGGCATGAGCACCGAGGACATCGGAGAATGCTGCGGCAGCCACTACCAGGTGGACCACTATGGCTTTGCGGGCTGTACCCCCTGGGGCCCACCCGCACCACCGGCCTATGATGGCTCGACCATCCATCGGCTCGCGCTCGAGGTTGCCTGATGGTGATGTTGGATCTTCGCCGCATGGGCCAGGAGCAGGCTCCCGAGCTCAGTGAAATGTACGAGCTCGACGGCTTCGACCGGAAACGAGCCATCGCTACCTGGAAGGGCCGCATGGTCAACGAGCATATCTCGGCTCGTGTATTCGCCGCCCTGATCCCGCAGATGATGAAAGCCGGCCTGGCTCCCGAATGGCAGCATGATGTCGCCCAGATGATCCAGGAAGAACTCAGCCATGGCGCCCAATGCGCGGCGATGGTGCACGCCCTCGGCGGTGAGGCTGTAGCCGAAATACCGGCCCTGGCCGATGTTCCCGATCATCCCGATGCTCCGCCTCTGGAAGGTTTTCTGCGCAATCTGCTCAGCATATCCTGTCTTAGCGAGACCGTGGCGGTTTCCCTGATCCGGGCCGAACAGGAAGAGGTCGGTCCGCCGGAGATGAAAGAGGCTTTGAAAACTATTCTGGCGGACGAAGTGCAACACGCCCGTTTCGGTTGGAATGTACTGCGCGAGATCTCCGACGACATACCGGCGGATATGAAGGCCCGACTAAGCGACTATCTGGTAGCCGCGTTTCGGCATGTACGCGAACATGAGCTCGCCCATCTTCCAGTCACGACCCCACCGACCGAGGCCGCCACAAGTGTAGGCGTCTGTGATGGGAACGATGCCCGCGCCCTCTTCTTCGACACCATCGAACAGGTGATCATTCCGGGACTGGAAGAGCACGGGTTTTTGGCGCAAGCGGCCTGGGATCAATCCCTACAAAGCACCCACTGATACCCGATCGGCGTTCGACCGGGGGATCAGGCAGGGGCATCTTCCAATGCGATAATTTGCAGGCCTTCGTGCCGGTTTTAGAGCTGGCCTTGCCTCGCGCGCGCTTGCGCACGGATGAAATTCTGTGTAGCCACTGAAGGGAGGGCTTGAACGGGAAACCATCGTGGCAGGAAGCGAAAGATACTGTCCTATTTGTGATTCGACGATGTTGGACGACATCTGTCCCAGGGATGGTGTACCCACGGTGCTCGGTCGGTTTCATGACCGCAAAGCGGAAGACCCTCTGGTGGGGAAGATCTTCTCCAAGCGCTACGAAATCACGCGGCTCCTCGGCGAGGGCGGCATGGGCAAGGTCTACGTGGCCGTCCAGAGCAGTGTCGACAGGGAGGTCGCCCTCAAGGTGCTTCATCCCGAGTCTCTGAAGGATTCGAAACGCGTAGCCCGCTTCTACCGAGAAGCCAAGGCCGCCAGCCAGCTGAACAATCCCCATGTGGTGCGGCTCTATGATTTCGGCGTCGACGACGACACCGACATGCCATTTATCGCCATGGAGTTATTGCATGGCCAAACCCTCGAAGACCGGCTCAACAACGGTGGTCCGGTCTCGCCTCATGAAGCGATGGACCTGTTTAAGCAGATCGCCCAGGCCCTGGCCGAAGCGGAACCGTTGAAGCTGGTTCACCGCGATCTGAAACCAGAGAACATCTTCCTGACCACCCTCCCCGGCGGAGAGACCTTCGTAAAGGTGATGGACTTCGGCATCGCCAAGATGGATAGCAGCTCGGACACGGGCCAGCTCACCGCCACCGGCATCGTGGTGGGCACGCCCACCTATATGGCGCCCGAGCAGATCTCGGGTAAAGACGTCGACTCCCGCACCGATATCTACGCCCTCGGCTGTATCCTCCACGAGATGTTGACCGGTTCCCCGCCATACGAGGCCAAAGATATGATGGCCGTGCTGATGGCCCATATTCAGCAACCTATTCCAGCCCTGCCCGATCCTCTGGCCTGCGGCATACCTCCGATCCCGGAGCTCGTCTCGCTTTACGAGGCCATGCTGCAGAAGAAGATCTCGAAACGGCCTGTAAATGTCGCCGACTTCATAGATCGCATAAATCAGACCACAGAAGCCCTGGTGACGAGCCTGGAAGAGGTCACGGTCCGGACCCCCCTGGGGCCCCCAACCGTACCCAGAAAGAAACGTACCGTCAGCGGTGAGGCTCCGATGGGCCTGGTCACCCTGGTCTTCACAGATATCGAGCACTCCACCGAATTATGGGAGGCCTCTTCGCAGATGATGGAAGAGGCACTTGAGACCCACCAGGACGTGATGCGCGATCTCATCGAAGAGCATATGGGCTACGAGGTCAAAACCGAGGGCGACGCCTTTATGGTGGCATTCGCCTCGCCGGTGCGCGCTGTAAACTGGTGCATCGCCGCCCAGAGAGCCCTTCAGTCGGCCCCCTGGTCCGAGGCCCTGCTCGCCCGGCCCGAGGCTTGTGAAGCACCCGGTATTCGCGGACTCCGGGTGCGTATGGGCGTCCATCTGGGCGAACCCCTATGTCGTACCGATCCCACCACGGGCCGGATGGACTATTTCGGTCCCAGCGTGAACCGGGCCGCCCGGGTCGCCAGCGCCGCCCACGGTGGCCAGATCCTGGTGACCGGGACCGTCTGGGATACGGTCCATGAGACCGTCGAAGCCAGCGCCAACGATCTGGGCCAACACCGCCTCAAAGGCCTTGAGCATGTGCAGCATCTGGTGGAAGTGAAGGTGGAGGATTTCTCCGATCGCTCCTTCCCGCCACCGCGCACCCTCGACGCCCAGAAGACCAATCTACAGGATCATCCCACCAGCTTCGTGGGCCGCCAGAACGACCTCCAGAATGTAGAGAATCTCTTCTCCGGCGGAGCCCGGTTGGTCACTCTGCTCGGTGTGGGGGGACTGGGTAAGACCCGCCTATGCACCCGTTATGGTGCGGTACATCTGGACTCCTATAGTGACGAAGGGGGCGTCTGGTTCTGCGATCTCTCCGAAGCCCGCAGCCTGGTGGGCGTCCTCGATATCGTCGCCAACACCCTGCAAGTCCCGCTGACGGGCGGGGATCTCGAAAATAATATCCAACGCCTCGGCGACGCCATCGCGGGCCGCGGTCGGATCCTGCTGATCCTCGACAATTTCGAGCAGGTGACCACCACCGCCGAAGAGACCCTCGGAGCCTGGCTGGCGGCTGCGCCCCAGGCTCGCTTCCTGGTGACCACCCGCGAACGACTGCGCATCGACGGCGAACATGTCTATGAAGTGGAACCCCTGGACGAAGAGGCGGGAGTCGAGCTCTTCGTGGAGCGCGCCCGCGCCGCCCGGCCCTCCTTTCGAATAGAGGGTGATGACCGGCGCATCATACGACAGATCGTCGAACGGCTGGACGGGATCCCCCTGGCCCTTGAGTTGGCCGCCGCCCGGGTTGTGGTCCTGCCACCGAAAAAGCTGCTGGACCGCTTGAGCCAACGCTTCAAGCTCCTCAAGGGCAAACGCACTCGCGCCGGCAGCCGCCAGGCCACCCTGCGGGGCATGATCGACTGGTCCTGGGATCTATTAGATCTCCATGAGCGCAGCGCCCTGGCCCAATGCGCCATCTTCAAGGGGGGCTTCTTTCTGGACGGGGCCGAGACCATCATCGACCTGTCCGACTTCGACGACGATCCCTGGGTTCTCGATACACTTCAATCCCTGCGCGACAAATCCCTGCTCAAGACCCGCGAAGTACGCGAGCTACCCGAAGAGCCACGCTTTTATATGTACGAGAGCATCCGCGAATACGCCCTGGAGCGACTGGTGGAGCAGGAACACCTGGACGCAGCCTCCCAACGCCATGCGGATTACTATCTGACCATCGGCGAGGCCCTGTCCAGCGGCATCAGCCAACATGGAGGCGTAGAAAAAAGCCATCGCCTCAACGCCGAGCTGGAGAATCTGGTGGTCATCCACGAGCGCTTCCTGGACACCCAACCCGAACAGGCCGCACGGGCCCTGCTGGCCTTCGAACCCATCGCCCTGAACCGTGGCCCCTACGCCGGCTATCTGGAGATCCTCGATCGTACCCTGGCTGCCGGGCCCGCGCTGGATCCCACCCTGGTGGCCCGTATGTCGAAATTCCAGGGGGTGCTATGCCGTAATCTTGGCCATATCGACCAGGCCTTTGAGGCCGCGGAACGAGGCATCGACGCGGCCAAAGACGCCCAGAACCCGGGTCTGGAGGCCCTGCTCACCGGCGACCGGGGTATTTTGCAATGGTGGCGCGGCCAGCCGGCCCAGGTCGAAGCCGATCTCAAGGCCGGCCTGGCCCTGGCCGAAGAGGCCGCAGACACCGCCGCCCAGGGGATCTTGAACGCCAATCTGGGTACCTTCGCCATGGAGAAAGGGGATTTCGTCCAGGCCGAGACCTATCTGCAAATGGCCTTGCAGCTTCAACGCGCCCAGGGCAACCTCTGGGGTGTTTGCACAAACCTGCGCAATCTGGCCAGCCTCTATACCCAGCAGGAACGCTGGGCAGAGGCCGAGGAGGCCTTATCGGAAGCCTTGTCGATAACCGAACAACTCGGCAAATCAAAAAGGATGCTGCTGGGCTCCATGGGTACCCTCTATCTGAGCCAGGGAGACGCAACGGCGGCCCAGGGCCCCTACCGCCAGGCCATCGGCCTGTTTCGGGATATGGGCGATAAACCCTCCCTGGTGACCCATCTGGCCCTATTGGGCGCCGTTTTAGCCTTTGACGACCAGCTCGACGAGGCCCGCCGCCTGGCCGACGAGGCCCAGCTCATCAGCGATGGTTTGCAAAATCCCCTGGCGGGCCATTTTGCCGCCCTGGCCCAGGCCGCCTGCGATCTGGCCGGCCAACCCGACGCCGAAGCGGTTCGACAGAGGGTGGGCGAGCGGATCCAACGCTGCACCGAGCGGGGCGCCTCCACCGACGAGGCCTCCGAGGGGAGCCCGTCCCTGGCGGAGCGCTTCAGCGATATCCGGCTGCTGGTCCAGCTTCTATCCGAGCAGCTGGCGCAGGGCTAACGGTCTCTACGATGGCGCGCCGCTGGATCGACCCTGCCGTCCCACAACCTATTCGACGCAGCCATATACAAAGGTCCACTCATCTGTGGATATTGAGGGATCGCATATATAACATACACTATCCGGCGACGACTGCACGGCCCAATAGCAGTCGTCATCAATCAGGCAGCTGCCCGGCTCCAGGGTATGTCTGCAACCGACAATGTCCTGGCAGGAGTCCGACGTACATTCTTTAAAGTCGTCACATTCGTTGTCTTCGCCCACGCATGCCCCCGCCGAACATTCGTCGGCTTCGGTGCATATATTGCCATCGTCACAGGGGCCGTCGTCGAGCATCTCCCATTGGCATTCGCCTGTGTCCGCCAGGCATATATTGGTACTACAGGGATCCGGGTCGTCGGGGCATGGCTTGGGTACAAAGTTATCGCTGGGGCAATTATCCAGATTCCCCTCGTCACAGCCACATACCCCCGCCGCACAGGTCTCATCAAGGGTGCAGAGGTTGGTGTCTCCAGCACAGGACGCCCCATCCAAAAAGTCGACGTGGCAACCATCACTCGACAGACCGGCCCCCTGGGTCCCCTTACAGACACGTTTCGTGCAGGGATTGTCATTACCATCGCAAAGGCTGTCCTGGAGCCGATCCGGATCGGTCGTACTCAAGCAACTTCCCGAGTCTTCGTTGCAGTCCAGGGTACACGAGAAGCCATCGTCGCATTGGGCGCAGCAGGCCTTTACCAGTCCCTCCGGCAAGGTCGACTGGCTATCTCCCTCGCCACCATCCGCGCCGAAACCCGGCGTTTGACTGCTGGCATAGGTTACGGTCTCGCTAAATTCGGTCAGTGTTTCGGTTAAACCCGCCGAATCGTTAACACCGGATCCTCCAAATAGGAGCCGGGTGCATTCCGCCACGGAACCCGGGGAGTTGGCTCCAAAACAGGCCTGCTTCACACAGCGGGCCCGGCAGCCGCTGGCGGCAAAGCTCTGCACCCCGTGCATAGCATCGTCGGCCAGGCCGGCCGCGGCGATATTGCAGCTCCCAATACAGGAATCACTGTTCTGGCATAGAGTGTGGGTCTGGCAGCTCACGGTGATGACCTGTTTGAACTCACCGGCCGTGTCGCCGCAGATGTTTTCCATCCGGATGGTACAATTATTATTATGACAACCCTGGCCGCAGGCGCCGGAGCAATCCTCTAGATAGGCGGCGTCTTCGTTGCTCTGCACGACCACGCCCATACCCTCGTTGAAGCCGTTGAGCTGCTCCTCGGTGGGCATCGCGAAGGGAAAGATCCCAATGGCCATGGGCATCGGATGCACATGGGAGAAGGCCAGGGCCACCGGGTGCTGCCACTCCGGCCAGCTGAGGTTGCCCTCGGGATCGGTCGTGTTGATCTCGGGCGCGAAGTAGGTGCAGGTATGAGCGGTGCCACCCGCCGAGCTTCCACCGCCCTCGGAGGACGACTCCGTGGCTTTGGGCAGATGGCTATTGGCGGTGGTAGGACTGCGGACACCCTCATCCCAGCTCAGATTCTTCAAGGCCATTTGCCAGGGCAGCAATAGACCGGCCCAGCGCGACGTCTGGCCAATCAGATTCGTGTTCGGATCGGCGGAGGCGAGACAACCCAGCTCCAGGGGGATCTGGCTCAGGGCCACCCCAAAGCGGCCCGCAGAGATGGCCTGCACCTTGGCGAGGCCCTTCTCATTGAGATTTACATGGCTATTGATGATCTCTTCGTCGATGGTCAGAGTTCCGCTATCGGTCTCGGTTCGCTCGGCGGCGAGCTGGATCTCGAAATCCACCTTCAAGCCGGCGGGCTCGTCTCCGTATTGATCCCAATAGCTGCCGTAAATCTTGGTGACCGGCCCGGGCTCCTCCTCGTTTTCCCAGCTGCTATCTACCCCCACTTCCACAAAGAAGTGCACTACATAGTCGTCTTCTTTGTCCTCGAATATATAGCGGCCCTCACAGCGTTGGTTCGGAGCGGAGGTCGGGCAGTCAATCTCCATGCTGGCGGGGATCTCGCCCAAAAGTACGTTCGCGTTTGGCACGCCGTCTCCGCTGTCTGCAACGTTCTCCTGGGACGGTACGTCGGGCGCGGGCAGATCAGACTCGGGGATGTCGGTTGGCGCGTTATCGGAAGGAGCCGTGTCGAAGAACTCGGTAGCCTGCTGGTTGCAGGCGAGGGATCCCACCAGAATGAGCAGCAGGGCCATCCGCCCAAATTGCTGCCAGCTTAAGTTCCACATAGCACTTTGTTTCATTAGCCGTCCTGAACGAAGTTTCTATCGAACTCAATATCGTCACGCCATAGGCGGACCCCCACCATCATATAGAACCCGCCGAACTTTCACCAGCAGTCGTGCCCACAAGGTACCCGGGCCACAAACCTCAACATTTCCCTAAGGTTTTACGGGGATAGACCGATAGATCCATTGACTTTCGAACCCCTGCGGGCGCATACTTTTGCACGTCGAGGTCGTATTCATGTTCCGGGTTGGTATTTTTGTAACGGGTTCCGCGTTACTGATCGTGTCTGTGCTGTTCACAGGCTGTCAGATGGAACATGTGAACTTCACGCCCGAGGATACGTCATCCCAGCTGGACACCAGTCTGCCGGATCCGACCGATCCAACCGATCCAACCGATCCGACCGATCCGACCGATCCCAATGCACCCTGTGTATCCCTGGAAGACTTCTTCATCGCCGAGCTCTGGGCGCCGATGGTCAGCACCAAATGCATCGCCTGCCATAATAGCCAGGGTGCCGCCAAGGACACCAAGTTGGTGCTGCAGTATTCGGCCATCACCGGCTTCCTGGAGCATAATCTGGACACTCTGCGAGATATAGCCTCCTATCAATACGATGGCACGTCGATCCTGTTGCTCAAACCCACCAACCAGATCGACCACGCGGGGGGCGAGATCATCACCACCGACAGTGCCCAGTATGCGGCCCTGGAGGAGTTGATTTTCCGCTTTGACAATCCAATCGACTGCGTCCCCGACGATGGGCCCGCCGATGCCTTCTTCGAGGGTATAGAGCTGGCCGGACCCTACGAAACCTTCCGAAAAGCCACCCAGCTGATCGCCGGACGTCTCCCCACGGTGGAAGAACGTTCCTATCTCAAGGTGGGTGGATTTGCCGCCCTTGAGCCCCTGCTCAACGATCTTCTCGACGAGGAGGCCTTCTATGCCTGGCTGAAGGAAGCCTATAATGATCTCTTCCTGACGGACCGCTATGTGACCGGCAACCGCGCCTCCAATCTGCTGGACGGCACCGACTACCCGGATCGCCGTTGGTATGACGCCGAAGAGCCCATGCACTCGGCCAATATAATGACCCTGGGTAGGCAACACTCCAATCGCGCCGTGGCACAGGAAGCGCTCGAGCTCATCGCCTATATCGCCCGGCACGACCGCCCCTTCCACGAAGTGGTCACGGCCGATTATATGGTGGTCAATCCCTTCTCGGCCATAAGCTATGGTGTGGCCGATCAGGTGAGCTTCGACAATATCACCGATGACAGCGAATTCCGACCGGTCCAATTACCCGGGATCCCCCATGCCGGGATCCTCACATCGACCATGTTCCTCAACCGTTTTCCGACAACGGACACCAATGTAAACCGGCATCGCTCGCGTATGTTGTACAGCTTCTTCCTGGCCACGGACGTAATGAAGCTGGCCCAACGGCCTATCGATCCCACCTCGATTCAAGAACATAACCCGACCATGTTCAACTCGGACTGTGCGGTTTGTCACGATGTGATCGATCCTCTCGCCGGCGGCTTCCAGAATTGGGACGCAGCCGGACGCTACCGGCCTCCCGAAGAGGGCTGGCACGGCGATATGTTGCCGCCGGGCTACGGCGAAGAGACCATGCCCTATCCCGAGCGTTTCAAGAGCCTTCCCTGGGTAGCCCAACGGATCGCATCGGACTCACGCTTTATGACGGCGACCATCCACACCATGTTCAAAAGCCTGACCGGCCTGGTCCCGGCTGCGCCGCCCAGCGAAGACGAGACCCAGATCTATGCCGAGCTTATGGCCACCTATAACTCCCAGGATGACCTGTTCAGCGACATCAGAGACAACTTTGCCGCCGATGATTATAATATCAAAACGGTGGTCAAGGGGCTGGTCATGAGCCCCTGGTTCCGGGCCAAGAACAGCGGTCATGAACTGGATGAAGTGCGAGCCGTCGAACTCAAGGATCTGGGGACCGGCCGCCTCGCCACACCGGAACAGCTGAATCGTCGCCTCACCGCTGTAATCGGCTTCCCCTGGCGTAACAACCGGACCTCGGCCGACAATCTGTTGACCAATAATCGCTACCGGATTTTCTACGGTGGAATCGATTCCGACGTTGTTAACACCCGAATCACCGTTCCCAACGGCCTTATCGTGGCCGTGCAACTGCGAATGGCGGGCGAAC
>Ga0310121_10005757_pt1 | contig 10566 bp, 9 predicted proteins | sample CB27_Tmax_986_MG_FD_203504 | JGI IMG/M metagenome (GOLD analysis project Ga0310121, IMG submission 203504) | Marine microbial communities from Western Arctic Ocean, Canada - CB27_Tmax_986 | ecosystem: Environmental > Aquatic > Marine > Oceanic | place: Canada: Western Arctic Ocean | collected... | reverse complement strand
ATTCTACTTCGAGCGAGATGCGCGCGACATCATCGGTAGCGCCCCCACTGGCCACTATATCTCCCTCCTCCCACCAGCTCCCAGCCACGAGCGTCTCCGACGTGGTCAAGGTGTCCCGCCACGTGTTGCGGTACTCGCGGCGCAGCCTCCCACGAACGCGCCCGCCGCGGCTGAGTTCTGCCACGGTAAGACCCTTCACGGCAGCTATGCGCGCGGGCACCAAGGGCACCAGCGCAACCGTCTCTCGGGCCACCGTGGGCAGCACCGCGATCACGCCGGCCTCCTGGTCCGGTTGAATGTCGAACAGCACGAGGTTGGCGCGCCCCGATTCGTCGAGCGCCAAGCCGCTCACGAGCGCGCTCTCGACCTGAAGGATGGTCCCGACAGCAAATACCACGAACCCGAGCGCGATCGTGATCGCAACGGTCTGGTTTTGGGGCCGGAAGAGGTTCGCGATGCCCTGACGCACCGGGTAAGGAGCGCGCTTCGGAAAGTACTTCCGGGTGAGGCGGACAACCAATGAACCGACTCCCCAGAGCACTGCGATCGTAGCCGCGAGCCCCGCCGCGAAACCGAAGCCCTGGTCTCGCTCTGGCGCTTCCAACGCACACAGCAGAGTAACCGTACCTGCCAGCCCGCCCCAAGCGAGCAAGCGCAGAGGGTCCACGCGGCGGCGGGACGGCTCAACGTCATCCCGTAGCGCAGCAAGGGGCGGCACGTCACGCAGCGCGAGCAGAGGGAGCCACGCAAAGAGCAGAGCTACCCAAAGACCCATCCCTACCCCCACCACCACCGGCTGCCAAGCGAGCTGATTGCTCACCTGCACGGGGAGTACCCCCGACAACGCCATGGGAAGCAGGCGCTGGACCCCGAGTCCGGCAAGAGCGCCCAACGAGGCCCCTCCCAACCCGAGCACTCCCGCCTGGATCAAATATGCAGCAAAGATGCTCGCTTGACCTGCCCCCACACAGCGCAGTACCGCCACGGCCGTGCGCCGCTCTCTTACGAAGACGTGGACCGCGCTTCCCACCCCGACACCGCCCAAGAGGAGCGCTGCGAGCCCCACAAGCCCGAGATAGCGACTCAGATAGTTCAAGGAACGGGTGAGCCGCCTCGCTTGGGCCTCGGCAGTCGTCCACCTCACCTGGGCGCTGTCGAAAAGGGGACGGTGGCGCATCTGCACTGCCTCCCGATCCGCCGGCTTCGGAAGGCTGAGGTAGCGCTCGTACCGAACGAGACTGCCGAAGGCGAGCAGGCCGGCAGCGTCCAGCTCTTCGCGCGGAATCCAAACCCGTGGACCAACCGCGGTCTGGAGTCCGAAGTCTCCCATCAGGTCCTCGACCGTCGCAGACACCCGAAACGTTACCTCCCCGACGACGAGCGAATCGCCTAGGCGGGCGTCCAGCATCGTGAGCACTGCCGGATCGACCAGCGCTTCGCCGGCGCGGGGTGGCCAGGCGCCCGCGGGCACCGTGCTCACCGTGCCAAAGAAGGGGTATCCCGGATCCACACCACGTACCTGAAGGAGCCGCACGGCCGCCGTCCTTGGCGCCTGCACCATGGACGCTACGCTGGTGACACGCGCCGACGGGTGCCCGGCCGCGGCGAGCGAGTCCAGCACCGCTAATACCGGCTCGGGGAACGGACGGTTGGACGAGAGCCGCGCGTTGGCCCCCAGAAGCCGCTCGGCCTCGTCCTGAACCGCGCGGTTCAAATCGGCGCTGAAGCCGTGGATCGCCACGAGCGCCATGACGCCGAGGGAGATAGACAGCATGTAGACACCGATGCGGCGGGCCGACGACCGGATCTCCCTGCGGGCCAGCGCGAGAGCAAAACGAACGCTCATACCTGGGCCACGACGCCGCTGTCTTCCACCACTCGCCCACCGGCCAGGCGGACGATGCGATGGGCTCGCCCCGCGAGCTCGAGGTCGTGTGTCACCAGCACGAGCGTCGTGCGCGCTTCCCGATTGAGCTCCTCCGTAAGCTTAATCACTCGCCCCCCCGTCTCTTGATCCAGATTCCCGGTCGGCTCGTCCGCGAACAAGATGCGTGGGCGGTTGACAAACGCGCGCGCGAGCGCCACTCGCTGCTGTTCGCCCCCGGACAGCTGGGCAGGATAGTGGTCGAGGCGATCCCCGAGTCCAACGCGCTCTAGCAAAGCGGCGGCCCCCTCGCGCAGACCCCGAGCAGGTCCTCTCCCCATCAGCTCCAGCGGCACCAGGACGTTCTCGAGGGCGGTCAATGTGGGGAGGAGGTGGAAGGTCTGGAACACGAACCCTACGTTGCGCGCACGAAACCCAGCGCGCTCATCCTCGGTAAGAGTAGAAAGATCTACACCGTCCAGATAAACCCGGCCCGCGCTGGGCTCGTCCAGACCGGCGAGCAGACCGAGCAACGTCGTCTTGCCGCTCCCTGAGGGTCCCAGGATGGCGACGAACGACTCCTGGGCGATACGCAGGTTGACGTCTTTGAGAACCGACAGGGGCCGGCCTCCGCTCACATAGGTCTTTCCAAGGCCATCGGCCAGGATCATATGCTCGTCCGTTCGCTCTTCATCCTCATCCTTCTCCCTCTCGCCGCGGTGGCCTGCGGGCCCGCGGATGATGCCGGAAGGGCGGCGGGCGCGTCAACAGAGGGGGCGCCCGCCGCCACAGCAGGACGTCCCCCTTACCCCGGCCGCGCGCGGAGAGCGCCACAGGGGGAAGGTCCCCGAGTCGTCTTCATGGGTACGAGCCTGACCGCCGGGCGCGGGCTCCCCTCCCCCGACGAGGCCTTCGCGGCGCTCCTCCAGGAGATGGCCGACTCCGCAGCCGTCCCCGCGCGCGTGGTGAACGCGGGGGTGAGCGGCGAGACCAGCGCGGGTGGGCTGCGCCGCATCGCGTGGATGGTCGCCGATACCATAGATGTTCTCGTGCTCGAGCTGGGAGCCAACGACGGCCTGCGTGGGCAAGACACCGAGGCGCTCGCACATAATCTCAGGGCGATCATCGATTCGACCCGGGCCCACTGGCCCGCCGTAGAGATCGTGCTGGCCGGAATGGAGGCGCCTCCCAACCTGGGAGCCCGTTACGCGAGCGCGTTTCGCGCGGTATTCCCGACGGTCGCCAGGGAACGCCAGGCCGCTCTGGTACCGTTCCTCCTCGAGGGCGTAGCCGGTGTGCGCGCACTCAACCAAGGGGACGGCATCCACCCGACCTCCGAAGGGCACGAGCACATCGCGCGCACGATATGGCCCGTGCTGGAGCCCGTGCTTCGGCGGGCGGGCCTCCGAAATCGGCAGTGAAGGCACCGCCCCCCGCCTCGCGTCCCCGCATCCTGAGTTTTCCGCTCAAGGTGCTGTCGGCCGCCATCGCGCTCTTGGCGCTGGCGCTGCTGATTGGCTTCCTTCTCCCCGGACACTGGGACGTCGAGCGAAGCGCGGTCGTGGCTGCACCGCCCGCCGCCGTTTTTCCATGGCTGGACGACCCTCACCAGTGGGACCATTGGGCGGCTCTTGGAGAGGTCGCAGCGACCTTTTCCGGCCCTCCCAGGGGCGCCGGTGCGAGCCGGAGATGGACTCACCCCGAGGTGGGGGACGGGGTGTTCACGATCCTCTCCACCGTCCTGGATCGGGAGGTCCGTTACCGGGTGGAGGTGCAGGGGGGCCGCATGGTCACCGAGGGGACGCTTCTCCTGACGGCCGAAGGAGCTGGGACCCGGGTGACATGGCAGGAGCAGGGCGACTTCGGCAGGAATCCCCTGCTCGGCTATCTGGCTCGCTCCATGGACCGCATGCAAGGAGCCCAGATGGAGGGGTCGCTGGCTCGACTCAGAGAGCGGGTGAGGGAAGCAGAAGGTTGAAGTGCCTAAACGCGCGCCTTGTAGTACTCGACCAACTCGGTGTTCGTGGGCATCCGCTTCATGACACCGAGGAGCTCGGTCATGGCGGCATCCGCCGGGATGTCGGAGAGCTGGCGCCGCATCGCCCGCGACAGTGCCAGCGCTTCGTCGGACAGGAGCAGCTCCTCTTTTCGAGTGGCCGAGGCCGTTAGGTCGATCGCCGGCCAGGTGCGCTTGTCGGCGAGATCGCGGGACAGCACCAGCTCGCTGTTCCCGGTCCCCTTGAATTCCTCGAAAATCACCTGGTCCATGCGTGACCCCGTGTCGACCAGAGCCGTGGCGACGATTGTGAGCGAGCCTCCCCCTTGCCGCGGATCGATCTTGCGGGCGCTGCCCAGAAAGCGTTTGGGTTTCTCCAGCGAGTTGGCGTCAAGGCCGCCAGAAAGAGTGCGACCGCTGCCCTCCTCGTTCGTGTTGTAGGCCCTCGCGAGCCGTGTGATGGAATCGAGAATGATGACGACATCCTCTCCCATTTCCACGTGGCGGCGCGCGCGCTCGAGGGTCATCTCTGCGACCGTGGTGTGCCTGTCGGCCCCTCGGTCAAAGGTCGAGGCGATTACCTCACCGAAACCGCACGACTCCATCTCCGTCACCTCCTCGGGTCGTTCATCAACGAGGAGGATGTAGAGCTTGCATTCGGGGTGATTGGTGACGATCCCTTCGGCCACCGCCTGTAGAACCATCGTCTTCCCGGCTTTGGCCTGCGCCACGATCATCGCCCTCTGGCCCTTGCCGAAGGGGCAGAATAGATCGATGACGCGGTTCGTGTAATCGGCCTGTCCCTGCACCGTGCGCCCACACTCCAGGTGCAGGTGCTGATCGGGATGCATGGCCGAAAGGCGCTGGAAGTCGGGACGCCTGCGCGCCTCTTCCGGATCTTTGCCGTTGACTGAAGACAGGTGCACCAGGGGAGGGCTCTTTCCATTCTTCGGCCGCCTTCCGACATCACCCTGTAGTTCGTCTCCTGTGCGCAGCCCGAACTTCTGAATGACCCGACCGCCTACGTAGATGTCGTCGTTGCTGGGGATGTACCCAGCGTCGCGGCGGCGTATAAAGCCAGACCCGCTCCCGAGGACCTCGAGGATCCCAAGTGGTCCCTGCGTGTTCACGCTTTAGTCATCTCGGCTCTGTTGCAGTGACAGTGGATGGACTCGGACGGATGCCTGGTCCGTTTCCTTATCGGGCGTCGGCGGTGGACGGAGGCCGCACCGTCTCCTCCCCCAAGGCGAATCAGGCGCCAAATGCAGACCAACGCTCGAAGCTCGCTGGCCTCACGCGAGGCGGCTATCGGCAACGACGGACCGGAGCCCATCGTGGTAGTCTGCGGATGAACCACTCCGCGAGATTGCCAGGGGATCTTCCCTCGCGCGAGCGAGCGAAGTATGGATCGCCCTTGGGTCGGCGCCGGCTGAATCGCCGACTGGTGCCGCCCGGACAGACTTTTAAAGTTCTAACGCTCGGGCCCGCGGGGCAAGTCGTGCGCCCCGGTCAGCACCCGCACACCCCAGGACCGCACTTCAGCGGATACGCGTTCCCGGTGTCTCGTCGGCACCTGAGAAGTGTCCAACGTTACCGGGTCAGGTTGTCCCGCACGCGGGACAACCTGACCCCTCCTCCTAAGGCCCTGCCGGTCCAAACATCCAACTCCCACACGAATAATTGCCCTCTCACCCAGAACGGCACGTGCCCTGCTCAAGAAAGGGAGTGACGACTCCTCACCCAGGAGGTTCCGTGCGTAACCATGCGCTTATCGGCGTACTCCTCGTGCCCGCTGCCTTGGCACTTCCCCCGTCCGCGGACGGTCAGGCATTCACGGCGCTGTCGGCCAACCTCTCCTTCGGGCTCTTCGATGGAGTCCGCATCGGGCTGACCCACCGCGCAGGCTACCTGGGCTATGACGACTACTGCTGGGATGAAGCCTGGAACCGGCGCTGGAACCGGGACCGCCTCGGGTGGGACGGCTACAGCTCGCCGAGCTACCACCATCTCAGCTTCTATCACGACTGCGTGAACGGCGGACTGACCTACGCATACCAACGCTTGCAGCGGCGCTCAATCCGAGCCTTCCAACCCTATCGGTCTCTCAGCAGAGCGGTCCTCTCCGTCATAGTACGCGACCCCTTCCGGCGGCCACGGGACCGCTATCGGGCCTACGACCGCTCCCGTCGGGTGGTGGTCACCGGACTGCGCTCCCCTCGGGCCGAGCCCCGCTTCAGGGTGGATTCGCGCAGATCCCGCTACACTGCGCCACGCTCGGGCCGCCTGGGTGTAGCGGCTCGTCCAGGTGAAAGGCGGCGACCGACCGAGATGCTCGGTCGCAGAGGAGGTCCGGCGGACCGCCGTGGGGAGGGTACGACCGCGGCACGGACGACGCGAAGGTCGGAACGACCGTCAGGCCCTTCCGCTCGAGGGCGCCAGCAGGCCCCGCGGACACGAGTGTCCGGCGACTTCCGCAGCAGCAGGAGGGTAGGAGCGGCGGTCACACCCGACCGGAGTCGCGTAGGGAGGACGGCGTCAGCGCCAAGGCGGGATCCGGTGGCCCAGCGGCCCACGCCCAATGGGCGTGGACAGGCAGCTAGGCGCGCGTCCGCCCGTCCTGGAACTGGAGGCAGAGGGGAGCGCCGCGCGAGTGCGCCCGTGGCCCGCCGCTTGGCCAGGCGCTAGCGATCTACTCGTCCAGAAACGACACCACTTCGGTGACCCAGGCCGCCGGAGCCTCCAGGTGCACGGTGTGGCCCGCGCCCGGTACCACCACGTGCCGGGCGCCCGGAATCTGGAGCACCATGCGCCGCGCGATCTCGCCGTACTTGGGGTCCCCAGATCCCGTAACCATGAGCGCGGGTGCGTGCACGGTGTGGAGCTGCCCCCAGAACGAGGGCTGGCTGCCGACCCCGAGGGCCCTCAGCCAGGCTGCCAGTGGACCCGGGCGATTGGCGCGTCGCACCGCTATGAACGCCTCGCGCACTGCTGGGTCCAGAGACCCCCTGCCCGCGAAGAGAGGACCCCGCTCCCATGCCTCGACCCAGGAATCCACGCCCTCCTCCACTATCCTCAGGGCCAGCATCTCATCGCGACCGCGACGCACGCGCCGTTCACGATCGCCGGCGAGCCCTGGCGAAGCACTCTCGAGCACCATCCGCTCGACGCGTTCGGGCCTGAGCAGGGCGGCGGCCAGCGTGAGCCGGCCCCCCATCGAGTATCCCACCCACGGGCACGAGCCCACGTCGGCAGCGTCCATGACCCGCTCGAGATCGTCGAGGACAGGCTCGAGGCCCAAGCGCGCGGGACCCACCGGATCCTCGCTCGCTCCGTGCCCGAGCAGGTCCACGGCCAGTGTGCGGTGGTGTCGTGCGAGCCCTGCCAGTGCAGCCTCTCCCCACGCCTTGCTCGAGCCCCCGAAACCGTGTACGAGCATCACCGGAGTCCCTTCCCCACTTTCCGACAGCTCGAGGTTCAGTCCGTCGCGGGACCTCACCCTCACGGGGAAACGGGAGCTTCTTCGATGGTAGCCTGGACGATCTTGGTCAGCTCCGGGAACTCCTCCGCGAGGTACTCGTTCCCCCTGAACGCGGCCTGTCCCGGATTGGGTCCATCCCCTTGGGGGGCCAACTCGCCGTAACCGCCGTAGAACGCGTCGGTCACCTCCATGCCCTCCACCACCTCGCCGAACGGGGCGAACCCCTGAGCATCGAGAGCGCTGTTATCCTGGCGGTTGAGAAAGACCTGGGTCGCGCGCGTGTTGAGCCCCGCGTGGGCAAACGTGACCCGCCCCCGCGTGTTCGACTGGGTGACCGGATCGTCCCCGATGTACCTCCGCAACCAGAAGTTGTTGATGCGCGGATCGGGGTAGAACCCGAACTGCGCGAGGCCGCGCGTTACGCGGTGCACGTATACACTGTCGTAATAGCCCGCCTTGACGAGGTTGTAGAAGCGGTCGGCACCACGCGGTGACCAGTCCCTGTGCACGTCGACCACGAAGACTCCCGCCGTGGTTTCGAAACGGGCACGGAATCGCCCCGGGGAGGTCTCGGTCATCAAGCGCGGATTCAGCAGCGGGGGTGTGGCTACCGCCACGGAGTCGGCGGCGACCGCACCCGCCTCGTCATCCCCCCCCCCGCCACAGCCGACCAAAGCGACGGCCATAGTGAACCCGATCGAATACCTCATCGTCCCTCCTGCGTGACTGGGGTCGTCTCGACCATGCCGTGCCCCATATGAGCCGTCGCGCCGGCTTGCCCTACTGCCCCTGTCAGTGAACACTAAGGGAGTCCGGTACCGCAGGGCCACCGAGAACTCCCTGTCACCCTGGCGCCTCGACACCGAGCTGGCCATTTTTCTAGTTTGGCACGGTCGATAGACATCCTTCGGACGCTGACGAGGATACCGAAGATGGTGCAGGAGCAGTGCCAGGATCGACGCACGATTCGGCGGCGGAGTCCATCCGAACACTGGAATGATGTCGAACGTCGCATCCTGGTGGAACAGCGCCATGGTGTGGGCCGCCGCGTCCAAAACCGGCGGATCTCCGAGATCTTGGTGCTGGTCGAGCGTCGCGGCACTTTGCACCGCCGCACCAGTGAGCAGCGCCGGTCGGGAGTCACCCGTCGCGATTCCCTGCGGCGAAACGGCTACGAACGGAGGGAAAGCCATCAGGAGGAGGGCACGCGCGGAACCTGCGCGGAGGATCCGGCGACCCGAAACTGAGCCGCGTCTCTGAGGCGACGGCCATGGCTTGATACGGCGGCATCACCTTTCTCGGCGCATCCCTCCTCTTCCTCGTGCAACCGCTCTTCGCCAGGGAGATCCTACCCTGGTTCGGAGGAGCCCAATCGGTCTGGACCACCTCCTTGGTGTGTTTCCAAGTGCTCCTCCTGGGCGGGTACCTGTATGCCCACCTGGGACGGCGCCTCGGAATTCTCCTACAGGCCGTCCTGCACGGTGCACTCCTCCTGTTCAGCCTCGCGCTGCTTCCGGTCGTAGCCGAGCCGACCTGGAAGCCCACGGGGGCGGAATCCCCGAGTTGGCGGCTGACGGTCTTGCTCGTGACAGCGGTAGGGGGACCGTATCTGCTCCTCGCCAGGACCGCGCCGCTCCTGCACCACTGGTTCGGTCGGCAGCGGCTAGGCCGGTCACCCTATCCTCTCTACGCCGTGTCCAACGTCGGATCGCTCCTCGCCCTCTTGGCCTATCCCACGTTGGTCGAGCCGCTCCTTCCCGTGAGCAGGCAGGCCACCCTGTGGTCAGCTTCCTACGCAGCGTTCGTCATCGCCTGCTCCTGGCTGGCAATGGGGGTGGCGCGGGCGGAAGCCGATGCATCCCCGACCCCAAGCACCGGCAGCGACAGACCCCGGGTCCCCTCCCCTTCCGGCGCCGATGTCGGCCTCTGGCTCGCCCTGTCCGCCTGCGGATCGGGGCTCCTGATATCCCTCACGAACCATATCACGATGGACATGGCGGTGGTGCCGTTCTTGTGGGTCCTCCCCCTGTCGCTCTACCTCCTCACCTTCGTGTTCGCCTTCGCTGGTCTCTACCGACGCTCCCTATGGGGGTCACTGCTGGTGCTCGGCCTCGGCGCTATGGCGCTTCTTTGGAACTGGGGCTTCGCCCTCCCCTTCGCGGTGCAGTTCGTGGGCAGCGCCGCCGTGCTCTTCACCGCCTGCATGGTGTGCCACGGGGAGTTGGCCCGGTCGGCACCCGGAGCGCCCCACCTCACGACCTTCTACCTGACCATTGCCGCGGGCGGAGCCCTGGGAGGCCTTCTGGTCGCTCTGCTGGCGCCCGCGGTGTTCACCGATTTCTGGGATCTGCCCCTATTCCTGCTCTCGAGCTACGCCCTGCTGGTCGTGGTCGTTCACCGGGATCGAGGGTCTGTTCTCGAAGCCGTCAGCCGGCCCCTGAGCTGGGCTGCCTTGGTCTCCGTGCTGATCATCGCCACTGCAGGCTTCGTGCTCCCCACGGTGCGGCGGGACCGGGGCACGGTTGCCACCGCTCACAATTTCTACGGTGTGCTCCGCGTACAGGACGCTCCGCCGGGGATGATGATGTCCCAGCGCGTGCTCCTGGTCGGAAGAATCTTCCACGGCGGCCAGTTCCTCGACCCGGGGAGAGCACGGGAGGCAACCGCGTACTTCACGGCCGGCAGCGGCGTGGAAATGGCCATTCGCCGCCATCCCCGCAGGCTCGCCGGGGAAAACCTCCTGATCGGGGTCATCGGGCTCGGGGTGGGAACCATCGCCGCTTGGGGTGAGCGCGGCGACAGCATCCGCTTTTACGAGATCACCCCGACCGTTGAGACCTTCGCGCGACTCCACTTCAGCTTTCTCGCCGACAGCGAGGCGAACGTGGCCGTTGTGCTGGGGGACGGTCGGCTCTCTCCGGAACGTGAGGCGGCAGACCCTTAGAACCAGCGCCGCTTCGACGTACTCGTGGTAGACGCCTTTTCAGGAGACGCCGTGCCGGTTCACCTACTCACGCTGGAGAGCGCCGACATCTACTTGAGAGCGCTCGCCCAAGACGGTGTCCTAGCGTTTCAGGTCACCAACCGTCACCTCGATCTGGCTCCCTGACGTGACCCCCTGAAACGAGACCGGTGCGGATGTTAGGATCCGGCATCTTGGTCGCAGCTACAGGGAGGTCAACAATGGGCAGGAGACGGCACACGCCGGAGCAGATCATCACGGCACTG
>Ga0310121_10005756_pt1 | contig 10566 bp, 11 predicted proteins | sample CB27_Tmax_986_MG_FD_203504 | JGI IMG/M metagenome (GOLD analysis project Ga0310121, IMG submission 203504) | Marine microbial communities from Western Arctic Ocean, Canada - CB27_Tmax_986 | ecosystem: Environmental > Aquatic > Marine > Oceanic | place: Canada: Western Arctic Ocean | collected... | reverse complement strand
GGGGCGCCCGATCACCGCAGAAACAGTTAAACGCCCTGCCAACTGGAAGGAACAATGGGCAAGCAAGCGACAAAATAGTGAAACTTTGGCTTTGGTGGCGTAACAATTGTGAGTTGCGGCACTAGCCACTGGTTCCCCAGCGTCGGAACATGTCGATTTCACCACCGAAATTCGTCCGCTTCTCTCCGACAACTGCTTTCAATGCCACGGGCCTGACACCGACTCGCGTGAAAGTAATCTGCGCTTAGACGATCCAGCGGCCGCGTCGGTTGATCTGGGCGGCTATCGTGCGATCGTGCCCGAGCGACCCGGCGAGAGTGAATTGGTCAGCCGGATAACCAGTCAAGATACGGATCGGCGGATGCCACCGCCGCAGTCTGGAAAGCGGCTAACACCAGCGCAAATCGACAAGATCCCTCGCTGGATCGAACAGGGGCGTCCTGGGATCAACACTGGGCGTACGCGCCACCTCAGCGGTCGGGCCTGCCACCAGTCCGACGAATTGATTGGGCTGTCAATTGGGTGGACCACTTCATCCTCTCTCGACTGGAACGCGAAGGGCTGGAGCCGTCACCTGACGCTGATCGAGTCACGCTCATTCGCCGACTCAGCTTCGATTTAACTGGATTGCCACCCACGATCGAACAGGTGCAAGAGTTCCTTGAGGACCGGAGCGCCCAGGCCCATGAGCGTTTGGTCGATCGACTTCTTGGCTCGGAAGGTTACGGCGAACGGATGGCGGTCTATTGGTTGGATCTGGTCCGATACGCCGACAGCGTGGGTTATCACGGTGACCAGGAGCACTCCATCTCTCCCTACCGCGACTACGTGACCGATGCCTTCAATGAGAATCTGCCATTCGATCAATTCACGCGCGAACAGTTGGCTGGCGATCTGCTCACCGATTCCGGCACCGATCAGAAAATCGCCTCGAGCTACAACCGATTGCTGCAAACATCTCACGAAGGTGGCGTCCAACCCAGGGAATATTTGGCCATGTACGCGGCGGACCGCGTACGCAACGTCTCATCCGTCTGGATGGCGGCGACCATGGGATGCTGCCAGTGTCATGACCACAAATTTGACCCGTTAACGATGAAGGACTTCTATTCGATGCAAGCCTTCTTCTCGGACATCGACGAAGACCACCATCTAGTCGGCAAAGACAAATCAGGCCTCAATGGCAATCCGACAAGACGCGATCCGCAGCTCAAAGTTCTCACGAAACGGGAGCGGGGCGAATTGAACGCGTTGGCCGTTGAGATCGATCGTTTGGAACAGGAACTGGATCAGCTCTCCAGTGTTGACGACGAGAAACACAGCCAAATCAAGGCGCGCATTTCCGCAGCTCAATCGCGGCGGGACGCTATCGAGGGAAATGCGCGTTCGACGATGATTACGGTTTCGGTCGAGCCACGTACGATTCGGATCCTTCCGCGTGGCAATTGGCTCGATGAGAGCGGGCCGATCGTCGATCCCGCCGTCCCGGCGACGTTGGGGCAAATCAATGTCGACGGCCGACGCCTCAACCGACTGGACCTGGCCAATTGGCTGACGGACGCACATTCAGGTGTCGGCGGCCTTACCGCGCGGGTGATGGTGAATCGTTTGTGGTACTTGCTCTTCGGTCGTGGGATTGCCAATGATCTGGCGGATTTTAGCGGCCAAGGGGAACCTCCGATACATCCTCGGCTATTGGATCATCTGGCGTTAGAGCTTGTGGAAAGTGGCTGGGACGTGAAGCGATTGCTCAAGCAACTGGCAATGAGTCGCGCTTATCGCCAGTCCTCTCTGGAGCCACCCGAGCTTGTCGAGCGGGATCCGTACAACCAGCTCTTTGCGCGGCAGTCACGCTTTCGTTTGCCAGCGGAAATGATTCGCGACAATGCACTGGCCGTCAGTGGATTGCTGGTCCAACAAACTGGGGGCGGGAGCGTTCGACCTTATCAACCAGCGGGTTACTATCGCCACCTCAACTTTCCCCAGCGAACCTACGAACACCAAACCGACGAAGGGCAATGGCGCCGTGGAGTCTATGTTCATTGGCAAAGACAGTTCCTTCACCCCATGCTGCGTGCGTTTGATGCACCTCGGCGCGAAGAGTGCACGGCCCAACGTCCACAATCGAACACGCCGATCGCCGTGCTCACCTTGCTGAACGATCCAACGTTTTCCGAAGCGGCGAGAGTTTTTGCCGATCGCATTCTACGCAAAGGCGGGGAGACGACCGATACGAGGCTCGACTACGCTTTTCGGCTGGCGGTCTCGAGACCACCTGATCCGGAAGAGCGGCGGCTGTTGAAGGAGTTGTTTGCTGCTGATTTGTCAGAATTCAGGAGCCATCCAGAGGCGGCATCCAAAGTCGTTTCGATTGGGCAAGCGCCCCTCTCGCAGGAACTTGACGGGCCGCTATCGGCCGCGTGGGCTGGCGTGGCCCGGGCGTTGTTGAGCACCAACGAGACCACGACAAGGAATTGATTCGACATGACAAAAGGTCACGAATTGGAAATCCAAAGCCATCGGCGGACGTTTCTGACCGGTGGAATTGGCGTCGGCTCACTGGCGTTGGCGTCTCTCCTGGGTCGCCAGGCAAATGGAGAACTTGCAACCGGTGTGCCCTTTTCTCATTCCGCGACACCCCATTTCCCCGCCAAGGCCAAACGTGTCATTTTTCTCTGCATGGCGGGCTGACCGTCCCATTTGGAGACCTTCGACTTCAAGCCGAAACTGGTCGAGATGCATGGCCAGTCGATGCCGACGTCCTTTACACAAGGACAACCCATTTCCCAACTGCAAAACCAAGAGCTGAAGTGCCAACAGCCACTGACACGGTTTCGTCAGCATGGTGCTAGCGGCCAATGGATCAGCGACTTTCTACCGTGGCATGCGAAGATGGCGGACGACATTTGCATCATACGCTCGATGCAAACGGAGCAGATCAATCACGATCCCGCGCACACGTTCATGAACACGGGCACCGCGATCAATGGCCGGCCTTCGATGGGCGCGTGGATCAACTATGGTCTGGGGACCGAGTCTGACAACTTGCCCGGTTTTGTGGTCATGACCAGCGTTGGTGGCCGCAATCCCCAGCCGATTGCGTCACGTCAATGGGCATCCGGGTTTCTCCCCAGCCGCTTTCAGGGGGTTGAGTTTCAGTCGACCGGAGATCCCGTCTATTATCTCCGCAATCCGGATGGCGTCAGTCCGAACGGCCAGCAACGATTGGTGCAAACGATTCGGGGATTGGATCAGCTGCGGAACCAAACGGTCCGCAGTGCGGAGATCGAGACGCGGATCACCGCACTTGAGATGGCCTTTCGCATGCAGACCTCCATCCCGGATTTGATGGACGTTTCCGACGAGCCAAGACAGATACTGGAGATGTATGGAGCCCAACCTGGGGACGGCTCGTTCGCCAGCAACTGTTTACTGGCCCGTCGATTGGCCGAACGCGGTGTTCGCTTCATTCATCTCTATCATCGTGGCTGGGACCACCATGGCGATCTCGTCCGCTATATGAACACCTGTTGCGAGTTGACGGACAAACCGACGTGGGCGCTCATCAACGACTTGAAACAGCGTGGCATGCTGGACGATACATTGGTGGTCTGGGGCGGTGAGTTTGGACGGACGCCGATGGCGCAAGGGAATAAGGGCGACGTCGGCCGTGACCACCACATGAAAGGGTTTTCCATGTGGATGGCCGGAGGAGGTACTCGCGGAGGCATCACCTACGGCGCCACCGATGAACTCGGTTATAGCTCGCAAGAGAACATCGTGCACGTTCGTGATCTCCATGCGACCATGCTTCATTTATTGGGTATTCAACACGAACGTTTCAGCGTGCCTTTCCAGGGGCTTGACATGCGGTTGACCGGTGTGGAACCGGCGCGGGTGGTTGAGGATGTGATCGGCTGAGCAAGCACGGGCGCGAACTTGTATTCGATTTGCCGTGCTGATACCCATCCTACATCCGCGTCTGTCCGGTGCCGGACCCTTTTTAGCCCTGGAACAACGGTAGTCCCAACATCGCTTGGATCATTGTGGCTGCCATGGCCCCGGCGTAGACGACAAACGAGATCGCCAAAGCACGCTTCGCACGTGAATCCGTGAATCCATCCCATCTTGCTAAGGCGAAACCCATCAGAGGAAAAATCTGCTTGCCGTGCAAACCCAGAAAATGGGCGATGCGGAGATCACCCGCGATCGTACTCCATTGGACCACCGGCATCCCTGGCCCTCCATCAGGAGCTCCGATCGTGTGGGCGTTGGCGATGATCATGGCGGCTCCAGGGACGGTTCCCAACAAGAAAGCGATCAGCCCCAACTGAACTCCGCGGGTCAGCAAGATTGGAGAGGAACGAGGAGGATGTACCAACATGCGCGTGAGCACTACGCCAAGGCACAACACTTGCGCGAGCACGCTCATTCCCATTCCGACGAACATGGCCGAATCAAAAAGCGTGGACCAATTGAAGTGCGAGCCACCCCTCTGCCGGCTTGCACGGTGATCACAAACATTTCGATCGACGTGGTGACAACATTTACCCACGTCGCTGCCGACAGGAATCGGCCTCGCTCGCCCGTCAACGGCATCAGGATCAACGCCAACGTCCAATTGTACATCCAGAACGAAAAGGCGAACTTCATCGGCTTCAGCCACACGTTGGCGTCGCCAAGGGTGCGGTCGTCGACGGCCAGGAGCCCAACCATGACCGTTCCGGCGACCAAACAGGCCGTCCCGATCCGAACCAATGGCTTAATGCGGCGATCCACACTTAGTAATGAGGTGTTCATCTTAGGTCCCCTCCGCTTCGATGTTGGTTGCGTGAACGATCGAATCCCGACCGACGAATCCACGACGGATGCAGAAATACGCGACGAATCCAGCCGGACCGAACAGGAGTGTTAGAACCAGGCAAGGCACCACGAATCGGTGTGGAATGTTGTTTCGTTGGGAATCTCGGACTTGCCAGCTGCCGATGAAGAGTTCGAATGCCAAGTAGTGTGTCCAACCGGCTAATAGCATCCAGCGATTTGCGAACAGCTGAGCCACTCCGTCGAGGGTCGAAAAACTGCCGTTCCAATCGGGAATCACGTTGGCGACGAGGGCGATATAGACCATTCCCAACCCAGCGGGGACGATGTGTTGCCCCAGCAAATAAGGCCCTTTTTTTCAAATCGGGGTGCAAATGAGCATCCCCCAAATCGGCAATACGGCCAGATTGACAAGCTGGAATATCGAATCAGCACTCATCGGAGCCATCCCCCGTAAAGAACCACTGAGCCACCTTGGTGACCCGTGACATTCGCGGATGGAATGACGGCCAATCCACCCCTCATGTTCAAAAGCGAATTAGGGTGGCGTTTGTTACGAATAATCGATGCGATAGAGCGTAACACTGGCGGCGTGTCGTCGCTTGGATCGTAAGCAGCGACCGCTCGGTCGCTCGGTTGCTCGGTTGCTCGGTTGCTCGGTTGCACAATCCGATTTTCAACGCAAGGGGACCAGTCATGTTACGACAACGCTGTACGATTTGGGCCGTGCTATTCGCTACAACTGGATTGGTCGGTTCCACACAAGCTGGCAGTGCTTATTTGACACTCACCATAAACGTCGATGCGAGCCGTACGACGGCCGAGGAATGGTATGAGCCAATTCGAACCGAACTGATGGCTGCGGGAAACTGCAAGATCATCGAAGAGAACACGGACAGCCAATTCACGGCGTCGACGCGGACCCCACTTGGTTTGGAAACCTATGTTATGGACGTCGAGATGGAACGGGAAGCCGGCAAGACAATCTACACGTACACAATGAAAGAGAGTCTGCAGGGCCAACTTGCCAATCAAAAGATACGATTGACGTTTACGGAAACGGCCAACGGCACCGAGGTAACGGTGGAGATGTATACGAAGGTGGATAGCAAACTAGCACCCTCGTTTATTGTTAAGCAGGTTGTTCAGTCCTGCCTCGACGGAATCGAATCGTTCATCATCGAGAACGCCCCAACCGGCGACCGCGCCGGTGACCGATAAGACTATCAGTGGTTGATGCGTTCGGTCAAAACGGCGGTTCCTCGTCTTCGTCACCGTCGCCTATGTCCAACTGCTTGGCAACGTTCTCCAGCGTTGCCAATTTTTCGTCCATGCTTGCAATGGCGGCTTGAGGTTCGACGAGCGAGGCGTTGACTTCGGCCAATGTACCGTCCATCTGTCCGATGGAACCGTTCATATCTTGCAGGCCTGAGTTGGTCGTGTGCAACGTTTGGTCGAGACCGTGCAAGGTGCCGTCCAAACCATGCAATGAAGTATCGACTCGTTGCAAGGTACAATTCGTGCGGGCCAGCCCACAATTCAGCTGATCCAGGCGTCCCATCATTCCGCATCCGGTTGAGAGGATCAACGACGCTGTCAGGAGCCAGATGCCGATTCGTCTCACCACCATCCCGAGAATCCTTTCCGAGAGTTGCAGAAGGTTTGTCGGTGGCACACACCGCCCCCTTACCATTGTCGGTTCGATCCGCACCGCTCCTATCAACAAAAACAGACATAGCGAATCGTGGGGACATGGGGCCGGATCGGATTGTAGCGGTTCCGAAGAGATTGCGAGTGAGACTCGCCGGTCGGCCAAGCTGTTGCCGCTGGGAGCGGAACTCCCACGCGGGCATACGGCTTTTGAAGTTGCGCTAGGTTCGATTTTCTCGGAAAATGGTAACCCGACGCGTAAGCGAGGGACGCAATGAACACGCGTATTTCAATCGCTTACGCGTCGGGCTACCAATGAGCACAACTTCAAAGCACCGGGCTTGTCATCAAAAACAGCCGCTACCATGGGAATTGGTAAGAAACATCCTGTACGTTTCTTGAAATCCGAAGCACGAAATCCGAAACAAATACGAATGACAAAAATTCAAATGTTCCAAACGTCGAAGGCGCGAGAAACACCGTGATTTTAGAGGTTATGAACTCTCAAGGTTTGAATCGGTTTCGGTTTTCACTATTTGGATTTCGAGACTTCGCCCCGTTGAAACGGACAGGTTGTTTCTTAGCACCGCCATAGTCTCGCTCGCGCATTGAAGTCCAGTCGCGTGACAGCTAAACTCACCAAAGCCCGGATGATGCTCCAGCAACCACAACCACCGAGGCGCAAGCGTGTGCAAGATGAACAGCTCCCAGCCCCCATGGTTTGTCGCATCGGCCGGTGCCTGTTGGAGAATGCCGATTTTGTCATTCGTTCTAACTGCGTGGGTTGGGCCATCGTTCGCCTACCCAGTGGAGGAGTTCCAACACCCGCGGCTCTTCTTTGTCGCCGAAGAGCTTGACCAACTACAGCAGAAGCGCGAGACGAACCTCGGCCAACGCATCTGGTCGAATGTCGTCGAATCCGCCCGGTGGTGCAGCCAGCAAACGCCCCGTCAGGAGTGGATTCCCACGCTGGACGATGACCCCCAGTATGAAAACCTCTACGATCGATTCTACGCCGCCATGCACGATACGGCCATCGTCGAGCACTTGGCGCTAACATCGCTGCTTTCGGGTCAGGCGGATGAAGAGTTTTTCCCAGCGGCACGGGATTGGGCCCTGGCGGCGGCCAAGGCCTGGCGGCACGAAGCCGACAACCCACCCGACGCCAGCAAGGCGTATGCGGTGTTGCGGGTTATGAAGGCGCTGGCCGTTGCCTACGACTCACTCTACAACCGATTGGACGAGAGCCAGCGTGCCGAGATCCGTGACGCTGTCGTTTCGGTCGGCCAATCCTATTATGTTTTCTTTCAAGAGGCCTCGACGGCGGGCGAAGGTTACAACAAACATCACGGGAGCGTTGACGCCCCGCCGTTGGGAATCATGGGTCTGGCGCTGTTGGGCGACGCTCCCGAGGCTCAAGGATGGGTGGACATCGCCGTCGACAAACATGTGGATTACCTATTATCCCATGCGCTCACGCCCAGCGGCACGAATGAGCAATCGTCGAACTTCTGGGCGTCCACGATGCAGTATCGCATTTGCTTCTTGGAGGCGCTGCGTCGAGTGACGGGACGCGAATTGGCGAAGGAGTTTCCCCGCTGCTATCCGGGTCGCATCGCCATGGCGGCGATCGCCGCGGGACAATCGGCCGACATTGAGTTCAACGAGGACAACCGCGCGGTGCTTTTCGGGCCTTCTTATGGTCAGATCAACTATTGGTCACCCGTGTTGACGTTCCTGGCCGGCGCGCAGCAGCGGCCCCTCTATCAGCATCTGGCGATGTGGGATAAGTCACTGGGATCCATCCAACGCACACGATACATCACACCGCAAATGAAGGAGGAGCTCTTGTTCTGTTGGGGGCCGTATTCTTACATCTGGTACGACCCGTCCGTGAAACCTGACATCGAGCCGCATATGCCACTGTCCTTTTTGTTTCCCGAATCGGAAGTCAATGAGGCCTACATGCGCGACTCATATCAACCCGGTGGAATTGTAGTCGGCATGAAAAAGGGTGGGATCATTGTTCACGCGGGTGGACGTCCGGTGTTGATCGATCAGCTCGGCGTGGCGGATATCAACAATGTCAAGCAAAGCGTTAACGATCTGATGGTCGCCGACAATGGCAGCGAAGCGATGATTCGATGCGTGGGACCGGAGTTCGCCACGTTGAAAGAACAACAAATCGTGCTCATTCGACCAGGCCGATTGACAATCACTCGCGAGGTGACCGAGTCGTTAAGCTGGACTTATCATGGAGATCCCCGGCGAGAAGAGAATTCATTGGTCTGGCCGGACGGCACCCGTCTCACCCTGGATCGAGGATGGATCGCCGAAATTGAGAAAGATGCCCACCGTGACGCCAAAGCGCATTACGCTGGGATGCAATACGCGGATCCACACCCATTTAGCTACCCAGTGCTGACCGCGAAGCCTGAGGATGGAAAAATGGTGCTGAGGATTGAACTCCCCGCGGATTCACAACGAACCGGCGCCCGCCAAGAAGAGTACGATGGAACGGACGTTGGTTTACTAAGGTGATTCGGCGACGAGTACCGTTGTAAGTGTGACTGAAACACAAATCTGTTTTTTGCCTTTCACTTTTGAAGCCAACAGACTTCGGCCGTGAACAACTTAGACTCGAGGTGATCGATGCATACAATTCCCGCCGCTTCTCGCCCCATCATCCAACTGGCTTTCGTCGCTCTACTGATTTCCACGGCCTCGATCATACGATCCGTGGATGGTGTGGAGCCGCCGTCGCGCCAGTACCAAAACCGGCTGACCTTGCTCACCGACCCGCAACCTCTCCTGGCCGATTATCCAGACTTTGTCCAACCGGTGATCGAACGAACGCGTTACGAGGCCCCCACTTTGGTGGACGACCCTGGCGCCGATTTGCACGTGCGAGCTTGGCGTTTTTCCTATAACGCGCGGGGCATCATCGAAATGCCCAACAACCTACGGGCTGACCAGACTGCGGTGATTGTGGTGCACCCCTGGGGCATTGACGATGGGCAAGGTTGGCGGACACCGGAACCGGCGGGCGTGGCGGATTTTTGTACGCCCGAGAAGAACCACTTGGCGGGTCGGCACACCAGTCTCGTGATCAATCCTTTGCTCAAACAAATGCGGCCTTACGTGTCGCTGGTCATGTGCAGCTTGCGCGGAGGTGAATACCCGGTCCACAAGAAGATCTATCGCTCCATCCGCGGGACGCCTACTGAAGAGGAGCGAGAAGAGGGTTGGCGGGAATTGTCCGAGATTCTCAACAGCTTCGATTACTCGGGGGACCCACTGCCAGAATCCTTCGAAATATCGACCGACCTTCCCGTTGCTGATTACTTCAAACAGTTTGCCGGGCTCCAACCTGGTGACAAGTACAACAACAAAGGCTTCTGGGAGATGCCCATTCCAGTTTGCGGGGACATTGACGTTGAGCCCAACGATGTGGTCATCTACGACGAAGATGGTTATCCACCACTGCGTGACTTCCTGAAGCAGAATGGGGTGCGGCACATCTTGTTAACGGGCTATGCCACGGACATGTGTTTCTGCCTGACAACGGCGGGCTACAAGAATCTCTCAAAGGACTTCAACGTGTTCTTGGTCGGCGACGCGACCTTGGCCACTTTCCCAGCCAACGAAACGCCGCGGTACGCGACCAACGCGCACATCTCGTTTGCATCGATTGACCAGCTGATCACACAGGTCTCCTGGATCAAGCTGGACGCGACAGAGCAAACGGCCCAACGTCGCTAGAAACGCGCTTCACGTCACGTGATCGCTACGACTTCGGTTGCTTAACCGGTGCCTCCGCCGTCGGATTCGCGTCGTGTTAGGCGATAGGCAGATGAGAATTTACCTCCCTTGTCCCCTCTCCCCCGTGGGGCATTGGTATCTACACAAATACTAGATCTGATTTCACCCTCCCTCTGGGAGGGTCGAGCGACAGCGAGGGGAGGGCTGAGGACGCCCAAACGATGACAGCAATCGAATCATGACCAAGAAACCGCCAGACTCATTGACCACGAATCGAGCACGCTCCTTGCGTCGAAACCAGACTCGGTCGGAGGGTTTACCGTGGAGCATCCT
>Ga0310121_10005755_pt1 | contig 10568 bp, 8 predicted proteins | sample CB27_Tmax_986_MG_FD_203504 | JGI IMG/M metagenome (GOLD analysis project Ga0310121, IMG submission 203504) | Marine microbial communities from Western Arctic Ocean, Canada - CB27_Tmax_986 | ecosystem: Environmental > Aquatic > Marine > Oceanic | place: Canada: Western Arctic Ocean | collected... | reverse complement strand
CGGCCCCCGGCCAACCATCACAACATCCTCGCGCAAAAGCTGCGCCGCTTCGATGAACCCAAGCGCTCGACCAACCGTAGAAAGGACGGTCGGCGTCAGAACCACGACATGAGTTCACTAAAATCTCATGAATTTTAGGCGCCATATTGAGACGTGTCAAGATAAAAACCACTTTATAGTGGATAGCCTTTGAGCACTAACCCAACATAACGTGTACGTAGCGCGTCAATCTAGGAAATTTTATTTCTAGTGCTACAGATTCGTCGGCCTGCCTCGCTCTACAATCTAATGCTAGATATGACACCTCCCAACTACAGGCCGACAAAAGAAGAGCGTGGCCATATTGACGAGAAACTCGGCAAACCAGGCTCATTCCCGTACACCCGCGGCATCTACGAGTCCATGTACCAAGGGCGCCTCTGGACAATGCGGCAGTACGCCGGATTTGGTACCGCCGCGGAATCGAACAAGCGCTACCGTTATCTTATTGAGCAAGGAGTAAGCGGTCTCAGCGTTGCCTTCGATCTACCAACTCAAATCGGCTACGACTCTGACCATGAACTTTCGCAAGGCGAGGTCGGACGTGTCGGTGTCGCAATCGACTCCATAGAAGACATGGCACAACTTTTTGAGGGGATTCCGTTAGACCGCGTGTCAACCTCAATGACTATTAACGCGACCGCCATCATTCTCCTCGCTCTATACATTGCTGTCGGTAAACGACAAGGTGTCCCACAGCACGAACTCGCTGGTACCGTCCAAAACGACATCCTCAAGGAATATGTTTCCCGGGGTACCTATATCTATTCCCCCAAAGACTCTCTACGGATCGTTACGGATATCGTCGCGTTCTGTGAACAGAATCTTCCACGATGGCATCCTATTTCTATTAGCGGGTACCACATTCGTGAAGCGGGTTCGACAGCCAGCCAAGAAATCGCATTTACCTTTGCGCACGCAGTCTGTTACGTCGAGGCGGCCTGCGAACGCGGGCTTGATGTCAACTCTTTTGGTAGTCGCTTGTCGTTCTTTTTCAACGCACATAACAATTTTCTTGAAGAAATATCAAAATTTCGTGCCGCACGACGACTCTGGGCCGAACTGATGCGAGACCGTTTTGGCGTGAGTGAACCGCGCGCCCAGCAACTCCGCTTTCACACACAGACAGCCGGGAGCACGCTTACAGCTCAACAACCAGAAAATAATATCGTCCGTGTCGCACTTCAAGCATTGTCAGCAGTGCTTGGTGGCACCCAATCGCTACATTGCAACGGACGGGATGAAGCTCTGGGGCTACCAACCGAAGAAGCGGCACAAATTGCGCTCCGGACGCAACAGATCATTGCTCACGAAACTGGTATTACGGACACCACAGATCCCGTCGGAGGAGCCTGGGCTGTAGAACAGCTAACTGACAAAATCGAAGCTGATGCAAAAGAACTCCTTGAAGAAATAGAAAGCCGTGGCGGTGCATTGACAGCCGTAGAAACTGGGTTTATTCAAGAAGCTATTCAGGAATCCGCCTATCAAGCCCAACGAGCCATCGACTCAAATGAGTCTGTGGTAGTCGGAGTTAATCGGTTTGCTTCGGAAAACGATGCTCCCATCGAAACACAACGGATAGACCCAACAATCGAACTAGAACAGACCAATCGAGTCTCAGAACTCCGCGCATCTCGGGAATCAACAGTAGTCGATGCTACACTGGCGATAGTTGAACAAGTGGCTCGTAAAGAGAACAACCTTCTCCCCCCAATCATCGCTGCCGTAGAAGCTAGAGCGACCGTAGGCGAGATCGCTGACACGCTACGAAAGGTATTTGGCGAGTACCGAGAAATTGCCTAGTCGAATACCGTTACAGGATGGTTCACCATGTCGCTTGCAACAAGACCGTCTCGAAGAGAAATAATGCGGTGCGCGTGCGAAGCAACATCGGACTCATGTGTGATCAACACAATGGTATTGCCTTCGTAATGAAGGCGACTAAATACGGCCATCAGTTCGACCCCTGTCTTTGAATCCACATTGCCAGTTGGTTCATCGGCAAGAATAATCGACGGCTTGTTAACCAATGCACGTGCGATCGCAACGCGTTGCCGCTGCCCACCAGACAGTTCATTGGGACGGTGCTCGATGCGGTCCCCCAGCTCAACCAAACCTAGTGCCTCAATAGCTCGCACTTTCCGTTCTGCCGCCGGCATACCAGAGTAAATCAGCGGAAGTTCCACATTCTGGAGCGCGGACGCCCTCGGCAACAGATTAAACGTCTGAAACACAAACCCGATCTCTTTGTTTCGGATGCGTGCGAGCGCATCGTCCTCCATCTGACTCACATCATGGCCATTCAGCAGATAGGTGCCCACCGATGGCGTGTCAAGACAACCAATAAGATTCATTAGCGTTGACTTGCCAGACCCTGAAGGCCCCATAATAGCGACGAATTCGCCACGTTCAATATCAACGGACAGTCCCTGAAGAGCATGCACTAACTCGGAACCCATCTTGTAGGTTTTCCAGAGCTCACGGGTTTGGATCAGTGCCATCGGTTAGTGCTTAAATTCCTCGAACTCTTCCCAGCAAGGCAACCAGACGAGCGGCTTTTGGGTGCATTCTGACATCCTTCAGCACCAACCACTGCACCATTCGAAAATGGCTTGTCATGGTAACAAGAGCCATCAGCTGCTCAGGTCTCTAGGCCTGGCGGCGGAGGAACCAAGTCATCCTTGCTTGTCGATGAGGAAGGCATCTGGCTGCGCAAAAACATGGTTCCGAATAAACCACCGAGAGCGGAAAAAACTGTACCAACCAGTAACATTACTGTAAACCCAAGTAGCACCAACAAAAATGGACTGCTAATCACGCCTACTGCTAACGCTACAACCTCAGGTGGCACCTCGGATGAGGGCGGGAAAATGTCGGCCGGCGTCGGCTGTAATGGCACCAAAACATATTGAATGGGAAGGGACACAAGCAAATAGACACACGCACCGACCAAACCTGAAAGCGCTCCGGCTATCGCACCTGTGTCGAGGCTGAATAGTTCTGCTTGCGATTGGCGAAGAAGGCACACGGCAACGACACCACCACTGATCGGCCAAGCACAACAACAGTTACCGGCTGATACATAAGGTAATGACGACAATACACCGCTGAAGGTCCCACCAAGGAGAATCGCCTGTGTACGACTGGTGAACTTCACCGCGAAACTACTTCAATCCTAACGCCTAGCAAACGCTAATCGTAATACTCCAGACCAAGGTGAGTGATAAGTTCTTCACCACGAAGATGACGTAACGTATTCTTGAGCTTCATCAGTTGGATAAACAAGTCGTGCTCAGGATAAACCGATCGACTATGAATAGGACTCTTGAAATAGAACGACAACCATTCTTGAATGCCACTCATCCCTGCACGCTGAGCAAGATCTAAAAAGAGCGCAACGTCTAAAACGAGTGGCGCGGCCAAGATACTATCTCGACACAGGAAGTTCACCTTAAGTTGCATCGGATAGTCGAGCCAACCAACCAGATCGATGTTGTCCCACCCCTCCTTGTTATCGCCTCTGGGTGGGTAGTAATTGATACGAACGACGTGATGCAAGTCACTGTATAGTGTCGGATAAAGATCGGGTTGGAGAATATGGTCAAGCACAGACTTTTTACTCTCCTCCTTCGTCTTAAACGACTCAGGATCATCAAGCACTTCTCCGTCTCGATTACCTAAAATGTTAGTGGAGTACCACCCTTTAACACCCAACAAGCGAGCCTTCAATCCTGGTGCGATCAACGTCTTCATCAACGTCTGACCAGTTTTGAGATCCTTACCAGCCAAAGGCGACCCAGTCTTGAGGGCAAGCTCTTCAAGAGCCGGCACATCGGCACTCAAATTAGGAGCAGCGTTCGCATACGGTATTCCCTCCTTTATGGCCGCATATGCATAAATCATGCTCGAGGGAATAGCTGGGTCAGACTCTTCAAGTCCTTTTTCAAACGCCTCTAGAGAGGCATGAACCGATGACTCCTCTAGAAAGATCTCCGTACTTCCGCACCAAACGAGAACAAGACGATCAATCTTGTGTTCACTTTTGAATCGCCTAATATCCGCAACGAGCTGCTCCGCTAGCTCACGCTTGTTCTTGGCAGTCTTAACGTTCGGTCCGTCAAGCTTCTTCACATAATGTTGGTCAAACACTGCCGGCCACGGCGAGATCGCCTCAAGCTCCGGCCTAACGTGCTCTAGCAGCTCCGGTTTAAGCACCTCGGCGTTACGCGCTGCTTGATAGCAGTTATCTTCAAATATATCCCACCCGCCAAAAACTAAATCATCCAGCGAAGCAAGCGGGACAAAATCCTTAATTAGCGGTGTACGGCCATCAGTGCGTTTGCCGAGCCTGACCGTCCCCATCTGGGTCAGTGAGCCAGTCGGGGCAGCCAACCCCTTACGAATTGCGACTACACCTGCAATAAAGGTCGTACTGACGGCGCCGAGACCTGCGAGAAGAATACCCAGACGCCCACTGGCGGATGAAATTTCTTTTGAACTTTGCACGGGCGGACACTATATCATGCTTGATTAACTCCTGATTTTAGATGTCTTTATTCAAACTGAGGCGAAGCAGCAATTTAAGGAACCTTGAAGTTTCGATGGTTGGTCTCAAACTTGGCAATAGTTTCCTTTACCTTGGTGGAGCCGATCCCGGGCTCATAACAGCCCTCGCAAAAATAGTCGGCATCAGTGGCGAAGCAAGTGTCGCCGTCGATTCATCAGAGGCAGCTCAGCGTATCACCCAAGCAGCTAAATCGGCGGGACTGCTCGTCAATGTCGAAAACACTCGTTTAGATTCCCTGCCCTACCGGGCGGAATCTTTTGATGTTGTCGTGGTAAACAACCTTTTAGACAAGCTCCGTATGAATGAAAGAGTCCTGTACCTGCAACAAGCCTTGAAAGTACTAAACCCAAAAGGACGACTCGTTGTTATAGAGGCCGCACCACGCGGTGGCTTGGGAGCTCTTCTATCCCAGCGTGCTGCCGATCCAATATATCTGTCATACGGCGGCGCAGAGGCAGCACTTAAAACCGAGGGGTTTCGAGCCATTCGAAGTCTCGGCGAACGTGCTGGAAAGAGCTTTTTCGAGGGAACCAAATAGCACGGGACCCTCGTATGTCAAAGAAAAGAAATGCCGCACCCGTACAGCGATGAACTACGACCGGTTTCAGGACACCGGTGAAACACCGAGCCCTTCACAATCCATAACAGTTTTCGTTTCTGTAGGTTTTTATCCATTTTTAGTTCTCCCGTATCTTGGCAGAAATAATCCAAATCGAGCCCCCGGATGCTACACTCAAAACGCTCGATGCCCACCGCCGAAACCATCTTTCTCATCGATGGCAGCTCACAGATGTACCGCGCGTACCACGCTATTCGAGACTTACATGGACCAGATGGCCAACCAACGAACGCTGTTTACGGGTTTGTCACGATGTTACGGAAGCTCGTCGCTGACCACCAGCCTGCACTCATTGCGGCCGCCTTCGATGTCAAGGGACCGACCTTCAGAAACGGTATTGCGGCCGACTACAAGGCTAATCGGCCTCCAACACCAGATGACCTCATCGCACAAATAGCCTTGATACACGAGGCGTGCGAGGCACTTGGCGTGCCAGTGTTGACTCAAGCTGGTTTTGAAGCGGATGACATCATCGGCACGTTGACAAAAGCTGCGCGCGCGTATGAATACAAGGTCGCAATTGTTACAGGCGATAAGGATTTTTTTCAGCTCGTGGACGAGGGCGTTCGGGTGTTCAATCCTCGCGATCCTGGAACCTGGTACAACTCCGAAGGCGTAAAAAACAAGTTCGGTGTAGCACCAACGCAAGTTGTCGATGTCCTCGCCCTAATGGGAGATGCTGTTGACAATGTAAAAGGTGTCCCCGGCATTGGAGAAAAGGGCGCCAGAGAACTTATCAACGAATATGGCTCTCTCGACACGTTGCTCAGTGATACGCCTCGAATAAACCAGAAACGTTATCGGACAGCACTCGGAAAATACGCGGACGACGCACGCAGGAGTCGAGAACTCGTCCGGATCAGGACTGACGTTCCCGTTCCGTTTGACCCAGCTTCTTTCCGGTATCAGGGACCAACCGTCACGCGCTGTTTCACTCTTTTTTCAGAACTTGGTTTTCGTAGATTACTTGCCGATTACGCACCAAGCGCGGTAACCGTTGAAAAGGATTATGCTGTCATCCGGTCAGAGAGCGAACTCACAACACTGATTGGTAACTTCAGGTCTTCTCACCCCGTCGGCTTAGCTGTATTGCCGAACGAAACTGACCCTATGCGAGCTGATCCCGTTGGAATATCCATCTCCTTAGGTACGCGGCACGCTAGATACATCCCCCTTGGACACCGAGCACTCGATGTCGACAACAACCTGTCGCGCTCTAGTTCACTGAAGCTTTTAGGCAAATCACTAGGTGACTCTAGAGTCGCAAAAGTTGGACACGATATCAAACAGCTTTCTCTGGTCCTAGCCCGCCAGGATATAGAACTCGAAGGAGTGGAGGCTGACACGTTGATCGCTAGCTATCTTCTTAATACAGCTGGCAGTCATGAAATAAGCGCGTTAGCTATCGAACACCTTGGCTACAAGTCCATTTCTACAGAACAAATCGTCGGAAAAGGGGCAAAAGCACTTAGTTTCGCCGATATCCCCCCTGACGCTCTGTGCGAGTTTGCATGCGAATCATCTGATCTACCCCTTCAACTTGCAGGGCGGCTGAACTCGTTACTCGCTAAAGAAGAACTCGACACGCTTTACCGCAGTTTAGAGTTGCCACTCCTACCAGTACTTACCGACCTCGAAAAGGCAGGAGTTCAAATTGACACGGGTGTGCTTGCATTGCAGTCACAATCAGTGCAGGAAAAGCTCGACAAATACCAAAAAGAGATCTATTTGCTCGCCGGAGAGGAGTTCAATATTAACTCGCCCAAACAGCTCTCGGTCATCCTGTTTGATAAACTCCAACTGCCCTCTCTCAAGAAAACAGGCAAAACAAAATCGGCTTCAACTTCGGTTAGCGTGCTTCAAGAACTAGCGCTGACACATGAACTTCCAGCAAAAGTACTGGAATGGAGAAGCCTCCAGAAGTTGAAGGGCACCTACATGGATGCTTTACCACAACTTGTTAACCCTGAAACGGGTCGCATTCACACCTCCTTCAATCAGGCGGTTACGGCGACAGGACGTCTCAGTAGCAGTTCACCAAATCTACAAAATATACCGATCAGGACCGAGATAGGCAGAGAAATACGAGCCGCGTTCACAGCGCCACCAGGTATGGTTATTGTTTCCGCCGATTATTCCCAGATCGAACTTCGGGTATTGGCACATCTATCGGAAGATGAAAACCTTATCCGTGCATTTGAGCGAAACGAGGACATCCACGATCAAACTTCATACAAAGTTTTCGGTGTCGACAGCGGTCTAGATAAACACGAGCTACGTCGTCGCGCCAAGATCATCAACTATGCCCTGCTATACGGTAAGACCGCTTTTTCTTTATCAAAAGACATTGGGGTCACGCCGCAAAAAGCACAGGCGTTCATTGATGCATACTTTCAAGGATTCCCTTCTGTTCAATGCTTTATAGAGGACACCCTGCAAATCGGCCGAGAAAAAGGAATTGTTAAGACAATGTTCGGAAGGCGCCGTCGCCTACCAGAACTTACGAGCCATAACGGTCAGCTCAGAAGCCGCGCCGAGCGAGAAGCGGTAAACATGCCAGTCCAAGGCACAGCGGCGGACATTCTAAAGCGCGCAATGATTGATCTTCACGCTGCCTTGCCATCAGACACACGTATGATCCTGACAGTTCATGACGAACTTGTGCTCGAAACGCCTAGCTCACAAGCCGCCGAAGTTAGTGAGCTTGTCCGCGACAGGATGGAAAACGCAGTTCAACTGAAAGTACCGCTTACCGTCGATGTCGGTGTCGGCCAAAACTGGAAAGAAGCAAAGGGCTAATACTTCGTGGTCGCACCAACTATCATCTCGCGTGCTGACCATCCGATCTCCAGAACTCTCATTGACGCTGATGCACTTAAAGTCCTTTATAGACTGCGGAAATACAACCACACCGCATACCTTGTCGGAGGTGGAGTCCGAGACCTCCTACTTAAACGACACCCCAAGGATTTCGACATCGGCACATCGGCGCATCCACAAGAAGTAAAACGAATCTTTCGCAATTGCTGGATTATTGGCCGAAGATTTCGATTAGTACACGTAAAATTCGGACCCAAAACAATTGAGGTCGCCACTTTTCGTAAGCAAGTGCCAACAACACCGAAGCCAGATGAAAGCGCTGGAATAGCCCAAACCGATACTGCAATACAAAAACAAACCCCGGAAGCCATACGTCCGATCCGTCGAGACAATACTTTCGGTACTCCTGAGGAGGATGCGTTCCGAAGAGACTTCACTGTCAACGCACTCTTTTACGACATTTCCACCTTTGCCATAATCGATTACGTAGGTGGCATGCAAGACCTCGCCAACCGGCTGATTCGATGCATTGGCGATCCAGATGAACGCTTTCTCGAAGATCCGGTACGTATGCTTCGTGCAGTGGCATTTGCCGCACGTCTCAATTTTCGTGTTGACGCTCCCATTCGAGATTCGATCACACGCAACCATGCTGAAATAGAACAGGCCGCCCCAGCACGACTAATGGAGGAACTCTTCAAACTGCTGAGGAGTGGCGTTGCCACAAAAACGTTTCGTGGCCTATCAAAAAGCGGATTGCTTCAACACATCGCCCCTGAGGTAGAGGAAAACAAATCAGCACGTCTCTGGCGGTCACTCGATGCCCTCGACAAATACCGAGTCAAATTCACCGAAGCACCGGAAACACTAACAAACGCAGTATTACTTGGAACCCTACTGGCGCCAGTGCAGGAAATCGATCTTACGCCTCGCAAACGAGACGACCGGTCGACCGGGCTGACTCTAGGGCAACTTCCGCTCGCTCGACGTGACGCCGACAAGCTCAAACAAGCCCTCCTTCTCCAAAGCCGTCTCAAAGACTCGTCGCTCTCTCCGAGAGCAGTACGAGGAATCCTGACACGTCCCTGCTTCCCAGACGCTCTGGCCTGGCTCGAAATCCACGGACAGGCGCCAGAAACGGTGAAACGTTGGCATGAACTTGCCGCTAAGGGGCCAAAACCACGTAAAGAAGTTCGGCGGAGGCGACGACGACGACGGCCACAGCATCAGGTTGGCGACGCTTAACCTGTTCCCGCCAATGCTATTCGGCTAACAGTATTCCAGTTACCCTAAAGAACGACAAACCAAAGCCAATTGTTGTTATCAAAATTAGCGCAAGCGAGGTAAACAACACTGCAGAACTTTCCCGACGTTCATCACTGAAACCCATGAGATGAGCGGCCACCCAGCCCCCGACGAATCCACCACCGTGGGCCCAGTTGTTAACGCTTGGCACTATAAAACCAAAGACCCCAAGAATGAGAGCCCACTGCCATAACTGCTTGGTCAGCATCGACGCTCCGGTTTTTCGACCGTAGACGATCAACGAAGCCAATAAACCAAAGATCGCACCGGATGCCCCAATCGTTGGCGCACCGGACATCACATTTGACAACAAAAATCCGGATACTCCAGCAACGTTAAATATTACAAACGTGCGAGCTGAACCATACGCATCACCCGCCGCTGGACCGAGGTTGCGAATCCACATGACGTTGAAAACAATATGTAGCAATCCGCCATGCAAATAGATAGCAGTCAGTAATGTCCACCACCAGCCGAGTTGCCATGCAACACCGCCAGTCATACCTAGTTGATACAGTGCGCGGCCGCCCGGAGAGAGAACCGACAAAAACCCTGAAGTTCTTGTGATTGCTTCTGGTTGTAACAATAGCGCCACAACATACAAAGTCGCAGAGGTAGCAACAATCAAAGTGACAAGGTCGAGACGAACACCAATTAACGAGCGCAACACCGGTGCCCAACCGAACAGTCCCGGCCGCCAAACTCCGCAGAATGGACACGTTCGCTCGTTAATACCAACCAATTGGTTACAGCGAGCACAGACGATTGAACCTTGACTTTGTCGCACGACTACAGAGTAACAGCAAGAAAAAACGATTGCAGAACCCGCTAAACCTCCTGCGGGTTAGCTTCCGCTTCTTCAATCGTTTTGTGAAGCTTGGCAAGGCCAAGTTTTGTTAACAGCCAGATGATGGGCCACGCAGGGTCAACTTCAGACCAGTTACGGGCGACACTGAACTTTGGGCTACGCGGAAAGCCATGGTGATTGTTGTGTAACCCCTCGCCACCTGTAATCAATGCTAGAAGACGAATATTGGTTGCTGTGTTTTTAAAATTTCTGTAGCCGTGATAGTGACAGAGTCCATTAACGGAGGACGACAGTACGAATACATAAATCACCCCATGCAGAGTAGCAGCAAGAACGGCCCAGCCAACACCAATTAACGCGCTAAGCGCCGCTATACCTACAATCGGTCCAACCACACCATGCCCAAA
>Ga0310121_10005751_pt1 | contig 10570 bp, 2 predicted proteins | sample CB27_Tmax_986_MG_FD_203504 | JGI IMG/M metagenome (GOLD analysis project Ga0310121, IMG submission 203504) | Marine microbial communities from Western Arctic Ocean, Canada - CB27_Tmax_986 | ecosystem: Environmental > Aquatic > Marine > Oceanic | place: Canada: Western Arctic Ocean | collected... | reverse complement strand
TTGTATATCATTGTCGGTTCATACCAAGAGTTGTCTATACAATCTCCATTGACATCGAACCCGCCGTCACAAACAGTATCGTATGTAAATAAGTTTTCTGATTGAGCAAATGTTCCAGAAAGGATTCTGTAATAATAGACAGGCTGTGTTTCATCATCGTGAAGTTGTGTAACTTCAGCAACCGCTCCAGACGTTTCGCCATAAACAATACGATTCAACCAAGAAGTATCGGTTGCGGCAAGTTGAACCCATTGCCTTTTTGCAACACTAACTTCACCACCAACTACAGGCGAGCCATTCTTCCAGATATGATTGGCTGACGCCGACATCTGGTTCTGGAGAATTGATTGTATTTGTGTTAATTCTCTGGCTTGAACTGCACGACCAGGATTAAATAAGATTTTTAAAAATCTATCATCTGAATCGTAATCATCATAATATGGAGATGTGTTAAAGTTATATGCCATTCGCTATTTATCCTAAAATATTATTCGTACTTTAATATCCCACCCCAAAAAGGGGAGGGATATACTTTTAACTCTAAAAAATCTTTTTTAGAATTCTACTACGAGTTTCAAATCTTCAATCTGGTCAGAAGCACGAGTAATCGCACGCCTGTTTTCGAGATAGATTAACTGTCCACTATCTGCTTCCAGACTTGTATCGGCATCGGCATAAACAGCCGCTTGGGCTTTTGTTCCACCACCCGCTAGTTCTGGATTACGTAGCAATCCAATCTGTCTAAAGTCATCGTTCTCTGGGAATCCGTCTGAGGTTTCCAATCTAACGTGAATCAGTCCGTGGTGAGTTTTTGCTGTAAAGATAGACTCAACATCTCCAAAATCGGCTTGTTCAGAACCTGCAAGAACGCCAATACCTGAAATAACTGGCATCCAGTCATTTGTAGTCGAGTTAATAATGTCATTCAACTCTAGTTTATAGAGGAATGTCCATACATAGTTGTCAGACGTACTAATATCCTGTGCTACAAGTCCTGCGGCATCTCCTGTGTAGCCAGTTGGCTCTTCAGAAGCACCAGTAGGTAACCAAAGTCCGCCAGTTGTGTTTTCACAAGTTGTTCGTGAAACAGCGGTACCACCGTCATATATGCCGGCAATATAACATTTGCCAGTTGATGGCTCTGCACTACACATATAAACTCGATATTCCGAGTTCATAACTGTAGAATGATATCCTATTTTTGATACGAATGAACGTCCAGGTTCAGCGATTCCAGTAATTCCGTTCGCGGCATCTCCGTCGAAGGCGATAGTGTCTCCACCATCCCAATCGATACGTGGTAGCACCGGGGAAATATCATCGTTCTGTATTCGCTTGGTACCAACAATGTCGGTCCAATACTGACTTTCGTGTTCATCTAGTGGGTCAGGTAGCGTAAAGTTACCTGAACTTTCGTCATTTCCTTGAGCATCATCAGGCCAAGCGTCAGAACGTCCAAAGCCGAGATACAGGAAGTTGTCATCAACAGAACCAGTAGTTTTGAACTGGTCGATGAAAACCATCAAGTTCTGTGTTCTGAATTTACTGGTTACAATTGCACCCATTTTGCTAACTCCTTAAAATTATTTAGTTTGATTAATTAATCAGAACTATTTATACGTTTTTAATAACATAATCTATCATAGTTCTTCATTGTTTATGACGGGTCTTTCGGCCACACATCAGTCTCATCAATTACGACTGTATGTTCGTGGTCTCCCAATCCGCCTCCCGCTGTACTTTGCAACCACTCGCCACCTTGGGGCACTGACCCCGTATAGTTTATTAAATTGTGGTTGTCATAATCACTAGTCTGTGATATAATGTTATATGTACTTCCATCCCATTCTAGCACCAATTCGTGTGTATATTGAAGTGCGTGGGTTGAATCTCTCTGTGGTGTAGTTATATATGTGCCTGTCAAAAGGGACGTATAATCTGCTACACTCATCCAATAATCGTGGTCGTGATATCCACCAGACAGACCAAAAGTATGTACGGTCGTTCCAGTTCCAGCGATTATGTCATATTGGCTTATTCCATCTACTACAAACTCACCAACACCCGCATTTGCGTATGGATTAAATTTAATCGTATAGGCGTGGTAATGGCTATCTGCTCCGTTCGGTGAATCAAAGAATATTATTCCATAATTCGAGTTTTGTTCGTTAATTAACTCATTGGCCATAGAAAGAGTGATAGGTTCACACATTCTGCCTGCATATTGTCCAGAAGTGTCTAGTTCACAATCCTCATACAATAGATGGTCGTGCGACCCCTCTCCCTCAATAAATGACGCCTGAATATAGAGAATAGGTGGCTGATTTGCCTGAAGAATCGTATTAATATATGTCTTTCTTTCTGTCAAATCCTCTACAGTTTGCGTAGTTACATTAGTCGAAACGTCATATGTAATGACTGGCTGACCAACAACCGTCTGTGTTCCATAGTCAGAATAGAATGTTACTGTGGTAGTCGTTGTTGTTATTTGAGTTGTAGTCGTTTCTGTAGTCGTTACCAAATCACTATATGTAATGATAATAGTTGTATCACCAGCACCTGGTGTATCGTTGTACGTAGTTGATACAGGACTTAACTCTGTAGATGTTTGCTCCGTTGTAACATTAGGTGCTGAACTCAACACCTCATCTGTAGCCTCAACTTTAGTTATATAGATACTACCGCCTGTTTGTTGTTCGTTGCCCGCGGCATTAAGCAGTGGATTCCAATCGATTGTCAAGTTATGCCAATGGAGCCCTTCTGATTCATTTTCAACGACTGAAACATAATATTTGGATGGGTCTTGTAGTGCATCTTCGATACCACCTCTAATCCAAGTAATAGAAGAATCTACATAAAATATATCATTCGGGTCATCCCATTTAATTATATACTCGTGAAAGTGGGCGCCCTCTATAGAATCGTAAATAGTAACAGTATCAACGATACCATCAATTAGTTGCATTGCTTCTTCAATAGATAGTCCGTGAGCGTAGTTGATTTCATTATTCCAAGCAAATGGACCAACAATAGTTGAATTATGGAAATGTGGATGAGAACCACCAGGATACGGATAACCAGGTGAGCCAAAGGCTGGCATAATCACCATCATCTCATTATATCCAGGAATACTCGATACATTTTGTACGTTTGTTGGATGAGCGTGAGTGGCTGGCGCTTCTAGATAGAATTGTAATCCATCAGACGATGACCATTTTTCAATATCTTGTGCTATGAATGCCAGAGTATTTTCATTATATGTTACTCTAACAGCGTGATAATGGTCTCCTGTTCCAATACTTGTGTATAATATAACTTCATCAACATCTCCGTTAATCAAATCGGTCGTCTGAGGGTCATCAAGTGCAATTGATTGGCGTCCAGCATTTGCTCCTATAGTGTCTAGATATGTATTATTAAATGCGTGTAAATGGTCTACTTCAGAACCTTGAAGTTCATCCCAATCGTGTGCGTTAGATAATGTAATATCAGGTGCAGTATAGAGAGGAGTACCATTCCAGCCAATATGGGTAAGGATACCATTAACTGCTAGTGTATGTTCGTGTGTTCTACTAAGTTCGTCAACTTCAGTGTATTCACCAGTACCGCCTATATCCCATAATTCTGCTACTTCATCTGCAACAAATTGTTGAGTTGAGAGGTTCCACATAATTTTATATTTGTGATAATGAATGTGTTGTCCAGAATCTTGTAAAGAGGAATATACAAAAAGATGAGTTACAACTCCATTGGCTAGTTCCTCTGCTTGTACTCGTGAGACTGGTATCGCAATTCTATCTGAATTGATTCCAAATGTATCAAGGGACGAACTGTCAAAGTAGTGAATATGAGAGTTTTCGCCATATTCGTGAGCGGCTAAAATCTCTACAATTGGAGCAGTTTCAACATAAACAGCACCATCACCGCCATCAACTTCTGGTTGCCAAGGTGTATCAGCGCCAATATCGTATGGCTCCCATACTCCTGTCTCTGCATTATAATGCCATCCCGCTGAGGAACCAATTTGAGTTTGTGAGTCTTGTACGGCAGACCAAGATGATATTACTGGATGAACGTGAGATGCTGGGTCATTTTGTACCCATACTGGGAAAAACGCATCCCAAGTTGACATTTCCCAATCTGATATCTCATTAGCAGTAAATACTTCGGCCGCGGCATCATATGTTACTTCATATCCGTGTACGTGTGCCATCTCACTCGCCGGTATTTGAGATTGTGCAGGAGTTTCTGTAGACGAATCAAATGTCTCTGTTAATTTGTAGATAGCAGTATTGTTTGGTCCAGTGCTTTGATAAGTATTAATACCAATTCGAGTTGAGAGATAAATTTCTCCCGATGAATCTTCACCCATCGTCAATAATGATTTATCGTGGGTTGTTAATGTTACTATTTCTCCAACTGGGTCCCAGAAAGATAGTGATTTTCTTGTCCATCCTACTGTACCAGAGTATTCAACAAATGTTAATACATCGTGCCCTTCTGGGTTCGTTTGTCCAAGCAAATTCCATTGATTAAAAACTGCATTCCACATAATAGTAAACGTATGTGTATATTGTGCGGCGTGGGTCATATCTGACTGAACTACTACAGCAGTGGTACCAGGATTCGCTTGTAAAGATTCTACCTGTGCCGCGGTCAATTCACACGTATGTCCGTGGTCAGCAATAGTGCCAGCGGCATTTGGTGTTATAGTGAATGATGCAGAAAGTCCTTCTGGATTTTCTTCTAGTGAATATATGTGTCCAGAAGTACCAGCCCAATTTGTACTCCAATCACCAAATATATACTTGCCTGACATTCCACTCAATAGTGAGCCTTGATAGTTGAATCCACCTGCAATACTGATACCAATTCCGTGGCTGTATTCGTGTATAGGATGTTTTAAATCAAGAAGGTATTCTGTAGTATTAGCATATTGTAAATCAAGAGCAATTTGGTCTATGATTGGTTGTTCATCTTCGTAGTAATGAAATGCTTCCATTACTCTCCACCCATAGTTGCCACCTTTTTCTATGATGTTAATTTCTTCCCACATATTTTGGCCAACGTCTGCACACCACAATCGTCCTGTGTCATCAAACGAGAAGCGCCAAGGATTACGTAATCCATATGCCCATATTTCTGGTTTGAAATATACTAAGCCAGTATCGCCATATAATTTCGCATTGGCGCCTGCAAATGGGTTATCTGCAGGGATTGTATACGGTATTCCCTGCACGATATCTTCAGTCGGGTCTACTCTAAGAATAGTTCCTAAAAGATTACTCGGGTTCTGTGCATTACCATAAGTACCGTGCCCTCCGTGGCCGCTTGAAGCAGAAGTATCTCCCGCTGACCCACCATCTCCGAGTCCAATATATAACATACCGTCTGGACCAAATACTAATTGACCGCCGTTATGATTCATATCTGGTTGAGGGATTGTGAAAAGGTTTCTTTCAGTCGCTAAGTCTACAGACACCCCTGCCACATTAGCAGTAAATTCAGAAATAACAGTAGTCGAAAGAGGATAACCGTAGGCACCAGTTGCTGGTCCTTGTTCTGTCATATAATAGACGTATATCTTACCGTTTGTTGCGTAGTCTGGATGAAATGCTAGCCCTAAACAACCACGTTCATCGTAAGCACCAAATGGTCCTAATCCGATAACGTGTTGAATAGTCGTTAAGTCCATAAATCCTTCTGTAACACCAGTAGTTGTGTGTAAGAGATAGATAAGTCCAGACTGGTCAATGATAGCAATTTTATCTGGGTCCATCGGATATGCTACCATTGTTGCAATATCTGTAACTTGGTCCGTTACTAGAACGTCTCCAACTAAATCTCCTGTATCACCTGAACCAGGTACTGATTGAATAAAGTTACTTGAATATAATTCAACCCAGTCTACGTTTGGATTCAATGTTTCTGACCAAACTTGACTATGATGAAAAGTAAATCCTGCTTCGCCTATTGAAGAGGCTACTGTCGCATCGTCTATAGAATTAAACACGTTTTGTGGCCAAGTATTGCCTTCGTAATCGATACCGCCCATTATTGATGGGTCAACAACTTCTGCTGGATTATAGTTGTAACATACCCAAGTTGTAACTGGAGTATAAACAAATCCGTGTTTTAAATCATTGCCTTGGAAATCAGTTCCTGTTTGCCAATTCGCATCATAAGTGACTGCGTATTCGTGATAGTGGGCAGTTAGTGAGCCATCACCGTGTTCGATAATACCGCCTTGGAAGACTCCTTCGCCATCTACATTAGGATGACCGTTATCAAGTTTTCCTATGTTGTCGTATAGAGTAACAGACGCTACTGTTCCATCAATTAAGGCTCTCGCTTCTGGTCTTGTTAGACAATCTGAAGTACGCCCTCTTTGTCTGTCTACAATTTGTCCTTCTTCAAAGAAATGAATATGGTTAGTTGCTTCTGGTAAGAAAGCCGTAGTATGTTTATCTGCATAGAAATCTGGAATTTCAAAGGCATCATTATTAATTAATGCTCGTGTTTGAGAGTAAGATAATCCTGCAGTAGTAGCCGTCTTTCCGTGAACAATTAAATTCTGGATATCGATTGCGGGAGACTCAAATTCGTGTACGTGGAACGCGGCTGCACCAACACTCATATATGGTAATTCAAGTCCCTTAGTGACAACTGTACTTACAAGAGGAGCGAATCCATTTCTATTTCCGTGGGAATGTATTAAGTTAGGAGCGTTTTCAAATGCTTGAACTTCAACTGAATCAATAACGTCATTTGTAACTCCGTAAACTTTTTGAACGATTGTATTTTCTCTGTTTTTCTCAAAATGTCCATAAGATTTCTCTGGGGCATAAATTGCCTCGGGCATAAATGATTCGACCCATTCAAGAACTCTTCTAAGATGTTTGTATACGCCCAGTTCGTAGATATCACAAGAAATCATACGACCATCAGTAGCACCGTCAAGACTATCTCTGATAATTAATTCAGTAACAGAAGGCGGAAATTCGTCAATTGGAAGAACTCTAAGAAGTCTGTAGTATTCAAATACCACTTTCTCCGAATATGCGTCAAGTCCAAGTTTAACTTCATCATTCAACCAAGAGATTGTATATAATTTCTCTTTAAGAAATGTACCAATCTTCAGAGTATCTTCCGCTCGTGTCGCAATATCTATACCAACGTGTTCGCCTGGTGCAGACCAGTTATCAGGAGTAATGAGAGCGGCCCTATTATCAAGGCGCATCATCATCTCAATGATATATTCATCGAAGCCTTTCTCAAGATGTACTCCGAATCCAATGTGAGCGTGTCCGAGACGACCGTGTTGTTCTGACTCTTGGTCCCATATATCGATTGCTACGTCCAGATATGAGAAAATCATAATGATTAACTTCGCATAATCTGTAGGCATCTCAACCTTCAAGTCAACTGTGGACTGGAATGAGAATTCAGCGAATAGTTTTAGTCCAACTGGGTGAACAAGTTTCTTTAATACTTCTCTATATGATTGAATAGGAACTTCTGATTTAACAACATATGAGAAGTCCTGATAATAATCGTTGTCTTGTAGTTTTCTGTCAGACGATAAGAAACCAGCAGAGTCTAACCAATAACCATTTGTTTTCCAAACGGAAGTCTTAACTAAAGGTTGTACATCTACGTCATAGAGCGCCTCACACGATTCTCGTGTAGTCGCTGGTGTGCTTATGCCTGTTAATACATTAGTTTCAATATCTTGTACAACTGTCGTTACATCAAGTAATGGATACCAATCAAGAAAAGCAGATTCACCATAGTAAGGCGAGTGCTTATTCCATCCATCTGGATGTAGTGCGGCCCTACAGTCGATTTCATTAGTAAATGAGTACATCGGCCAATCAACGGATGATGTACAGAATGATACAGTTGGATTTGGTTCCCAATACTGTCCACCAGTATTAAATATTTTTTCTCCAACTTCAAAGATACCATCAATATTCAAGAGATTAAATTTCGTATAATCTACATCAATACCTTTAATTTCAGCAGTAGCACCAGAAGTTAAACCTGTAATTGAAACTCTTGCTGGAACATAATGTATTTCATTAGGGTTACCAGAAATGTGCATCCATTTATCTGTCCATCGATGCCCATTAACAATACATTCACCTTCAGTACGTATGCCATCTGAAATGACGATTGCAACATATGGTATATTACCAGTTGTTCCTACGTCTTCCCAAATTGGTTCATCTTTAACAAATGTGCCTTCAACTTCTGTAAGTAATAGTTTTTCGTAGTCTGCGGTTGATTCAGTCGCTTCCATATCAACGAAGGCTGTTGCTCCAGAGATTTGACCGATAATCTTTTTATTATAAACGGCACGGACAGAAGTTGCATCCTGTACGTTAGATGTTAAGCCATAGTATATGGAATTAGAATCTGTAGTTTCTTTATCTGTTAATATTGTAATCCACTGAGGCTCATACCATACAGAACCAGATGCTTTCCACATCCATTGTTTTGGATACATCATTTCAACATCTTCATCGAAATCTCGTCTGAAGAGGAAGTCTAGTGCAGAGGTAGTACCTTTTTGCCTATAGACTGGTTGAATATTTTTCGCAAGGAAAGCCTTATCTGTAGTGGGTACAGTAGGGTCGATAGAAGTATGAGGAGTACCGTGGAGATACTGTTTCTCAAATTCTGGAATAAATTGGTCCAGAGCGTGGTCGACATCCACGTTCTGAATTAAATCTGTTATCTGGGAATATTCTCCTAACTCACCGTTAACACCAGTTTCTCGCTCTAAGTATTCAAAATACTTGCGAACAAACGTGATGAACATCGGATGGTCTTCCCGAACATAGTCGGGAACCATACGTTCTACAAAGATTGATAGAAACTTTGCAGGATGTTTAGAAAAATTATCTTTAGCCATTTGCTGTTACACCCATCAATTAATACTCTGCATTGTAACGCTACTGTTATTTAGTACGAGTAGGTTACTTCGGATTGCAGTAATGTCGTTTGATTGAGGTGTAGCATACAAACTAATTACTGAGTTAGTGTCTAAAACTGGCTTGAATCCAATTAACTCAATAATTCCATTTTCATAATCGATAGTACCTTGTTGTGTATTTAAAAATAATTCATTAGCAATATCATACAAAAGTATGTTTCCTTGCCCATCATCAAGTAGTGCGTATTGGGTACTTGCTTCTGTATTACCAAATACAGATGATACGGCAGAACCAGGTGTGATTGCATTATCATATTTGAAAATGTAGTTACCAACAGTGTTCGATGCTTGTATGAAGAATTTCTTATAGAATTTAATGGATGTCAAGTTATTACTGATAGCATCATCAGCCGTATCGATAGTATTAACCAGTCTTGAATATCGCATTGTTACCTTGAATTGCGTAAGTTCTCCCTCGAAAAATTCAGAAATCGCGGCAATGATTTTTGTTTGAATCTCGCCAGCAGACAATGAAGTCAATACTGGGTCATACTTAACCATTGTGTCTACGTCAATATATGTGTATTCTGGTGCAGTGATAATAGGATTAATAGCCAACATATTATATTTTGATAGAATATCCGTAGTTAGATGTTGCTTTGTCAGAGGCGATAACTCAAGACCGTGTTTTGGTTTGATACAGATAAAGACAGCACCATATTGTGGTGGGTCATTATCTTCTCCGCCCCAAACAGCAATTGATTCAATGTTTGGATATTTCTCTATCAAAATAGTTTTATAATCTTCAGCCGTAACTGCTCTGTCTTGACGCTCATAGGCTCGTGGTGCAGTCGCTTTAATGTTATCTGTAGTTTCTTTTTCAGCGCCGAGAGAAGAGATGTCCACTGTGTCTACATTCACTTGTGATGCTGTATAGTTAACATCAATGGTTGATTCAAGAGAAAAAGTTTGTTCAGATATAGTAGACGAATAGTTACCTGCGTGGCCCTTCGTACTTAAATAAACAACTTTAATTACTAGTCCGTCTCGTGGCCTTTTACCAAAGATTCCATTACCAAAGTAAATCTCAGTAACACCATCTAGACCTTCTTGAAGAAAGAAGTTTGGAGATGTACCATCTAATTCAGAAAGAACTTGATTATTATCCCAAGGCTTATCATCCACAGTCATAGTGATTGTGGTTCTGTCACAAGTGTCATCTTTTATGAAGAATTTTTGTGTCTCTGATACAGCATCATATGTCCATTCAAGTCCTTTTAATGAGCCTTGATGTAGTTTAATTTCACCAGAGAACTCTCCTCCCTCGTCAGCAAATATATTTACTGTGTCTAAGTTCGTGAAAGCGGTTGGCATACCATTAATATTAGATACGAATTGAGTTCCTTTTTCAACAATAATATAAGACGGGTCAAAACCAGTCGTATTGAAAGTTAATTTAATAATTGCTTCGGCAGCCGTAGCACTTTTTGGAATATATCCAATGCTTTTTGCGTGAGAAACAACTGAATTCCTCAGAGTAGCAGTATCAAGGAACGCTTCGTTGATAGCCATATTCGTATGAAAGCCCATATAATGAGTGGTGTATGCCATTACATCTAGCAATACACTCAT
>Ga0310121_10005750_pt1 | contig 10570 bp, 5 predicted proteins | sample CB27_Tmax_986_MG_FD_203504 | JGI IMG/M metagenome (GOLD analysis project Ga0310121, IMG submission 203504) | Marine microbial communities from Western Arctic Ocean, Canada - CB27_Tmax_986 | ecosystem: Environmental > Aquatic > Marine > Oceanic | place: Canada: Western Arctic Ocean | collected... | reverse complement strand
AGGACGTCCGCAGCCTGACCGCCTCAAACGGCATCAACGGCTGGCCCGACATCTCGCCCGATGGCAAGACGATCGTCTTCAGTTCCAGCCGCAACGGAGCCCTGGACCTGTGGCTGATGGACGCCGACGGAGATCGCCAGAGATCGCTGGTGAAGTCCTCGAGGCGAGATATCTACCCGGCGTGGTCACCCGACGGGCAGCGGATCGCGTTTACCAGCGCGAGGGATGGGAACCAGGAGGTCTACATCGTCGACCGCGACGGAGACAACCTGCGGCGAGTGACCAGGCATCCGGAACGGGACGGGTTCCCGATCTGGCACCCCGACGGCCGCCGCCTGCTGACGATCTCAGAACGTGGAGGCCGGTTCGACTTCTACCTCTGGGACACCACCGCCCAGGTTCAGGCACCGGGTACCGGATAGCCCTGCTGCTGGTCGACGAGGTTCCTGAGCGATTCGCCCGCCTTGTACCGCCCCAGGTTGTCACAGAAGAACCGCACGACGCTGAGCGATCGGTCGTTGGACCAGCCGGCAATGTGAGGTGTGATCACCAGCCGCGGTGTGTCCCACAACGGATCGTCCTTGGGCAGCGGCTCGATCCTGGTCACGTCCAACCCCGCCCCCGCAATCCGGCCCTCGGTCAGACACTCGATCAACGCCGGCTCATCGATGATCCCACCCCGGGCAATGTTGACGATGATCCCGGTCGGCTTCATCAACGCCAACTGCTCGGCCCCGATCAACCCCTGGGTCTCTGACGTCGCCGGGCAGGCAATCATCACCACGTCGGCCTCGGCACACAGGTCGTTGAGTCGTTCCAGTGGCCACAACTCCTCGACTTCCTCGGGCTTATTTGGCTTCTCGGGAATATGCTTGTCCACCGCAATCACTCTCATCCCAAACGCCGAGGCGATCTTCGCGTAACGCCGGCCAATGCCCCCCAACCCGATCACTCCGGCCGTGCGATGGTTGAGATCGTAGGGAGTGAACTGGTCCCAGACCTGATCCCGCTGGCACTGGCCAAAGTGCTTCAGGTATCTCGAAACCGCCAGTGTCAGTGCCCAGGCCGTCTCGACCACCGGAGCCGCATGCAGGCCGCTGGCGTTGGTTACCTGCAGACCCATCGCCCGCACCTCGGGCGTCAGCATCATGTCCAAACCGGCCGAAGTGGTCTGCATCCACTTCAGGTTCGTGGCGACCGAGAAGACCTCGGGCGAGTGGTACCCGAAAAAGACCTCGGCATCGGGTAACTCGGCCAGCAGTTCCTCGTCACCCTCCGGAAACACCACCGTGTCGTCTCCGGCAGCCTCGTGAATCCAGGCAACGTGTTCCTCTTCGAATCCGAGCATGTCGGAGATGACGATTTTCATTGAGAGTTGATCCGGTTGGAGAGCAAAACAGAAACTGGTCTAGGCCAACAGGTCACGGATGACCGTGCCGTGCACATCGGTCAGGCGGAACTGGCGGCCCTGGTACTTGAACGTCAGACGTTCGTGGTCGATGCCCATCAGGTGCAGGATCGTCGCGTGCAGGTCGTGAATGTGGACCGGGTTCTCGGCGATGTTGTAGCTGAACGGATCGGTCTGCCCGTACGTCGTCCCGCCCCGAACTCCACCACCGGCCAGCCACATCGAGAAACACCGCGGGTGGTGGTCGCGGCCATAGTTGTTCGGAGCCAGTTTGCCCTGGCAATACGACGTCCGCCCGAACTCGCCGCCCCAGATCACCAGGGTGTCCTCGAGCATCCCCCGCCGCTTCAGGTCCGCGACCAACGCCGACGACGCCTGGTCGGTCTCGCGGCACTGACCACGGATCCCGCCCGGCAATCCACCGTGCTGGTCCCAGCCCTGGTGATAGAGCTGGATGAACCGCACGCCTCGCTCGGCCAACCGACGTGCCAGCAGGCAATTGGCCGCGTAGGTGCCGGGGTTCTTCGAGTCCTTGCCATATTCTTCGAAGACATGAGCCGGTTCGCTGCTGAAGTCGGTTGCCTCGGGAATCGACCTCTGCATCCGATACGCCAGCTCGTATTGAGCAATCCGAGCCTCCAGCAACGGATCTCCCTGCTCCTGGCCCGAACCTCCACCTGCCCGCTGGAGTTCGCGGAGCCGGTCGAGCATCAGGCGGCGTGACGTCGCATCCACCCCGTCGGGGTTGGCCAGGTACAGCACCGGGTTCTTGCCCGAGCGGAACCGGACTCCCTGGTACCTCGACGGCAGGAACCCGCTGCCCCACAGCCGCGACAGCAGCGGCTGGCCACCCTTGCCCTTGGTCACCAGCACAACAAACGCCGGCAGGTCCGAGTTCTCGGTGCCCAGCCCATAATCCAGCCACGCCCCCATGCTCGGACGGCCCGGGAACTGCGAGCCGGTCTGCATGTAGGTCACGCCGGGCCCGTGGTTGATCGCCTCGGTGTGCATCGAGCGGATGATGCAGATGTCGTCGGCCAGCCCGGCCAGGTGCGGAGTCAACTCGCTGATCTCGTTACCGCCCTCGCCATGCCGCTTGAAAGAAAACGACGAACCGGCCAGCGGCAGGCTCGACTGGCTACCGGTCATCGTCGTCAGCCGCTGACCCTTCCGCACGCTCTCGGGCAACTCGGTCCCGTGCAACCGCTTCAGCTCGGGCTTGTGATCAAACAGCTCGATCTGCGAGGGGCCACCACTGTTGAACAGGTAGATCACACGCTTGATCTTGCCGGGCCTGTGAGTCGGGCCGAGCACTCCGGCGGCATCTGCCGACTGATCCGGCTGGTCCGAGAGAGTGCTCGAGAGTGCCAGGGCGCCCAGGCCCATGCCGAACCGCTGCAGGAACTTCTGCCGCGTGAGCAGCCCGGGGTGATCGTGACCGCTGCACCGGTGGTGTCCGCTCGAGTGTGTCTGCTGTGCCATGCTCACTACCTCTTCATCACGCATTCGTCAAAGTTCATCAGCGTGTTGGCCACCATCGCGGCCGCGGCGATCCGGGCCGGCGGCAGGGTCTTTTCGATCGGAGCCTTCCCGGTCTTCAGAAATACATCGGCCCGCTTGGGATCCGCCTCGAAGTACGCCAGCTGCTCGGCAAAACCACGACCCAGGATCTCTCGTTCGCGTTTGGTCGGAGTTCGACTGGTCAGCCGGCGGAACATCTCGACCACCATCGCATCGACATCTTCACCGTGCTTCTTCAGCATCGACTGGCCCAGCACCCGGGCCGCCTCGATGAACTGGGGTCCATTGAGCAGCACGCAGGCCTGCAGCGGAGTCGAGGTCCGCTCGCGCTTCACCACGCACACGTCACGCTTCGATGCATCCAGGGTCATCATCACCGGAGCCGGACCGGTCCGTTTCCAGAAGGTGTACAGGCTGCGACGGTACAGGCCTTCGCCGCTGTCCACCTTGACCGGCTTGAACGACACGGCGAGGTCGTAGGGACGAGCCGGTGCTCCGCCCTGCTTGTTGACCAGCAACCCACTGGCCGACAACACGTTGTCCCGGATCATCTCGGCCGGCAGCTGGTACGAGGGGCCACGAGCCAGCAGCCGATTGTCCGGATCGCGTCCACGCACCGCAGCGGGAATCCGTGAGTCCTGGCGATAGGTTGCCGAGAGAACGATCTGGCGAAGCGTTCGCTTCAGATCCCAGCCACCTTGCACAAGATCACCGGCCAGCCAATCGAGCAGGGCGGGGTGAGTCGGCGGCTGGCCCTGGCTGCCAAAATCTTCGGGTGTCCGCACCAGCCCCGCTCCGAAACACTGCTGCCACAACCGGTTGACCGCCACGCGAGGCGTCAGCGGGTGAGCCGGATCGGTCAGCCAGCGAGCCAGTCCCAGGCGGTTCCGCGGCGCGTTGGCGGGAAATGGCGGCAGCGAGGCCGGGGTTCCCGGCTCGACCGGGTCGGTCGGATCATCGTAGGCTCCACGACGCAGCACGTAGGTCTGACGCCGACGCGTCGAGTCCAGGTCGGCCATCACCATGATCTCGCCAATGCCGTCGTACAACTCGCACCGCGTCTTGCGGGCCGCGGCAACCGCCACGCGGGACTCGGAATACGGCTTGTCGATGGTCTCGAGAAAGAACTCGCGGAGACCGACTCGCTGAGTCCCGCTCAACTGGCCAGCAGCCGTCACCATCGCCTCGTCCAGGCTTTGCCCGTCGTACAACTGTGCGATCTCCAGGTCGGTCAGCCGGCGATTGAATACCGAAAACTCATCGACGCTGCCGTTCTTGAAGCCCCGGTCGCGGAACCGCTCGCCGATCGTGATCGCGTCGCCGCCGCCGCCAGAGATGTTCTTGTACAGGTTGTCACGAACGATCCGGGTCGCTGCCGAGCGGCCATCGATGTAGATTTTCAGCCCCCGCGCCCGGTTCGAACCGTCCCAGGTCATCGTCACGTGGTGCCAGCTGCCCAGCGGGAACTTTCGCTTCGTGACCACCCGCAACGCGTTGCCCGGCCAGAAGTGGATCAGTGACCCGCTGAGCCGTCCGTCCTCGAGCATCAACTGGTAGCCGCGGCTGCCCGCGTCGGTCCAGGCCCGCGACCTGTGAAAAATGATCGCCCGCTGCTTCTCGTCCGGAGTCAGCATCCACAGCGACACGCTGAAGGGCTGGAACCGGCGGAAGTTGCCAACCCCGGTGCCGATCCCGTCGTCTCCTGTCAGCCGGGCGGCTTTGCCGAAACGACCCGCGACACTGCGATTGGCCCCGCCAACGGGCTTCTCGAAATCGTTGTGATAGACCCGACCGGGCAACGGGCTGGGGGACTTGGCGTCGGGTGCTCGAGCCGCCAGCCAAGTATCGAACGCCTGCTGACGCGTTCCGGCCAGCTTCCGCCACGCTGTCTCAGCCTGGGCCACTTTCGCCTCGGCAGAGGACATCGCCTCCTTCTGCTTGGCGTTTGAGAGCAGCAGTGTGGGAGTGGGTACCGAGCTGGTGAAGTACGAATAGACGCCCGATTCGTCGATGTTGTTGAAGAACGCGAAGAACTGGTAGTACTCCTTCTGGGCGATCGGATCGAACTTGTGCTGGTGACACCGGGCACATTCGAGCGTCAGACCCAGGAAGGCCATCGCGAAGGTGTGGTTGCGGTCAGCGACGTACTCGACACGGAACTCCTCCAGCGTGCTGCCGCCTTCGACCTTTTGAGAGTGCAGGCGGTTGAAGGTGGTGGCCAGCCGCGAGTCGTCGGTCGGCTCGGGCAACAGGTCGCCGGCCAACTGCAGAGTGATGAACCGGTCATACGGCATGTTCTTGTTGAAAGCCCGCACCACCCAGTCGCGATACGGCCACACGTGGCGGTCGCGATCGACCTGGTAACCGTACGAGTCCGAGTAGCGTGCGATGTCGAGCCACTCGGCGGCCATCCGTTCGCCATAGGCCGGTGACCCCAGCAGGCGATCGACGACCTTCTCCAACGCCTTGTCCAGCGGAACCGTCTTGTCCGCGACGAAGGCGTCGATCTCTTTGAGCGTCGGTGGCAATCCGGTCAGGTCGAACGTGACACGCCGGATCAGCCGCTCACGCGACGCCGCCTTCGACGGATCAACTCCTGAACCCTCGAGCCGCGACAACACGAAGCGATCGATCGGGTTGCGGCACCAGCCACCGTTCTTGACCGCCGGCGGTTCGACACCGGCGACCGGCTCGAACGACCAGTGCTTCTTGTAGACGGCTCCCCCGGCGACCCAGCGACTCAGGATATCGATCTCGCTTTGGGAGAGGGTCCGTTTGGAGTCCCGTGGAGGCATCCGGTGCTCGGGGTCGTTGCTGGTGATCCGCTTCAACAGTTCGCTGGCGGCCGGTTTCTCTGGTGAGAGCACCTTGCGGGCGGCGGCGGCGAGATCGAGACGCAGTTTGCCCTGCCGAGCGTTCTCATCGGGCCCGTGACACTTGAAGCACTTGTCCGAGAGAATCGGGCGGACATCTCGGACGAAATCGACCGGTTTGTCCTCAGCGACCGCCGGCAAGGCGGCCAGCATCAGGAAACAGCTGGCTGAAACCGCGAACTGTGGTCTCATGGTCGGCGTGTCTCAGGCGTGCAGTTGCAGGGTCACTCAACCGCAACATTCTAACGGATCACGGGGATCGGACGGAATCGGGTCGAATTGACCTTTCCGTCGGGTGGGGGATTCGGGCATCCTGTCACAGCCTCAGGGGTCATTCTTCCAGTTCGGTTTTGTGGATGTACGAGTTTTTCGAAGCGCTGCTCAAGCTGATCTCGAGCGTGCTGGTGTTCACGGTCATCGTGCTGGCCGCCGAGCGGATCGGCCGGTTCAGCTCGCGGTGGCGGATGCCCCTGATCACCGGGTACCTCGTCGCCGGCTGCCTGGCCGGTCCCGATGTCCTGGGGATCCTCGACCGACCGGCGGTCGACGAACTGGGGTTCATCAACCAGATCGCCCTGGCCATCATCGCGCTGGCTGCGGGCAACGAACTGGTGATCAAGGAGATCCGTTCGCAATTCCGAAGCATCGGCTGGATCACGGTCTGCCTGGTCGTCACCACGTTCGGACTGGGCGCGATGGCGATGTACATCCTGTCCGGGTGGTTGCCGGTCATGAAAGATCTGGGCGTGCCGGTTCGGATCGCGATCTCGTTGCTGACCGGTGTGATCCTGGTCGCACGGTCTCCTTCCTCGGCTATCGCGATCGTCAACGAGTTGCGAGCCAAGGGTCCGCTGACGAGCACGATTCTTGGCGTCACGGTGATCATGGACGGCGTGGTGATTGCCCTGTTCGCCGTGAACTCCGAAATCGCCCACTCGATCACCGCCTCCGACTTTCACTTCGATTTCTCGTTCATCGGCCTGTTGCTGCTGAAATTCGCACTGTCGATCATCTGCGGCTACGGACTCGGGCGGCTGCTTTCGGCCTACATGCGGTGGCACCTGCCTCATTCCCTGAAATTCGTCCTCGTGCTGATGACCGGGTTTGCGGTGTTCGAGTTGACCGAGTGGTTCCAGCTCTATTCCGACTCCACCTGGGGAATGAAGATCCACGCCGAACCGTTGTTGATCTGCATGATTGCCGGTTTGCTGGTCACGAACTTCAGTGCCCATCGTGCCGAGTTTTCTCGATTGCTCGAAGAGATTGGTCTGCCGGTCTACCTGACTTTCTTCACGCTGACCGGAGCCTCGATCGACCTCTCGATCCTTCAGCAAACCTACCTGGTCGCCGCCGGACTCTGCCTGGTTCGCCTGGGCTCGGTGTTTGTCGGCAGCTTCCTGGGATCGACCATCGCCGCGGATCCACCGAGATTCCGCCGCATCATCTGGCTGGGCATGGTGACCCAGGCGGGGATCGGCATCGGGTTGGCTCGAGAGATCGGCGTTCACTTCGAGGATTGGGGCCGCGACCTGGCGACGATCCTGATCGCTGTCATCGTGATCAACCAGATCATGGGCCCGCCGATGTTCAAGTGGGCGGTCGGGCTGGCCGGTGAGATCCGGCAGAAGGCCGGCAGCGGGCTCGACGCACCGCAAACCGCGTTCATCTTCGGCAGCCCTGCCGGGGCCCCGATGATGCTGGCCAACCAGCTGGTCGCCCGAGGATGCCAGATCACGCTGGTCACTCTCGATGAGGCTTCCGAGCACGAAGCGGGCACCGAAGCCCAATCGGGAGCCACCGTGATATCGATCCCGGAGATCTCAGCACAGACCCTCGAGGGCATCGAGCTGCAGCGAGCCGACGTGGTGATCGGCCTGATGAGCGACGACAACAACCTCGCACTCTGCCAACTCAACCACGACCGCTTCGGTGTCGAAAAGGTGGTCGTGCGGTTCACCGAGAAGATCGAGGAGGGTCGTCAGTGGCACGAACGGGGTGCCATCGTGCTCGATCCCAAAACCACGCTGGTCACGCTGCTCGAGCACTTCGTCACCTCGCCAACGGCCACCTCGATCCTGTTGGGTATGGATCCCGAACAGGACGTGATCGAAGTCGTCGTGACCGACACCCAGCTGATCGGTGTGCCGATTCGCGACCTCAAGCTGCCCCTGGATGCACTGATCCTCTCGATCTCCCGCGACGGCCACACCCTGATCTCGCACGGGTACACCGAACTGCAGCTCGGCGACCAGCTGACCGTGGTCGGACCGCCGGAAGTCCTGCCCGAGGCGCTGCTGTACTTCGAGCGGTGAGTGTCAGCGGGCGGTCGGCGGCTTGCGGTAGTCCAGCGGCGGCTTCTGGCCCTTTTGCATCAGGGTGCGATAAGGCTCGCGCCCGATCTGTCGCCGATGGTCGGCTCGAGCGGCAGCTAGCACATCGGGGTCGGTATAGAGATCCCAGGCGGTGGCGGCCAGCACACGGGCAGCCAGGTGCATCCCCTTCCGCGCGATTGTCGTGCCGCCGCAAGCGACCGCCTGCCAGCTGTGACCCGGGGTGCCGGGGACCCAGCAGGAGGTCGAGAACCCGGTGGTGGGGACCGCCCACGAGACGTCTCCCACGTCGGTCGAGCCGCGTCCGATCTCACCCTGAAGGCTGATCACTCGACGGATCGAGTCCAGGGTCCGTGGCCGAGGCAGCTGCTCCCGCAGCCGCAGTGCGAACTCGGTCTCCTTCTGGGTGTACTTCAGGTCGGCCAGTTCCCTGAGATTGCCAAGAGCGACTGAGGAGAGCGCGTTGTTGGGGAGCACCGGGTAGATGCCGCCCTCGAACTTGATCTCCAGCTTCGTCTCGGTCGCCAGGGCCCCGGCCCGGGCACACAGCACCAGCCGCTCGTAGAGCCCGCGGACGACATCGGCCCGAGGGTGACGGATGTAGTAGTAGACCTCGCCAAAGGGCGGCACCACGTTGGGGGCATCGCCGCCGGCGGTGATCACGTGGTGGATGCGGGTCAGGTCGGGAGTGTGCTCACGCAGTAACTCAGCCGCATGGTTGGTCAACTCGATCGCGTCCAACGCGCTGCGGCCCTGCTCGGGAGCCCCGGCGGCATGAGCGGCCTTGCCGTGGAAGCGGAACTTGACGGCCATCCGGGCCAGCGACGAACGGTCGCCGGCCGAGTTGGTGCTGCCCGGATGCCAGTGCAGCACCGCGTCGCAGTCCTTGAACAGACCCGCCTGGACCATGAACACCTTGCCGCTACCTCCCTCCTCGGCCGGGCACCCGTAGAAGCGGACCGTCCCCTTCAAATGGCCCGACCTGATCTGCTCGGCAATTGCGATCGCCGCCGACATCGAAGCGGCACCAAAGAGGTGGTGGCCGCAGCCGTGCCCATAGCTGATGCCCTCGCGAGGGGCCCGCTGGGGAGTGGCCTGCTGAGACAGGCCCGGCAGAGCGTCGAATTCGCCCAGGATCCCGATCACCGGCTTGCCCTCGCCGAAGGTCGCCGTGAAGGCGGTGGGGATCTCGGCCACGCCGCGGCGGACATCGAAGCCGGCCTGCTCGAGCATTCCCGAGAGTAGCGCTGAGGATTTCGTCTCCTGGTAGCCCGGCTCGGCCCAGCCCCAGATCTTCAACGCCGCCGCCCAGGTCGATTCACCCCGCGAGTCGATCGACTTGTACAGAGACGGTTTGTCCTGGGCTTCCAGTGGAGCCGACAGCAGGCACAGCATCAGCGCAATCACAAACCGGGTCATGGTCATCTACCTCGAACAGCCTGTTTAAGAACTCCAGGAGCAGGGGTCAGATCCGCCTGCGGCGGACCACGGGCGGGGCCTGACCCCGCCCGTCCCCTGTACAGCCCAGCCCAAACTACAAACTCGCCAGCGGACCCACCGCCGCGGTGCTGACCGCCGCCAGAGGGTACTCGGAAAGCAACTCAGCCATGTCCTCAACGGTGATCCCCCGCACCGTGTCCAGATCCTCCTGCACCGAACGGTACCGGCCCAGGTACACCCAGTTGCTGCCCAACGCACCCAGGCGGCCCATCGGACGTTCGCTGCGGAGCACGATCGAGGAGGCGATTCGGTTCTGAGCCTGCTCGAGTTCGATCAAGCTGACTCCGTCGCGATTCACCTGCTCGTAGACCGCGTGGATCCGCCGAAGGTTCTCGTCGACCGCCTGCGGAGGACAGCCCAGGTAGGTCAGCCAGGTGCCGGTGCCGTCGTAGTCGTTGTAGCCCAGATCGGCACTCTCGGCGTGACCCGGATCGACCAGTTCCCAGTACAGCCGGCTGCTGCTTTGGTCGCCCACAATCACGCCCAGCAAATCGGCGGCGTACCGCAGCGGATGATCGGCCGGGGGGGCCGGTGCCAGTTGCATGACATGCTGCTGAAGCGATGCGGGACGCTCTACCACCTGGGTCAGGCCGCCGACCGGTGGTGGCGAGGTGTCTCGCTGTGTCCGACCCTCGGGAAAACCCCCGCAGTGGGCCTGGACCAGCTCGCAGACCTCGTCCCAGTCACCTCGTCCGGCGACCGCCAGCACCATGTTGCCGGTGCGGTAGTGGTCGGTGTGGTACTGTCGCATGGCGTCGGCGGTCAGAGCCGAGACGCTGTCGCTGGTGCCCAGGATCTTGCGGCCGAGCGGGTGAGTCGGGAAGTGAGCCTGCATGGCCTGTTCGTAGGCGGTGAACGTCGGCTGGTCGTCGTACATCCCGATCTCCTCCAGGATGACCTTCTTCTCCATCTCGAAGTCATCGCCGCGGAGCGAGGGG
>Ga0310121_10005749_pt1 | contig 10570 bp, 11 predicted proteins | sample CB27_Tmax_986_MG_FD_203504 | JGI IMG/M metagenome (GOLD analysis project Ga0310121, IMG submission 203504) | Marine microbial communities from Western Arctic Ocean, Canada - CB27_Tmax_986 | ecosystem: Environmental > Aquatic > Marine > Oceanic | place: Canada: Western Arctic Ocean | collected... | reverse complement strand
GTCGGGTTCCCCTCGTATCAATGTCCAGGGGTGTCGCTGCGCTCAACCCCTGGCTACACGCTGTGATCCCTCTGGGATCGAGAAGGCCGCTTATCCTTGTGCCATTCCCCTTAGCCCGGCGTCGCACCACCGAATGCCGTCCCCGCAGGCCGCGACTCAACCTCCGCACGCAGCATTGCCACGGGTGCCGGCCCTGCGCCAATTCGAAAGAGGTGGCCCGGCCCCTCCCCTTCGCCATCCCGGCGGCTCACTGGTTTTCGAGCCTGCCAAGCACCATATCCACGGCGTCATTCAGGGTCTTTATGCTGGCGATTTCATCCGGCCTCACTTCGTCCAGCCCAAATTCCTCCTCCACCAGGGTGACGAATTCGACGGTTCCCATTGAATCGAGGCCCTTCTTCGCCAGATCATCATCCGGCTTGATGTCCGCCGCGCGCCCCATCATGGCCTCATTCAGAAATTCCGACAGTTTCTTCAGCAGCTCGTCTCTTTCCATTGCGCTATCTAAGTCTTCTCTGGGATTCCGGCAATTATTCTTGGCCCTGTTCTTTGCCGAGCAGCATGCTGCCATTTGTTCCGCCGAACCCGAAACTGTTTGTAAGCACGATTTGTAATTCCGCTTTCCTGTTCTCGGTGATGATATTCAGGTCCGGAAGCGCCGGATCCAAATCATCTATATTCACAGAAGCGGTGACAAAACCATGCTCCATCATCAAGAGGCAGTAAATCAATTCCTGAACCCCGCTGGCCCCGATGCCATGGCCGGTGAGCGACTTGGTGGATGAGATCGCGGGCTTGTGATCCCCGAAAAGGCGATCCATCGCAAATGCCTCGGCAATGTCACCAGCCGGCGTCGAGGTGCCGTGGGTGTTGACATAATCGACTTCACTTCTCGCACAGCCCGCCATCTCGATCGCCTGTTCCATGGCCCGGTACGCTCCCTCACCCTGCGGGTCGGGCTGGATGATATCGTGGCCGTCTGAGCTGGCGCCGTAGCCCAGGATCTCGGCATAAATCTTGGCGCCCCTTCCTTTCGCTCGTTCGCGTTCTTCAACAACCACGATCCCGCCGCCGCCGCTGATCACGAATCCATCCCGATTCTTATCATAGGGTCGCGATGCCCTCTCCGGTTCATGATTGAACGACGTGGAGATGGCTGCCCTCATGCCGTCGAACAGGGACGTATAAATAGCGTAAAGTTCGTCTGCTCCGCCGGCCAGAACGATATCGCAAATGCCCCACTCGACCAATTCCATAGCATGGCCGATATTGTGCAGGGCGGTGGCACACGCCGAAGACATCGAATAGCTCCGCCCTTTTATTTTGTACACATTTGTCAGGTTGGCGGAGCAACTGCTCGTCATACTTCGTGTCACCCCATAGGGACTGATTCGCCCCTTTTTGAAATAGAGCTTGGATCCCGCCGCAAAAATGGGATCCGAATTGGCGAATCCCGGCCCCACGATACAACCCGCCCTGGGGGTCGCCAGGTCTCCGCCCTGCAATCCGCTGTTACCCACCGCTTCTATGGACCGCGGATTCAATTTGCTAAAGAATAATCTGGAACCGCAGAACAGGACGGCATTTTTGTTCTGAACGAAGCCCTCCAACCCTTGGAATCACGGGGGTTTGGTCAGAACGAAAATGCGTAAAACGTTGATTTACAGCCATGGGGCGATATTCGATAACAAATTGAATCCGCCGACGCCAAAACACTGTAGAGGGCGGACAAATCCATGTAACGGCTGTTGGGACCAATTTCCAGTCGAACCGCCTTTTCGTCGATGCCCTCGATGGTCCCCGCCACTTGACTTTTCAGGCCAAGTTCGCCCCACTCGGGGACACCTGCCAACCCGGACTTGTTCTGCTCCAAGGAATCCAACACCTGGCTGCAATTGTTGCCGATGCTCGACACAATCCCGCAGCCGGTTATCACCGCTCTTCTTTTCATGAAACGAAGAAATCCTCGGAATTCGCACTCTTGCGATTCTCCGGGAGCAAGAGAAAGACTACTTCTCGTCCTGTCAACTGCCGCCCGGAGAAAAAGCGGAATTCGGAGTGCCCTGAAGGGGCACCACATCACAGCCCAGGGTAACCCCGCCCCGGGCGGGGGCCACCCTGGGATCCGATCGCGTCAACGAGTCACCAAACGCGCGTTTGCGCCAGGGTCCGCGGAAAATTGCTTCGCACGCTCCGAAACCGCGACTGGCAATCAGGCCGGGACGCTTCTACCTTTCGGGGACGATTCCGTGTAGCTCTGGATGAATCGCTTTCGTATAACCTCGATCCTGAACCCCGCCGTGAAAACTCCCGCCTTCCTCTTTTTCACCCTCTTCAGCGCGAGCCTGGCCGTTGCCGAACCGCAGGGTTTCGATCGCCTCACACTCCACGCCGCACCGAAACCGCTTTCGGCCGAGGCCAAAACGGAGGACTGGCCCCGCTTCCTGGGACCGCGTCACGATTTGCACTCCAACGAAACAAAGCTTCTCAAATCCTGGCCCGCCTCCGGCCCCAAGATGGTCTGGGAAGTCAAGCGCGGAAGCGGGCACGCCCCGGCGGTCGTTTCCGGGGATTACCTGGTGATGATCCACGCCATGGATGACCGGGAAGTGATCGAATGCCTCCAGCCCGAAACCGGCAAGCGGCACTGGAAATTCGATTACGCGGTGCGGCTCGGTTCGAGCTTCGGAACCTCTGACGCGCCCCGGTCCGGACCGGTGATCGACGGCGACCTGGTTTTCACCGTCGGCGTGCGCGGCGATCTGCATTGTCTCAACCTGAAAACCGGCCGGCTCGTCTGGAAAACCAACCTCGACAAGGAATACGGGCCCGCGCCGTTTTTCTTCGGGAGAGGGAGCTGCCCGCTGGTTCATGGCAACCAACTCATCGTCAACGTCGGCGGCAAGATCTGCGTCGCCAGCTTCAGGAAGCGCACCGGCGAACTGGTCTGGAGCACGAAGCACGACTGGCACGCCAGTTACGCCTCTCCGGTCTCAGCCACCATTCACGGCAAGAAGCGAATCCTCGTGTTTGCCGGCGGAAAGGTCGATCCGCCAACCGGAGGGCTCCTCAGTCTCGATCCGAAGTCCGGGGCATTGGACGGAGCGTTTCCCTGGCGAGCCCGCATGTTCGCTTCCGTCAACGCGGCCTCTCCGGTCGCAGCTGGAAACTCGGTTTTCGTCACGGAAAGCTACACAGAAGGCGGGGCCATGGTGGAGTTCGCGCCGGACGGCTCGGTGAAGCTCCGCTGGAAGGCGGATCGGTTCGGCAGCCAGTTCACCACCCCGGTCGCGCACGACGGTTACCTCTACGGCATCGACGGAACCGCAGGAACCGAGATGGTTTGCTACGAAATCAAGACCGGCCGCGAAATGTGGCGAGACGGCATTGAGATCAAGGGGGCGCGCCTGGGACGGGCGAGTTTGCTCCAGGTGGACGGTGCCTTTCTGTGCCTGGGCGCGCAGGGAACCCTCCTCTGGCTCGACCTCACTCCGAAGGGCGCGAAGATTCTCGCCCAGGCCCAGCTCTTCCACGCACCGGAAACCTGGGGCGTGCCCACCGTGAACCGCGGCTTGCTCTTCGTAAACCAAAACGCCCTCGGTTCGCGGTTGATTTGCTACGATTTGCGGGACAAGTAGAGGCTGGCCGCAAGGGGCGCATCACACCGGCCCGGGACACCGGTCCCGGGATTCAGCGAGACAACGCAGCCGCCTTCTACCGGGACGCCTCATGGGGCGCCGGCACCGGGAGTGATTGCCCGTGCCCCTTGATCGTGGGCGGCTTCCATCGTCTTCAATGAGAACCTTACGCCTTCAGAAGTTCGGTAATGCGGTCCTGGTGCCACTCCTCGTGGATGGAAATGATTCTGAGCAATTGAGGCACGGTATGACGGCCGACCACCGTGTGCTCGAAGACCATGTGCTGGTAGTCAGCCCCGGGAACTTTTCCGAACATCTCATCCATCAGGTCCAGCGAGGTCGTTAGCTCGGCAAGCAGTTCGTCCCTGGGACGTCCGGCCCGCGGCTGCCAGGGTTCCGGGGTGGTGGCCGGAAATCTCGTGTGGCGAAAGAGTTGCTCGACCACCCACCGGGGGACAACGAAGCGGCTCACCTTGTTGCTGAGTTGGAAAAAAACCTCCGCCGGGCCCTGCAAGGGCCGTGGAATGAGGGTTGAAATCAATCGAATCTCCGCCAGCGTTTTCCGCAGATACGGCCGGCTGTTCGAGGCCGACATCTCGATCAACTTCCCGATGATTTCGGTGCGCATATGGTCTTCGACGCGAAGGATGTGGTCGGCATGCTCTCCCAGCGACCATTTGCCCTTTTCGCCGTCGAGCCAGCTGCCATGCGTAGGCCGGCGGTTCATCTGCTCCTGTGACAGGCCCTCGAGCATCTCCAGGGTCCTGGCCCGAACGGCGCGAGCCCGCTCGAGGCCGGAAACGATCTCTTTGTCCTCGATGGTGGCCATGGTTGGAGTCTCTCTTGATACAAGACCACCGGGAGGACAGACAATAATGGGAAAAGCGGCGGATTTTTCCGAGTCGTGGCACGATGCACGAGTCCCATCTCTTTCATGCGCGCCAGTTTCTCGTCGCGCAGGGCGTTCCAGCCCGCCGCTTACTTCCCCTTGAACTTCGCCACCGTCGCATCCATTGCGGCGAGCATCGCCGCAATGGGTCCCGGGGTCGGGAGTCGGGTCGCAGGAACGATGAACATGGCGCCTACTTCCCGATCCGCGCCCGGTCGCGGTCCTGCTTCTTCTCGGGCTCGGGCGTGAAGGCGCCCGCCCCGGGGGAGAAGTCCCACGCCTTGGTGGGCTCGCCGAATTTCTCGAGGAAGGCTCCCGACGAGAAGGCCAGGTAGAACGGCCCGTCGCCCTTCTCGTTGCGGGTCGCATCGTAGAGCTTGCGCATGGCCGATTTCGCGGCCTCCGCGTCCTTCTCTAACAGCTCGATGGCCCGGCAGGCCCGCAGGGCGGTCCACCAGTCCTTGTGTCCCAGTTCCTTCACGAGCCGCGTCAGGGCCGCCTCGCGATACCTGGCGTGATGCGCCAGCCAGTCCGCGGTCTCGATGCGCACCGCTGGCGCAATGTCATCGAGGTAGTCGATCACCTTCTCGTTGTCGCCGAAACCGGCTTGCCGCAGCGCGATGATGGCCCAGTAACGCTCGGAGGCAGCCGCGGATTCCAGCAACTTCAGCATCTCCTCCGTCTTGCCTGTGCCGACCAGGTCCGCCGCGGCCCACGCATGCTCCAGCGGCGGGCGATGATTGGTTTTTCCCAACAGGATGTCGCGCAGCGGCACGCCCTCGTTGCGCACCCATTTCCACATCTCGCACTCGGGAATCGCTCCAGGATCGAGGAGCCGCGCCCGTTGCGCACGGAACGCCCTGCGGTGCTGGTCGAGCGCCGCCCGCTGCGCAGCGCTCATCCCGGGCCCCACCAGGTTGCGCAGGTTGTCGGGATCCGCTTCGCAGTCGTAGAATGCTTCCACCGGCTTGGCGGGCCCGGCGTAGTCGAGCTGCGCGGGAGTCAGGGAGTCCGGCTTCTCGGCGGCGATCCGGGAAATCTCGCGCCGGATCTCCCCCAGGTCCGGAAAGACGCTGGGCTGGTTGTAGCTCAGGTAAGGATGGTAGTTGCGGATGTAGAGGTAGCGCTTGCTCCGCACCGAGCGAGCCATCTCGAACATCTCGTCGACGCGGTCGCGGCAGCCGTACACATACTCCCGCGGCGGGCCGGGATCCGACCCCAGGAAATAGCGGCCCTGCATGTAAGAAGGCACATCGAGTCCGGCGAGGCTCAGGGTCGTGCCGGGAAAATCGACGAAGCTCACGAGCTCATCGCACACCGTTCCGGGCGCGGAGGGAGCGAGGTGCTGGTACTTCTTCGGGAACCGCACGATCAGCGCCACCCGCATTCCGGAGTCATGCAGCATCCGCTTCCCCCGCGGCATGCCGGTCCCGTGATCGGAATAGAAGAAGACAATCGTGTCTTCGGCGAGACCGTCCTCCTCGAGTTCGGCGAGGATGCGCCCGGTGTTTTTGTCCATCGCCGTCACGCAGTCGTACATCCGCGCCCATTCCTTCCGGACGATGGGCGTATCGGGGTAGTAGGCCGGCAGCGGCACCTTGCCCGGGTCGTGAATCTCGCTCTTCTCGAGCTTGGACTGCACCTCCCGCACGAACACCTTGTGCGGCCACACCGTGGTGCGCGACTGGTGGCTGGTCATGTCATTGAAGACCGCAAAGAACGGCTGCCCTTTCCCGCGTCCCTTGTTCCGCCAATGCGCCTTGGCGCTGGACTCGTTCCACGATTCCGTAGTGAGCCGCTCGGCATCCGCATTGTTGTAGTCGGTCTTGGCGTTGTTGGTCGTGAAGTATCCCGCCGCGCGCAGGTAGGACGGAAATCCCTTCACGCCGGTGGGAAGCGGAAACTCCGAACGCATCTGGTGTGCTCCGAGACTCATGGTCGACATTCCCGTGATCAGGCAGGCCCGCGACGGCGAGCACACCGGAGCGACTGCAAAGGCGCGGGTGTACCGCACGCTTTGCCTGGCGAGCTTGTCGATGTGCGGCGTGGTGGCGAATTTGTCCCCATAACAACCGAGAAACGGGCTCATGTCCTCCGCCGTGATCCAGAGAAGGTTAGGATGGAGCTTGCGGGCCCGGATCTTGCGGAACCGCACCGTGCCCCCCTTTCCGTGATGCTGGATCCCGAAATAACCGGACAGGTTACGCGTCTCGTGGATGTCCGCCACCAGCGTTCCGTTCAGATAGGTGCGCACCTGCGACCCCTGCGCCACGACCCGGAAGTGGTTCCACTCCCTCGGCTTCAGGAGGCCCACGATCCGCTTTGAGTAGTCGGCCTGCGAATCCCCCGTCGGAAACAACCAGCCTCCCAACCCGATCCCGTAAATGCCGGCCGGCTTCTGCAGATCGATTTCACACTGATAGCCCTTCGGCTTGCCTTTTGCGCCGGTGCAACGATAGGCAAACCCGGAATTGAAATTCACCTCCTTCGCATCCCCGGGAAGCAAAACTTCCAACTCCGCTTCGAAGTCCCCCATCGTGACCTCGGTCGTCACCCAACAGTTCGTCCTGGAGTGCAGGGCAAGCACCCCCTCCTCCGCCTCGAAGCGAACCACTTTCGAGCGCGGCGTCCACCCCTTGGTGGTCTTGCCGTCAAACAGATCCACCCAGTTGCCCGCCCGGGCCGCAGATCCAGGCAGGAAGGTGATCAGCCCGATCGACAGGAAGAGACGAAGTTTGAAGTGCATGCAACCGGTCTAGTCTCTTCGCGGCGCTGATAAAGAGGATTTTCTCCTCTCCAACCCTTCTGGAATTCCCTGTAAATTGTCCTCGCCACTCCGCGTAGCTGTCAGACGATTTCGCCTGCCCGCCAGGCCTGCAACTCGTGGCGGCGCTTTCCAGGCGCCATGCCAGAATAAACAATAACACTGTGAAATCACTCTGCCTCCTTGCCCTCGCTTGTGCTCTCCTCGCGGCCGGTGCGACCGCCGGTCCCAACTTCATCTTCATCCTGGCCGATGACATGGGATATGGCGATGTCGCTCACGCCGGAGGAAAAATCGCCACCCCGCACCTCGACCGTCTGCGTGCCGAGGGGATGCGGTTCACGGATGCCCACACCACCTCGTCGGTCTGCACCCCCACCCGCTACGGCATCCTCACCGGTCGCTACAACTGGCGCTCGCCGCTGAAAAAGCACGTCTTGTTTCCGCCGGACCGGTCTATCATGGATCCCAAGCGCCTCACCGTGGCGGGCCTCTTGAAAGGTCAGGGCTACCGCACCTGCGCGATCGGCAAGTGGCACCTCGGCCTGAACTGGCACATGCTGGAGAAACCCGCCAAGGCCGCCATCGGTCCGACCCGCGGAACCTGCTGGAATATCGACTTTTCCAGGCCTCCGCAACTCGGCCCCCTGAAACTCGGCTTCACTCATGACTTCCTCTTTCCCGCTTCGCTCGACATGGCGCCCTATCTCTACCTCCGCGACGACGTGCCGGTCGGAATTCCAACCGTCTCGAAGGGCTGGAACCGCCAAGGTCCTGCTCTGCCCGATTTTGAAGCGGAAAACTGCCTCGTCGATTTCGCGCGCGAGTCGCGGGCCTTCATCAAGGATTCGGTCGAAGCGAAGTCCCCGTTTTTTCTCTATCTCCCCCTCACCAGCCCCCACACCCCCATCGTCCCGTCCAAGAAGTGGCAGGGCAAATCTCCCCTCGGCAAGTACGGTGACTTCGTGATGGAGACGGACTGGGTGGTCGGCGAAGTCATGAAGGAACTGGAAGAGCAGGGCATCGCCGGCGATACCTTCCTACTTTTCACGACCGACAACGGCTGCTCGCCGGCTGCCAATATCGGCATGCTTGTCAAGAAGGGGCACAAGCCCAATGCCGGATGGCGCGGCCACAAAGCCGACATCTACGAAGGCGGTCACCGCGTGCCCTTCCTGGTGCGCTGGCCCGGGCGGGTGCCGCCCGGTGCCAGCTGCGATCTGACGGTATGCACCACCGATTTCTTTGCCACCGTTGCCGAGATCCTGGGAGAGGCCCGCAAGCTTTCTTCCAACGCCGCGGAAGATTCCTTTTCCATCCTTGCCGCGCTCGAGCATCCCGCACGGAGCACTCCCATCCGCCCTTTCACCATTCATCACTCGATCAATGGCTCCTTCGCCATCCGCAAGGGGCCATGGAAGCTCTGCCTCTGCCCCGGGTCCGGCGGCTGGTCCGCACCCAGGCCCAATGTCGCGCTGAAAGACAAGACCCTGCCGCCCATCCAACTCTTCAACCTCGCGCAGGACCCCGCCGAATCCACCAACGTCCAGGAAACCCATCCCGATATCGTCCGGGACCTGGTGGCCGACCTTCAACATGCCCTTCACCACGGCCGCACCCGTGCCGGCTTGCAGTCCACCAACGAGGGATGGCCGAATACCTTCCCGAAACGGGTCCTCGAACTGTTCCCGCAGTTAGCCGCACCGGCCGGGAAGAAAGCGGGGTAGCGGTTGCCCGCTTCTCAAGCACCGATCCGTTTCTCCACAAACTGAAAGCGTTCGTCGTACTCGCCGGAATTGTGCTTGAGGCAGCAGGTATAGCACGCCGAGTGCCCCCGCATGCGCTTCACCCGTTCCACAATCGCCCAACATCCGGGGCAGAAGTAGCGCCACTTGCGACGAAGCGTCCTGGAGGGAAGCGGGAGAGTGTGCCCGGCCCGCTCGCCGGGAATACCCAGGTCGCAGCAGGCTCTCCGCCACTCCCGTCCGTGCGGCCGAATCCGGCGATTGCCCGCTCGCTCATAGGCCACCAGATGGGCCAGTTCATGCAGGAAGGTGCGCTCGACTTCGCTTTCGGAAATCTTGACCAGCGCCGGATTGAGTTCGATCTCCGCGTCCGTCCAGGTCGCCCGGCCTGCGGTTGAGCGCATCCTGGTGTTCCAGCGCACTTTCACACGGCCCGCCAATGCCGCCAGCCCAAGGTCGCGGCAGAGGGATCCGGCCTGCGCCGAGAGGACCGCATCGATCCCCTGGAGGCCTGGCCGCCTTGGGGCGCAGCGCCGCCCCGCCTCGGTAAACAAAAAGTGCAATTGCAGGACCGCTTGCTCCACGCCGGCAGTATCTACTCACGCGAGCCCAAACTCAAGGATGGAGCTACTTCAGTGCCGGAGTGTATCGACCCGGCTTGAGCGGCGCCTTTTCGGCCTTCTGCACGAGCTTTGCAGGCTCCTCTTCCTCCTCCGGCGCCTTGAGCGAGATCGGACCTCCGCGGCATACGGCCACCACGACGCGTCCCGAAGTAAGGTAGGATTTGACTAATCCTTCGGGCATTTCGGCCCCTTCCCGCGCTTGGGCAATATTCACTTCCTGCTGTTGCAGCCATCCGCGATTCTTTTCGTAGAAATCCTTCCAACCCAGAAGTTTTCCCTTCCGCTCGCCATCGACTCGATTGGCGAGGTGCTTGGGGACGTTGAGGAGCGACTTTTTCGGAACAAGCGTCCAATGCTCGCCGAATGAAATGATCGCGGAGCGTTTGATGAGACTCTCCGTCTTCCCACTCCGGATCTTCCCCATTTCTATCGGCTCGTCGGCCAACTTGATTTTCTCGTCGACCTTCACATCCTTCCGTTTCATCTTCAGCTGAGCATGAGTCGGCCGGGGACTGATTTTTCCCTTCACTTCGAAAGGCTTCATCCGGAATCCCTCGGCCACGAGCAACGAAATTCCGATCGCAAACAGACTTGTCGGGAGGAGCAACGTCAGCCCGCCACCAAGTTTCGACCTGGCACGAAACGTCGTATCGACAAAAAATTGAAATGTTTTGTTCATCAGCAGAAAATACTCAGGGAAAGTCCTACTCCTGGGTGAACAGCGTCCCGGTAATCTCTACCGTGCGATCGACGTTGATGGACGAGGAGTAAAGCAGATCAACGCCGAAGGGCATTCGCGTCAATCTAGCGTCGGAACTGATTGGTTATCAGTGAGATAAAAGTGAAGAAAAGCCAACTTTTAGGTTGACCTACTGAGCGAGTCGGCAAGCTCGGTATGTTAAAAGCCATTT
>Ga0310121_10005748_pt1 | contig 10571 bp, 3 predicted proteins | sample CB27_Tmax_986_MG_FD_203504 | JGI IMG/M metagenome (GOLD analysis project Ga0310121, IMG submission 203504) | Marine microbial communities from Western Arctic Ocean, Canada - CB27_Tmax_986 | ecosystem: Environmental > Aquatic > Marine > Oceanic | place: Canada: Western Arctic Ocean | collected... | reverse complement strand
CGGGAGCCAGACCCAGCACATCCTCTGGCAATTGGACCACGGCCTGACGGAGGCCCGGCCCCGCGGGGTGATTCTCATGGCGGGGGTGAACAACGTTCTGGGTTCGCCCGCGCACCGCGCCCGCGACATCGCCCACGGCATGCACACCCTGGTTGCAAAGCTTCGCGAGCGACTTCCCGAGTGCGAGATTCTCCTCCTCGCCACCTTCCCGGCGGGGCGTACCTCCGAATCACCGGAGCGTCGCAAGGTCGTCGAACTGAATGAATTGCTGGCCAAACTCGGGAAGATCGAGAGGGTCCGATTCCTGGACCTCACCTCGCGTTTTCTCACGAAGGACGGTTCCTTTCCCGAGGACCTTTCGCCCGATGGGATCCACCTCACGGCCGAGGGCTACCGGATCTGGGCCGAGGCCCTGCGTCCCACCCTGCAAGCGTGTTGGCCGGTCGAGGAAGCGCAATCGGCCGTCCCGAGACTCGATCGACCACCCCTGAGATTTGCGAGCCGACGGCGAATCGAAAGTGACGATGGGGGAGACGATTGGAAGACGATTTCCACGCAACAGCGATGGGCTCCGAACCAGACGGCGCTGGTCATTTGTGATATGTGGCGTGAGCATTGGTGCAAGGGAACCGCGCGCCGCACCGCCCTGCTGGGTCCACCCATCGATCGCCTGGCCAATCGACTCCGCGAGCAGGGGGTCTTGATCGTGCATGCGCCGAGCTGCCCCACTCGCCAACCGGATCACCCCACCAACCGATTCTACCAGGACTACGCGCAACGGCAGCTCGCCCGCGCTGCTCCGCCGGTCCAGCTCTCGCTGCCCAGGGTCCAGCCGCCGCCGAGATGGGACCACATCGACCTGACGACGGCGCCCTGGGGCGCTCCGAATCTGCGGCGTGAGAGCAATTGTCCGATCTACGACCCCACCGGGACCGGTTGCGATTGCACCCCACGCTGCAAGCCCTTCCACCACGACACCCGCCAAGTGGAGAGCATCGCAATCGCGCCGGAGGACGCCATCGTGGGCGACAACCTGGAGGCCCTTTACCTCTTCAAGCAACGAGGAATCAAGAACGTCCTGGTAGCCGGGGTATCGTTGAACGTCTGCATGATGGGGCGTCCCTTCGGGATCCGGAATCTCGTCTACCAGGACTACAAGGTGGCCCTCATGCGAGACCTGACCGATTCCCTTTATGATCCCCGCCAACCGCCCCACGTCGATCACCACCGCGGGACCGAGATCATGACCGAGCACATCGAACGTTTCTGGTGTTCCAGCATCACAAGCGACCAGTTCACGGGCGGGAAGCCGTTTAGCTGGCCGGCTGCAAATTGAGGTGGTGGTCAAAAGGCCGGCCCGCTCCTTCCACCCGTCCACCAGGAAACTGGGCGTGACTCGATCCCAGAACCCAAGCGCTGAACAGAATAATGATGACCTTGCTTTCTCTATTCTCTTGCGGCAATTCCATCGGGCCCGCAGGCCGACCCGGCACTGCAGGAAAGGCACTTGCCCCGCGGGCTGGCCCGAATCCCGTGACTCCGCTGACGATGCCCGCCGCAGTTGCCGCGCAGTTGTCGGGCCGTCTCGCTATGCCGCCCACGCGCGCAAGAGGCCGACCAGATGGAGAATCGAATACAGGGGCACGAAGAAGACCGGGACGAAGACGAGGGGAACCTGGGACATGATTTCCGTCGTGGTCGTCCCGAAGGTTCCCATCGCGATGCCCGAGCAGAGAATGCCCGTGCCGATCGCGACCACGAAATCGAGCAGGCCGAAAACGTTCCACCCGATGTATGTTTTACTGGCGACGAACTCGGGATGCCGCTCCAGGCGCATCGCGATCCAGGGCGCAGTGATACCGATCGCCATGTCGCCGAGTCCGGCCGGCCAGGCAAAGAATCCGGGCAACATCCCGTGGGCATAGAATCCGAGAAACGCCAGCCCCCCGAATCTTCCCCCCTGCACCGCAGTGGCCACCGAGAGGTCCATCGTAAGCACGAAACGCCTGAGCGATTTTGACGACCAATAGGCGACCAGGAAAAGGACGATGGGACCCAGGAAACCAATCAGGACGGCCGCGGGAAACTCCTCCGTCGCGCGCTCGAAAAAGCCCGCGAAGGCGAAAGAGGAGACGGTCACAAACCAAAGGGCAAGGACGCCGGCAAGAAACCAGCCTAGCGTTCGATTTCCTTTTGCCGAATTCTGCGTAGCTCTCCTGTTCCCCTTCATGGCATCTGCGAGTTATCCCTTTGATGTGCTCTAACTTTCACGCGATTGACCACCATAGGCTCGGCGATGCGAAGGACAATCTTACCCTGACCGTGATTTTGCAAATCTTGCTTTGAATGACCGGCCCAGTTTTGTGAGATACTCAGTTGCGCCACGAAACCCGCAGCAATGAAATGGGCAAAACCGAACGCATCGCCAAGTCCCTGGGAGCGAAGGAGCAGCCGGCCGATTGTGTGCCGCGATGGCGTGCCCTGGTGCGCTCGCTCTATCCGATCCGGGTGATTAGTCACCGCTCCTTGCGCGGGCCCTTCGATCGAGAGACCTTCCTTGACGCCATGACCGCCGTGCACCGCGAAGCCGCGATGGGCGAGGGCTTGCGAGAAAAAGCGGTTGGCATCTGGAAGCTGGAGAGAATCTGCTTTTCGTATTGCCGCGACGGAAACCGCACCTTGCACGGGATCGATCTTCCCCCGGAGGTGCAACCGATTTCGCACACCGGACTCGGCTTTGCCGCGACGGAACTGGCCGGGTTCTGCGCGGAGGGGATCTCCGGTTTGATCGAGTCCTGCGCCCATCCGGATTTTCGGCAATTCGCCTACGAATCGATCGGTTGCATCTGGGCCTTGCAGAGCACCAGGGTCTATCGCTCGATCTTCCGCGCCCTCTCCCGGACTCGCATACCGCGCACCCGGCTTACGCCATGGGCCGAGTTCGTCGACAAGTTCCCGGCGGATGTGCAGGGCCTCCTGGCTCACGGCCATGGACGGGCGCTCTACCTCAAGAAGTTCAATCTCGGCAGCGCGGTTCGAGAAGCCATTGCCCTGGAGGGCCTCGACAGTTCAGCTGCCATGCAGGGGATTGCCTTCGCCTACGCCATGCTGAACAATGGCGACCTCGACCGCATCCTGGATGTGGGCGCGGACTTTCGGAATGAAGAACTGCGCGAGAGATTCCAGTCCGGACTCGTCGCGGCGTTGGTGTTCTGGGACTGGACCTTTCCCGGCTTCCTTGACGGCCTTCACCCGCGGTCGTCCCGCCAGGAAGGGTTGCTCGACAAAGCCCACGAGCGCATTGGAACGTGCCGCCGGGCCGGTCGCTTGACCAACTGGCTGATCGGCGCCTAGGGGCCTCAGGGGCCCGCGTGCTCGACGCGGATGCTCGGACCCTGGACTGCGGAACCCTGCTGCGAGATCGGCGGAGGACGGATGAGCCCGCCGGCCGAAAATCATTGGGCCAACGGCCCCTGCTCATCGTAGCCTGGTGCAGAGCGTAGCGCCGCGCCAGGACCTCAGAGCGTGTTCACGATCCGCAGCCTGAAGGGCTGCTTCACCGGTGAGGCAGCCCTTCAGGCTGCGATCCTGGATGGGGCCGGGATTCCTGGGGCGCTGCCCCAGGCTACGATGAAGGTGCGCCGTTGGCGCGTGATGCTTGCCGCTCACCAATTTGCTGATGGGCTCATCCAATTTCCCGGGCCGACGACATATTCCGGAAGGGGTCAGGATGTCTGAGGCTGCAGCAGTCCAAAGGCTTCCGCTTGGTATGCTGCTGTCCCTCTATTCGGAGGTTTCATGGCTACGGGTCTTACTGACTATTTGCCCAGTGAAGTAAGATATTTCATCAAATCTACTAGCTCATCCCGCCGCAGGCTCGAAGTCAGTCCGGGAGGCATGAGCGAAACCGGACTGGTATCGACCTTGGCTACCTCGCCGCTGGGAATGGAAACCACCTTGCCGGTAGGGTCACGCACGAGGATGGAATTGTCCGTCTTGCGCTGTAACAAGCCGCTCACCAGGGTCTTGTCCTTCTTGGTCACCATCACCGTCTCGTAACCCTGCTTGATGTCGGTGCTCGGATTCAGCAGCGACTCGAGAATGGACTCGGGAGTCATGTAGGATCCCACCGTGCTCAAATCCGGTCCCAACTTGCCGCCTTTGCCGCTCACGAGATGGCAGGTCGTGCATACCATGGCGGTGCGCTCATACACTTGCCTTCCCCGGACGGAGGAACCCATTTTGGCCACATCCGCGATGAGCACGCGCCTTTCCTCTGGCGAGAGAGCTTGGGAAACGGGCTTGAGGCCGCCGGCCTTGTTCAGCGCCGCGATTAGCTGGCCCACCTCACGCCCGGAGGCCGAGGCACTCCGGCTTCCGGCCAAGGCCACCGTCTCACTCAGCTTCGCGTTTGCCAGCGCCTGAGCGAGCAGGCCCGGTCCCTCTTCCCGAGCGAGAAATCCTTCAAACACAATCCGGGCGTCGTCAGCATCCACGAGTTTGCCGAGAATCTGCACGGCAGGAGCGGCGGCGGACTTGGGACTGAGGCGCGCTTGCGCAGCAATGGCGGCAGCCCTCACGCTGGCGGATTTCCCGGCCACCCAAAGCTCGGTCAAGGCATCGGTGGCACCGAGACTGGCCAAGGCAGTGGTCATGGCGAGGCGCTCTGCGGTGCTCTGCGCAGCCGCAGCTTGTTGCGTGAGTTGGTCCTTGCCGGAGGAAACTTTCCAGTAGCCGATGAGCGCTGCAGCGGCAATGCGCACGGCTTCATTCTTGGCAGACAGGTAACTCGCCGCCCGTTCACTCTGCGGAGGAACCGTGGAACTGAACTCCGCGCCGCGAGCAAGGGCGATGAGAAGCTCGGGGGCGCCCTTGGTCAGATCGAGCATCTCTCCGATCCGGGCCGCTTCCCCGAGGGCCGCCACCGTGGCAACCGCATTCGCCAGATCGTCTCCCTTCAATTCCCCTTTCTTCACTACTTCGGAGAGAGCCTCGATCGCGCGAGGATCCTTGACCTTCTTCAAGGCGTAGGAGAGGTGGCCGGCATTTCCATCAAAGACTATCTTGCCGGCCTGCATGGCCGGGAGCCACTGATCGCTGGTGTCGCGCACCGTCATTTCAAGGGCGAAATCGAGATTGCCGTCGACCTCGTAATCGAGCGCCCGCAGCGCCAGGTTGGCCGCTTCCAGCGAACCTAGTTCCCGCAGCGCACAGACCGCCGCCAGACGCACGCGCGGATGTTCGTCTTCCACCGCGAGGGCAAGATGCTTCATTCCTGCCGGTTTCCGTCCCGCCACCCGCACAGCCGCCGCGCGAATCCGTGGATCGGCTGCCGCCAACAACTGCCACAGGGACTCGATGGGTTTGTGATTGAGGGCGGTGCAAAGCCAGAGAGCCTCCAACCGATGATGATCGAACTCCGGATCTGTTGGATCGAGATTGTTGACGATGGCGTCAATCGCCGCCGCCGAAACCTTCCGCCACACCAACTCACGGTTGGCCTGCGTGCGAGTATACTGCTCCGGTGCCTTGAGATGATCGAGAAGCTCTCCATTCGTCGCTTCCGCGATCTTGGGACGCTCCACCAGGTCGCGATCACGCACCGTCAAGCGCCAAATCCGGCCGTGCGACTTGTCCCGCAGCGGGTGATGAAAGTCTACCTCGCCGTGGTCGATGATCGGATTGTACCAATCGACGACGTAGATGGCGCCATCCGGTCCCATCTTGATATCGACCGGGCGAAAAGAGCGGTGGCTGGAACGCAGGACGGTCTCCACCTCCTTGGCTGCGAATCCGCTCCCACGTTCTTCCAGCTCGTAGCGCACGGTGCGATTCGCGCGGAAGTCGTTGCCAAGCATGCTTCCCTGCCAGTGCGTGGGAATATGGCGGCCCGTCATGAACTCCGCAGCCGTGTTCTTGGGCTTCCCCGGGATGAGCCCCCTCATGACTCTCGGCGCACCCACCGCGGTTCCAAAGGCGGAGCCCGGAAAGACATCGTGCGGTCCCGAGCCACCCGCGCCGTCGGTCCCGAATCCCCGTCCCCAGTAGTCGAAGGCCAGTCCCCACGGATTGACCATTCCGCGTGAGAAGATCTCGAGGCGTTCGGTCTCCGGACGGAAACGCCAGATCCCGCTCCCATTGAGTCGCCGCGGCCCGTGGGCGGTCTCCACAAAGCTGTTGATGTAAATCGACTGAGTGAAAAAGAGGTCGCCCCAGGGCGTCCAACGCAATCCGTGAATCATGTGGTGGACGTCGGCATTTCCGAAGCCCGAGAAGACAACGCGTCGGGAATCCGCCACGTCGTCGCCGTCCGCATCGCCGAGGAAAAGCACTTCCGTGGTGCTGCACACGTAGGCTCCGCCCTCAACCGGCATCACGGAGTGTGGAACCGTGAGCCCTTCTGCAAAGACCTTGTGCGTGTCCGCCACTCCGTCGTGGTCGAGGTCTTCGAGAATCACGATGCGGTCGTTGGGAATACGGCCGGGCTTGATGTGCGGGTAGGTCGAGGAGGTCGACACCCAGGCGCGCCCGTGCCGGTCCCAGTTCATATTGATGGGATTGAAGATCATGGGATTCTGCGCGAAGAGATTTACCTGGAATCCTTCCGCCACCTCGAAGGACTTCAACTCGGCCGCGACATTCGGAGCGGGAACGTCCTTGGGAACCTCGTGATCCGGGTAATCGCGGGGAGCCTTCCAATCTTGCGCGCGCTCGACCACGTATCGATGCGTGCGCGGCACACGCACTTTCGCAATGACCTGTTCGCGCCCTTCCACGATCTCCTCGAAATCCTCCATCTCGTAGGCGAGGTGACCCATCTCGTGACGGCGAAAGAGAAAGATGTAGGCCTTGTTAATCGGATTGAGCCGGTAGCGGTAGATCTTGTTCTTTTCAACAATGGCCTGGCGCAACTCCTCGGTTTGCACATGGTCGGCGCCAGAGCGCAGGAACCCGCCCTGGGCGTCGACTGAGGCGTCTTTCCCATCGACGACCACCCGCAGTGGCGCGTTGATAGATGCCTCTCTCCACCTCGTTGGGGAGGGCAACTGATCAGAGGTAAAATCAAAACGCACTCCGCGCTTGGTCGACTCCAACTCCGCCTGCTGCCCACCACTCGTGCGGAGTCCCTCTTCTCCCATCGAAATGGAGGCTCCGCCTTCCGGGATCTTGAGCTCGCGGGTGAGCGCCGAGGCGATCCGCCAGTAACCCGGCGCGCGCAGGTGCACTCCATTTTCATAGTCGCCCTCCTTCAGGCCCGCGATCTTGAACAAGTCCACGCTGCCATGTCCTCGCACTTTGGCGAGGGCCAGGATGAATTTGGAGGCGCGCTCCAGCCGGGCGTTGGGCTCGGTGGGATCGGGCAGAACCAGGCCCGCCTTCGCCTGTTTGATGGGCGTGAGAAGGACCAGCTTGGTCCCCATCCGCTCCAACTCGTCGACGAGAGCGCGATATCCTTCCTCAAATCGTTCCATCTTTTCGTCCGTATCGATAAAGGCGGCTTCCGCCCCGTAGCCGACGATGACGGTCGAGGGCTGGGCATCCCCGAGCTGCTTCTTGAGCTTCTCGAAGCCGAAACCCTGCTGCCCTTTGGGGGGCTGCCAGGAACGGGTGTTCTGGGCCGACCCAAACTCGCTCCGCGCCGTGCCGAAGACATTGTCGGCGGGCCAGCCCAGATTGCGGACGCTGATGTTGTGATGGGGCCAGCGCACCGTGACGGCAGTCTCGAAAGATCCGTACTTCTCCATGCGCGAGATGAGGGTTCCACCCAGGAGGACGATCCGGTTGCGGGGCACGTCCGCAACATCCGCCGCCTCCTTGGCCGGCACTTCGATCTTGCCGGGCGCGCTCCAGTCCCCGGCCTCCCCTTTCTCATCCCAGACCATGACCTTCCACCAAACCGTGTCCCCATCGGCCAAGGCGCGCCCCCGACAGAGCACTCCGGACTGCTTCCCGGACTCCCGCCGTCCACTGTCCCAAAGATCGCCCACCTCGACCGCGAGTTTGCGCTCATCGCTGGCCATCAGGATCCGGTAAGCGGTCTGCCCCTCCCCTTTCCACGAGAACGCGTACTCATTCAAGTGCAGCCCAAGCTCATTCGGGACTGTCGTAGATTTCAGGTCACTAGCGGCGGGAGCGGCTCCGGCAAGCGGCGAACCAAGGAGAATGATGGTGGCGAGGGCGAGACACAACGAGTGCTTCATGCCTCTCAGTTAAGGAGAGCGCTCCCGTTTTGGAAAGCCCTTCTGTCACCCCGAACAACTATTTCCCGCCGCAAGACGGTCCTTGGCAGAATCCGGCAATTGCGCATCATCGCAGCAATGTCAGCGGAGTCGGCCAGTGCGGAAGCGCCAACGAAATCGCGGTGGCTCGACTGGATCGAGCGCATCGGAAACCGCCTGCCCCATCCCATGACCTTGTTCATCATATGGGGGCCCTCCTCGTCCTGATGCTCTCGCAAATCGCGGCTTCCTTCGAATGGAGCGTGGAGAAGACCCAAACGGTTCGCCTGGGTCGGTGCAGTCGCTCGTCCGCGCCAGGGTGGGATTAACACCCGACGGCCTCGTTCTTGCTTGGAATCGTGATGCAGCCCCTCCGTTGCGCGCAACCTTGATTTTTGCGCGTTTCCGAGCAATGTCGGCTCTGTGATCGACGTTTAGAAGCAGCTAGCGGCGATCACGAATGCTCGCCCACGCCCACGCTCACGATTCCACCAGTATGTTTTCTCGACCCCGTTCCTCTCTTCGGACTCCAGTCGCCCTGAGTGGCTCTTTGCTTGCGATGGGCCTGGCGGCCCTCGAGGCCGCTGAGCCCGCGGTCGACTTTGCCCGCGATATTCTCCCGGTCTTGTCCAACAACTGCTTCGGTTGCCATGGGCCGGACGCGGCCAAGCGCAAGGCGGGGCTGCGTTTGGATGAACAGGCTGGTGCCCTGGCCACGTTGAAATCGGGAGAGCGGGCCGTTGTTCCCAATGACAGCGCGGCGAGCGAACTGTTGCGACGCATCAGTTCTACTGATCCCGATGAGCACATGCCGCCGCCCAAGTCGGGGAAGAAGCACCTCACCGAGTCTCAGATCGCCACGATCAAGAAGTGGATCGATGGGGGAGCCGAGTGGGCAAGACATTGGGCCTTTGAACCTGCGGAGAAACCGGAAGGGCCCACCGCACATTCCGACCGGCGGGGCTCGAACCCGGTCGATCACTTCATTCACGCCGAACAGAAACGCAGAGGGCTCGTCCCGGAGTCCGAGGCGGACAAGGAGACCCTGATCCGCCGGGTGACCCTCGACCTCACGGGTCTGCCGCCGACCATCGCCGAGGTTGACGCCTTTCTCGCCGACAGTTCTCCGGAGGCCCTCGCGCACGTCGTCGACCGCTTGCTGGCGTCGAAGAATTACGGCGAACACATGGCTCGCATTTGGTTGGATGCGGCGCGGTATGCGGACACCCACGGTCTCCACCTCGATAACGAGCGCGGGATCTGGCCCTATCGCGATTGGGTCATCGATTCGTTTAATCGCAACCAACCTTTCGACCAGTTCACGGTCGAGCAATTGGCAGGGGATCTCCTGCCGGAACCGACCCTGCAACAGCGGGTGGCCACGGGATTCAATCGTTGCAACGTCACCACCGGCGAGGGCGGATCAATCAACGAGGAATACTTTGTGCGCTATGCCGTGGAGCGCGTGGAGACGACCTCCACCGTCTGGCTCGGGCTCACCGCCGGTTGTGCCGCGTGTCACGATCACAAGTTCGACCCGCTCAAGCAGAAGGAATTCTACCAGCTCTTCTCCTACTTCTTCAGCCTGACGGAGAATGCGATGGACGGAAACAAGCTCCTGCCGCCTCCGGCGGTGCGCGTGCCCACCAAAGAGCAGGTTGCGCAAAAGGCCGCCCTGGAAGAGCAACTCAAGACCGCTCAAAGCGAATACCAGGCCGTGTTCGCCTCACTCAAGTACGAGGACACGCGGGCCGGGGAGAAACTGGGCCCGCTCCAGACCGCGGACCGGATTTGGTTCGACGACACTCTTCCTGAAGGCGCCAAGCCCATGGGCAACGAGGCGGCGGCCTCGTGGAAACACGGAGGCAAGGCCGAGGGTCATCCCGTGTTGAGCGGCGAAACATCGACCGTTCGCGTCGCAGAGGGGCTGAGCCAGCATTTTTTCACCGAAGCCAAGCAGCCGCTGGAAATCGGCGCGGGCGACAAGCTCTTCGGCTATGTCTATCTCGACCCGGAGAATCCGCCGGAGACGGTGCAGTTGCAGTTCAACGACGGCAGTTGGGAGCATCGCGGCTACTGGGGTGCGGATAAGGGGCACGCGCCAGGACGAAACAACGCCAGCAACCTGCGCATGGGTGATCTTCCTGAATCGGGAAAGTGGGTGCGCCTCGAAGTGAGTGCGGAGGCGGTGGGACTGAAGCCGGGGGCGAAGCTCAATGGATGGGCCTACACCCAATTCGGCGGCAAGGCGTATTGGGACAAGGCCGGGATTGTTACCACCGGCCAGGCGACCCCGGAACAACTGGCCTCGCTCTCCTTGTGGGAGCAGTACCGGGCCCTCACCAAGTCGGC
>Ga0310121_10005747_pt1 | contig 10573 bp, 13 predicted proteins | sample CB27_Tmax_986_MG_FD_203504 | JGI IMG/M metagenome (GOLD analysis project Ga0310121, IMG submission 203504) | Marine microbial communities from Western Arctic Ocean, Canada - CB27_Tmax_986 | ecosystem: Environmental > Aquatic > Marine > Oceanic | place: Canada: Western Arctic Ocean | collected... | reverse complement strand
GAATCTCACCACCGAGGAAGTCCTTAAGCGAATGGAGCGAATCTCATTCCAAGGGCGCAATCTCGGAACTGCTCATCAAGTGTGGCAGAAGATGCTTTCGGATAAATGTCTGATTTTTCTTGGCATCGCTGGTGCGCTTAGTGCGGGAGGATTGCGCTTAATCCTCGCATATCTTATTCGTAATAGATATGTGGATTGTGTGGTTTCTACTGGCGCTAATCTTTATCATGACCTTCACGAATGCAGGGGCCGGCGCCATTTTATTGGTTCCCCTCAAGATGATGACGTGGCACTTCAGGCTGCTCATATTGATCGTGTGTACGACACACTAGTCGACGAAGATGAATTTATCGAAAATGACGAATGGATTGCGGACTTTACTCGCACCCTGCAGCCCAGACCTTATACCAGCCGAGAGTTTCTCTATCTGCTTGGAGAACATCTCTGGAATCAAACTGGCGAGGACGGAATCCTCACAGCAGCCTATCAGGCGAATGTTCCAATTTTCTGCCCAGCCATAGCGGACTCATCTATCGGGATGGGAATATCACAAGCCAGGCACAAAGAAAAATCGACCGGGCAACTTGACGTGGTAGGCGACATTATTGAATCGTCGAATCTCGTAATCCACCTGCGACGGACCGCCTCGGTCGTACTCGGAGGAGGCACACCAAAAAACTTTATTAACCAGGCTTGCGTGCAAGCAGAATTCTTTAGTGCTGGGCTTGAAGGTCACGCGTACGCCGTGCAAATCGTCACTGATGTTCCACATTTTGGTGGCGCATCCGGATCAACTCTCAACGAAGCACAGAGTTGGGGGAAAGTGGCAGCCGATGCTGCTCATGTAACTGTTAATACCGATGCCACCGTAGCCTTACCACTTATAGTCTCCGCCCTAGCAACCTCAACACAGAATGTTTTGGATGTCAGAACTTTCCCGGCCTTTGACGTTTCGGGACAAACGATCACTATTAATGGTGTACCCGTTGCAGATGGCCAATATAGCGAGCCGCGATGATGCTGCCTTTCCAGTACGATCAACAAAAACTTTTGGTCTTCGGCGGTGAAGAAGCCGAGCCCTCAGAGTTTGAGACAGCAAGGGCTGCGATTCTACCCATACCTTTAGAACGCACGACTTCGTACGTGCAAGGAACTAAAAATGGCCCGCGTGAAATCCTTCATGCATCATCCCAACTAGAACTTTGGGATGAAGAACTCAAGGTCGATGTTTCTTCTGTTGGACTCTGCAGTCTACCAGGAATGAAACTCCCTCATGATGATATGCAAGCCGCGCTAGACGAAATCACTAACGTTGCGTCAGCAATATTAGAGAAGGAGAAATTCCTCGTGGGTCTCGGTGGTGAACACTCCATTACACCGGCGCTAGTAGCCGCCACGACTGCTCATTATCAAGATTTGTCCATTCTCCAAATCGATGCCCATGCTGACTTAAGAGAATCCTATATGGGATCGCGATTGAGTCATGCCTGCGCAATGCGTCGCTCGCTGGAATATGCAAAATGCACCCAAGTAGGAATTCGAAGTATGTCGCAAGAAGAAGCAGAGATAGCTTCTTCGCTTAATACGACCATTTTTTTTGATGTAAATATGCGCCAGCGAACGGATTGGATGAACGATGTTGTGAAATCATTAGGACAACATGTTTACATCACCGTTGATTGTGATGGCCTGGAGCCTGGAATCATGCCAGCCATTGGGACACCTGAACCAGGCGGTCTCTCGTGGATGGAACTTCTTGGACTCTTACGTGCGGTGTTTAGCCAGCGGGAAGTGATCGCTTGTGACGTCGTTGAGTTATGCCCAATTCCTGGAATAATTCATCCAAATTTTCTATGCGCAAAACTCGTTTATAAACTTTTAACCTACAAATTCGCTCACCTGGATTAGGTAGTTCACGTCTATTCGTTCTCAGATGAACCGAGTTTGTCGAGCTCGGTCTGAGCATCGATTTGAAACAGCGACTCTGGAAATTCGGCAATGATCCGCGTGAAGGTTGCCTGAGCCTGATCAGATTGACCGGAGAGTAGATAAGTTTTTCCTAACTCAAACAACACCCCATCAACTGGAATGTCCCATTCAACCTGTTCTGAACTCGCTTCAAATATTTCAGTCGCCTCGGCATATCTCCCTGAATGCATTTGAGCCGCAGCCATGCCCAGTTGAGCCATCTCACCATAAATGCCATTACCTTCTGAGTCGATCACCATTTGATAGTGTTGGATAGCTTCTTCTCGTTGACCCAAACTGGAAGCCGTCGTTGCAGCATAATACCGCGCGACTAATCCGGCTTGGTTGGCTGGGTGGGATTCTGCTGTTTCGATAAATTGCTGAAGTGCCACCTCAGCCCTTCTCGCTCCGGAAGTATAACTTCCCGGCTGGAAGGATGCCGGAGGTGGCAAGGCACCTGAACCATCAGCGCTTGAGGTGTCTGGCGGTAACACAATGGGTGCTGTCGCTGTAATCATCGCCTCCGCTAACATTTGTGTGCCGGCGAACTCTTTCTCAGTCTGTCGATCTAAATACTTCACGATGACGCCAAATCCCACTAAAACTACCAACCCGAAGAACAAAAGTGCTCGGCCATGCCCTCTAAACCTCTTATCTAAACCCACAAGAACAGTTGCCAGCGCGTTTTCTTTAAGGTGACGTCTGTCTGACCGCTTCATAATGTTCCTTCTATATTTCCCTGTACGAATGCTGCTATCAGTAACATTATACCGAACATCTAATAATCCATTTACGCCTGTATTGAAATATCTGGGAACTGGTGCGCGTGCCCGGATTCGAACCGGGGGCCTGCCGCTTAGGAGGCGGCTGCTCTATCCAGCTGAGCTACACGCGCATATTATCTGCAGTGTTTTCTAGAACGACGGGTAGTCAACAGCTCGCCAACTTCACTAATACTTTAAAATTGACACAATGTTTTCATCAAGTAATTTCGAACGTCCCTTTAACCCTTCCAATTCAATCAGGAAGACTACACCTTGCACAATACCACCCAACTTTTTTATGAGCTGCACGGCCGCCTGTCCCGTCCCTCCAGTGGCCAATAAATCATCAACAATGAGGACCTTTTGTCCTTTGTCTATCGCATCGTCATGAATTTCTAAACTACCCTCACCATATTCAAGTTCGTAACTCGTTTGGATAGTCGCAGAGGGAAGCTTGTTTGGCTTTCGAATCGGAACAAATCCGGCCCCCAACCGATCTGCTACAGCTGCACCAAAAATAAAGCCTCTACTTTCAACCCCTACAACTAGGTCGATGGATTCATTTGCAAACGGTGTTGCCAAACTGTCAAGAGATTCTCGAAAACCAATAGGATCGCGTAAGAGAGTCGTAATATCATAAAAAAGAATTCCAGGTTTTGGAAAATCTGGCACGTTGCGTATATATGATTTTAAAGTTTCCATGTATTACCTGGCGTAATTGAAAATCCATCGGCCCTTCCAGTCGGCGGTCGCTCGTCCACATTAACCGATTCCACATTGGCTCCTGGTGGTCCTACTCGAATAGCTCGTTCAAATCTCTCAATCGATGCATCTTCTCCCTCAACTTCAGCTTCCACACTGCCATCAGAGCAGTTCGCAACGAAACCTTGTAAACCTTCTCGTAAAGCAGTTTCTTCGGCAAACATTCGAAATCCGACATCTTGGACCTGACCACAAATATGATAACGTCGAGCTTTAAGCATGTACCCTCCGTTAATGGCTAAAGACGCAAATTATACCTGAGTGCATCCTAATTAAGCACTCCTACAATACACAGAATTGTTTAAACTGGAACGAAACAAAAAGCTGTACACTTAGAAATATTTTCCTTAACTCTGCGGTGGCCCACCGTATTCTATAACTGTAAGAATTAACACTAGCGAGCTAATATGTCACCACTTGAATTCTTCGAGTGGCTTCAAAATACCTACTGGAGCACAGCGATTCGCGAGTCGCTGATGCTCTATCCCCTCATACTGACAACCCACGTGTTAGCACTGTGCCTGTCGGTCGGTTTAATTGCAATTGTCGATCTGCGCCTGATCGGGGTCCGCTTCCGTAACGTGTTAATTTCAGAGGTAACTGCCAAGTTAATTCCTTGGGCTTTGGTTGGTTTTTTTCTAATGGTTACTAGTGGCCTGTTGCTCTTTTATGCCACCCCACTAAAAGCAGCTCAAAATGTCTTTTTTCAGATTAAAATGGTCGCGCTGCTTCTTGCCGGCATTAACGCATGCTTGTTTCATGCAGCGATCTACAGAAAAGCAACAACCTGGGATTCTCTCCAAATTGTTCCGTTTCGGGCCCGTCTAGCTGGTTGTGTCTCATTGACGCTGTGGACCGTAGTACTTGTATCCGGTCGCCTGCAAGCATTCAACTGGTTCAATTAAGAGAATAGTCTTTAGATATGACTCTCCTACCTCTTTTTGAATGGATTGGTTCAACAGACATCGGGTTAACCATTCGTGATTCGATGTGGTTGTTCCCGGTCATTCAATGCACCCACCTCCTCGCGCTCGCGATGCTTGGAGGTTCTCTAATCGTTGTTGATTTACGATTATTGGGACTTGGCCTTAAACGTCACCCAGTTATTTACCTATCAAGACAGGCCTATCCTTGGTTGATAGGAAGTCTACTGATGATGCTTGTTACCGGATTACTACTCACCTCGTCAGAAACACTGAAAATCTATTTCAGTCCACCTTTTTGGTGGAAAATGCGTTTCCTTGCCGTCGCCATCCTTTTCACATTCACCGTGCGAAGAAATGCACTTCGGCTGGAAGACATTCAATTGGAACCATTTAAAGGTAAGACGATCGCTGTTGTCTCGCTCGTGCTTTGGTTCGGCGTGGGTTTCTCTGGACGTTGGATTGCCTTCTATTAATAAGAAACTACTCCTTTATTAGTCGACGATCCCTCGAATTGCCAGGCCGTCTTCGTCATACCAATAAAGCACGTGGCACGTTTCACAAGCGTTATAAAGTCTTTCCCCTACTGCGAATACCGCTTCTACGTCCTTAGCCTCGGCGGCCTGAAGGGTCGCCTTACCAGCTTCGACCAAAGACCGTGACATAATCATCCAAGGACCTTCCCCTTTAGCCCGGTCACCAATCATTAAGAGATTTCCGGATTCAGCCAGAATCATTGCGCTATTTCTGACAACTGCCCACTCTTCGTCATTACGCGGAAGCACTTCCTCTTCGCCGTCAGCAGTAATAATGTAACCCACAGACTCCCAAACGACCTCAGCCGCTGGGTCGACGACCATTTCCATAATCTGCTTGACATCAGCAACAGGTGTAAAGGGTGGTGAGGGCGGACCAACAACCCCGGAATCGCATGCCACCATGAGAGCCGCGACCACAGACAAGACTCGAATCTTGGAACCCATTTCACAAATTAACGATTAGGTCAGAAGACACATCAGCCATGAATAAATTCCCGGCTAACGTTCTGAACATTTTGTTTAAATTTCGACGCGAACCACTTCAACCGTAATATTGCAAACATGGTCGGGGCGAGAGGATTTGAACCTCCGACCCCTCCGTCCCGAACGGAGTGCTCTACCAGGCTGAGCCACGCCCCGAACCCTATCCGCAATTCTTCCGCTCTTTAGAGCCTAGCATTTAATGTGGCCTGCTATTACCAAACTTGAAACATCTGGAACATCTACTCAGGGCGTCACAAGGCTAGGAGTAGGATTTAAATACTACACTCTATGCTTCGATTGTACCCCAGCCAGACAATCCGCGGACACCTTCTCCAGAAAATGAAACCTATGGCTTGTTAGAATTGTGGCGTGCAGGTTCAAGCGCGTGTAAAATCTTAAAGCCTGCTAGCATCATCCTACTAGGAAAATGTTAAAAATACGCCCATTTGATGCCGTCTTATTGATCGCCTTCGGAGGACCCCAGGGTCCAGATGACGTTCTTCCATTTCTTCACAACGTCTTGCGAGGGCGCAAGGTTCCACCTACTCGGGTACAAGAGGTTGCCAAGCATTACGACCTGTTCGATGGAATATCACCCATCACAAAACTCACACAGATGCAGGCATCCGCGCTCGAGAAGTCTTTAAAACATTCAGGAAACGAAATTCCCGTCTTTGTAGGAATGCGGAATTGGCATCCATTTCTCGTTGATACTCTGAGTCATATGTCGAAACTTGGACTTCGAAGACCACTAGGTTTCATTATGGCTGGCCACGCATCGTACTCAAGTTGCGAACAATATCGCCAGAACATTCTCGATGCGAGACTGCAATTACAACAACGTGGTCTCGCCGATCTCAATGTTCACTATGTTTCAAGCTGGTACACCCACCCCGATTTTATCAACTGCATGGCTTCCAGAGTGCTTGACGCCAGAAAGCGACTGCCGTCCAGCCTAGCCACCTCGGCCCGAGTGGTTTTCACAGCTCATAGCATTCCAACACGACTGGCGGATACCTCACGCTATGAGTCTCAACTTTTGGAATCTTGCACTCAGACTGCCGAGGCTGCTGATGTAAAGGACTGGAGTCTGGTATATCAAAGTCGAAGTGGCAACCCACAGGACCCTTGGCTTGGACCTGATGTGCGAGATTATTTAACCGCCGAACATTCCAAGGGCCTGGCTGCAGTCATCGTATGCCCAATAGGATTCGTCACCGATCATGTTGAGGTCTTATACGATCTTGACACTGAAGTCGCTGCTCTCTGTCAAAACCTTAAACTACCGATGGTGCGAGCTAGCACGGCCAACGATCACCCTACATTCATTAACATGATGACCGATATGGTTCTCTCCACCTGTGCCCGTTACAAACATGGCGTTCCGCTTCCGCTTGCAACTGAAACGGCAAATGCTCATGGGGCTAGATAGAGGCCTCGCTCTTTAAACCACTGGTACACTTGCACAATGCTTGTCGAATGCGGCCATTAATTGCTGGGCAATCTCCGGCGCTTCCTGATTCTCGATTTGATGACGCTCTAACATATAGACGACTTTACCGTTTCGTAAGAGGGCTACCGCGGGTGAAGATGGCGCATAACCAGAAAAGTGTTTTCTTGCCCGTTCCGTCGCCTCAATGTCAGCACCCGCAAACACTGTGACTACAGACTCCGGCTTCACGGAATGCTGTAAGGCTAGAGCGATACCCGGTCGAGCTCTTCCGGCGGCACATCCGCACACCGAATTAACAATCACCATGACTGTACCGTCGGTGTTAGTTACTGCTGCATCGACGGCTTCACCGGTACGACATTCTTTTACCCCAAGCTGGGTTAACTCCGCGCGAAATGGCGCAATCATGAACTCTGGATACATGGAGAAGTCTCCTTTCGACTTCAAGCTGAAAAAGCTCTTTCCCTCTTCTATAGCGTACACAATCTCGTCAACATATTTCAATTATCTGATGACTTAAATAAATCCGAAGTCTGCCGCCATCAACATAAAACTGGGGCAATGAAGGCTACTCTCTACCTTTTAGATTTTCGAGACTGCGCGCGACGGCCTTCGCCAGATTTTATTCGGCCTCTTCGAGGCTCCCTGCATCACTCAGCATCTTGCGTCTTTCTCGCCGAATGCCATAAATCAACATGATGAGAAACCCGCCCCAATTCACTGCAAGCATAATCAACATCATTATCCATGTTCGCCCACTCATGCTTCATCCGCCTCTCCACGTAAGCTAGCTGTTGCGATTTGCTTGTTGAAATAGATCAAAACCGATAAGGCCATGCCCCACTGGAGGAGACAGGTTCCTACGCTTAGCGCATTGGTCGGGTCCCACCATCCATCAACCGTTGCCGCCTGGTACATCCACCACCCAAACATCGCCATGAACTCAGCCGGAACCAAATATTTCAGGATCCAGCTATAACCCTTACCAAGATTGAAATCGTTACCCGGCACGTTTACTAACTTGTTGCGAAACTTTTCTTGTCCATATATTGTCGCCAAAATCGCAACAAATAGTCCGCTGATCATGAGAGCGACCCCCCACACCCAATCCTGGTTTGCAAAAATAGTCATACTTACAGCAGACGGGATTCCACAGATTGCGATCGCGCTCGCCACGAGCCGTACCGCACGCCGTCGCTTGATACCTGCATCCATTAAAATTCGAGTTGCCATTTCTATCATGGCAATGAGAGAAGATAACGCAGCACAGAAGAGTGCTAGAAAGAATAGCGGTAGAAGGATCGTTCCACCAGGCACTTGGTTAAACAGCTGTGGAATCCAAATAAAGGTTAAACCTTCATTGCCTGATGCCATGACCTCTAGAGCTTCTGCATTCGACAACAACGCAAACGTAGTCGGCACTATTGCCATGCCAGCCAAGAGCGAGGCGGAATTGTCGCCAAATCCTATGGTCGTTGCATTTAACACCAGGTCATCTTTGCGCCGCATATAGGTTGCGTAAGTCAGAATCATTCCCCAGCCTGCCCCAGTGGACCAGGCCGACTGAGTTAGGGCTTCAAGCCACGTTTTGTAACTTTTCAGTGCTGACAGATCAGGATTAAACAGGAACTCTAAACCGCGTTCGGCTCCTGGAAGCGTAACTGATCGAACGACCGCAACACACAGCAACACGAAAAGAATCGGAATCAATATTCGATTCGCACGTTCGATGCCTGCGACCACTCCTCGTTGAATAATGAACGCTCCGATTCCAACAGCCACCAGATGGAAAAATATAGGCTGCCACACTGACGTGCTATAGATCTCCCAGTAACCACCAGGTGATACCTCTTGAATACCTCCGGTTAGTGTCAGAACAAAATACTTTAGTGTCCAACCCGTTACCACCGTGTAATAGAACATAATCATGGTGGTTGTAACGGCAATAAAACCACCCATCCACGCAAATCGCGGACCAATTAAAGTTGCAAAAGAGCCCACGACGCCTCTTCTCGCACCCCGGCCAATGGCGAATTCCGCAATCATTAACGGAAGAGACCAGATGAAAAGAAAAAGTATCCAAGGAATCAGGAACGCGGCTCCGCCATTTTCAGCCGCAATACGTGGAAACCTCCATAAATTTCCAGTACCTACGGCCAGACCAAGACCGGCCAAAATTAATCCCCATCGAGAAGAAAATCTTTCGCCAAGCGCCAAGTTGGTTCCTCCTTGCCGAAGTAAGTAACCTCTTCGCCTTACTCTATATCAAGAAAGCTGGAATGATGAAAGCTTCTCAGTTCTCACTCTCACAGAAACTTTGTTGAAAATACTTCTATTGTAAATCTGACGAAAGCGCCTCATTATCTTGATAGTGATGATCTCAAGGTCTGACTTTTGAAATAGAAAACGCATGCAATTTAAGGATTACTACAAGACGCTCGGTTTAACAAAGAAAGCCACTAACGCTGAAGTCAAGCAAGCATACCGGAAATTTGCTCGTAAGTACCATCCCGATGTCAACCAAGGCAACACCCAAGCCGAAGCAAAGTTCAAGGAAATTGGCGAGGCCTATGAAGTAATTGGAGATCCAGAAAATCGTCGTAAATATGACGACCTCGGATCTAATTGGCGCATGTACGAGCAATCAACGACTGGATCGCAAGGTCAGCCTTTTACCGGCGGTAATTGGAAGGTAAATTTCCGAGACGCTAACACTCCCCACAATATCTTTGCAGGCGAAGAAACATTCTCCGATTTCTTTAATACTTTTTTTTCTAATCAGGCTGCCCAATCAATGCACGATACGACACATAATCGAAGACCTCACCCGCAACAGCCATCTACAGAACAGACAATCGCGTTAACACTCGAGGAGGCTTTTCACGGTGCGACCAAACGAGTCTCCTTCCTAAGTGAGGGACAAACACAATCTGTGGAGGTGCGAATTCCGCCGGGCATTAACGAAGGTGCCAAAATCCGTGTTTCGGGCTTAGGTCAAAGACCTAACCTACCAAAAACAAATAGGGAGTTCTATCTTCACGCCCATCTTCACAAACACGAGAAGTTCACTAGAAAAGGTAGCAACATTTATCTTAGTATTAAAATTCCCTTAACCACGGCTATTCTGGGTGGAACAGTCAGCTTTGACAATGTGAATAGTCGTTCTCTCCAACTAACAATTCCTGCAGGCACACAAGTTGGCCAAGTCTTTAGACTGAAGGAAAAAGGAATGCCTCTCCTGCGGAAAAAAGGTCAGCGCGGCGCTCTGTATGTGACCGTGACCATTACAATGCCTCACACTCTTACATCCGAACAACGTAAGCACTATGAGGCACTAGCTCATCTAAACGATAGCTAGCCAAAAAAACTAGGTTTCGTTTTTTGAGTCTTGTGGATCAACGCTAAATCCGACCCGTCGATGCGACTTATCACAGAAAGGCTTCGTTTTAGAAGCTCCACATCGACATAGGGCGAATTGATCTGAATTGACAGCACACTGTTTCCCGGTCCAATCAACAAGTGTCACATCTTTACCATCTACTCGGTATGGGCCATTCCGACGCACCTTTATTGTGACCATCGAATTCCTAAGTCATTTTCTGCATCGAGGCTAAGAAGTCCGCATTTGACTTAGTTTTACTCATCTTGTCGAGCAAGAGTTCCATTGCTTCCACAGAGGAC
>Ga0310121_10005746_pt1 | contig 10573 bp, 10 predicted proteins | sample CB27_Tmax_986_MG_FD_203504 | JGI IMG/M metagenome (GOLD analysis project Ga0310121, IMG submission 203504) | Marine microbial communities from Western Arctic Ocean, Canada - CB27_Tmax_986 | ecosystem: Environmental > Aquatic > Marine > Oceanic | place: Canada: Western Arctic Ocean | collected... | reverse complement strand
AATTCGGGGGCGCGCCGCAGGCGCGGGGTGGGGTGCACCTTTGCTTCTCTGCGCCCTGGCGTTAATTCTTTTGCCGCTCGGAGTTGCGAATGCGCAGACAGATCCGACAAACGACGAAGTAAACGCCATTGCAAAAGGTCTGTATTGTCCGGTGTGCGAAAACGTGCCGCTGGATGTCTGTGGCACACAGGCGTGTGCGCAGTGGCGCGCTACCATCCGCGAGCTACTCAGTGAAGGACGCAGCGCAGAAGAGATCAAGCAATATTTCGCGAACCAGTACGGCGACCGCGTGTTGGCCGAACCGCCGGCGCGCGGCTTGAACATTGTGTTCTGGCTGCTGCCCCCACTGGCTGTGTTCAGCGGCGCGTTTTTTTTGTGGAGCTATCTGCGCAGATCGGCAGCAGCGCAGGCCGCGACCGTTACAATCGGCATTGCGGGTAGCGATGACGAATATGTTGCGCGGTTGGAAAGGCTGCTCGATCAAAGGCGTTAACACGGCCGTGAATTTTATACGATAACGATGACAACCCCGACCGGCGATGCAATCCTCGCTGTTAATGAAAAAATAAATGTAAACCCGGTCCGCTGGGGGCAAATCTCGGTGTGGCTGGCGCTTGCTGCCATTCTGGCGATTGTCGGCGTCAAGCTCTATCAGGTAACGCTCGGTCCGGTTTCGAGCGGCGGCGCACCGGACTTCACCCTCAACACTTTCGATGGCGAAGAAATCACGCTATCCGATCTTGCCGGCCAAGTGGTCGTGATCAACTTCTGGGCTTCGTGGTGTGGGCCTTGCGAAGTTGAAGCTGCCGATCTCGAAGAGACCTGGCTGGCGTATCGCGAGCGCGGAGTCATCTTCCTTGGCGTGGATTACGTGGATACCGAGCGCGAGGCATTGGAGTTCATCGTGCAGCACAACGTGACCTATCCCAATGGCCCCGACCTCGGCACGCGAATATCGCAGGCCTACCGCATTCGAGGCGTGCCCGAGACATTTATTGTGGGGCCGGACGGCCAACTGGCAGAAACGATCATCGGGCCGACGAATCGGACACAGCTCACCACGATCCTCGAACAACTACTGGTAGAGTAGGTAATTCAAATGGACCTGGCCTCTATCCTACTCTCGCTTGCGCTGCTCTTGCTGGTTGCGGCCATCGTGCTCCGCCCTCTTTGGGATGCGAGAAATTCTGGACAAGCGAGCGCTGCGCCGCAAGATCGCTCTGAAATCGAAGTGCTAATCTCGCGCCGCGAAGGCATTCTTGCTGTATTGCTCGACCTCGATTTCGATTACGCCACAGGTAAGCTCGAAACTGCTGATTACGAAGCACAGCGCCCGCAACTCATCTTTGAAGGAGTGCAGGTGCTCAAAAAGCTTGATGCCCTTGACACAGGTGACGATGTCACATCAGTGCCCGACCTCGACGAGCGCATTGAGCAAGCTGTTGAGAAGTTGCGTGTTGGGCAGCCTAAGTCCAATGGGAGACTCTGTCCCCATTGTGGGAAGCCTGTCAATCCCGGGAACCGTTTCTGTCCGCATTGTGGTAAACAGATCGCGCCTGTTGTCGAGACCGCAGGATGAGGGCGCTGCGCATTGCAGACAACCCCCTTTTCTCAATTGCGTTTCTAGTTGTCGCTGTAGCAGTTTCCGGCTGCTCTCTCGCAGGAGATATCACGCCGCCTCCCAACGCAGTATTACTGATCGCCGAACCAGAAATAAAGCCACAACCTATCCTTGCACCGGTAGCCCAACCCTCTGCAGCGGCAGGTGCGCTGTTGTTTGCCGAAAACTGTACGCGCTGCCATGGGTCGAGTGGTGCCGGCGATGGCGAGTTTGCCGGGGAGATTGATACGTCTCTGCCCGACTTCACCGACGGGCGTCTGGCAGAGCTACGCACTCCGGCCGAATGGTTTGAGATCATTACCAACGGGCGCATTGAGACGTTCATGCCTCCTTGGGAACAGGCTCTGAATTTGACTGAGCGTTGGGACTTGGTTGCCTTTCTATACACGCTGAGTACGAGCGAGGCGTCCACTCAGGTTGGCGCGGAGATTTACCAGTTGCGGTGTGCTGCCTGTCATGGGCTCGCAGGGCTGGGTGACGGACCGCAGGCCGCCACATTGATAACAATGATGCCTGATTTCACTGACAGTGCTCTGATGATTGAACGTACAAATGCTGCATTTGTCGAAGCAGTCCGTGCGGGTATGGGGGAGGCGATGCCGGCGTTTGCGGAGGCTCTCACGGAAGCTGAAATTCAGTCCGCGGCCGATTACGTTCGAACACTGTGGTTCGAGCCGTCCGAAGGAACTGCTGTCGTTGCGGAGGCGAAGAGTGGGGTCGAGCGAGAGCTTCCGTCCTTGGGCGCGGGTTCCGTGAACGGCACACTGTTCAATCAGACCACCGGCGCAGCAGTTTCGGAACCGACCGAAGTGACGCTGCACGTCTTCGACAGTTTTCAGATCGCTGCGACCTATACGACCACAACGGATATGGCCGGCAACTTTGCCTTTGAGAATCTGATCTTCGCGCCCGGCAACTCGGTTGTAACAACTGCCAACCACGACTCAGTGCTTTACAACTCGGACATACTTCCGATAGAAGAAGCCTCCGCTGCACTACAGATGGATATCCCCGTTTTCAAAGCTACAACTGATGTTTCCGTGCTGCAGATTGAGCAATTGCATGTCATCATACAGGACGCTGCGAGTAGTCTGCAGATAACCGAAGTGGTTGTATTTGTCAACAATGGGGATAAGACCCTGATTCCGGCAGCCGAAGGTGCGCTGACATTTGAGCTCCCCCTACCAGCGGATGCGACCAACCTGCAATTTGACGAATCAACTAGCGGTGCGGTGGAACGTACGACTGCTGGGTTGGGATATATGCGCCCTGTCTATCCGAGTACCGAGGCAGGCCAGTTTATTTTTTCGTTCCTGCTCCCGTACGATGGCAGTCTGACTTTTGATCAACTTGCCACGTTTCCCATCGGTGAGACGAATATTGTGTTGCCCGAAGGCAATCTGCGTTTGGTGGCTGCGGACTTCGTGAGTCAGGAACCGCGCGATTTTGGTGATGGGTTGCGGATCGTGCCACACAGCGGCCCGGCGCTTGCGTCCGGCGATTCGCTGCGCTTCGAACTGCGCGGCTATACTGAATCTGCGGGGTTGAGTACTTTTGTCCAGGGCAGTACAACGCGCGATCTGCTGATTGGGTTCGGCGCACTGGCGGTTGTGCTGGCTGTGTGGGCACGGTTGTGGTTGGGTGGGCAGTCTGCAAGCGTGCCACCACAACAGGCAGTCCAACAGCGTGACGAGTTGCTGCGTTCCATAGCGGAATTGGATACGACAAAAGCGCAAGGCGCACTCGCCAAAGCAGACTATCAACGACAGCGTGCAAAATTGAAGCAGACCTTAATCGATCTCATTCATGCGCATAGATTGGACATCTGAAATATTTGAGCGCTGCAGCCAATCCATCAGGCACAATCGCAATGATTGAGATTAATTCACTCGGAAAGTCTTTCGGCCACAGGCCGGTTTTGCGCGGTGTGGATTTATCGGTCGCCAAAGGAGAGTTTGTCACCCTCTTTGGGCCTAACGGCGCCGGGAAAACGACGTTGTTGCGTATTGTGGCGACTCTGATGCGCCCCACGGTTGGACGCGTGCAAGTGGGTGGTTTCGATCTGGCCTCGCATGCGCACATTATCCGCAGTGCGCTGGGCGTAGTATCGCATCAGACTTTACTTTACAACGACCTAACTGCCGAAGAGAACCTTCGTTTTTATGCCCGCATGTACGCCGTGCCGGAGTCCGGCCCACGCATTGACGCAGTGTTGGAGCAAGTAGGCTTGGCCCGGCGGCGACGCGAACTTGTACGTACCTTCTCGCGTGGCATGCAACAACGACTTGCCATTGCACGTGCCGTACTACACAAACCGGCTGTTATGCTATTCGACGAGCCGCATAGCGGCCTTGATCAGGATGCTGCTGCGATGTTGGACGACGTACTAAAGGCTGTCGCAGCTGGCGGTCGCACTGTGTTAATGACCACGCACGATCTGACACGTGGACTCGCACTTGCGGATCGTGTGGCGGTTCTCCGACGCGGTAAGATCGCGTTCAATCAATCGACGGTGGAAATCGACGCGGCGCACTTTACCGAAATGTATGCCGGGGTGGTGAATGGATAACATCAGTGAGCCGCTGCAAAGCGTGTCAACTTTGCCGGATGTTTCGGCGGCAATCGTAAAGACTCCAACACCAGGAACTTTGCGAGCTGCCTTCGCCATCGTCTGGAAGGATATTGCGGCAGAGCTGCGCAGTAAAGAAATCGTCACGGCGCTAATTGTTTTCTCGCTGCTAGTCATAGTAATTTTCAACTTCGCACTGCAACTGGACCGTACAGCGCGCGAAAATGTCGCCGCCGGAGTGTTGTGGGTCACGTTCATTTTCGCAGCCACATTGGGACTTAACCGCACCTTTGCGAGCGAAATTGACCGCGGCTCATTCGACGGCTTGCTGCTCGCACCTGTAGACCGCAGCGCGATCTTCTTCGGAAAACTTATCAGTACTTTCGTGTTCATATTACTGGTGGAACTGGTTGTTATTCCAGTGTTCAGTGTCCTTTATGGGATAGCGCTTTTCGAGCCGCTATTTTTGCTCGTGGTCGTTCTCGGGACATTAGGATACGCGATTGTTGGTACGCTACTGGCTGCAATGGCGGTGCATACCCGCGCCCGCGAGGTGATGCTGCCAGTGCTGCTCTTCCCGGTCTCCCTGCCGGTCGTGCTTGCGGCTGTGCGTGTCAGCCAGGGCCTGTTGGCGGGTGTTGAGTGGAGTCGCATCTCCGCTGCTTTCAGTCTTGTTGTAACGTACAATGTGATCTTTCTGGCGATCGCATATATGACATTTGATTATCTCGTTGAGGAGTAAATGATGGAACCCGCAAGCCGTAACCTGCGAACTCTCACTTATATCAGCGCCGCCCTCTTCCTTGTCTCGCTCTACATGGTCTTTTTCTACGCTCCACTCGAGGTGGTGATGGGCCAGGTGCAGCGCGTGTTCTATTACCACGTTTCTTCGTTGTGGGTGGGGATGTTGGCATTCTTAGTTACATTTATCGTGGGCATTATCTATCTGCGTACCGGGAACCTGAAATGGGATCGCATCGCAGTAGGCTCCGCGGAAATCGGGCTTGTCTTCACGATAATGGGCACCGCCGGCGGCGCTATCTGGGCGCGGCCGATCTGGAATACCTGGTGGACCTGGGACCCGCGCCTTACCACGACGACCATCATGTTGCTTTTGTACGTGGCCTATCTGATGTTGCGGCAGGGTATAGACGACCCGGAACGGCGGCGGCGATTCGCATCCGTTTATGGCATCGTGGCATTTGTGAGCGTTCCGCTGACCTTTTTTGCCATTCGCATCTGGCGCACCATCCATCCGGTGGTCATCGGAACCGGCGACCCTGAGGCTGAGGGTGGCTTCAATATGACGCCGCGCATGGTGCAAACGCTTCTCTTTAGTTTCTTCACTTTCACGCTGCTCTATATCACATTACTTTGGCATCGCGTGCGACTTGAACGATTATCAGAACATATGGCAGCGCTGCGGGCAAAATTTGTGAGTTGAAAGTGACATCTTCGAAAGTTGTAGGTTGCCATTGTGGAAGGCAACTTGCAACTTTCAAACCTTGAACCCGGAACTTGGAACTTATGTTATTTCAAACGACCCCCGATACCTCCTCCTATCTGCTCCTCGGTTTCGTCATATTCGGTGTTGTCGGGATCGGTTTCGTCCTCTCGATCTATGTGCGCATGCGCAACCTGCGAAGAGATACAAAGATGATCGAAGAGCTACTCGAAGATTCAGATAAACATTGAACGCTGAGCCGACTCGCGCGCTCGTCCTCTCTGGCGACGGCGGGCGCGGTGCCTATCAGGTAGGTGTTCACAAAGCGCTCGAAGAATTAAATCTCTTTACGGGCGTGATCGTGGGCACCTCCATTGACGCGGTCAATGGCGCCATGCTCGCGAGCGGGCATAACGCGGCCTCCCTGGAACACGAATGGCGGCAGATGAACGTCAAGCGCGTGCATCGCCTGCGGCGTGACTTCTGGCGCATCCTGCGTTGGCCGAGTTTGCTCAGTACCGATCTATGGGCGCGCACCCTGCAAGAGCAGGTTGATTTCGGTCGTTTGGCCGACAGCCCGATCCAGTTGCGCATCACTGCTACCGAGGTAGAGAGCGGCCAATTGCGCATTTTCACAAACGACGAGATCACCGTCCGCTACGTGCTGGCTTCGTGCAGCATTACCATCGTTTATCCGTGGACCATTCTGAACGGTATGCATTATTGGGATGGTGGCGTGATGGCCTCCACGCCCCTTGCACCTGCGATTGACGCGGGAGCCAATGAAATTATCGTGGTTCTACTTTCACCTGTCGGCGCGCGGCGTATGCCACTTGCACGCAACCTCGTCCGCGCTGCGGGATGCGCATTTGAGCTTGTGTTGCTGGCCTCGTTCGAAAATGATCTTAAGCAACTGCAACGCATGAATACACTCGTGCATTCCGGCCTCGACACTGACCATCGCGTGATTAACTTCACGGTGATCGCGCCGAGTGAATATGTGCCTCTAGAATGGATCCTCAGCTACGATGCCGATCAGATCGATCACCTGATCGAGCTAGGCTATCGGGATGCCAGTCAGGCACTCACAGGCGCTCAGGCCACACACCAATAATCCTCCGTTTCCACCAGGCCCCAATCATCTAACCGCGCACGGATGAGCGGGCGCGCGCCGTGTGAGGATACAGCGGCCAGCACAATCGGATGTTGATGTGCGTGGAACAAGTTTGGAAGTTCGTCTGCTTTGTGAACAGGCAACCCGCGCAGTGTGGCGCCAATCTTCTTCGGATCGATATCCAGAAAGGCAACCAGTGGCGCGCCACCCCGTAGCAGATGTTTTGAAATGCGGCGTCCCATTTGCCCGGCGCCCCAGATGAACACGGCATCGCGGTCACGCAGAGGACCTTGCAAGAGATAATGAGCCTTCGCTCTTAAGAAGTTTTCAACGGAATAGCGTGAGTCTGTGCGCGTAAGACGTTTGCCATCGTCACGCCACTGCAGCAAAGTTTGTGGTACCTTCGCAAACTGCTTGCCGGCGGTGAAGTAACGCAACCAAAGGTCGTAGTCTTCCGGCCATCCGTTGTCTGTGTAGCCACCGAGCGCTATCAATTCCTCACGGCGCAGCATGGTTGATGGATGTGCCAGCGGGCTTTCTACGAAGATGTCCCGGCGGATGGCCTGCGCATCGACGAGACTGTTGAGCCATTCCGCATAGCGTGCAAAGCCCTCGCGTTCCGCTTCCGTCGACAGGATTTCAACCAAACTTCCGACAACATTGATTTCGGGATGGGCGCGCAGATAGTCCAATTGCTGCTCGAGTCGTTCCGGATGGCAGAGATCATCTGCATCCATGCGGGCGACATACTCGCCTTGGCTGGCAGCCAGCCCCTGCTGTAAGGCGTTCACCAGCCCCAAGTGATCTAAATAGAGTGGACACAAGCGCGAGTCTTCTGCGGCAGCCGTGCGCAGGATGTCTGGGCTGGCATCTGTCGAGCCATCATCGACAGCAATGATCTCAAAGTCTGCGAAGGTCTGTTTACACAGACTGTCGAGGGCAGCCGGTAATGTCTTTGCTGCGTTGTAAACGGGGAGGAGGACGGAAACGGATGGGAGCGCTGCGGTGTCTGGCACTTTCATAACATGATCGTAGCCTCGATTCGCATCCGGACAAGAGCCAGGCACCTGCAGCTACCGAGTTCCTGGAATCTTCTTTGAAGGTGGTAAACTTCCGGCAGCCCCGCGTCCGCCCTAGGATCAGCGCGGGGTTTTGATATGTATTCAAGAGCGCATACTACACGATTCCGCAAGCAGCAGACAAAACCGGCGTTGACGCAGCGGCAAATATTATTCTTCTATTTGCCGTTGGCAGCCAGTTGGCTGTTGATGACAATGGAAGGTCCCGCGATCAATTCCGCGATAGCCCGGCTACCGGATGCGGCCCGTATGATCGCAGCCTATGGCATTATGATCGGGCTTTCGGTAACGATCGAAAGCCCCGTTATTCCATTGCTGGGCACGGCCACCGCTCTCGCGCGTGGCCGACAATCCTATCTGCAATTGCGACGTTTCACGATCCATCTGAACCTCGGGCTAACACTCCTCACCTTCCTGTTCGGCTGGACACCGCTCTACGATCTGGTCGTGCGCCAGGCCATGGGCATTCCAACGGCCATTGCCGATGCAGCGCTGCCGGGCATGCGCATCATGCTTTTCTGGACGGCTGCCATCGGTTGGCGCCGGTTCAAGCAGGGCGTGATGATCCGCTATGGCGCAACGCGCCGCGTAGGCTATGGCACGCTGGTGCGACTGATTGCTTCCGCGGGGACGGCCGGGCTGTTGGCGATCCTAACAGAGTGGCCGGGTGTGACTGTCGGAGCGACTGCCTTGATGGTTGGGGTGCTGGCCGAAGCCATCTTCGCGCACTTCGCTGCGCAGCAGGTAATGGAAGCCCATCTCGTACCGAACGCGCCGGACAGCAATGATGATGAGATCAGCTACCGCGAAGTCGTGAACTACCACAGCCCGCTGGCGCTGGCAACTCTTATGCTCCTGTTGGCCCAGCCAATTATCGGCGCTGCGCTGGCCCGCTCACCCGATCCTGAAACTGCACTGGCAGCCTGGCCGGTCGCGTTTGCACTGGTACTCATTGCGCGCAGTTCGGGGCTGGCGATACCGGAGGCCGTAATCGCAATGCTGCAGGGACCGGAAACGGTGCAACCATTACGAATATTCGCTCGCAATCTGGCTTTGTTTTCATTCGGCGCTTTAACACTGGTGGCATTTACAGGGTTGGGCCGCATCTATTTCGAATCATTGATAGGGATTTCACCCTCCTTAGCCAATATTGCAATTAGCGGCATTCAGCTAGGGGTGTTGATTCCGCTGATCAACGTTTGGCAAGGCTACCTGCGCGGGATGCTGATGGCCCACAAGCACACCAAGCCACTCTTTGTTGCAATGGGCATTTATGTGCTCGTACTGGTTGTGTCAACGCTCGGAGTGGGGGTGCCGCTCGAATTGCCGGGTGTGCCGATGGCGTTTGCTGCCATTACGCTCGCTATGGTGCTTGAGACGGCTTATCTTGTCTGGCGGCACAGCAAGCTGGTCTGATACCGACCGCAATGTAGCCAGCATACCCAGCGGATTCTCAATCAAGCATTCCGTTCACATTCGTTACAAGCTGTTCCAGTTGACAGTCCGTTCACCGGCTTGGGATATCTAGCCGGATCATTTTTTGCGTCCAATAATGAGCCACTCACCGGGCATGCCTTCCGGGTTCGCGTTCTGCCGTTCGAGTGCAAGTTGGCGACTCTTGATCGTGTCGAAGTAAATCTTTTCTATCTCAAAGCCATGTGCCGTCATTAATTCGGCGAAGATGTCTTTGGAAGGAACGTGCTGGCCGAACACCTTCGGATCGCCGACAAAAACCGCCAGATGGCCGCCCGGGCGCAGCACTTGCCGAGACACATTAATAAAGGCAAGCATATCGCCAAAGTAAGCTTCGAAGCGCGCCACGTTGGAGGGCGTCTTGAAATTCTCGGCCTGCGCCTGCACTTGCACAAGTGTTTCAGTGTATGCAGTCACGGCAGCGAGTTCCCCGTTCGGACTGACCCCAGCTTGCGTGCGCTGGCCGATCTCAGTGCGAGTCAGTTCCCGCACACCTGCATCGTTTGCTAACCCGAGCCAGTACATATCCAGTTTGGTCGAGCGCATATATTCCTGCGCATACATATAGGGCGGCGAAGTCACTACGCAGTCCACGCTGTCCGCTGGAATCGCTGCATCAAGTCTCTCCACACTTTCGCACAGACGCACCACAAACGGTCGCTCCAGATCTCGCCATTCGTCCACGATTTCAAAGTCTGCCTGGATGGCCTCGTTGAAACTGAGAACGCCCTCCAGATAGCTATCGGTCCGCGCGTGCAAAGCGTCGGTGATGAGTTCGGGGCCACGTTCCTGCAGCGCGGCCAGAATTTCTTTCATCTTGCGACGCTTGAACTTGGACTTGAACAGTTTAGGCGAGTCGTCTTCATCATACGAGAATTTACGCGAGACATGTAACGCTGCCGCTTTGATTATTTTGAGCAGCGCGGGATGCTCATCAGGCAGGGCATAGATGCCGCCCCAGAGGCTGCTAATGATAGGGAGTATCTCGGGTGGGTACCAGTATTCGAGATTGCCCCAGTCCGGACGGTACTCTTTTGTGCTCACGCACGCTTGTTGTAGCAGCTTGGATAAAGTCTCGCGATGCGACCAGGCCGCGCGCGGATCGAGCCGCAAGGTTTTGAGCTCGATAAGGAAAGATGTCATTGGATTGATATCGTTGGAGATGTTGGCATTGCCCGTCACGAGACTCTCAACGGCCGTCGTGCCAGAGCCGGCAAACGGGTCGAGGATGACTTTGTCTGTCAGGCCGAGTTCGCGAATGACAAAGCGGGGC
>Ga0310121_10005745_pt1 | contig 10574 bp, 6 predicted proteins | sample CB27_Tmax_986_MG_FD_203504 | JGI IMG/M metagenome (GOLD analysis project Ga0310121, IMG submission 203504) | Marine microbial communities from Western Arctic Ocean, Canada - CB27_Tmax_986 | ecosystem: Environmental > Aquatic > Marine > Oceanic | place: Canada: Western Arctic Ocean | collected... | reverse complement strand
CAGCTTGATCGAGTTCTTGAACATTATTGGCTCGATGAACGGTCTACCGCGGCTTGATCTGAACATCGATTTGCAAGAGGACTACCAACTGGTCACGTCAAGCTACGTTCATGAAGCGGGCCAAGATACAATACGATTACCGATTAACTTCAATTTCTCTCCGACGATTGGCTTCGCGGGAGAGCGTTTTGTGGTTGCCAGTACCAAGAAGTTGGCACGACAGCTGGCGCTTGGCCAGGCCACCGCGGTAGCAGCGACTGGCGGCCAACAGAACACGGCAGCCGTTGCCGACGTGGCGTTGTTACGAACTGTGCTGGCCGACAATCGTCAACAGCTGATCGCGCAGAACATGCTTCAAGAAGGGCACACTCGCGCGGAAGCTGAGCATGAAATCAAGGCTTTGCTCGAGTTGCTCGGCTTTGTTCGCGATGTTTCGTTGCGATTCGGCACGGTAGAAAAAACATTGCGGTTGGTCGTCGTATTAAGACTAAGTGAGGGTTAATTCGTAAGGACCCCATGAATTGGCAAACGGGACCAATCTAGTCTGGCGGGTGCCCCACGCTCCGGAACGAGCCGTCTGGTCACTATAACCGGCCGAATGAGCGAGGAAACTTGGCGCACCGCCGGCTGGATTCGGACAGAGTACTGGCAATGGGATATGGTTTTGCAGGAAGTGACCCGATTCCGTAGCTCCTGGCCCATTCGATGACCAGCTCCGATTACCACGTAATTCGACGCCCACGGCATTCGGCGGTGGAGAACGAGCAAAGCCGAGTGTGGTTGGATCGCTCATTAGGAGAGCTTGGCGCGCTGGTTGAAGCGCAGTTGGTCGATTTCTCGCGTGAAGGGGCCAAATTCGAGCTGAGTGGGCCGGTTGTACCGGATGAGTCGCTCTTGGTGCGGATCCAGGATAAAGCTAATTCGCTGGACATTACCCTACCTGCAGTTGTCCGTTGGCAACGGGCCGAGGGCCCAGGCAAATGGGCAATGGGATGCCTTTTCGATCAAGAGGTCCCGTATGAAGTGGTCGGCGAGCTGTTTTTGAGCGGAGTTCTGTCGACTGGCGCGGAGTAGGGCCGGCGCTGGATGCCGGACGGCCAGGGACGCGTTTAGCGTGCCTGCGAGGCTAATATACCGCGGCCTGGCTGAAATGTCCGGTCAAACGCTGTGTTTCCGCATGATTTCAAGCCGGCGCCCGGACACAGGAAAATGCCCACGGCATACCGCCCGTGTGATCGTTCCCGTGTGGTCGTTCCCGCTCGGCACTGGCAGAGCCAGTGGCCACCATTTGCAGAGCTCATGACTGCTTTGGTAGGTAATGCCTCCGTGTGATCGTTCTCGTGTGATCGTTCCCGTCCCCCGTCTGATCGTCTTTGTGTGCCACTGGCTTTGCCTTTGCCAGTGTTTCCTATCCCGTGAGCACCATCGACTCGGCACTGGTAGAGCGCAGAGCCAGTGGCACACCGTTGCAGAAGTTCCGCACTCGGCATCTCGCCTCCCCTAATAAACGCGTTTCATCTTCGTTGTACCTGATAGAGGCCAGAGCTCAACTGGAACTGATGGATACGCACGACAGCAACGATCGCGGCCACTGGGTACATACCGCTGTTTCGCGGTACGAGCGGCCGCTGGTGCGCTACGCCAGCCAGATCATTGGCGACGTCGAGCGGGCTCGGGACGTCGTTCAGGACACTTTTTTGCGGTTGTGCGAACAGGACCCAGTAAAACTGCACGGCCATTTGGCTGAATGGTTGTATACCGTTTGCCGTAACAGGTCGTTGGATGTGCGGGAAAAGGAGAAGCGAATGAAGACCATGACCGTTGAACAGCATGCAGCCCAGGAGTGCCGCGAGACGAGTCAGGCGGTTGCGTTCGAGCGGCGTGAGGCGGCAGATCAAGTACTGAAGTTTGTGGGTACGCTGTCAGCGAACCAGCAGGAGGTCGTGCGGCTCAAGTTCCAGAACGGATTGAGCTACAAGGAGATCAGTGCGATCACTCAACTGTCGGTCAGCAATGTCGGTTTCTTGATACACACCGCCGTCAAAAAGCTGCGTCAGGAACTGTCGCAGGAGTGGGCATGAGTTTGAACGGCGGCATTCGGAGTCGGTTGACGTGTTGTGTCGCAGTCTCATGACCGCGATACCGGAACGACCGCAGACCAGCAGTCCTTTAAAGGAACGAAAAGATGGATACGAACGATCCCCGGCTTACGGCCTTTGTGTTAGGCGAGCTGAACGACACGGAGCGAGAGGCGCTTGCCGCAGAATTGGAGAACTCGCCCGAGCTCAGGCGTGAGGTCGAGGCAATCCGAGAAGGCGTGGCTCTGTTGACCAAAGGGCTGCTAGCGGAGCCCTGTCCGACACTGACTGACGATCAACGCGAATCGATTGACCAAGGCATTGACCAAGGCATTGACCAAGGCATTGACCAAGGTATTGATCAGGGGCAGCTGGTTTCTGCATCGAAGTCTGTTCCGCCTGCGACAACGCGTCAACGTTACTGGCCCTTTCTCGCGGCAGCGGCATGCGTACTTCTGCTGGCGGGTATTCTGGTTCCCTCATTGACTTCGCGGCCTAGCTTGGTCGTTCAGAATTCGATGCCCAACGAGTCGGTCGACAAACGTGAGGCCGTTGGATTTGGGAATGAGTCTCTTATTTCTGGCGGCGCCATTGGGTTGGAAGAGGCGAGCGAGCTGGGCGGCATGGATTCCAAGCAGGTTCAAGATACTCCGGCTGAGCTGGATTTCAACGAACGGGTAGATAAGTGGTTTTCTGGCGTCACGGGAGGCAAGGACCTCGGAGGGGGCCTCGGAGAGGACATGGGAGGCCTGGGAGGTGACCTCGAGGATGAGAAGAGAAGTGACGGCGATCAGCGGGGTGGCAGTCGGCCCGCAGTCGAGGGTGCCACTCGTCTCGACGGTCTTGGTGCAAACCGGTTTGGTGGTGGCTTCGGCGATGCTGCCATCAACGGAGTGCCGAGTTCCGTAACGTCACCGGCTACTCCGAGCCCCGCCGACCCATTCGGCCGGGGACCGGCCGATCGTGGGTTCGCCGTGAGCCCTTCTTTCGACGGTCCAGCACCGAATGGGGCTCCATCGCAGCAGAACGGACCTGGTCCCCTTGCCGCGGGCGGCCGCGGCGAATCTGCTCAGAGCGCCTTAGGCACGTCTGCGGAAGCTGCTCGCGTCGAAATGGAAACACAACCAGCCATCAAGCTGCCTCGCGTGGTACGGAGAGGGCAGTCCGGCGAAGCAATCAGGGAAGGTTTCGAAAGTGAACGGGTTAACCGCGCCGCAAGGCAGTCGGGACAAGTATCGGCCGTCGAGCCAGGCAAATCCGACGCCCTCAGTGCTCGGTCACGTCAGACGGTCCAGGAGCTACAGCTGCAGCTGGAATCCGCGCTCGCGGATGCTATGGAGGAGTCCGCCGTCGAACGGCGAGGTGACAAAACGGTAAACAATCCTGCCGCTGTCGAACCCGCCGCACTTCAGGCAACTCAGCAGGAAACTCTTCAGGAAACTCAGCAGGAAACTCAGCAGGAAACTCCACGGGACACTCAGGCAGTCGAAAAGCACCGTGCCCGCAGTTGGCGACGGGCTCGAGCCACTCCGAATGCGTCACGGCTGATGATTGGCGACCAGGATGAGCTGCCTAGGGAAGGGATGCAGGTCAACGTACTGGTGGATGGTTTTCGGGCCCGTGTACTCTTGGATTTGTACTATTTCAACGATCGCGGTCGCCGGCTGGAAGGTAATTTCAAACTACGTCTGCCGAACGATGCGTCACTGTATTACTTCGCCTTCGGTGAATCAGCCTACGAGTATCGTCCGCAGGTTGACCAGCTGGCGGCCAAGGGGTTCCTGTCGGCAGAACTGGTTCGCGCAGCGAGCTTGAATCCACAGGGGATTCGGCGAGTGCGGGCGGAGTCGTGGAGCAACGTGAAAGAGGCCCGCCTCGTACCGCGTGCAAAGGCAGCTCATGCCTACGGCGAAACGGTGCGCCGCCGTGTCGACCCGGCGCTGGTCGAGTGGTCGGGTGCCGGGGTGTTCAACGCGCGTGTGTTTCCGCTGATGCCCGGCAAGCTGCATCGAATCGTAGTTGGCTACGACGTAACTCTACAGCAGCACGGCGACGAGTTGAGCTATCGCTTGGATTTGCCGGAAGAGCTGAACGAGTGCTTTGTGGATCTCAACGTCGCGGCGCTGCCGGGCATGACTGCGGAGATCACACCCCGGGGACAACCCTTCATGTCGAGTGGCCGCGCCTACTACCACTTTGCCAATCCCGGCGAAAGAGCAATCGAGGTGCGATTGTCGCAGGTTGGTCATGTTCTGTTGGCCGGCAACGATGCGGCGGCTGGTGACTTCTTTGCGACGCGTTTCACGCCCAGCTTACCGGCGGGTGAGACATCCGCCGGCGCTGCCGCAGCGATCTTTTTGGTCGATACATCGCTCAGCTCTCGTCCGGAGCGGTTCAATGTCTGGCTGGAACTGCTGGAACAGGTGCTACAGCGAAACCGGGACTCGATCCAAGAGTTTGCCGTGCTGTTCTTCAACATCGAATCGCATTGGTGGCGGGAGTCGTTTGTGAACAACAGCCAAGACCAGGTTGATCAATTGCTGGCCTATTGTCACTCGTTGTCACTGGAAGGCGCGACCGACTTGCGACAAGCGCTGAGAGAATCGTCGATGCCCTCATGGATGCCCGCGGGAAACGGGCGGACCGCGGTGGATCGGTTTCTGTTGAGCGACGGCGCCGCGACCTGGGGCGAAACGAATCTCGAGCGGCTGCGCGATGCTTTGGGCGGGAGTGAGTCGGGGACACTGTTTGCCTACAAGACGGGGATGACGGGAACAGCGACGGGTGTGTTGGAACATCTGGCCCGTGAAACGGGTGGTGCCGTGTTCGCCGTCGCCGGCGAGGATGAGATTCCGGTAGCGGCGACGGCTCATCGCCAGCGCCCCTGGCGTTTGCTCGAGGTGTCCGCGCCGGGCGGCTCGGATCTGCTGGTGGCTGGACGCCCCCAGTTTATTTATCCAGGGCAACCGCTATTGTTGGTTGGCCGCGGCCAAGTAGACGCGGATGCCAATCTGCGGGTACGGCGCGGAGACGATGAGCGAGTCGTTCAGACGCGAATTGAACGCGTAATCGAATCCGAACTGGCGCCGCGGCTGTACGGTCAAGTCTCCGTCGGACAGCTGGAAGATCTGGGCACCGAAGTGGAAGACGTTGCGGTGGCTTACGCGCGTCATTTCCGTGTCACGGGTCGTAGTTGCTCGCTGTTAATGCTGGAGAGTGAAGCGGACTACCAACGGTTCAATATTAAGCCCGAAGATGACGCGTTCGTGGTACGCAGCAGCCCTTCGGCCAGTCTCATCGCCAAGCGGTTGGCCGAATTGGCTGAACGTCTTTCTGACGCCAAGGCGTCACTGACCAACTGGCTGAGCCAACTCGAGAATAATCCGGGTATGCAGTTTAAGGTGCCGACCGCCCTCCGTCTGGCGATCGAACGAATGCCGTCCGACGCCTTTGAAGTGGACGCACCACGCTTAGTCTGTAAACAGCGGCGTCGAGGTGGTGTGGCCAAGAAATATCTCGAGCAACTGGACTCGCGGCAACTCGATTATGACTCTGTCTCAGACGAAGCCCTGCGGCGGTTTGATCAGTACGGAGCCGCTGATGCGTTGCGAACATTTAGTAACTTGATCGAAAGCAATCCGGGCGACCCCGTTTTGACTCGTGATGTTGCCTTCTCAGCCATGGGTTGGGGGCTGCCCGCTCAGGCCTACCCGCTACTCAGACGCGTGTCGCTGTTGCGGCCGTTTGAACCACAGACCTATCAAGCTATCGCGCATTGCCTGTCCGAGTTAGGCCGTGCGGATTTGGCGATGATCTACTACGAGATCGCGATCCATGGACGCTGGGACGATCGGTACCGGGATATCAACCAAATTGTTACGGTCGAGTATCTGGATCTGCTGCGGCGCATCCAGCGTGGTCAGCTCGCCAGCCAAGTTCCGGAGTATGTTCGCGCCCGTTTGGAGTCGCTCGCTAGTCAGGTGCCGGTCGATCGGGCCGATTTGGTCGTCACGATCATGTGGAACACGGATCGCACCGACGTCGATTTGCACGTGTTGGAGCCAACCGGCGAAGAGTGCTACTATGACCACCCCAGAACGCGAATCGGGGGTCAAATGACGAGGGATGTGACGCAGGGATTCGGCCCCGAGATGTACACGCTGGTCAACGCCAAACAAGGCAGCTACAAGATCCTGGCCAACTACTTCGGCAGCGACGCCAACCGTACTCGAGTTCGCTCGAAGGTGTACGTTACCGTCTATGAGGACTTCGGCGGCAAACGCCAGCAGATTAGCAAGCGGACGGTGACGTTGAGCGATGCGAAGGAGAAGCGAGAATTGGCGCAGGTGAAGATTGAGAAATGAACCTAGCGCGGCTTGGAAATAACTTACCGATTTAGCGGAACGGCGCAAGCCGTCCGGTGTCGTAAACCGGAGGGCTCGCGCCCTGCCGCTACTTTTTGATTCGGTGGTTTATTTTCGTGCGCGCCCTTAGCGCGGCTTGCCGGAGCCAGGTGTCGCCTGCGGATCACTCACGGAAGTTGCTGTTTGGGGGTGCAAATAGGCCGTCTCCAGACAGCCATATACCGAGCAAGCTCCGATATATCTCCAGCACTCACCGTGGTGTGGCGTTTTGCAGCGGCGGCAATAAACCAAGTCGCCCTGGATTGTTTCACCGCACACCTTGCAAACGACGTCGTGCAGCGTCTGGGCCTCATCGCCGGCCACAAACTCGATTCCCTCGGCACGAGTCAACATGACCTGGTCGTATAAATCCAGGCTAAGTTGGACGAGTTCTTCCAACTCGTCAAAGTGCCGGATAAGTCGAGGCTTTTGGATCAGGATGTTTCCACGGCGAAACTGCAGATAGAGCTCCGAATCGTCGTTCATTGCATACAGTCTGTCGATTTGCCAACGCACTCCGTCCGACAACAACTGATGGACGTCCTCTTCTGCGTTGCCGCACACCAGGTAGCGACGATTGAACGTTGGATCGGCAGTCGTGTACTCCTGCAGACCGCGAGTGGCCGGGCGGGCGTCCGCGGTCAAGGGCAGGACTTCGCAGACGAGGCGATAATCCGGCCACTCGATTTGGATCTGAGTGCACTTGCCGTCATAACGGCTACGACTTGTGGCTTCCGATAGTACGGAACGCGTGTCGCCGTAGCGCATTCGCACCGCTGGCCGGGCGAACAGGCCACCCGCCACATAGTTGCCGGCGTACCGCTTTGCCAATCGCTGATAGCTGCGCCGACGCCGTCCCGCCCCGGACTGGAATCGAGCGAACGATGCCGAGAAGGCGGTTAGTAAACCCAAGAGCACCAAAAAGGTGATCAAGCATTCCATGGCAGAGTTGGGAGTCTAGAGCTAAGAGTCGAGAGTCAAGAGCTAAGAGTGGAGAGCCAAGAGCCGAGAGCTAAGAGTGGAGAGTCGAGAGCCAGCACGATACTAATCCGAAAGGGCAACGCGGCGGATGCCCACATTCTACCAAACAGAAGTCTTTTCGGGACCCGAATGTCCTTTGTGGGGCAGCGGCACTTCGGGTTACGATCGCCACGTAATTGCCGACCCTGAATGGGCTTAACATCCCAGTAAGTACTCGCCGAACTCGCTCGAAGTAACCCGATTCACCTGGACTTCATCACGGGTTGAAATCCTTTTTTCGGGCTCTCGACTCTTCGCTCTCGACTACTCGATGTACAGGATATCGTCATCATCACGTTGTCCATAACGATAGGAAACGATCCGCACCGGAACGTCAGGTGTGGGGGTATCTTCTCCGATGAAGAGGACCTCCCCGCTTTCTTGTCCGGGCATGGGAACGCGCCGCTCGCCGCGGCGCTCGTAGCGAATGACGTTCGTCCCACTGGGCGCCGACCTGTCCCGCAAAGGGCGCTTATCAATCGGCAGATCTAGCTGGTTATCCTGGAACCAGTTTTTCGCCGAGTCGTTGGTTGCCATTTCCAAGTCCATGTAGGCCAACCTTGCGATGTCCCACAGGCGTTCAAAGACTACGTCCAGACCCAAGTCCGGTTCCCAAGGTAGTCCAATATCTTTGAGGCTGATGAATCCACTAAAAGAGATGTTTGGGTGGAAGATCGGGGTCACCCAGCGAATATCGGGTGGCTTGTTGGGGAAGGAATAGGGGAGGCGCAGATCCACGCGGTGTGATTCCGTGAACGTCACCTCGGCCCTTGCTTGACTGATGCCGCGACCTCGGAAGATCACCGTATAATGATCTGGTGGGTCGCCTTTAGGTTCGAACTCCAAGATCGTGCTCGCCTTCCGCAAGGCACGCACCGCCTCCAGTTCGGTGGCCAGTCTGTTCACGCGTTCCTGGTTCACGGTTTTCACTCCGGAGTTTCTGGGCGGTCTTGGGCGCGTGCTAGTTCTTTATTCGTCTCTCGCGACGATTCCTCGGCGTCGGAGTAATCATCCTCGTTACTTTTTTGGTGGAGCACGGAGGCGACGATTCCACCAACTGCCAAGGCTCCCAAGGTGGCGCCCAATGCGATCCAGGTCCAGTGCAGACTGCCCAGGAACCCCTTTCCCTCGTCTGCTTCATCGGATGCTAGCTTGTTTCCGAGGCTGTCGACCTCCTCCTTTGGCTCCTGTTCGCGGTCTTGCAGTTGATCCATTTTCTCTTGCAGCGTGTCGATCTGCTGTTTCAAGCTCTCTTCACGGTACTCGGCCAGAGCCAATTTGGATTTCGTCGTCTTGATTTGCGAATCGAGCTTTTCTTCAAACGCCTGGTGAGCCCGCACGTTGCCGCGTAGCTGTTCGATCTCGCTTTCCTTCTCTGTGAGCGAGCCCACTAAGCCCTCAGGCGTATCGGGCCATTGGCTGACGATTCCATCGAGAATGCGAGTCTTCGCCTCCACGTCCGCCTGCTGTTGTTGGACCTGGCTCAGTCGGTCGATGCTTGCTTGAATCGCTGCCAATTCTTCGGCTGGCGGCGAGACCCCGGTATCGGCTGGTGCGAGCATGAGCCGCCATGCGATGAGCATCAAGAAACAGAACTGCATTGCCAACATGCCCAGGACAGCGACGTTTTGCCAGTTTGCCTGAGTGCCATCGACATGGACCACGGGCCCTGAATAACCGCTGCGGAATCGAGGATCGCCTGACATGGCAAATTGTCCCTCCAAGTAGGTGGCAAACTCGTCCAACTCGTCTTGCCGGAAGCGGGAAGCCATCAAGTAAAAGCCATCGGTGCGCCGAACTCGTTGCTCCGGGTTACTCGTCCACTGGAAAAACCCACGATCCCGACGGCAGGGGTCGATGACCAAAGCCAAGTCCAGTGTTTTGTTGAAGAAATGATCGCAGATGAACATGTCCATGCCGGACAGAAACACGCCCCAGTCGGGGTGCGTATGGTACCAGCCGACAATTTGCAACTCGGCGGGGAATTCGTCCCGATCGCGAGAAATTTTTTCCCAAGTATCGTGGGTGAACTTGAAACTGCCCTTGGTTGCCTCGTAATGCTGTGCTCTTAGACTGTCCGAAATCAGTACGAAGGGTTGCCCGTGCTCGTCTTCGTATTGGCCGCCGAGCATCACGCCGCCGAGCTCAACGCTGGTATCCGACAGGGCATGGTCTTCCATTTCCCGCAGCGCATCCAAATCGACGAAGACAGGCAGATCGTGCTCCTGAGGCGCATAGACGGCCGACACCCCATAATGCCTGTTGCGGTCCGGCCGCAGCTGCACCAGAGGCTTGGTCTGTTCGACTTCGCCGAATTGGATTTCGACTTCCATGGGTCAGCACAATCATGACAGCAAGGCTCGAGGATAGAGTGCCGCTGTCCAACTAATCCCCTTCCATCATCACTCCGGACCGGTCGCCGGTCAAAAGGCAGATGATCTCATCCTGTTCGGTTTCCACGCGAATCATGTCGTACGGAGGCACACCCACTGCCGCGAGTTTGTGGTGGGACAACTCACTGGCGGGTTTGATCGTATGTTCCAGCTGCGGCTTGGCCAGCTGACCGCATTCCGGGCAAGAGGCTTGGTCCATGCCGACCAGTTGCAGTGGCCGGAGCACCGGGTGATCCAAGTCGCAACGCGCACAAGTCATTGATACAACCAGATCGCGATCCAAACTCAGTCGCATTGCGCCCGTGACATCTCGCTGGCTCCGCAAGGCCTCAAACACGTCGTCCGCCGAGTGTTGCTCGACGGCTAGCGGCAGCTCGACGTGCGTGGAATAGGTTTCATGGCTGAGGCAGTCTTCCCGTTTTTGAAAGCGAGTGGTGTAGAACTGATTCGCCACACCGTTATAGATCAGTGCGGTCCCCGACTGGACCGGCATACCATGGATCAGTTTCAGCGCCTCTTGTGCCTGCAGTCCTCCGATCATCGAAGAAATCGTCGGGGTGGTTGGCACTCTGCCGGCGATTAGGTCCTCTTGCCGGAGCCCTGGACAACTGTAACGCAGATTGATCAGCCGGTAGTCGTTTTCGGTCATCGCGCACTCATAGCACGCACTGTCCGGCGGT
>Ga0310121_10005744_pt1 | contig 10578 bp, 11 predicted proteins | sample CB27_Tmax_986_MG_FD_203504 | JGI IMG/M metagenome (GOLD analysis project Ga0310121, IMG submission 203504) | Marine microbial communities from Western Arctic Ocean, Canada - CB27_Tmax_986 | ecosystem: Environmental > Aquatic > Marine > Oceanic | place: Canada: Western Arctic Ocean | collected... | reverse complement strand
CTCTATTACTCCAGCTGTGGGTAAACTTGTAATTGGAGAAGAAGCCACAGGTACTTGGTGTCAGTGGTGTCCAAGAGGTGCGGTTGCTCTTAATTGGATGGATAAAGATTACGAAGGGTATTGGCAAGGAATTGCAGTACATAACGGAGACCCTATGGCAGATCCTGATTACGATAATGGAATGGCTCCTTATATTGGGGGTTATCCAAGCGGATTAGTTGATAGAGGGCCAGAAATAGACCCAGGAGCCTTTAAACAAGACTTTTTACAAAGAATAGTAATTCCGCCAAGCGGAATCATTACAAATGGAGCAGAGTTAAACGGAAACGTATTAAGCGTTTCTTTAACAGTTGATTTTCAAACAGCGGTAAGCGGAAGTTATAAATTAGCCTGTATTATAGTAGAAGACTCCGTCACAGGAACAGGCTCCGGATACTATCAACAAAACGCATATAGTGGAAGCACGTCATTAATAGATGTTGATGGTCAAGATTGGAATCAATTACCAGGTAATGTTCCAGATTATATGATGACATACAGACATGTAGGCAGAAGCATTGCGCCTTCTTTTACAGGAGAGCCTTTAAGCGCAACATCTTATAATGAGGGAGATAAAGAAACGATTTGTTATGAGTTTATATTAGATCCCTCTTGGGATCAATCTCAAATTCATATTATAGGAATGTTATTAGATAATAGTAATGTAATTGATAACGCATCTTCTGAAAGTATAGATAAGGCTATTATTATAGGGTATAATCAATCCGATTGCGAATCAACCTCAACGGCTGTTGAATTAAACGGTCCAGACAGAATAAATATTTATCCCAACCCAACATCAGAAAATATTTATATTTCAAATTTAAGAGAAGAAAACACTATCGTTAAAATATATGATATTAAGGGTTGTTTAGTTTTAGAAAATAAGATTTCTGATAAGCAATATTTAAACACTTCAAGGCTTTCAAAAGGGATGTATCAAATTAAATTTGAAGGAAAGGACTGGAGCGAAACAAGAAAATTAATTAAAGAATAATTATACTAAAATAAAATCCATTTGCTTTCTTTCTAAGTCAGCTTTTTGGATTTTAATTTTAACTTTTTGCCCTAGTTGGTAACTGACTTTTGTTCGGTGTCCAATTAGGGCATATTTTTTTTCATCAAAAACATAATGATCATTTTTGATGCTGCTTGCCTTTACCATCCCCTCACATTTGTTTTTTGTAATTTCAATATATAATCCCCACTCTGTTACACCGGAAATTACCCCACCAAACACTTCACCTATTTTGTTTTTTAGGAACTTTACTTGCACATATTTTATAGAATCTCGCTCAGCTGATGAAGCCACTTTTTCCATTTCAGAACAGTGTTTGCAGATTTTTTCTAAAGCGTCTTTATCAGTTGATTTTCCATCATCAATATAGTGCGATAATAATCTATGAACAATTAAATCAGGATAGCGCCTAATAGGAGAGGTGAAGTGAGAATAATAATCAAATGCCAAGCCGTAATGACCAATATTATTAGGAGTATAAACCGCTTTAGCCATTGATCTAATGGTTAGCGTTTCCACCATTCTCTGTTCGCTTTTACCCCTCACCTTTTTAAGCAAACCATTCAAGGATTGAGATAATTTACTTGAAGACTCATTGTTAATAGAGTGTCCAAACTTTTTTACAATATTATTTAATGTTGCTATTTTATCACTATCAGGCGTGTCGTGCACTCGATACACGAAATTTTTAGCCTCTTTTTTAGGAAAACCAATATGTTTGGCAACCGTTTTATTAGCCAACAACATAAATTCTTCTATCAAATGATTAGCAGACAAACTTTCCTTAAAATAAACATCAATAGGGTTGTTGTTATCATCCAAAATAAATTTAACCTCAGAACTTTCAAAATTGATTGAGCCGTTTTCCTGTCTTTTCTTCCTTAAGACTTTAGACAATTTATCCAACAATAAAAGCTCAGTATCTAGCGCGCCTTTTTTATTATCTATTACATCTTGAGCGGTTTGATAGGTAAACCTAACATCAGAATGAATAACCGTTTTATGAATTGAATAATCAATCAAACTTGCCTTTTCATCCATTTCAAAAAGCACAGAATACGCCAAACGATCAATATTTGGTTTTAAAGAACAAATATTATTAGAAAGCACTTCTGGAAGCATAGGAATAACCCTATCTACCAAATAGACAGAAGTGGCCCTTTCAACAGCCTCTACATCAATTATTCCACCCCGCTCTACATAAAACGAAACATCAGCAATATGCACCCCAATTTCCCAATTTCCATTTTTTAATCGCTTAACAGATAAAGCATCATCAAAATCTTTTGCGTCTTTAGGGTCAATAGTAAATGTGCAAGTTTTTCTTAAATCAAGCCGCTTTTTAATTTCAGTTTCTGCAATTTCTTCTACAATTTTATTAGCTGCTTTTTCTACTTTTTTAGGAAATTTTGGAGCAAATCCATAATCATATAAAATAGAGTTAATTTCCGTGTTGTGATCATTAACCTCTCCAATAACTTCAATAACCTTTCCGATTGGATTTTTATACTTTTCATTCCACCCCTCAACCCGAACAACAACCTTTTTATTTAAGTACTCTTTCTTTATTGTTTTATGGGGAATAAATACATCAAAAGAAACTCTTTTGTCATCTGAAATTAAAAAGTAGTTTGATGAAAAAGAATCAATAACCCCAACAAAATCAGTTTTTTTACGATTTATTACCCGTATAACCTCCCCCTCTTGCTTATTTTTAGTTTTAGGGAAAAGCAATATTTCAACCTCATCCCCAGCAAGAGTAAACCGACTATATTCTTTTGGAATAAACACCTCATTCTCTTTATCTATTTCAAGATACCCACCCCTCCTATTTGTGTTTTTAATAATTGAAACTAAGGTAGATGTTTTTTTAACCAACCCAAAAGAACCGACGGGCTCTTCATTTAAAATACCAGATAATGTCATTTCTTTCATCACATCAATTATCTGGATTTTTACACCCATTTCCTTAACAGCTAATTTTTTACTTAACTCTTTGTAATTTAATTTTTTGTTAGGGTTTTTTCTAAATACAACTAGTATTAAATCAAATAATTTTGACTTTGGAAAACCCTCTGTATGAGTTTTTTTCTTTTTTTTCTTTTTCTTCATAATCTATATAGACAAAAATATGTTTAATTTTACCAAGTGAAACAAATTAAAAACAAACATATCATTATCTTAATGTTAAGCATATTAATATTAAGCTCCTGCAGAACAAAAAAAACATTTAACGGGACATCAACATTAAAATGCGCTGATTATGATGGATCGTCATCTGCGCTAAAAGAGAAGAAAAAATCTAAATGGAGACTAGTGCTTTATAAAGACGGGAATAAAATTGGAGGTAAATCAAAAAAAGGAAAAAGCAGACTATTTAAAAAGAAAAACTAATATTTTGTAACCAACATTAGTTCATAGCCGTTAATTCAAGTATATGAAAAGCAGCTATGAGATTTTTTTTAATTACAATATTTATATTCCCCACGATTCTGTTTGCGCAATCAGAACACCCCCCCCCAGTCACACAGTTTAATACCCTAATTCCAGAACACAACATAACCACAATAGCTACCGACATCAATGGACTTAATTGGATAGGCACCCTACGAGGGCTAATTTGTTATAACGGGAAAAGATGGGTAACACTAAACACTAAAAATAGTAAATTACCATCTGATAAAATTTTATGTATTGAAATAGCAAATAATGTAAACTACATTGGCACAACAGAAGGATTGGTAATTATAAAAAATAATAACTGGGAAGTTTATACAACCAAAAACAGCGCACTACCATCTAATAAAATAAGACAAATAAAGGTACGTAATAATATAGTTTGGATTGCAACTTCAAAAGGGCTAGTTAAGCATGAAAATGATTTTGAAGTAGTACTCAGTAAATTAAAAAACAGCATTAATGATGATGATTTTATTTCTTTAAATATTGATAATGACGAAATAATTTGGCTGGGCACCAATACCGGATTATATAATTACAAAGAAAGTATTTGGAGGATTTTTACAACTCAAAACTCAAAACTACCAAATAATCATATTTGGAGCATAGTGGTTGATGCTCAAAACAAAAAATGGATTGGAACTAAAAAAGGAATAGTAACAATTATAGAAAATGAGTGGAAAGAGTTTAATAAAAAAAACACCCCTCTTAAAACAAATTTAATAAAATCAATTGTTTGTGATGATTATGATAGAGTATGGGTTAGCACCGAAAAAGAGATTGTTTCTTTTGATGGTCATAAATGGAAAAAACACAAACGAGAAAACAAAAAAACCATTATTAACAATCTTTTTATAGATTCATTTGACAATAAATGGATTTGTACAACTACAAATTTGTCAGTGTACAATTCTGAAGGAATAGAGTTTAAAAACAATAACACAAACAAAAGCAGTGCTATTGTAAGTAACTAGAAATCAAAAAGAGAAGGCCTTATTATAATAACACAATTTTGATTAATACGCAAAAAGTCCAGCTATTTTAGCTGGACTTTTTGTTGCTCCCCCTCTAGGACTCGAACCTAGGACCCTCTGATTAACAGTCAGATGCTCTAACCAGCTGAGCTAAGGAGGAATATTGTTTAAAACGGCAGCAAAAATAACACAATGCTTGAAATAATAAAATATATTTGCAAAAATAATAATTATGAGTGTTTTGGTAGTAGGAACAGTAGCTTTTGATGCAATAGAAACTCCTTTTGGAAAAACAGATAAAATTATTGGAGGAGCAGCAACTTATATTTGTTTATCAGCTTCTTTTTTTACAAAAAAATTAAATTTAGTTTCTGTTGTTGGAGAAGATTTTCCGAATGAGGCGATACGCATGTTAAAAAATAAATCAGTTGACACAAAAGGGCTTCAGATTAAAAAAGGAGAAAAAACATTCTTTTGGTCAGGGAAGTATCATAACGACATGAATACTAGAGACACATTAGACACACAATTAAATGTATTAGAAAACTTTGATCCAATAGTTCCTGAACAGTTCCAAAAATCAGAATTTTTGATGCTAGGAAACTTGATGCCAAGTGTGCAGAAAAAAGTGTTAGATCAAATGAAAAGAAGACCAAAATTAGTAGTGTTAGATACTATGAATTTTTGGATGAACCTTTTTATGGATGATTTAAAAGAGGCCTTAAAAGAAGTTGATGTGCTTACTATAAACGATGAAGAGGCAAGACAACTTTCTGGAGAATATTCTTTAGTAAAGGCAGCTAAAATTATTTTAAAAATAGGCCCTAAATACCTGATTATTAAAAAAGGAGAGCACGGGGCTTTATTGTTTAATAATAATGAAGTTTTCTTTGCGCCCGCACTTCCTTTGGAAGAAGTATTTGATCCAACTGGAGCTGGAGACTCTTTTGCTGGAGGTTTTATTGGCTACCTAGCTAAAACAAATGATATTTCATTTGAGAATATGAAAAGAGCAGTAATCAATGGCTCTGCTATGGCATCATTTTGTGTAGAAAAATTTGGAACACAAAAGTTAACCGAAATAAATAAAGATGATGTTGACGCTAGAATAAATGAATTTGTAAAGTTAGTTCAATTTGATATTCTTCTAAAATAAGGAACCCTCATTATTTGCAATATTATTTTCGTACCACTGATCTATTTGCAGATTTTTGCCATCAGCAGCTTGTACCGCTAAAACATCACACCTTTCATTCTCTTTATTATTAGCGTGTCCTTTTACCCAAATAAAACTTACTTTTTGCTTTCGGTATATTTTTAGAAAACGAATCCATAAATCAGGGTTTTTCTTTTTATTGAAGTTTTTCTTTTCCCAACCAAATACCCATTTTTTTTCTACAGAATCAATTACATATTTTGAGTCAGAATAAACAGTAATAATAGACTCTTCTGTTTTTATATTTTCCAAAGCGACAATTACAGCCAACAATTCCATGCGGTTATTAGTGGTGAGACGAAACCCTTGTTTCGATTCTTTTCTATACCGCCCACTTATCATCACTATTCCATACCCTCCATTTCCAGGATTTCCTTTAGCAGAACCATCTGTATATACTATAATACCCATTAGTTAAATAAAATTATAACACGATTACTAAATAATTTTACAGTAAGCAAAATTATTGTTTCTGATAGTATTTCTGTTAATGATAAGCTCATAGCTTTTGGTTTTTTAGTGCTTTTTCAATAGTAAGAGGAAAATATTTTTGTTCCAATTGATGAATTTTAGCAGTCAATGTTTCTAAAGTTTCATTTGCGGAAACAGAACATTTTTCTTGTAAAATTAATTCCCCTTTATCATAGTTTTGGTTGACAAAATGAATACTAATTCCACTTTCAGTTTCTTTATTTCCCAAGACAGCTTTATGCACGGCATTACCATACATCCCTCTACCGCCATATTTTGGAAGTAAAGAAGGGTGAATATTTAGTATGCGATTTGGATATTTTTCCACCATTATAGTTGGTAATTTAAGTAAGAACCCGGCTAATATAATAAAATCAACCTTAGTATTTTGAAGTTTTTTATGTAAATCATCAAAATTAGTGAGTTCGGTTTTGGTGATGAAAATTACAGGAATATTAAGTTTTTCAGCTCTTTTTACAATAAAAGCATCTCGTTTATTGGTACAAATAAGAACAACCAAAATATCAGAGTGGCTTGCAAAGTAATTGCAAATATTTTCAGCGTTTGAGCCTGAACCAGAAGCGAATATTGCGAGTTTTTTAGGCATTATAAATTTTCATCAAAAATAATATAAACAAAGACATGTTGAAATAGAAAACAAGAAAGGTTGCAATTTCTTTAATTTATAGTTTTATTTGCACCATAATAATTAAAACCATTTAGACATGTCAGATGTAGCGGAAAAAGTAAAAGCAATTATTGTTGACAAATTAGGAGTTGATGAAGGCGAGGTAACTAATGAAGCAAATTTTATTAATGATTTAGGCGCAGACTCCTTAGACACCGTAGAGCTTATTATGGAATTTGAAAAAGAATTTGACATTCAAATTCCAGACGATAAAGCTGAGGCGATTGCAACAGTTGGTGATGCTATTTCATTTATTGAGGCGGATTAACGAATACAAAATGAAACCCAGAAGAGTGGTTGTTACTGGAATAGGCGCCTTAACACCTATCGGCAACAACTTACATGATTATTGGACTGCCTTAAAAAATGGAGTAAGTGGCGCAGCGCCAATTACTCAGTTTAATGCAGAAAACTTTAAAACACAATTTGCTTGTGAGGTAAAAGAGTTTATCCCCACCGATTATTTAGACAGAAAAGAAGCAAGAAAACTAGATAGGTTTTGTCAGTTTGCAATGATTGTCTCTAGTGAAGCTTTTACGGACTCAAAACTTAATTTAGAAGAAATTGATTCTGACAGAGCAGGGGTTATTTGGGGCTCTGGAATTGGAGGAATGGGCACTTTTTATTCCGAATCGGTAAATTTTGGAACAGGCAACGGAATACCAAGATTTAATCCATTCTTTATTCCTAAACTAATTTCAGATATTCCTGCAGGACACATCTCAATAAAATATAATTTTAGAGGCCCTAACTTCACAACCGTTTCAGCTTGCGCGTCTTCTACTAACGCAATAATTGACGCAGTTAATTATATTAAATGGAATAAAGCAGATATTTTTATCGCAGGAGGCTCTGAAGCTTGTGTATTCGAACCAGGTATTGGAGGGTTTAATGCTATGATGGCTCTTTCTACCAGAAATGATAATCCTAAAACCGCTTCCCGACCGTTTGATAAAGATAGAGACGGCTTTGTAATGGGAGAAGGAGGCGGGGCTATAGTTATTGAAGAATATAAGCACGCTATAAAAAGAGGAGCAAAAATTTATGCGGAGATAGTAGGGGGAGGCTTAACGGCTGACGCTCATCATATTACGGCGCCACACCCTGAGGGACTGGGAGCTAAAAATGTTATGAAATTGGCAATTGAAGATACAGGTGTAGATGTTTCGGAGATTGATTATATTAATGTTCACGGCACATCAACTCCCTTGGGGGATATTGCTGAAACTAAAGCTATACAAAGTCTATTTGGCGAACACGCCTATAAATTAAATATTAGTTCAACAAAATCAATGACAGGACATTTGTTGGGCGCTGCAGGGATAATAGAATCAATTGCTTGTATTATGGCCGTTAAATATGATATTGTTCCCCCTACAATTAATCATCACACAGAAGACCCAAATATTGATAATAAATTGAATTTAACACTCAATAAAGCACAAGAAAGAATAGTTAATTACGCTTTAACCAATACTTTCGGATTTGGAGGGCATAATGCATCTATCGTATTTAAAAAATTTACATCATAGATTTTTTTAAACTGATATTTGAAAGACTTGCATTTTACAATAAAAACAAGTCTTTTTTGTTTAAAATATTAGGGTATAGTCCGGCAAACGAAAAAATTTATTTACAAGCACTTAAGCATAAATCTTTTGATATTAATAATAATAATGAAAGGCTTGAGTTTTTAGGAGACGCTATTTTGGATTTTATTATTGCTAAGCAATTGTATTTAGAAAATCCTAGACAAGAAGAAGGGTTTTTGTCTCAACAAAGAGCAATAATAGTTGGGAGAAAACATTTGAATTTGGTTGGAAAAGAGATGTTTGCTGATTCAGACATTAAAAGTAAACTGAAAATAATTCCTAAAAATGTATATGGGAACACACTTGAATCACTGATAGGAGCAATTTATATTGATAAAGGAATTGCGCTAGCTCAAAAATTTATTATTAAATATATTTATAGATCTGAATTTATTGAAGAATTGTCCGACATAGATTATAAAAGCAAGCTATTAAAAAAATCACAAAAAACAAAAGTACAGGTAGATTACAGGGTTCTAAAAAGAGAGGGTCCAGACCATAAGCAAGAATTTTTGGTGGCTCTATACATAGAAAACATCAAAAAAGCAGAGGCAAAAGCATTGTCAATTAAGGAAGCAGAACAAAAAGCGGCCAAAAAAGCATATAATAGTGTATTTTAGCCCTAATGAAAACAAGATTTACATTAGAGTGTTCTGAGGAACTTGATTTTGCTGTGTTGGCAATAAATAGCCATATAAAGGCATATAAATTATGCTGGAATATCAATAAATCTCTACAATTAAATTTTGAAAAAAAGAAGGATCACTGTATAAAAGAAGATTTGTGGTTTGCTAGGTATGCGTATGTTTGTGATGATGATGTAGAATACACTTTATTGGCAAATCACTCCAAAAAAGGATGTTTAATTCCTAGTCAAAAAAGTGTAAATTTTTTTTTGCTTATAAAAAATGATTATTGGCAACAAGAAAAAACAGAATTTATAAACAGACTAAGAGATGTAAAAGATATTTTACTTGTTTTTGAAGTAGATACAAATTTAATTAAACACCCTGATAAATTTATTCTTAATGATAAGAAAGACTAAAATAATAGCAACAATAGGCCCCGCCACAACATCTAAAAAGATGTTGAGAAAAATTATTCAAAAAGGAGTAAATGTGTGTAGGTTGAATTTTTCACATCTTGAATATGATGTGGCAAAAGAAATTATTACTAACATAAAAGAGATAAACCAAGAACTAAAGCTTCATACGGCAATTTTAGCTGATTTGCAGGGGCCTAAAATTAGAGTGGGTGAATTTGATAAGCCAATAAAATTAAAAAAAGGAGCAGAAATCACTTTTTCTACAAAAAATAAAAAAGACACAATTTATATTAATTATCAAGGCTTTCCAAAAGATGTTCAGCTTAAAGATAGAGTGTTGCTTGATGACGGGAAGTTGGTGTTAGAGGTTGTAAGCACAAACAAAAAAGATGCGGTAATATTGAAAGTGATTTTTGGTGGATTATTGCGGTCAAGAAAAGGAGTAAATTTACCAAACACTAAAATATCATTACCATGTTTAACCCAAAAAGACAAAGAAGATTTGGTATTTATTTTGGCTGAAAAAATTGAGTGGATAGGCTTATCTTTTGTGCGATCAGCAAATGATGTAAAAATCTTAAAAAAGATAATAGATAAACAAAAATTACACCACAAGGTAATTGCAAAAATTGAAAAACCTGAGGCAATAAACGATATTGATGCAATAATTGATGCAACTGATGCTATTATGGTTGCAAGAGGAGATTTAGGGGTTGAGGTGCCGCCACACAAAGTGCCCGTATATCAGAAGATGATTGTTGAAAAATGTATAGCCCAAGCAAAGCCTGTTGTAATAGCTACTCAAATGCTGGAAAGTATGACCGAAAACCCAACCGCAACAAGGGCAGAGGTAAATGATGTAGCTAATTCGGTAATTGATGGCGTGGATGCCGTTATGTTAAGCGGAGAAACTTCATCAGGAAAACACCCCTTAAAGGCAGTGGATACCATGCGAAAGATAATAAGAGATGTAGAGGGAAGCGAACATAATATTTCTAAAAATAAAATAATCAGACCATTAACTAATAACGACAGATCATTAACTGACGCAATATGTTCTAGCGCTTGTGATATT
>Ga0310121_10005743_pt1 | contig 10578 bp, 11 predicted proteins | sample CB27_Tmax_986_MG_FD_203504 | JGI IMG/M metagenome (GOLD analysis project Ga0310121, IMG submission 203504) | Marine microbial communities from Western Arctic Ocean, Canada - CB27_Tmax_986 | ecosystem: Environmental > Aquatic > Marine > Oceanic | place: Canada: Western Arctic Ocean | collected... | reverse complement strand
GATTCGGACGGGTCCTTCGGTAAAGAATTTCCACTGCTGCGTCCCGTCGACGGCATGCAGGCAAGTGACGGTCTGCTCAACGGATGATCCGAAGTAGACATAGTCGCCCACGGCGATCACATGAAACACGGGATCGTAGTTTCGCATCGAATGCAGCCCGCGCAAATTCGCATAGGCATCCCATTTGGCGGGGCCGTGCCAAGCAGGTTGCGGGGAGTTGGCTTCGCGCGTGGACCATTCCATTTGGAGCGATCGTGGGTCCAATTCACCCTCGACGAACGCGTTGCGTTGAGCATTCTGCTGAAACGTGGGCCAATCGACCTCTACACCGCGCGTCGGCCCACTCGTGCTGATCGTGGCAACTGCAAACAGGACGGCCCACTTGCTGATCGATGGATGAAACTGGTACATGGCGTTCTCACTATCACAGAATTCATAGGAAGAGTGTCCTGAGCGTCTGACGGCCCTTACCGTACCAGTCGGCCAACTCCATCTCAACTGGAACGGCCAAAGTAGCGAGAAAACGTCGAAAATCATCAGACAATTGACGCACAAAGACCGCGTTTGGCGGTGAGGCGAATGGATCGATGGTAAAGGGCCGCGTCGTTCGGGCTTGAGCCAGAGCGGATTAGAGAATCGCGGCTGGAGCAGGAAATCAACCACTAACGGCAGAGATAGCGGTTTACGAAAGGCCGCTGACAAGGCGCGAGTCGGAATGGCAAGGCTCGCCACCGTTTGTGGCAGACTCCTTTCGGGGAAAGGTTGGCAAAAGTGTACCTTCAGGAAAATCTCGCTCCATTAAAAAGCGGCGTCGCCAGAGTCGATGGCGGCATGACGATCCGGACGGTTTCGCTTATGATCGGCAGCTGCACATTTAGAGCCAGCTGCCACAGTCCGTCCAGATAGATACGAGTTACGACGCATGGGATTTGAATTGAAGATCGGTGCCTTGGATACGGCCATCATCATTGTGTACCTCATCGCCATCGTCGCGCTGGGTTTGATGGCGGGCATTCGGCAGCGTCGCCAGTCCCAGGGCGAGGGATACTTCCTGGCCGGGAACACCCTGACATGGCCCACAATTGGATTAGCGCTATTTGCCACGAATATTTCGACGTTGGAGTTGGTCAGTCTCTCTGAAGAGGGATTCAAGAACGGATTGCTGTACGGCAACACGGAGATGATGGCGCCGATCACCTTGATCATATTGGCTCTGTTTTTCGCGCCGTTCTACATTCAGAGCGGCATAACCACGCTGCCCAACTTTCTGGAAAAGCGCTACGGCCGCGGGTGCCGATACTGGTTAGTGCTGTTTGCCTTAGGTTATGCCATCTTCGGGCACCTGGGCTTCGCACTCTTTACCGGCGGTAAGGTCGTCGAAGGTTTGTTCAACATTGACATGATCTACGGCATGGCCATTATTCTTGTTCTGACGGGAATCTACACCATCGTCGGCGGGCTGAAGGCGGTCGTTTGGACCGAGGCGGTCCAGACCGTCATTTTATTGGGCGGAATGGTGGTATTGGCGGCGGCCAGTTACTTCAGGGTGGGAGGATGGTCGGAATTCACAGCCGCCCTGGCCGACGAGCCAGAACGACTAAAGCTGCTGCGGGCCGACGATGGCGCAGCCGATATGAAATGGTATGCGGTGTTGTTGGGGTATCCGGTCATAGGCATCTGGTTCTGGTGCACCGACCAAACGATCGTGCAACGCGTGTTGGGAGCCAAAGACCAACATCACGCGCAAGTCGGCGCCCTGTTCGCAGGATTCATTAAGGTCCTGGCCTTGTTCCTATTCGTATTTCCCGGGCTGTTTTGCTATGTGTTGGTGCAAAAAGGCGAGCTCCCACCGCTGGAGGATACAGCCCAGGCGCTTCCGTTCATGATCACCAATCTGTTGCCGGCCGGAATCATCGGGCTGTTGGCCGCGGCGATGCTGTCGGCACTGATGAGCACCGTGGCGGGCGCGCTGAATTCGACCGCCACGATCTGTTCCTATGACATCTACCAGCAACTCTACCCCGACGCCGACGAGCGATCGCTGGTCCTGGCGGGCCGACTCGTCACCGGTATCGCCATGCTGGCCGCAATCGCTTGGGCTCCATTCATTCAAAACTTCAGCAGCATCTTGGAAGGAAACACGACATTGATCGCCTATATGGCCCCCAGTGTTACGGCCGTATTTCTGTGGGGCGTTTTTTGGAAGCGTGCGTCCACGGCGGGGGCGATCGCCTGCCTGGCCACCGGGGCCGTCTTGGGCTCGATCTGTTTTTATCTCGATTTCGTGTTAGGTGAGTGGAAGATCTCGTTCATGATGACCAGTGTCTATCTGTTCTTGATTTGCTCGGCGGTTCTTGTTGCCCTATCTTTTCTGGCTCCGCAACTGCACACAAAAGAAAGTGAGTCGCTCGTGTGGTCGGATCCAATGGCCGTGTTCCGCCAACCAGGCTGGCCAGGATTTGGAAATTACAAGTTTCTTTCCGGATTGCTGTTGCTGGTCGTGGTTTTGGTGTATGTCATTTTTTGACGGAATCATGAAGTATTTGCCACTTGGCAAGACCGGCGTCCAAGTATCCCAGCTGGGATACGGCGCCGCATCCCTTGGCGACGAGTACGGAGCCATCGATCCGGCTGAAGGTGAGCGGAGTGTCCACTGCGCGATCGACCGCGGCATCAATTACTTCGACGTCGCACCGTACTATGGCGCGACATTGGCTGAACGACGCTTGGGCGCGGCCTTGGCAGGAAAACGCAACCAGGTAATCCTGGCAACCAAGGTCGGGCGATATAAAGACGATCGGGGCGCGGAGATTTTTGATTTTTCATCCGCAGGCATCCGCCAGAGCTTGGAAGAGAGCCTGCAGCGGTTGGCGACCGACGTGATCGATGTGTACCAGGCACACGACATCGAATTCGTTCCTCGGCAACAGATTTTGGACGAGGCCCTGCCGACGCTTTTTCAGCTCAAACGCGAAGGTAAGATTCGGTTTGTCGGTATCACTGGTTATCCAGTTCATCTGCTTAGGGATATTGTCGAACAGACCCATGTCGACACGGTTCTCAGCTATAGTCGTTATCACCTGTTAGACACATCTTTGGACGAGGTGCTTGGCGAGACGTTGGAACGTCGCGGCATCGGGTTGATCAACGCCTCACCGCTGAACATGGGATTGCTCACGGCAAAGGGTCCTCCGGAGTGGCATCCAGCGCCAGTGAATGTGCGAGTCAAGGCTAGGGAGCTGGCACGCCACTGTGAATCACGAGGAATCGAACTGTCCACAATCGCGATGCAATTCGCGCTTTCCTATTCACGGGCGGCGACCACGTTGGTCGGCATGAGCAGAGTCCGCAACGTGGAACGAAACCTGTCGGTTCTTGACGAACCCATGGACGAGACACTGCTCGACGAACTACGACAACTCGCGGCACCGGTTGCCAACACATGTTGGCAAGAAGGAATCAGTGACAACCATGACCCGCGAAGCGTACCCCAGAATTCATAACGAGCGGACCGTTTAATAGTTGTTGACAACTGGACGTCGCCTTCATCATGCGTCTTGGCCGGTCGGAGAACTAATTCACGTTGGGACCAGTTCCAACAATCCGCTTGACCTGAGTTTTCGTCAACATGATGCTACGATTCATCAAGATGTGATTGTCCACGGAGTCTTCGACCGCTACCGAACCGTTCTCATGTCTGTGTCCGCCGCGAAAGGAATAGATAGTGCAACCAATTATCGATACCCACCAACACCTCTGGAATCTGGACCTCTTCCCACTCGATTGGCACAAAGAAGCGCCGTACGATCAGCTGGCTAGGAACTTCCTGCTGGAGGATTACGCGGCGGCCAGTGAGGGGTGCAATATCGTTAAGACGATTTACATGGAGGTCGACGTTCGCTCCGCACAACAGGGGATGGAAGCTGAATATGTCCTGAAGATTTGCCGTCGCGGTGACACACTGATGGCAGGAGCCGTGATTGGTGGACGACCGGCCGCCGCGGACTTTGGTGAATACATATCTCGGTTCGGCGATGATCCGCACGTCAAGGGCGTTCGCCAAGGATTGCATGGTCTGTCTTGCGATGCCTGTCTGCAAGAAGATTTCATCCGAGGCGTGCAGATGTTGGGCGATCGTGGGTTGAGCTTTGACGTCGAAGCGCCGTCCGAGCAATTGGAGATCACCGGCAGGTTTTGCGACGCCTGCCCGGACACACAGATCATTCTAGATCATTGCGCTCACCCGGAGTTTGAATCCGACGATCTATCGGCGTGGCAACAACAAGTCGCGGATGTGGCACGGCGCGACAACGTCGTCATCAAAATATCAGGAATCCTGGCACACGCGAATTCACAAGTCTGGGAGGTTGAGAAACTGGCTCCGCCCATCAATTTTCTATTGGACACTTTCGGCTCGGATCGCGTGATCTTCGGCAGTGATTGGCCCGTCGTTACGATCAACGGCACATTCAAGCGGTGGGTGGACGCCCTAAAAGAGATTATGGCCGGTCGACCAGATGAAGAGCAAAGAAAACTGTTTCACGACAATGCGGTCCAGGTCTACGGTTTGTAGATGGGCCTCTTCGGCAGAATTTGTCGGTCAGCCGCGGACAAGACCCCTACGAGCTTGCTCGTAGGTGAATGAGGTTGGAAGCTACCAAATGCCACTCCCGAAGCTAAGAACCCCACGAGCTTGCTCGCGGGTGAATGAGGTTGCTTGCTATATGCGCGCCGCCACCAAATCCGGCGAGTTTTCTGTACTCGTACTCGTAAGCGATGAAGTCTTGAAGGAAATCCCAAGGCACAGCAAAAAACCTTTCTCACCCGCGAGCAAGCTCGTGGGGGCCGTGGTTTCTTATATCTTTTTGGTAGCTGCCAACCTCATTCACCCACGAGCAAGCTCGTGGGGGTCTCAGCAGAATCTAAACATTGGCCCGGTGACGCGAGCTGCCGATTGAAACGATACTCATTTTGTTGTCCTCCCATGCCTTACAAAACCTTTCAACCAAGTACGACACACCAAACCCCCTGGTTTTCACCCACAGATTCTGCGGTAGAGCCATAAACGGAGAGCGACGAAGTGGCCCCAATTCAACAGCTTTGGGTTTCCGCCAAAGTCTACACGTTCAAGATTTTGGCTTCGGAGCTGTGATACACATCGGTTTATAGCAATCAACTCTGTACGGCCCCGATAGCTACCACTGATCGGCATCGTGGATTCGCTGGGCAGCGCGCACGACGTCTCCATCCGCCGGGTTGCACTCCAATCCCACGGGCAACTCGTATCCGATCTCTCGAATGGCTTTAAATACCTCCGTGTAATTCACTTCGCCGGTTCCTGGCTCGTTTCGATCCGGCGAATCGGCCAGCTGAAGGTAGCCGATAAACTCCTTGCCTTTACGAAGGTTATCGATCAGATTTCCCTCAAAACGTTGCATATGAAAGAGGTCCCAATTGAGCTTGACCCACTGGGAACCAACTTCGCGACACACCGCGATACCGTCGTGACTTCCGTAAAGGCAGTGTCCCGGATGGTTGTACGGGTTCATCGGTTCGAGGATCACCATCTTCTTGTGTTCTTCCAGAATCGGTACGGCCTGTTTCAGCTTGGCCACCACGGCCGCCAACATCTCCGCTTTGGAAAATCCTTCGATGTCATTTCCCGCCACCACGGTAAACATCTCACAGCCCGGCAGTTGCTCCGCCACCGCGCAGCTTTCCTCCATGGCGGCAAGAAAGGATTCAGCCCCTTTGTCTGGGTGGTTGAGAACTTGACCGAAACCCCAACCCGTGAATTGGGTGGCGGTCATGTCATGTTCTCGAAGCGTCTTGGCAACCGCGGGAATATCACGATCCTGGTAAGGCCAGAATTCGACGGCGGGAAAGCCAAGCTCGGCCGCGTCATGCACGCGCTGTTCCAATGGCCCTTTGAACCACATTTCCAGGTTCACGGCAAAGGCTGTATTAGGAGTCCGACCAGGCAGGTCGGTGTCCACAGCCAATGGCAATTTCGCGGCGACCGCGGATTGGGCGCCTACTGAACCCGCGACAACGGCAGCGGAGTTGGCAATTAACGTACGACGAGAGATGGGTTGTGGTTTCATGGTATCTACCGAGGGAAGCGGAAACTTGAGTATTAGCGTGTGAGCTACGCGGCGAATAGCAATCCCAGCTCAATCCCAGCAAGATCGCCGCTGTCGAGCTCGACGGAACATTGGTTTTACACTATACAGATCAATTCAAGAGGGACAATGACGACGCGAATCGCAATGTGGTCTGGACCGCGGAACATTTCCACGGCGCTCATGCGTTCCTGGGAAAACCGCGCTGACACGTTCGTTTGTGATGAACCACTTTACGCCCACTATCTCCGGCGAAATGGGCGCACCGACCATCCCGGCTACCAGGAGACACTGGCCCATCACGAAGATCGTTGGGATCGTGTAATTCAATGGCTGACCGGTCCGATTCCACACGGACAAGAGATCTTCTACCAGAAACAGATGGCCCACCACCTGCCCGAAGGCCAGGATCTCGGCTGGATTGACGGCATGTTGAATTGCCTGTTGATTCGCGATCCGCGAGACGTCTTGGCATCCTTGGCTGAATTCCTGCCCACTCCATCGGCGGCGGATACGGGCTTGCCTCAGCAGCTGCGGCTGTGGAAACATGTCGAAGACAAAACTGGAGAGACTCCACCGATATTCGACAGCCGCGATATCCTCGAGGATCCGCGACGCGCTTTGACCGAAATGTGCCGCGCGGCGGACGTGAATTTCCAAGAAGCGATGCTCCGCTGGCCACCGGGACTACGGCCAACCGACGGCGCTTGGGCCCCGTTTTGGTACAACCAAGTGAAGACTTCCACCGGTTTTCGACCCTTCGCAAACAAAGAGACGAAATTGCCGGACCGCCTGATCCCCGTCTGGGAAAGCTGTCAGCCACTATACGAGCGGCTATTCCAACTGAGAATCCGGCCGCCCGATAACCCAACATCGTGACGGATGATTGAATTCGACTTCGCAATCATTTGGACGTTTCCGTCTCACGTCCAAAGTTGTACGAGCTTGGCGATTTTCCTATCTTGGCGTGATTCGGAAGATGATCGCTCGTTCACACCATTTCAAACACACCATTTCCAATCATTGTCAGATCCTGAATCCCATGCAGCAAACATTTGACGAGCGAAATCGCGATTTGTTGATCAATATCAATGGCCGGCTGCTACCGCGCGACCAGGCGGGAGTCAGCCCATTCGATTCGGTGGTCCAAGGCGGCGACGCCGTTTGGGAAGGGTTACGTCTGTATGATGGTCGCATTTTTCGACTGGCCGAACACCTAACACGTTTGCGTCACTCGGCGCTAGCACTAGCCTTCCACGAAATCCCGGCGGCGGAAACGATCACCGAGGAGATACGCAAGACTCTCACCGCCAATCGCATGAAGGACGGGGTACACATCCGTTTAACGCTGACACGCGGAGAAAAAATCACCAGCGGCATGGACCCGAGGCTCAATCAATCCGGTCCGACGTTGATCGTACTCGCCGAGTACAAGCCGCCGGTGTATGACCAAACCGGTCTCTGCCTGATCACATCCACCTATCGCCGACCCGCGGCCGACGTGTTAGACCCTAAGATCCATCACAACAACCTGCTCAATTCGATCCTGGCCAAAATCCAGGCCAACGCCGCTGGAGCCGATGACGCGATCATGTTGGACTCACGAGGATTTGTGGCGGAAACCAATGCCACACATCTGTTCCTGGTTGAGGAGGATAAAGTGATAACCCCACGTGCGGTGGCATGTCCGGAGGGCATCACGCGCTCCGTGGTGTTGGAAATGTGCCAGCATCTTGACATCGACGCCATCCAACGCGATATCTCGCTTGCCGAATTGGTGCGCGGTGACGAACTGTTTTGCACGGGGACCATGGGCGAGTTGGTGCCGGTGATCACGGTCGACGGTCGGCCGATCGGGAATGGACAACCGGGCCCAATTGGTGTACGCTTGTGCACGGAGTTTGGTCAACGGACGCGCATGGAGGGCACCGTTGTCGCGGAATGATATCCGTTTCGGATCGATCCACGTAGTGAACGCAATGGGTCTGGTATCAGCAACCTTATCCGGCGATGCGGGCTGGCACGAATATCAAGGTACAATTCGCGTCAGAATCGATCCGTCCGGGAACCATAAGCGGTGACTGCCGAGCCGTTTCTCTCAACGACGTTCCGATGATTCGTGCGGTACGCGGCTCGGTCGATAAACCTATCCTAGAGGGCGTTGAGACGTAAACTCGGTGTTATTATCTGAAATGCAACATCCACTTTCTTGAGCAAATCCCTTGTTTCACGCGATTCGCGTTGATACACTAACTAGAGCAATTCGCCACCAGACAAACCAGGCAGCCAAGCTCCTGAATGGACACATAGAACGCCAAACCGATGTATCTTTGACAACAAAGATGATGGGTTCGGCGTTTTTTATTGCTAGCCCACCGAATGGATCCAACGGAAGCGCGAATCACGAATATTGGATGCCATACGGGGCCACATTCTGTTTCTACGGGGGAATTTCAATGAAGACTTTGATAACGTGCGGTCTGTTAATTGGTGCGCAGGTACTCTTTGGTGGTACAGCGTTTGGCGTGCGGACGATCGGTGAACACCTCGATGCAAATGATCCGACGACCGAAGGATTCGGCGGCAGTGGTGCGGGTGCGTCTGCCGTTTTCAGTGACATGGGTTTTGACGCTTGGAACATGACCGGGCCGGCCGGGTTCTCACGATACAGTTTCTCGTTGTCACCAACGGACATCTTGGACATGCAACAAACCGGATTCCGCATGACCGCGAATCTCCGCAATACACTGGCACCGGACGACGCCGGTGACCTTGGCAATATCGTGGAGGTCTCGCTGGCCAGTCGCGGGCAATGGTCACTGGCGATCGGTGCCGACGGATCCGGAGATCCGGAGCTCTTTGCCGCAGACCTATGTTGCCTCGGCGGCACGCAAATTCCGCTGACCGGTGTCTCGGGAGCCGGGTACCACGAGTATCAAATGGTTTTCAATCCTAATATCTCGGCGACCGACGTCGAAGTGTTCGTGGATGGAACGTCACAGGGAATGATGACACAGGCAGCGAGTAATTTCGGCGATCGATTCAACTGGGGTAACTCCGACGGAGGTGCCACGCACAACACAAATTGGAATCTAGTGCGATTGGAAACCGATCTGTTTGCACCGGTAACACCCATGGTGGATCCGTTGGTCGCGCGTCACGAGGGGGCCAACGATCCCAACACTGAAGGATTCAGTGGCAACGGCGCCGGCACTTCCGCGGTGTTTGCTGACATGGGTTTCGACGCCTGGAATCAAACAGATCCCGCGAGTTTCGCGAGGTATGGACAGAACATACCTGTCGACCAGGCGGCCGAAATGGCAAGCAAAGGGTTTCGCGCCAAGGCCAACGTAAGAAATCTTCGCCCCGACGATGATCCGGGCGATCTCGGCGCGGTCTTTGAAGTCGCCGTGGACGGTCGCCAATACACGTTGTTCTTCGGTTCCGCCGGTGGCGATCCCACGGTACTGGCCGCCGACAACTGCTGCCTCGGCGGTACACCGATCACACTCGATTCCAGCATCACCGGAGACGGATATCACCTGTTTGAAATGCTATTTGATCCCAGTGTTAGTGCAACCGATGTTGAGATCCTTGTCGACGGTATTTCACATGGGCTCATGGCTCCCGCCGCGAGTTTCTTCGGCGAACGGGTCACCTTCGGCACGTCGGACAGCGGAGCCACCGCCAGTGTCAACTGGAACCTGGTCGAGGTGACGATCATCCCCGAACCAACTGGATTCATTTTGATTGCCCTTTCCGGATTAGGAATGCTGTTGATACGCCGCGAACGCTGACACGGAGAATTCGTGATACGGCACTCGGGCCACGTCGCGAATCCTGCGGCCCGCGTTTGGTTGGCCCTGACGTCGACGGGATTCAAACTTGGACCAAGGCGTCATCGGCTCTCCGCCGATGACGCCTTTTAATTACCGGCTATAATTACCGGCTATTAGCCCTGAGAGCCTGCGCCGCGAGGTGTTTTTGCGGCGGAAGAGCGTGAGAATGTCGGCCTCACCGAGCCGCGTCGAAAGTCTCACGACTTCCGCTACCCCCCTGGCCAGCCTGTTGGTTGCATTACGCAAACGTTTGACAAAACAGTCCGAACGCAGTGAATGGTTTGCAAGACTCAATCGTGGAGTGAATGAGATCAGTCGCTGTCTAGTGACGCTGTCTAGTGACATAGCACAACCACGGTTATACTGATTCTAAACGTGACATCAGTGGATGAAACTCGGTCTGCCGCAGCATGTTTGCGATCTCACAATGTTTGCGATCTCACAATGAACGTTGACCAAAACAACCCACGAGCCCAGAGTTGTTCGCAGCACCGACGACTGCATCGCGAGAACCGTTTTCGGCCGAGTGACCAGTCGCGACGTTTTGGTCAAGCATCACTCCGAACGATTGGCGATCGCGGATTCACACTTGTCGAGTTGTTAGTGGTGATCGCGAT